>Ga0137379_10003783_pt1 | contig 14177 bp, 15 predicted proteins | sample SagtaG_18_FD_104812 | JGI IMG/M metagenome (GOLD analysis project Ga0137379, IMG submission 104812) | Vadose zone soil microbial communities from Sagehorn Ranch, Mendocino, California, USA - Sage2_L_80_16 metaG | ecosystem: Environmental > Terrestrial > Soil > Vadose zone | place: USA...
AGACGACGGTGCTCGTGAGTCTGCTGGTTCAGATCGTTGTGGTCAGCTTGGGTGTAACCGCTTTCCTGGTGGCGCGAAGCTACGGACGCTCCTGGATGGCTTCGGCGATTTTTCTGGCCCTAGCTGCGATCTCGGTTACCGCCTACGTTACTGTCTTGAAGAAAATGGACCGCATCGCGGAGCAACGCAGGGAGACGCTGATTTCCGAACTCTGTCGTACTTAGCCGCTGCCTTACGCCTTATCCGGCTTAGCCAGAAAGCGGTAGCCCACTCCGCGCACTGTAAGCAGATGGCGCGGCTCAGCAGGATCCTCTTCGATATAGCGCCGCAACCGCACGATGAAATTATCGATCGCGCGAGTATCGGTGTCTTCGTGCAGACCCCAAACGTCTTCCAGAATCGACTTCCGCGAGACTATGCGTCCCTCATTACGGATAAGATGACGCAGCAGCTCCGCCTCCATCACTGTCAGGTGAATCACATTTGTGCCGGAGCGGAGTTCCAGCGTTCCGAAATCGATGCTCTTGCGGTCAAAGGAAAATGTTCCGAATTCATCCGCGGAGGCGGCATCATCAAAAGCACCGAGCTTCGCACCCGTTTGTCCCGGCGTTTTTTTCGCTCTGCTCTCCGGCCCGGACTTTTGCCACTGGCTCCTCCGCATCAATCCTTGCAACCTTGCCAAGAGGATCGACAGGTCGAAGGGCTTGGGCAGGTAGTCGTCCGCGCCTGAAGCAAACCCCTGCAGCACGTCCTCGGGACGCCCTCGCGCCGTCAACATGAGTACCGGCACATAGTTCCGCGCAGCCCTCAACTCGGAAACCACGCAGAATCCATCCTTGCCCGGAAGCATAATGTCGAGTACGACCGCGTCGAAATCCTCTTTTTTCGTTAGCAGGCGCTCGGTGGCCGCCTCGCCATCACCCACCACTTCGGCGGAGTAGCCTTCGGCTTCGAGGTTAAAACGAAGCCCCTCAGCCAAATGAGCTTCGTCTTCCACGACGAGCACGCGGCTCATGCCATTCTCCTCGGTAGCTCGATGGTCACCGTAGTGCCCCGCCCCTCGCCTTCGCTTGCCGCGAAGACCTTGCCGCCGTGTTTTTTCGCGATGGCCCGGACGATGAACAACCCCAGACCAGTTCCCTTCACATGCGCGACCGACCGTTGCGAGACGCGATAAAAACGTTTGAAGATAAATTTCAGATCTTCAGGTGGAATCCCCATACCGTGATCCTGCACGCTGAGCACAACCCGCTTCTCGTCTGGGGCTGCCAGACGCACGTTTACAGCGACTTGCTGGCCCGAATACTTGATGGCGTTGTCCAGCACATTGGAGACGGCTGTCCGCAAGTCCTCTGCATTCCCCCGCACGCTAGCTCCGCTTCCGTTCATTCCGGAGTCTTCAAAGCGCAGCGCGTCCGGCTGCAGATGGTGCCGCGTGCGAGCCAGTTCCATGCAATCGCGCACCAGTTGCCGGAAATCGATCTCCTTTTTTTCACGTCCCGCTTTCTTGTCTCCGGCTTGGCCCGCGCGAAGCACTTGCTCGACTGTGCCCAGCAGGCGCTCGGTGTCGTGAAGCATGATCCGATAGAACTCCTGACGTTGCGGTTCCGCCAGTTCGCGGCGTTGTAGTGTCTCCAGATGCAGCCGGATCGATGCCACGGGCGTTTTCAATTCGTGTGTAACCGCATTGATGAAGCTGTCGTGCTGCTCGTTGCGGCGGATTTCGTGCACCAGGAAGCTGGTGTTGACGATCATCCCCGCAATGATCAGGAGGAAAAAAATTACCCCAAAGAAAAGCAGCACCCCTTCGCGCCAGTTAAGGATGATCCAGCCAACGTTCAGCGCTACCGCCAGCGCCACCAGGCATATGCCTAGAATGACGAAGAACGCGATCGCTTTACTTCGGCTGGTAATGCGCATGGCAATCGGCCAAGCTGATTTTAACGCTTTCCGCAGCAGCGTCTATCTGAGATGGGGTAGCGCCCAAAGGAAAACCCCCGATCATTAACGGATCGGGGGCAGTCATCGAATGCCGATATTCAAGTTAGCCTCAGGCGACTCAGTCGCCTGCTGCCGAGGCTTCTCGCAGTGCCGCGGAGATCAAGCGTCCATTCGGTGCCGGCACCAGGCCGCGCTCTACGTCAGCCAATTTCACGCGTTTGATGTCCCAAGCCAAGCCCAGCGTCTTCAGCACCCAGATGCCGTACCAGTTGATATCCACTTCGTACCAGGTGAAGCCATGCTGTGCAGCCGTGGGATAGGCGTGATGATTGTTGTGCCAGCCTTCGCCAAACGTGAGCAGCGCCACCCACCAGCTGTTGGTGGAGAGATCGCGGGTCACGAAGCGTCGCGAACCCCAGCTAAGCGTCGCTGAGTTCACCAGCCAGGTCGCGTGCAAGCCAACGACGGTGCGCATGAAGACGCCCCACATCAGAAACGGAAGTCCGCCAACAGCGAGCAGCGCTACACCCAGCACAATCATGGGAACGTAATGATATTTCGTGATCCACACATGAAACTTATCTTTGGCCAGATCGGGGACATAGCGGGCCAGCGTGGTCGTGTCATGGTGCATGGATTTGCCCATAAGGATCCAGCCCATATGAGCCCACCATTTACCGTCGATGGGCGAATGCGGGTCGCCGTCCACATCGGAAAACTGATGATGAATGCGGTGCGTAGCCACCCAGAAAATCGGTCCGCCTTCGAGAGTGAGGGTGGCGCAAACTGTGAGGAAATATTCCACCCACTTCGGCGTCTTGTAGCCGCGGTGCGTCAGCAGGCGGTGATAGGCCATTCCGATGCCCAAACTGCCCGACACCCACCACAGGAACATGGCGACGAACAGCGCCTTCCAGGTAAAGAAAAACAGCGCCGCGATCGCCCCAATGTGAAACAAGGACATAAAAGTCGTGGTCACCCAATTAATTTCGCCGTTGGCCGCTTGCCGTTTTTCTAGGTCTTCCAGTTGCATATCCAAGTGATGTCCCCAGTGGTCTGGATTGATAAAGTTAGAGTATCAAGGCCAGTCGCAGCGGTTTGTAATACTTGTGTAATAGAGGAACGAAGCTTCATTACGAGAGTAATAAGACTCTCGTGCGCAAACGGCCGGATGTGCTTGCAGCTAAAGCGGAAGCCAGTTCTTCTGAAATTGCTCTAGATCCGTCTTGGTCGTATGATGACTATGCGGCGGTTCGTTTCACTTGCACTCCTGCCCACTTTTCCAGCAGCGTCAGAGTTGCGGCGTAATCGAGGTCCCCGGAACCCTCTTCGGTGGCCATCTCGTAGATTTCTTCCACGGTCTCGAGTGCCGGGAGTTTCACGCGCGCTTCTTTCGCAGCTTCCAGAGTGAGGCGAATATCCTTGTGCATCAATCGCAATGGAAAGTTCGGTGTGAAATCGCGCTGAAGCACGAAAGGCGCCTTGTAATCCACCACGCCTGAGCGCACCATGGTGGCTTCAATAAGCGCCACCATCTTCTCGGCGTCGACGCCAAGTTTCGTGGCCAGGGTGAGCGCCTCAGCGAATCCTTCAAAAATGAGTGCGATTTGCAGATTCATAACCAGCTTGGTCGCCTGGCCTTTACTGGTCTCGCCCATGCGAAAGATTTTCTTTCCCATGGCAGCAAAAAGCGGTTTGAGCCGTTCAATGCTGGCTTCGTCTCCGCCCACGATAAAAACAAGGGTTCCATTCTGCGCTCCCACTTTCGAGCCGGTCATCGGAGCATCGACGTAAGACACTCCCTTGGCCTGCACCCGTTCCGCAAATTTAGCGGTCGCTGCCGGGGAGATCGTGCTTGAGTCTGCAACGATCATTCCTTCTCTGAGGGAAGACTCCACACCTTCACGACCGAAGAGCACGCTCTCAACCGCGTCAGTATCGGAGACGCACATCCACAGTACTTCTGCGCCATTCGCAGCATCTCGAGGATTCGCGGCGCTGCGCGCGCCCTCCACCTGTTTGCCCGGAGTGCGGTTCCACACTGTGACGTCATTGCCGGCCTTGACCAAATTCGTGGCCATCGCATGCCCCATGATTCCCAAACCTAGAAAAGCAACTCGCATATGGAACCTCTCTCGTGCATTAGAAGCAATTTTGGATTAGATATGACGGATGTAAGAAGGTCAAGCAATCCGGATGCCTCTGCCGGGCGAAAATCGAAGCGAGACCGCAACTTTCCCCCACAGGCATTCTTCCTCCTGCTTCGATTGTGCAGGTGGACGGATTGAACATTAATTCCAACTGAGCGTGCCGTGGGCGCGACGGCTATCAAGGTTGGAGTACAAAAGTAGTGGAAGGACGGGTCTGTTGGGGGCCTGGCGGCTTGGTTTTCTGAGATCGCACCCCAAGTGAGGTAAATTTTTCTTAATTAGCCCATTCGGTTACCCGATTTCAGACATACTCCAGCGAGCCCTGCTGAACTAAAATAGAGCTTGGTTTCTCCGCTGACATCAAACTATAGGCGCCCAGTCGGCGCAGCATTGGGATGATTAAGTCAACTCTTCGCAATCGGGCGCTGCGCAAGCGCGCTACTCAGTTTGGGCGTTTGGTGCGTCATTCCGCGGTGACCCCGCTCTCGGGCGAGACTCACCATCCCCGCTTTGCGGTAAATGGAGAACTCGCCGTCACCTTCATCGGACATGCCAGTTTTTTTGTTCAGATTGGCGGGCGCAGCGTCCTGATCGATCCAAACTTTGCGCGCTGGCTTTTTGTCTTGAAGCGTCTGCGCCGGCCTGGGTTGCGGGTTCGCGACTTACCCCCGATCGATCTGGTTCTGGTCTCACACGCCCACTTTGATCACCTTCATCGCCCATCGTTGCGGGCGATTGTGCACCAAACGCTGCGTGAGCGCGGGACCGCGCCGGCCATTATCGTTCCTAGCCACGTTTCGGATCTTGTTTCGGACCTGGGATTCTCGGAGATCATCGAGATGGACTGGTGGAACAATTCCCGCCAGGGCAATCTCTCGATCACTCATGTGCCTTCGCGCCACTGGGGAGCCCGCATCCTCAAAGATTCGCATCGGGGGTATGGTGGCTTTGTTCTAAAAGCAGGCAAACACTCGGTCTACCACGCTGGCGACACTGCTTACTTTGCAGGCTTTCGCGAAATCGGCAGGCGCTTGTCCCCTGAACTCGCGCTGCTCCCGATTGGAGCCTACAATCCACCGGCGTTCCGCAATGTTCACACTAACCCCGCGGACGCTACCCGTGCCTTTCTTGATCTCAACGCCCGCTGGATGGTGCCCATGCACTACGGCACGTTCCGCTTGTCGCACGAGCCCATGGATGAGCCGCTGCAGTTGCTGGAAAAAGAAGCGCGCGCAGCTGGAATTAGCGACCGAGTGGTCGTGATGGAAGAGGGTGTTACCAGATTCTTCTGAGGCGATCCTCAACCTGAAGTGTTTTGTTTCGCTGAGTTCCGACCCTTCGTTTTGTAACAGCCCTTTGACTATCGAAGCACCCTGTTTTTGGTGTAAACTTCCTGCCGCGAAACTTTCGAAATGAGGAGGTCTTCATGTCTGTTCAAGCCATTCCAAAGGGCTATCACACCATCACACCATACATGACTGTGCGCGACGCCGCTCGCGCCATTGAGTTCTACAAGCAGGCCTTCGGCGCCAAGGAAAAGGGCGCCATGAAGGGACCGGACGGCAAGGTCATGCACGCTGAACTCGTTATCGGCGATTCCATCATCATGCTCGCCGACGAATTTCCCGAGTTCGGATCTTTGTCACCACAGAGCACCGGCGGCTCCGGCACGGGCCTTCATATTTACATTGAAGACGTAGACTCCGCCTTCGATCGCGCCGTGAAAGCCGGAGCGACGGTTGAAATGCCAGTCGCCGATATGTTCTGGGGTGATCGCTACGGCAAGCTGCGTGATCCCTTCGGCCACAAATGGTCGATCGGAACCCATAAGGCTGACCTGTCCATGGAAGAGATGAAAAAAGGAATGGAAGAAACCATGGCCAACATGCCGAAGAGCGCGTAGGGGCCTGGCTTATTCTTGCAAGAAGGGCGGCCTGCTTCGCAGGGGCGCGGCTTTCAGCCGCGCCGCCGACCCCTCCCAATCAATAATTTTCCTCGCGGGCTTTAGCCCGGGAGGAGGCTCTAACCTGGCTCGGGTCCGCCCACGTACTCCCGACAGAACTCAGGAGTAGACCAACAGAATCCTCACATCGCGCAAATTATTTCCGGTCGGACCAGTCTCAATCGCGTCGCCGAGAGCACTGAAGAACGGACCCACGTCAAAGCGCTCTAACGCGACCGCAGGGTCGAGCCCGCGACTCTGCGCCCGTGGTAGCGTACTGCCATCCACCACGGCGCCGGCTGCTCGACTATTACCGTCGATGCCGTCAGTCCCCGCACTCAAGACGGTAATGTTGTCTCCCGCAATGTTTCGCGCACAGGCCAGCGCGAACTGTTGGTTGCGGCCTCCCACACCGCCGTTCTTTACTTTCACGGTCACTTCGCCGCCGGAGATAAGGCATGCGCGCGCCGACTCTTTTCCTAACTCGCGCACGCGTTGCAACAGGTAATCTGCTGCGCGCTGGTAATCCCAGTCGTCACAGGTGTTGTCGACACCGACGACGAATCCGGCACGCTCCGCCGCGGCTTTTGCTTCTGCCACCACCGTTCCGTTTGAAAGCACAGTCCACCAACGCGAATGGTAAAAGGCCTGGTCGTCGGACTTGGGAGTCTCGTCGAGTGCGCGGCGCTCGAACGGCTCGCGCGTAGAGGGGGGAAACTGAGCGTCATGGAGCAGGCCATATCTCTGCGCGATGCGATAACAGTCTTCTGCGGTGGTCGAGTCGGGCATCGTCGGACCGGACGCTAACGCATCGGGAGTCGTGTCGGGCACATCGGAAACCAGCAGCGAAACCTGTTGAGCAGGATACGCTGCCTGCGCCAACCGTCCGCCTTTGACCGCGGAGAGATGTTTACGAATCGCGTTGATCTCGGCGATGGGCGCGCCGGAATGCACCAGAGCGCGATACGTGGCAATCAAATCGTCAAGTGGGATCTCGTCATCGATGGGCTTTTCGACAATGGAAGATCCTCCACCGCTCAGGAGAAAGATGACCAGCGAAGCCGCGGTTTGCGCCTGCAGCAACTTCAGCGTCGCGCTCGCTGCCTGAATCGATTCACCATTCGGCACGGGATGTCCGCCGCGAAAATAGCGAAAGCCGCGCACCTGCGATGCTGGCTCCAACGAACTGGCTACGATGCCTTCGAGCGCAGACGCGCCGACCAGCTCCGCCAATGCTTCGACCATCGTATGGCCAGCCTTACCGATCGAAATGACCCGCACACTCGAATACGACTGCAGATCGTACAGGTCCTCGCAGATGCGTAAAGCCCCGCGCTCCGAGCGCAACTGCCGCGCAAATGCTTTGGCGATCGAGGCTTCCGCAAGCGCATAGCGGAAGATTCCCATCGCGGTCTCGCGCATCAGGCGGAATTTGCTTTCGTGCTCGGCGTCAGGCATGCAGAGGATTATAAGGAAGGGCTGTCAGCTGTCGGCTATCAGCGAAAACACAGCCTGCAGGGGGTCGATAGAATTCACAGCCACGTTCTCCATGCCCCACGGAATTGCCGGAAGCGCTGCCAGATTTAGCTGATGGCTGACGGCTGAGAGCTGACAGCTTCCCTCACCCATGTCTCGATCGCTTCCCGCAACTCGCGCAAGCGTCCTTCGAAAAAGTGATCTGCGCCTTCGATCACTACCAATTTCTTCGGCTCAGGCAGCGATCGAACCAGCGCTTCCAATTTTGTCCGCGGGCCGAACTGATCACGCGCTCCACTCACAAACAACTTCGGCTTGGCGCAATTGTGCAAGAAGTCAAACGTGTATGTGCGGGGCAACTCAGTATCAGCCGCCACCGGAACTACCGGCGTTCCTACGCTGATCGCCGCTTTCACTCTCGAATCTGCGCACGCGGCTTTCAGACCGACCGCGGCTCCGAAAGAAAATCCAGCGAATATAAGCGGCAAATGAAGTGCGTGATCGAGCCAGTCGAGCGCCGCGTGTACGTCATCCACTTCCCCGATTCCATGATCGTGTTCACCCTGGCTCAAACCCGTGCCGCGAAAATTGAAGCGCAACACGGGAAAACCATAACTGTTCAGCGCCTTCATGGTGTGAAACACGACTTTGTTGTGCAGCGTGCCACCAAACAGCGGATGCGGATGGCAAACGACCGCGGCATGGGTCGCGTGCTCCGCGCCCGCGTTGAGCAACGCCTCCAGCCGACCAGCGGGCGCGTCGAGAAAAAACGACTTGATGGTCGAATTATGAGTTAACACAATGTTCAGACTACAGGATGAATACTCGGCTTTGCTCGTATGTGAAGCGGACGACTTTCGGACTCTGTCTCAACGGCGCCTGTGGTTTATCCTTCTTCCATGGATGCAGTCGCGTTTACGCGTCAACTCGTTGACATTGAATCCATCACCGGCAATGAAGCTGCTGTGGGAGATTTTCTCTATCGCGAACTTTGTCGACTCGGCTATCAGGCAAAAAAAATCGAGGTCGAAGACAATCGATTCAATGTCTATGCGACCTCGCCCGACAATTTGCATCCGGTCGTAAGTTTTTCCACGCACATGGATACCGTGCCTCCATTCATTCCTTCTTCCGAGGATGTGGCGCGCATCTATGGCCGCGGCTCGTGCGACGCGAAGGGCATTATCGCGGCACAAATTGCCGCCGCTGAACGCCTGCGGCAGCAGAGCCTTCATGTCGGCATGTTGTTCGTTGTGGGCGAGGAGCGCGATAGCCTGGGCGCCAAAGTGGCGAACGAGCAAGCGGCTGGCTGCAAGTATCTGGTTAATGGCGAACCAACCGAGAATCGCATGGCTCTGGCCTCCAAGGGCACACTGCGCGTCGAGTTGACGGCTTCGGGCCGTATGGCGCACTCGGCGTATCCTGAGCTGGGCGAATCCGCGATTAACAAGCTGCTCGACGCTCTCGGTCGTCTTCGTGTCATGCCGTTGCCTTCTGATCCGGAGATTGGTCCATGCACTTTGAATATCGGACTGATTGAAGGTGGGCGCGCACCTAATGTGATTCCTGACTATGCTCATGCGGATTTGCTTTATCGTCTTATCGGACCGTCGCAGGACTTGCGCGGCCAGATTAAGGCGACTGCGGGCCATCAGGTGAAGACAACGTTTCCTCTGGAGATTCCTTTCCTGCGCCTGCGCACTGTTGACGGCTTGCCTACGATGACTGCTGCATTTACTACCGATATTCCCTTTCTCAGCAACTGGGGTGAGCCGTTGCTGATCGGTCCAGGATCGATTCACGTCGCGCATACTGCGGGTGAGTACATCGAGAAGCAGCAGCTTGCTGACGCAATTGATTTGTACTGCAAGATCGCGAAGCAACTCGCAGGCTGAATTTGAAAACGGTTAACGATGACCTCACCACAGCGTCACAGAGCGACCGAGAAAGACAATCGGAGGAAAAACTCGTCCAACCTGCGGATTTCGGGCCGAAACATTTGTGTGAAAATGCACAATCGAAGCGCGCTGCGCGGTGATTTCCAGCTGATATTAGGGTGTGGTTCGAAGCCAAATTCAGTAGGTTACCAAGCAGATTTTGAGCTTGGAACATCTCGGATAGAGCTTTCCAATAGCCACGCCTGTTCGCAACAACCGACTTCAGGGATACCGACAGAAACGTAGGTGAAGATGGGCGGCTTTCATTTCGTGAGGCGAAGAACATATTCCAGCCTGTGCCGCGCTGGTTCACTCCTCGCGCGGTAGGATCATGGGATCAACCGACAGCGCGCGGCGGGTCGGAATCGACGTGGCTAGTAGCCCCATCAGCGCCATAGCTAGAACAGCACCGGCCAACACCATTGGATCGCGGGGAGTTGCCTGACAAACGACGAGAGCCAGGACCCTGCTCGCCAGAAGTCCGAGGAGCAATCCTGCTGCGGTACCGTCTTTGGTGCAACAGTCTGCCTGCATATACGTTCCGTTGGGGAGAATCACAGATTGCGCACCTCCGATGGTTTTCCAGCCGGTGGGCGGCGCGACCGAAGTCCACCCATTCTTCACTGGATCGTAAATCGCTCCCTGATTGGTCCAGGCGGCATTGCAGGTTCCACTTGAGCAGTCGTATTCTCCACCCTCGACGACCACATGGCCGTTAGGCAACACGACGGAACCGAAGTAAAGCGGAGCGTAACCGGTGGGTGAGGCGACCTGCGTCCAGGTGCCATGGACGTAGCTGCCACTGCTATCGGGCGTGAGCTTGTACCAGGAGTTGTAGTCCGTGCTCGTACAGTTGAGGCAGTTTGGCTCGGAATGCGCGAGGACTGTGCCATCAGTCAGCAGAAGCACTGCGCCCGGACTGAAACTGCGTTGATTGGTGAGCGGCTGCCAGGTTTGGCAGGTGGCTGAGCTTGTCCCGAGGGTGAGTACTGCCAACGCGACTGCTAGCATTCGCAATCTGTTCATAGATTTCCTCAGCACGGAGTTTGTGCACGCGGGAGCATGCATGCGGGTTGGGCACCCCGCCCTGGTATCACGTGAGACTTTTTTGCAACCGGCAAAATCGACTGATGCCGGCAGGCCAGCGATTCGACGGGGTGGCGTACGCCGATGACAGTAGGTGCAGAATCGGGTGGGAGGGTTGCTTATATCGCGGCAACGCAGGGAGCGCTCTCTGCGATAGGAAAGGATTTACACTTGATGGGATGACCATCCAAACCCTGAACTCGCTCGCGCGCGCTTCCTCCTCCTACCTGCGCTCTGCCATGCACCAGCCCATTCAGTGGCATGAGTGGGGCGGGGAGGCTTTTTCGGCTGCGCAGCGGGAGAATAAGCCGATGCTGCTCGATATTGGCGCGGTTTGGTGTCATTGGTGCCATGTGATGGACCGCGAGTCCTACGACGATCCTGAAGTGGCCGCCATTGTGAATGAGCATTTCATTGCGGTGAAAGTGGATCGCGATGAGCGTCCTGATATCGACAGCCGCTACCAGGCTGCGGTCAGTGCGGTCAGCGGACAGGGGGGGTGGCCGCTCACGGCTTTTCTGACTCCCGAGGGCAAGCCGTTTTATGGTGGGACGTATTTTCCGCCTGCCGACGGCTATGGGCGCCCGAGCTTTAAACGCGTGCTGACCAGCATCGCTAACGCCTACAAGGAGAAACATGGAGACATCGTCGAGCAAGCCAAGATGGTCGAGAGCGCCATCGCGCAGTCGGAATCGTTTGCCGGACGGAGCGGGCACGTGTCCCTGGGCGTCATTGACGCCATTGAGAAGTCGGCCCTCGCTATGTTCGACGCGCGCAATGGCGGCTTTGGACAGGCTCCCAAGTTTCCGCATTCGTCGGCGATTGATCTTTTGATCGAGCAGTACGTGCGGACCACAAGCGGAGCTTCGCTCCGCCCGTCAGCCGAGGGCGGCGGTCGCCCCATGGACCGTGCCGAACGTCTCCACGACGATCAGCAGCTACGAAATCTCTTCGTCACCACGCTCGAGCACATGGCGAACGGCGGCGTTTATGACCAACTGGCGGGCGGGTTTCATCGCTACTCGGTCGATGAGCGGTGGGTTGTGCCTCACTTCGAGAAGATGTGCTACGACAACTCGGAGCTGCTGAAAAACTATGTACACGCCCACCAGGCCACGGGATCAGAATTTTTCGCCGACGTGGCGCGCGACATCATTCGCTGGATGGATGAGTGGCTGAGTGACCGCGAGCGAGGGGGCTTTTATGCTTCGCAGGATGCCGACATTTCCATGGATGATGATGGCGATTACTTCACCTGGACGGTCGAGGAGGCGCGTACCGTGCTCTCCGAGGACGAACTGAAGGTCGCTGCACTTCGCTACGACATTAATGAAGTCGGCGAGATGCATCACAATCCCGCCAAGAATGTGTTGTACGTGCGGGCGCCGATTGAAGAAATCGGGCGCAGGTTGAATGTGGGGCCAGAACGGGTTAGTGAACTTCTGGAATCGGCCAAAAAGAAGATGTACGCAGCACGGCTGAAGCGTCCGACACCTTATGTCGATAAAACAGTTTATGTCGGCTGGAACAGCATGTGCATAGCGGCTTACCTGGAAACTGCAAGAGTTCTTAATCTTGATGAAGCGCGCCGATTTGCTTTGCGCTCGCTGGATCGCATTCTGTCGAAAGCGTGGAGACCTGAGCCGGGGAGCGCAGACGGCGGCCGCGCCGCACAACTGCTGCATGTGGTCGCTTACTCCGATCCGAAGGCCGAGCACCGCGAAGTGTCGGGGCTGCTCGACGACTATGCAGCAACCGCGTTGGCTTGCCTCGATGCTTACGAAGCCACGGCTGACATCAGCTATTTCAGGTTCGCTCACGCTATTGCCGACGCCATGATCGCGAAGTTTTTCGACCTCACTTCGGGAGGATTCTTCGACACTGAGCCTCTAGCGGATGACAAGACTTTCGGCGTTCTCTCCACACGGCGTAAGCCGTTGCAAGACTCGCCCACTCCGGCGGGGAATCCAATGGCCGCTATTGCACTGTTGCGACTGCATGGCTACACGGGGGATGCGGCCTATCGAGACAAGGCCGAGCAGACGCTCGAGACTTTCGCGGGCGTAGCGGAACAGTTTGGCATCTTTGCAGGAACCTACGGCATAGCCGTGGCTCACTTGTTCCAGCCGCACCTGCAAGTGATCGTGATCGCAGGGGATAACGCTGATCGGCGGGCAGCCGAATTGTATTCGGCGGCAGCCGCTTCATTCGCTTTTGGCAAAAGTGTGATTCGTTTGGCAGCAAACCAAGCGGTTGCGAACAACCTGCCTCCGGCGCTGGCCGCGACGATTCCTAACTTGCCGGACTTGACGTCGGGGAAATCTTTCGCTGTGGTCTGCTCGGGCTTCTCCTGCCAGCCGCCAGTTTCGGACCCAGGAAAGCTGCAGGAAGTGTTAGCCGCGGCGGCGTGAAATCCCGAACTAGATCTCTCCCAAAATCGGTTCTTCAAACCATTCTGGAGGTCTCTCTAATGTAGTGTCTGCGAAATAACTAGGCAGTCATTGCTTCCGCTTTCTGGATTTGGGGCTGGTGCAGCCGGGCTGGATCTGCTCCAAAGTTCGGCGCGCAGTTTTCGTGCGATGTGGCTGTAGATTGTGGGCGCGCCAGATATTGTTCACCGTGGACTTGCTGACGCCCTGGCTCTGCGCCATAGTTCGGCAACTCCAGTGCGTCATCCCCGCCGGTTTGGTTTGCAGGGTCGCATCCACGATGGCCGCGATCTTGTCGATTGGATACAGGGGTTTTCGTCCCCGGCCGGGACCAATGTCCCACAAACCGTCCAATCCCTCGTCCGTGTTTACGTGAGGAAGCATTGCGCCGAGTCCGACCCCCAAGGGGCATGACGTTAGACGTATCCGTTTCGCTGGCTGTCCATCCTGAACAAATAGCGATTCCGTAAATCACTCCTTTGGGACGCGGTTCGCCATGTTGCTGCGCTACGACAGTGGCCGGCAGTAGGAAGCCAACGAAGACAAAAGTCGTGTTCATGATGCCGAGATGCTACCACGGTTTTGACGGTAGCTGTTCGAGAACAGGCGCTCATTGACCCGTCAACGAATGAGGCGATTTAAGACGGCCAGGTGGTTGCTCGACCGGCGCATACTATTGAGCGGACCTGGGAAGGCAAAGCCGGAGTCATGAAAATACTTCTGGTGGAAGACAGCAAGTTCCTCAGAGTGGCGACGGAAAGGGCGTTGACCACCGCCGGATACGAGGTGATTTCCGCTGTCGACGGAGAACAGGCTTCGAGGCTGGCACGCGAGCATGCGCCTGACTTGATTGTGCTGGACGTTATGCTGCCCAAGATGAGCGGGCTGAGTGTGCTGAAGGTCTTGAAGAAAGATCCGGCAACAACAGCGATTCCGGTGATGATGTTGACCAGTCTGTCGCAGAAGAATGCGAAGCAGTTCGAGAAAGAGGGAGCTGGCTTTTTTTCGAGAAGTCCGATTCCATGCTGGGGAAAGGGCCTGACTCGCTGTTCGCTGCAGTCGACCGAATGCTGAAGAAAATCAACTCGGGTGAATGGTTGGGATAGAACTCGGACGCGTTTGCGTTAGGCGGAGGGTTAACACTCTCGCCCTTTCGGTTGCGAGGTGAGTTCACAATTCCGCCATGGCCACGTTTTCCGAGGCCCCCCTATAATGC
>Ga0137379_10003792_pt1 | contig 14164 bp, 14 predicted proteins | sample SagtaG_18_FD_104812 | JGI IMG/M metagenome (GOLD analysis project Ga0137379, IMG submission 104812) | Vadose zone soil microbial communities from Sagehorn Ranch, Mendocino, California, USA - Sage2_L_80_16 metaG | ecosystem: Environmental > Terrestrial > Soil > Vadose zone | place: USA...
AATGTGCTCTTCAAGCAAGCGAAGGGGGAGCCGGTGACAGCGGAGGAGATGCAACGTCTCATCGACCGGGCCGACTCGGACAAGCTGAGGAAGGCGAGGGAGAGGCTGGAACAGGCGTCAGGTTCCAAAGAGACCTGAGGGCGGGGGCCCAAGAATTGTTCCGTATTTTCTTTCGCGGGCCAGTGGTTCCCCGGCAAACAGCGGAAAGTTCGGCCCTGAGTGGGGTGAGTAATGAATCAGTTATTGGGTCGAGGGGAATGTCGGGGTTGGTCCACGAAGTGGCCGGTGTCGAGTCTAGGGGCTTTGGTGCTTGCGATCGTGGCAGGCATAGGAATCTTCACGTACCGAAACGTCGAGGTGTGGACACCGCTGCAGCGCTGGTACTGGATTCAATATCTGAACACCAAGAATTTTCCCAGTCCAAGTGGCGACTACCAGGTGCTTGCAAAAGTGGACCGGCACGGGCAGCGGAAGATGGCCGTTGATGACGACGTGACGGCAGGTGCGCCGCACGGACGGCAATTGATCCCGTTCGCCCTTTCCCAGCAGGCGAAGCAAGCGGGAGCAGTCGAGCTGGTAGTGGACACGGTGCATTACAGCAGCCGACAGATGAACCAGATGCTTGCTCGATGGATTTTTGACGGCCAATCGCCCGACGATCTGATTCGGCCTGCATGGTTCGGAGCCATGGGAGTGTTTGTGCTGGGGTTCGGGTTGTCAATCCCGCGCGACCGCGCTCGACGGCACATGCAGGAACATGGGCGCAGGCTCAAGGGTCCGCAGATGGTTACGGTGAAGGAATTCAATCAGTGGAGTGGAGCGAACGGCATCTGCTTCCTAACCACAAAAGGAAGACAAACGCTTTCGATCCCACGCTCGTTGGAGAGTAGCCACATGATGATGATGGGCGACACGGGCTCAGGGAAAAGCATTTTGCAACGCCGGGTCTTAATGCAAATCGCCGAGCGCGACGAGACCGCCGTCGTGTACGACCCGGCGCTTGAACACACGCCGCAATTCTTTCACCCTGAGCGCGGCGATCTGATCCTGAATCCCCTTGACAAGCGTTGTCCCTACTGGTCGCCTTGTGATGAGGTAATACACGAGGCGGAAGCACTGACGCTAGCAACGTCGCTATTTCCCGACAGGCCGCACGAGAATACGTTCTTCGTTGATGGGCCTCGAAAAATCTTTGCCCACTTGCTGACGCTGAGGCCGACGCCTGAAGAACTCGTTTGGTGGATGAGCCACGAGGACGAACTAGATCGCCTCTTGAAAGGCACGGAGCTAGCAGCATTCATCTATCGCGGTGCAGGCCCGCAGCGCGGAGGTGTCTTGGGCGCGCTAAACATGGTTGCCGATAGCTTGAAGCTCTTGCCGAAGGAGAGCGAGACGAAGCAGCGCTGGACGACCGAACAATGGGCACGACAGCGAAGCGGCTGGCTGTTTCTGACTTCGATTCCGCGCTTCCGAGAGCGGCTGTTGCCCCTCATGAGCTTATGGCTGGACACGCTGGTGCTACGATTGATGAACCAGGGCGATCCCGCGATGCGTCACGCATGGTTCGTACTCGACGAACTGGCGAGCCTACAACGGTTACCGCAGTTGCATAACGCCCTCACCGAGAACCGTAAGTCTGGAAATCCAGTGGTGATCGGCTTTCAGGGCCGCAGCCAGCTTGAGGTGCGCTACGGGCATGACGCCGAAGCTATGCTGTCACAGCCTGCGACGAAACTCTTTTTGCACACAAGCGAGCCTCGTGCGGCGAAATGGATCTCGGATTCGATCGGCGAAGTGGAAATGGAACGGATGAAAGAAACGGTGAACACAGGGCAGCTTCTACGCACTGCTAAATCAAAAAGCTATCACACGGAGAGGCGAACAGAGCCGCTGGTACTGCCGTCGGAGGTAAGTGGCCTGCCACGCTTGCACGCGCTCCTCAAAGTGGACAATCTGGTGGTGCCGTTCAGCTTTCCCTATCTCGCTCCGGTAAAGGCGCAACCCGGTTTCATTCCGCGGGAGACCACGTTGCGGGCGGTCGATATCGGGAAACGGTCGCTGCAGCTAAGCACTCCGGCCGCGCAGGAGATTAGGCCGTGCGAATCAGAGAACTCCACGGGCATCGCCGCCGGACAAGAACCGTGCTTCGGGTGAGTGAATCATGTTGACCATCTCCAAGCCGCTGAGCGCAGGCCAAGCCCAGGCGTATCACAAAGAGGAGTTCGCCAACGCGCAACAGAATTACTACTCGGAAGGCCATCGGATACGCGGCGAGTGGCATGGAAAACTCGCGGAGCAGTGGGGCCTCAAAGGTGAAGTGAACGAGGAGCACTTTGAGAGGCTGGCGAGCGGGCAGCATCCAATCACGGGCGAGCAACTGGTGCGCCACCAAACCGCGCGCGAATACGTAAATGAACGCGGCGAGACGGTGAGCACGATGGAACACCGCGCAGGCTGGGATGCAACGTTCTCCGCGCCTAAAAGCGTGTCCTTGACCGCTCTCGTCGGCGGAGAGGATGGAGTACGCCAAGCGCATCGGGACAGCGTGAAGGTTGCGCTTGATGAAATGGAGAGATGCGTCCAGGCGCGGATCAGCGGCAATCACCCGGCGGAGACAACGGGCAAATGGGTAGCTGCCAGTTTCGAGCACGATAGTGCGCGGCCGGTAAATGGGTACGCTGCACCGCAATTGCACACTCATGTTGTGTTCTTCAATCTAACGGAAACTGAGAACGGAGAATCCCGGGCTCTCCAACCCCACGAACTGTACCGTTCGCAGCAATACGCGACGGCGATCTATCGCTCAGAGCTAGCGCTGCGCTTAAAAGGCCTGGGCTATCACGTTGAAAGGGGCAAGAGCGGCCAGCCGGAGATCACAGGGTACACGCGAGAGTATCTGGAGGCCTCCAGTCCTCGCAGCCAGCAAATCCGTAAATACCTCGAACAACAAGGGGTAAGAGGTGCAGGCGCGGCGCAGATCGCCGCTCACCAAACGCGCGACGGAAAGTTGCCCACGATCACGCCGGAAGAGATGCAGGCTCGGCACAGAAACATGGCCGCGCAGTTCGGCCAGCAGCCGGACCAGGTGATCCGCGCAGCCCATGAACGCCGGGTCGAACAAGACCCGCCGCAGAAGCAGCAGCATCTCGAATCGGCTCTGACCTACGCGCAAGAAAAGAACCTAGAGCGCCACGCAGTGACTTACGAACACGAGCTGATGCGTGACGCTCTGAAACGTTCGATGGGCGAGGCGAGCTTCGCCGAGGTACGCGAGGGGTTCGACAAGCGCGTGCAGTCGGGTGACCTGATCGAAGTAGAAAGCAAGTGGTTAACCCGCGCGTTCACGACGGAACAGATGATTGGTTACGAACGGGACACAATCACCGAGATGCGAAGGGGACAAAACCAGAATAAGCCATTGGTGAGCTCCGAAACATGGCGTTACATCGAGGAGAGACACCCTCACTTGAGCGCCAGCCAACGCGCGGCGGTCGAGCAAATCGTAACGAGCCACGACAAAATCACTCGTCTTGAGGGTGTAGCGGGGACTGGAAAGACCACTTCTCTAGTGGCGATCCGCGAAGCTGCCGAGCAAGAAGGGTACAAGGTGTTCGGACTTGCGCCCACATCGCGCGCCGCGCACAAGTTAGCAGAATCAGGCATCGAATCGGGCACTTTGCAACGCCATCTTGTCCGCGAGAAGCGACCCGACAATGGACAAAAGCGGCTTTATATCCTTGACGAATCGAGCCTTGCTAGCACGAAACAGATGAACGATTTACTGCATCGGTTGCACGGCGCGGACCGCGTGCTTTTGGTAGGTGACAAACGGCAACATGAGGCGGTGGAAGCGGGCAGACCGTATCAGCAGCTACAAGAGGCGGGAATGCAAACTGCACGCCTGCATGAGGTCGTGCGGCAGAAGGATCCGGCGCTCAAGGAAGTCGTGGAACAGCTCGCCCGCGGTGACGTGCGTGGAGCAATAGTCAATCTTGACCAACAGGGCCGCGTGCGTGAAATCGTGGGCCGCGAAGAGCGGCTAAGTGAAATCGCCCGTGAGTATGCGCGAGAGCCTCAGGGCACGCTGGTCATCTCTCCAGACAATGAATCCCGGCGCGAGTTGAACGCTCTGATCCATCGTGAAATGCAAGGGCGTGGCGATGTGAGTCAAAAGCAATACAAGCTCCGAGTGCTCAACTCGCGCCAGGAGATGACAGGCGCAGATCGGCAGTGGGCTGGACAATACGAAGAGGGGGATGTGGTTCGGTACATGCGCGGTAGCAAAGTGATGGGCATCGAGCCTGGCGAATACGCGCGAGTGGATCGAGTGGATCCACGAGAAAACCGCATCACCATCGAGCGCGAGAATGGAGTGCAACAGACCTACGATCCGCGTCGCCTTTCGGGTGTAGCGGTGTATCACGAAGTCCAACGCGAGTTCTCACAGGGCGACCGCGTCCAGTTCACGTCCCCGTCCAGGGAACTGCACGTTACTAACCGCGAACTCGGCACGGTCGAAGGAGTTAGCAACGCCGGCAATCTCGAAATCCGAATGGACTCAGGTCGTGAGGTTCGATTCAATATCCGCGAACATCCCCATCTCGACTACGGTTATGCCGTCACTAGCCACAGCAGCCAGGGACAGACCGCCGAACGAGTGTTGGTCCACGTGGACACGGACAAAGGCGAACTGTTGGTTAACAACCGTTTTGCGTATGTTTCTGTCTCGCGCGGCCAGTACGACGCGCAAATCTACACGAACGACAGATCTGAGCTGGCGTGGAACCTCAGTCGTGATAATTCTCAGCGAACAGCGACCGAGACACAGCAGGAACAGCAAGCTGTTCCGAAGATCGAACCTACTTCCCCGCAACAGGAACAGGGCCACAATTTAGGGATAGGGCTCGCGTGAGTGTTACGGTAGCGTTCGCCAACCCTGCAAGGGGTGACGTGTCAGAACTTCACCCCGCGGGCAAGTTGCGGACAGTACGATGGGCAGTAAGCGAGTTAGTCAAACGGAAGGTATTGATTTTACAGGACCTACTTAGAATATCTTGGGAAGCGGGCGTTCCACCGCTGAACTACTCCCGTTTGCTTCAGTGAACGAAGCTAGATTGTCATCGCCTTTAAACGTGGACAACCCAGTCTCTCGTTCCAATTCCACGTCCGACCGATAACCCTGCAATTTCTGCTCATCTGCAGTACTATGTTCGACGCATTTCATACCGACACGATTCCGTCCTTGAGGAACTCTGAATCATGCCCCGAAAAATACGAAGCGCAGAATTCGCCGCTGATCGCCGCGGCTTCCTTCGAACCACTCTCATCGGCGGAGCCGCTGCAATCTCCCCAGCACTCTATCCCGCACTTGCTGCCGCCCGCAGCAACGCACAGGGGGAGAATCCCGCCCCTTGCTCGGCTCAGGTAGCCCAGCCGGCACCGGCACCGGAAGTGAAATCCTTCGAACTCGACGAAATCACCATCTCCGATCTTCAGGATGGTATGAAGTCGGGGAAATTCTCCGCTCGTTCTCTAGTTGAAAAATATTCCCTGCGCATCGACGTCATCGACAAGCACGGTCCCAGGATCAACAGCGTGCTTGAGCTCAATCCGGACGCTCTCTCCATTGCTGACGCGCTCGATCGCGAGCGCAAGTCCAAAGGCCCGCGCGGACCGATGCACGGGATCCCCGTACTTATTAAGGACAACATCGATACCGCCGACGGCATGATGACCACCGCCGGTTCGCTCGCTCTGGTCGGCGCCAAGCCGCCAAAGGATTCCTTCATCGCACAAAAACTGCGTGCCGCCGGAGCTGTTATCTTGGGGAAGACCAATCTCAGCGAGTGGGCCAACATCCGGTCCAGCCATTCCACTAGTGGATGGAGCGGCCGTGGCGGGCTCACTAAGAATCCCTATGCCCTCGACCGTAATCCCTGCGGCTCCAGCTCGGGCTCAGGTGCCGGAGTCTCCGCGAACCTCTGCGCCGCCGCCATCGGCACTGAAACTGATGGCTCCGTCGTCTGCCCCTCGTCTTCCAACGGCATAACTGGAATCAAGCCTACGGTTGGTTTGGTAAGCCGCAGCGGTATCATCCCCATCTCCCACACTCAAGACGGCGCTGGCCCCATGTGCCGGACCGTACGCGACGCTGCCATCCTGCTCGACGCGCTTGTTGGGACCGATCCCGAGGACGCAGCCACTGCCGAGAGCAACGGCAAATCGCACAGCGATTACACAGAGTTTCTCGACCCGAACGGTCTAAGAGGAGCGCGCATTGGCGTGGTACGCAAGTCTTACTTTGGCTTCAACGACGCTGTCGACGCCCTGATAGAGCAAGCCCTCGACGCCATGAAGAAACAAGGGGCCACCCTCGTTGATCCCGCCGACATCGCGACGCTCGGCAAGTTCGACGAATCCGAGCTCACCGTCTTCATGTACGAATTAAAAGCAGATTTGAATTCCTATCTCGCACGCCTCGGCCCGAGTGCGCCCGTGCGAACGTTGAAGGACATCATCGACTTCAATGATCGCAATGCACAGAAGGAAATGCCCTACTTCGGCCAGGATTTGTTCCTGAAGGCTGAGGCTAAGGGCCCGCTCAGCACTAAGGAGTATGTCGACGCCCTGCAGAAAAACCGGCAACTCGCCCGCACCGAAGGCATCGACGCCCTCATGAATAAGCACAACCTAGACGCTCTTGTCGCGCCTACTGGTGGCCCCGCATGGCTCACCGACCTGATCAACGGAGACCACGTCGCCGGAGGCAGCTCGAATGCCGCTGCCGTCGCCGGATACCCCAACATCAACGTCACCGCCGGATTTCTGTTCGGCTTGCCAATAGGAATTTCATTCTTCGGCCGCGCTTGGAGTGAACCCACCCTGATCAAGTTCGCTTACGCATTTGAGCAGACAACACAAACCCGTCAAGCACCACGTTTTTTGCGCAGCGTCGGTCCATTTTGAGCGCACAGACTTTGAACACACGTTTAGTAGGTTCAAAATGCGAAGAACGGTTTTCAGGCGCTTGTACGGCAAGCCGACCTGCTTCGAAGGTCTAGCGCGCAGCGAAGCCCGTACTTTCCTCGTCTGGGGGAGCCGACGAGCGTCGGTGTGCGCTGATGGCGACCCCTGAATCCACTTTCTGGACTGACATCGAGTTTCCCTGGCAGAGTATCCCCTCCCAAGGACAGCTATCTCTGACTAATCAGACTCACTCGACACTCCCAAGGCCGCATGGAACCCCGACGTTAGGCCATGTCCATGCTCGCCACGGGATTGCCCGTGGCTGATTCACCACTGCCCGATTTCCTGGAACCATATTCTGGACTTCGATACTTGCATAAGCCAGTGGACCTGATCATGCTGAACACCGACGAGCACATCCTGACAAATGCCGCTGTGCGTATGGTTTCGCAAGGCGGATCGGATGAAGAATCCCCAATGACCGATTTCACCACGCTGTACAAGAAATATGCGCCGGACGTTTTCCGCTTCGCGCTGTATCTTTCGGGGGATCGGGGCCAAGCCGAGGACATCACTTCGGAGACGTTTGTGCGTGCATGGACTTCGCGGGAGCGAATTGAGGTGGCCACCGTGAAGGGATACCTCTTTACGATTGCGCGCAATCTGTTCTTGCAAGGGCTGCGCAGAACGTCACGCCACGTTCAGTTGGATCGAGAGCTGCCCGATCCGCAGGCCAGTCCGTACCTTCAAGCCGAGCAGAAGGAGGAGTTCCTCGCCGTGCTTCGAGGGCTGCAGGAGTTGCCCGAAATCGACCGGGTCGCCCTTGCTGATGAGGGCGCAGGATGGTATGGCCTACGAAGAAATTTCACGGGCACTCGGAATTTCTCTTTCTTCCGCAAAAGTCAAGATCCTCAGGGCGCGGCTAGTGCTCGCGGGGATCCGACATGCGCAGCGTCAGGTTGAACTCAGGCAATAACACAGGAGCTAACAATGAACATCGCACGCGAAGTAATCCTGGATCTGCTGCCGGCGTATCTATCGGAAAGCCAGCCCGGCCACACGCACGCTTGTGGAAGAACACATGAAGGAGGACGCTGAGCTGGCGCAGCGCGTTCGCCTTTTGTTGGCAGACAACCTTGCCAAGGCCGTGCCGCCCGCACTTCCCCCGGAACTGGAGTTGAGATCCCTTCGCCGCACGCAAAGCCTTCTTGGCTGGCAGAGGTTGGCTCTTTGGTTTAGGGATATTTTTCTCCGCCATGTTACTCAGCAATGAATTCTCGTTCGAAGGTGGTCACTCAAGGAATTTCTCCTGCTGCGCGATTATCCGGCGGAGTTCGGAATCTGCGTGGTACTAGGCCTCGCCTGCTGGATCGCTTACTTCTCCATCCGCCGCCGTTTGCGTACCGGGCGCAATGGAGATTTATGCTCCACAAACATAGGCAAGATCCCAGCCCAATTTGGTCGCGCGGCTGTCTAGTCGACATCTCGTGGAAGTGCCCACTACCATGGGCGGAAAGGGGTACCGGCCAAGCGCGACAGCGTCAGCAGCCCACAAAGGAGAAACGGCAATCTCCGCGAGCGGACAACCGTTTTTACGCCAAAGGATGTTGTGGCACTTACGCGACACTCTTTGTCACAATAGCGAGAGAATTTACGCGCCACAAGTGCTATTCCTAACATGCACCAGAGCTATCACGGAGGAAAAGATGCTCGCTTCGGGAAAGATGGTTGGCTTTGTTCCCACCAAGGATTACGACAAGGCACGCGCCTTCTATGAAGGAAAACTCGGATGTGAGTTTATAAGCCTCGATCAATACGCACTGGTCATGAGCGTCGGAGGGCACAAGATTCGGATTGCAAAAGTCCCAAATTTCACTCCACTGCAGGGCACGATTCTGGGCTGGGAAGTAGAAAATATCGAAGCCATCGTCACTTGGCTCAGGGACAGAGGCGTTGTCCTGGAAAAGTATCCCTTCGTGCAAGATCGCGAGCTTGGAATCTGGACAACTCCTACGGGTGACAAAGTAGCGTGGTTCAAAGATCCAGATGGCAATATCCTTTCCGTCAGTCAGCACAGTGGGTTCTCAACCGTTAGGAAAATTCTATACTCTACTTGATTCTTCAACCGCTTACCAGCACGCCGATTCTCACCCTTGTGATCCGATCTGCCGCGCTTTAAGCATGGAATTAGTGCACTTTTACTACAGTGTTTCGAGCCACAGCATCAGACGGACTTCCACGCGACTCCTCCATTTTCATCATAAAAAGTCTCCTGAATGTTTGGCCCCTTCAAAGATAAAACCGCAAAACCGTTGAGGACCCTTTGCGGGATGTCAGGATCATTCGCCGAACGGTGTTCGTACCATTCCACGTTCTGGCTGTTTGCGAGCGACGAGGCCTGCCCCCAAGGAAGAGCGCCGTGGCCACAGCAGCGTGCGGACACATTGGCGGGGCCAAAAGGCTTATATACGGCTCCAGCATGCGCGTGGCCCCAATACCAAAGTGTCGGGCCAGCATTGGTCGCGAATCCGCTCATCACCTGAGTCCACAAATTTGTCGTACTCAAACCGTCCTCCGACAGGCCATTGTGATGGGTCAACACAATTACTTTTTTGCCCTTTGCTACCTGGTCTTCGAGGAACATCACTTGAGTCCCGCCAGCCGGTCCTAGAGAACCGTCCATATAGAGCCCACCCTCGGGCGAGAAGTACGCCGAGTCGAGCCCCACGATCACCCAATTGCTGTTTTCCAGGGCGAAGTAGCTGCAGCCGTTCTGCAACCCGAAGGGCGATCCAGCTATCGCCTGAAAGTAAGGTTTCGCGCCGGAGTACATTTCGTGATTGGAGTTCAGCGCCAGCGATCCGATCGAACCCTTGGGCCAGAGGTTTACAAACTCGTGCTGTTCCTGATCGCCAGTGCCCGAGTAGTAGACGTCGCCCAGATGAATAGTCAGGTCCGGCTTCAAATAAGTCATCTGACTTGCCACGTCGATACTTGGCGCCGGATTCGAAGGCGTCCTCCAGTCCCCGGTGCCCCAATCTCCCGCCAGCGCGATCTGCAGGCTGTCAGGGATGGAGGCAATAGCTGGATTCGCGATGAATGGATGCTTTCCGCCGATGAGACTTTCTAGGAAAACAGCAAAGGCTTCCGCCCAGCCCGGATCGAGTTGCTGGTACTTGCCGGTGCCCCAAATCACGCCATCGCCGCCGATATCCAACACAACGCTAGCTTCCAAGCTACCTACCACGTTGTCTTGATCGTTTGAGAGCACACTCTGGACCAACATGAGGGGATGGGCGGCGGCTTGTGCTGAGGGCGCCATTCGGTTTTGCGAGACACTCACTGCTTGCTGGTTCGCTTTAGTGATCGCAGGCGCCAGTTCGGCTTGTTGCGCCGGCGTAAGCTTTGCCCAGGCCGCTTTAATCCGGCTAGAAATTACAGGATCAATATTGATTTTCATGTTTCTTCTCCTAGCGAAACTATCATTGAAGGTGATGAGAGCCCCTGACGAGGAGAGGAAGGACACCAGGCCTTGCGGGAGTCTCCGGGGCCGCCGCAATGCAAGGCGCGTGAATTTTCTACGGACGCCGGCCCGGAAGTCAACAGCAGAGGGAAAGTTGTTCGTCTTTCGTAACAACCAGTGGATGTGCCCTCGAAAAACTCACCCAGCTGGAATTAGGCCTTCGTGGCGTTACTGACGAAGGAGGAACGAAGCTATGAAGAGATAGTGGAGCTGGTGCGGAAGCCCGTACAACGGTTTAGCAATACACAAGTGGGTTCTGAACTGTTAGGAAAATTTTCTACCTTACTATATTCCTCAACGGGTTACAAATCAGTCGATTTGATCCGTTCTGCTTGGAAATGATTCGTGCTGATCGTACAACCATTACAATTTCATGACAGTCCAAGTCTGCTTGAACGCCCCGGTTTTGAACATCACCTAGTGAGTTCTGACTGGTTATGAAAATTTTCTACTCTACATGATTCTTCAACCGTTTACCAGAAATGGGTACCGATGCGTTCTGTTCGACTTCGACCCGTGTGAGCCACGTCTTGACAAGACGTGCTCATCCGCGCAGTATGAATGCGTCTCCAATAAGTCTCGCCTCTTCGAAGAGCAGTTTCCGCCAATTGAGACGGAGCACCCTCTGAGGCGATTCGGGCCGACCCCAAACAGGCTGATTAGACAAAATCCGATGAAAAGGCGCTGTACCTAATACAGCTCTCTCAAACAGGGAGGTTGACCATGCGAGTCAAGGCATCTGTGATGCTGTTTCTGATGCTTGCAGTGATGCTGTTAACCGTTTCGGTGCAGCCAGTGCAAGCCGAAGTGCAAACCAATATCAAAGTCCCCGTCAACATCGGTGTATTCATTCCCTGCGCGGCAGGTGGAGCAGGAGAACTGGTCTTTCTCACTGGCAATCTACACGTTCTGCTCCGTTTCACTATGGACCAAGCAGGCGGAATCCATGTCGCCTCTCACTTTCAGCCACAGGGGATTAGCGGCATTGGCCAGACGACTGGGGATAAGTACCAGGGCACGGGCGTCACCCAAGATCAGTTCAACGCCAAAGTAGGGGTTGAGGAGACCTTCATCAACAATTTCCGCATCATTGGCCAAGGGAACGGTAACAACTTCCTTGTACACGAAACGCTTCACATTACGATCAATGCAAACGGCGTTGCGACTGCATCTGTCGATAACTTCAGCGTCGATTGCAGATAGTCTTCTTGCGCACCAAAGACAGTTAGGTGTTGAGAACAGGCCATGGCGCTCAGAACCCCTCAGTGAGCGTTATCGCGATATAACGCCAACTGATGAGCATCCACACATAATCCCGACCCAAAGTCGCCTCTCACCCTTTTAATGTGGCGACTGGTTACTCACCCTGGGAAAAGCAAACGTCAGAAGTGCATTCGTGCACCCTTGAATCAGGGGGAAGCCCGTGTCAATCGCAAATCGCTTTCGTTCAGCAATCCAATCGCTGCCGTTGATCACCTTGCTTGCGGGCATGCTGACAGGCAGTCCCATTTGGGCCGTCGCTGCCGCGCCCGACCCGGTGCTGCAATGGATCGGGATTATGAACAGCACTGTGATCACTGCTAATTCCAGTCCCCTGGTAACAACACGAGTCGTCGCGTTGGTCTCGGCCTCTGTTTTCGATGCGGTCAATGGTATACACCCGGGGTACAAACCGCTATATGTCAGGCCGAATGCACTCGGGTACGCGTCGCAGAGTGCCGCAGCCCTTCAGGCAGCATACGTGATCCTGAGCACTGTTTATCCCTCGCAGGCCGGATCGCTCGGAGCGGCGCGGGATCCGTCGATCGCGGCGATCCGAGCCACGGAGCGCGATAAATCTGTGCAAGCAGGCCTGGCCTGGGGGCAGACCGTTGCAAACAGCATTCTGGTTTTGCGCTCGACGGATGGATTCGCACCGCCGGTGCCGCCGTTCGTGGGCGCGCTCGGCATCGAAACATCCCGGCAGCGGTGGGCGTCTGGCGGCCGACACCGCTGGTCAATGCCTTCGGAGCCGGTCCGCAATTCGCAACCATGACACCCTGGGTTTTGACGCGTCCAGGGCAGTTCCGTCTCCCACCACCGCTCGTTCTCAGCAGCCCTGAGTTATGCGGCTGACTATAACGAAATCAAGACAATGGGCATCTTCTCAGGGTCACTCGCTCGGATGACCAATCCGAACTGGCACAGTTGGGCAGGGCGTACGCCTCGGCGGGAGATTCGTACGAAGGCAAAATCTGCCTATGAGGATTTTCTGGCGCTCTGGAAGAATGCCGACCCCGACATCCCTATCCTGAAGCAAGCCAAAGCCGAGTACACGAGGTTGCGATAGCCCGAACAAACCCTGCCTTGTCGGGCGATGACTGTTTTAATCAGATGGGATGAGAAGGTCGATCCCCGATCACGGATGGCGTTAAGCTAGCGGAGTGGCTGATCAGGAGCCATCCCACGGAACTAAAGTGACGAGGCAGGCTTAAAAACGGAGCACAATCCCCGTACTTATGTGCGGATCGTGTCGGGTGGAGTCAAAGACCTTGGATTGCAGGTAGTCAGCCTGAACCCGCCAAGCCACTCTGCTGACCAGGCGGACGTCGACACCTCCTCCGAGATCAAACGCAAAAGCATTGTCTTGCTGGCCGACATTGGTGATAAACGCATTAGCCGATACGCTTTGGTGAGCTAATCCGAAAAGGGCTTGCCCAAATGGTCTTAATCTACCGACAGAAACGGAAGCACGCGGGCCGAATAGGTAGGTATACAGGTTCGTGTTGACGTCTAGCTAGCTTCTCAGTACCAAGAATACTGGAGAAAACCACGGGCACCGTACCATAGCTGCCACTCACATCACCGACAACTCGGAGCCAGTGGAAAAGCCTTACTGAAACCGAAGCTTCCCAACCGTTCAGCGAAGCTCGCCCCGCGGAGGCTGAGCTCACTGCGCCACTGAAACAGCAAGAGCTGACGGTTAGGCCGCTGCTGACGAACGAATAGCCAAGGTAGACATCTCCTTTTGTCTGTCCGCTCACCACAGGCGTGAAGATCAGCAGGAAAGAGACGAGAACGATAGACACCAGACTAATCTGGGACAACAATCTGAACACAGAATCGCCTTCGGTCTTAGAGAGTACAAGATGTGGGCATTGTAAACTGGTCCCGCTCGAAGGGGTTGGTTACTTATTGTGAACAGGCGACTACACGTTTTGACCGCCCTGGGGTCAACGAGTTGCCATCGCGATTTTTCGCAAACTATCCTCTTGAGCCATCGCCAAGTCCATAAGGTTCATTGACTTGCCCAGTCGGCGGACGTAAGATTTTCGCCGATGATCGGCCAAACCATCTCGCACTACCGCATCGTCGAGAAGCTCGGCGGGGGCGGCATGGGTGTTGTTTACAAAGCCGAAGATGTGAAGCTACAGCGCTTCGTGGCTATCAAGTTCCTGCCTGACGATGTCGCCAAAGATGGTCAAGCTCTGGCTCGGTTCCAGCGCGAAGCGCAGGCGGCTTCGGCTCTCAATCACCCAAACATCTGCACGATCCATGAGATTGATGAGAAGGATGGTCAAGCCTTCATTGTCATGGAGTTTCTGGACGGCATGACGCTGAAGCATCGCATCGGCAATCGTCCGCTGGACACGGACTCGATTCTCCCGCTCGCCATCGAAATTGCCGATGCTCTCG
>Ga0137379_10003797_pt1 | contig 14156 bp, 10 predicted proteins | sample SagtaG_18_FD_104812 | JGI IMG/M metagenome (GOLD analysis project Ga0137379, IMG submission 104812) | Vadose zone soil microbial communities from Sagehorn Ranch, Mendocino, California, USA - Sage2_L_80_16 metaG | ecosystem: Environmental > Terrestrial > Soil > Vadose zone | place: USA...
CACGCTTCCAGCGTGCTCGGCGTTTCTAACTCCCCGCACGCAGGATGCGTGCGCTCCCAGGAAAACGCACAAAAATCCTTCGCAAAAAGCAAAGGATTTTCGGGTTAGTAGCACGGGGCCCTCCAAGGAGGCCGAGGCAATCCGAAATCTCTCGGATCGCCTCGGCCTCCCTTCCCGGGCGCCACCGATACCAGCCGCGTCACGGCGGATGACGGCGGACTGGTTTTCCTGAGTGATAAGCCTCCCGGATCGGGAATTGGCTCCATCAGCCTCCCTCAGAAAGGGAAAGGTGTCTACAGATTTGCTGCCCGGCAGCATCTTCTCGGTGTAGAATCCCCATCCGTGGGCGCCGATGCAGGCGGAAGTTAACAGAATCACTCAGACACAATGCAGCGAATCCGGAGCCTGTCCCCCGCCCGCAAGGGCGGCTTGTTTCACCTATCCTCACCGCTCCTGGAACTCGATTAACGTGCGGGACTAGTCCTCGGCTTCCACGTCCCATACCGGGGCCATTGGAGTCGACCGGATACCGCCATTTAGAGTATGCAGCCTCGCCTTGTGGTTGTGTTCTTTCCTTCATCCGGGTTCGCCGCGCCCGTCGGCCGACGGGCGCGGCGAACCCGGACGATTTGTGGGAGAAAATCTCATGAGACACAATGAAACTGTGACGCTTGTACCTCTGTTCGCGGTCATGCCGTTCGTGATTTTCGTATTCCTTGGTTGTGCCCCGTTGCCTCTGCTGGCTCAGTACACGACCGCCAGCATGGCAGGGAACGTAGTCGATCCCACGGGCGCCATGGTGCCTGCTGCTGAGGTCACCGTAAGGAATACGGAAACGGGGTTCAAGCAAACGACTCAAACTGATGCCGGTGGGACATTTCTCTTTCCCAGCTTGCCAGTTGGGGTTTACCAGCTCAAGGTGGAGAAGCCCGGCTTTGCCACCTACGTGCAGGAAGGAATCACGCTGGCCGTGAACCAGTCAGCTCGACAGGCGGTGACGCTTAAGGTTGGAGAGATTTCAGAAAAAGTGACAGTGTCGGGGGATACCGAACTGGTGACCACAGGAACATCGACTGTCGGACAGCTTGTTGACCAGAAGCGTGTGCTGGATCTGCCCTTAAATGGGAGAACTGCACAGTCCCTGGTTTTTCTGGCGGCGGGAACGGTCGATGAGACCGACCGTTACTGTGGCCTCGGTTGTCATGGTGGGGTCTACCCTGGAGAGCAGCAAGCCAACATCAATGGATCGGGCCCCGGCGGTGTCAACTATCAACTTGACGGGACTAGTCACAACGATACTTATTTGAATACCAATCTCCCCTTTCCCAACCCTGATGCGGTACAGGAATTCAACCTTCAATCCACCAATGTCACAGCGGAATACGGTAACGCAGTGGGCGGCACCGTGAACATCGTCACCAAGTCCGGAACGAATGATATTCACGGCACGGCCTTCGAATTCCTTCGCAATGGCGCCCTGAATGCCCGAAATTTCTTTGCGCCCAAGCACGACACTCTCAACCGCAATCAGTTTGGCGGCAGTATCGGTGGACCGGTCGTGAAGGACAAATTGTTTTACTTTGGAACCTTTCAGGGAACTCGGGTTCACACTGCGGCTGAAGGCAGAATCGCTTTTGTTCCTACCGACGCCCAACGCCGGGGCGATTTTTCTTCCTTCCTCCCTGACAAGCAGCTCGTCGACCCGCTCACAGCACTCCCCTTTCCCAACAATCAGATCCCTGCTGACCGTTTAAGCCCGGTGTCACAGTTTTTCTTGAAAACCATTCCGCTTCCCAATGGCCCCGGAGGGCAGCTAACCTATTCAGCGGCCAATACCGCACAGACAGAAAACCAGTTCATGGTCAAGACCGACTATAACCGATCGAGACATCAATTAAGTGGGCGATACTTCTTTACTGACTTCGACCAACCTCCTGAGGATGCCACACAAAATCTTCTTAGGGCCGTGGGCAATGGAAATGCCGTGAGAGTCCAAAACCTGGCCCTGAACCATACGTTCACTCTTTCACCCAAAACGCTGTTCAACACCTGGTTCGGGTGGAATCAGCAGCGGGGTGGCTCGCTCTCTAGTGCCCCCTACGGCTTTCCCGACGCGGGAATGAAAATCGCAGCACCCACGCCGCCCGAGATGTTTTTCGATGTCGGCGGTTATTTCACCGTGTCGACGAATCACTTAGGTGATTTCGATCGCGGTGACTGGACTATTCGCGAGAACGTGACCGTCGTCAAAGGCACGCATGAGCTGCACTTCGGGGGAGAAGCGGTGCGGGTGAAGAATCACCTCGTCAATACGTTTTCCATGGCTGGCGAATTCGAATTCTTCAACCAGTTGACAGGAGACAATCTGGCTGACTTCATGCTGGGCCGCGCATCGGAATTCGAGCAAGGAGGAGGGGAGTTCAAGACTCTGCGAGGCACGCGATGGGGCTTTTTCGCGCAAGACAACTGGCGAGTCAACCAGCGATTCACTTTCAACTTGGGTCTACGATGGGACCCTTATTTCCCGTATCAGGAAGTGGACGGACGCGTCACCTGCTTCCAGCCTGGAGAAAAGTCTGTGCGCTATCCGAACGCGCCTGTAGGCCTGACCTATGGAGGGAAGAATCATGATGCCTCTTGCCCAGAGCCAGGTTCGGAGAACAATTTGCTCAACTTCGCTCCTCGCCTGGGCTTTGCCTATCGGCTAACGCAGGATGGCAAGACCAGTCTGCGAGGCGGACTCGCCTATTACTACATCCCTCCTCAGACGAGTGTTTTTAATCTCTTTGTAGACACCGCCCCGTTCTCGCCACGATTCCTCTTCAATAGTGTTGACATTCTTGATCCCTTTGGAAGCGCTGGTGTGCACAATCCGTTTCCCGAACAGTACGGCCCCAGAGTCCCGGGACCGGAAGCCACCTTTGACACTCCCGCGGCACTCTACGGGGTACTCCAAAAAGACTTTCGCATTCCGCTTTTGACTAGCTGGAACCTGACGCTGGAGCGTCAACTGGGGGCTGACTTTGTTTTGAGGGTGGCCTATATAGGGAATAAAGGAACCTTCCTCTCTAACGATCAGAAATCGCTTCGTGAGGCCAATCCCGCCGTCTATATTCCAGGAGCATCGACTCCTGACAATACTCAAGAAAGAAGGCTCTATAGGGATTTCAGCACGGTGGGACTGGTTTCCTCAAGCAATAACTCGCATTACCACGGCCTACAGTTGAACGTGGAGAAGCGCTTCAATCACGGACTTTCCTTGCTGGCCAACTATACCTGGTCCAAGATGATTGATGATTATGGCTGGACTAACCCATTCAGCCGATCTTTTGATCACGGAATATCAGACGATGACGTAGCCCACGTCTTCAAATTCTCCAATGTATGGGAGGTACCTAAGCTAAATACCGCCGGCGTTGGGGGCAAGGTTCTCAATGGCTGGGCGCTGAACTCAATCATCGCCTGGCAGGGCGGTTTTCCATTTTCCGTCTACAGCGGAACTGATAATTCACTTTCTGCTGTGCACCGTGATCGGGCTGACTTCCTCGGTGGCGCTGCCCAGTTGGATTCAGGCCGTCCTCATGGAGCATTGGTCGACAAATTCTTCGATATTTCCAAGTTCGTTCCCAATGCCGAAGGGACATTCGGTAATTCAGGGAAGAACAGTTTGCGCGGACCGAAACTTTTCAACATGGATTTTGGCCTCCTAAAAAACACCAGGATCAATGAGCACGCCTCAGTGCAATTTCGGGCCGAGTTCTTCAATGTCTTTAATAACGTTAATTTTATATCCCAGTCGATAGATAGCCAGCTTTCCGACTTTTCCCCAGATCCAGCCAGCAATCGATTTGGAAAAATCTTCCAGGCAAGAGATCCACGAATCCTCCAGTTTGCTTTGAAATTTGTGTTTTGAGGTGGACTGCCAAAATGCCGCGCTTGACCGCTGGAGTAAAGACTGAGATCAATGACCCTCCCGTCATCTATTTCCCTCTCCGCTCACAGGCAGAAAGATGTCTTGAAAGCTCGTCGTAGAAAATCGTGCCGCTCCCGCACGGTCGCGGTACTGCAATTCGTGAGGTTAGTGGTACCGCGCGCGAGAGCAATCGGCGGAATCAGGAAGGGAAATTCTTCATCGCTTCTCAGGGAGCGGAGGGGAGAGATGTTTTGCCGGCCCTTTCGGGACATCTTGAAGTGAAGAAGCATTTTTCACAAGATGGAGCAACATAGAAACTGAATCCATGTTTTATCTGTTAACTTATCTGAGTTTTATTTTTCTTGTCCAATCTGGCCAGACAGATGTTTCTGCCGTACTGAACGCAGAAGGCCTGCACATGATGGAACAAGGGAAAATAAAGGAGGCGACTGAGAGATTTCGCCAGGCATCCCAGGCCGACCCCAAGAATGTGGAGGCACTCAACAACTTGGGTGTTGCCTTACGCAGACAAGGAGATTTTTCGACTGCCGTCCTGGTCTTCCAAAGTGCCCTACGGTTACAAGCCAATGACGCCCAAATTTATAACAACCTCGGGATGTCTCTGCACGGGTTAGATCGCCTGTATGAGGCCTTGGCCGCGTTAAAGAAGGCCGTTAGATTAACGCCTCAAGATGCCGCGCTGCATCGCAATCTCGGAATCATGCTGATGGAATCCGGCGACGATCCGCAGTCCGAAACAGAATTACGCACCGCGGTGCGATTGGATAGTCGCAGTCCTGAGGCCCATTACTCGCTGGCGCGGTTGTTGGCGCGCGGCAAGCGCAGTTCAGAAGCTTTTGATGAGTACCACGCCGCGTTGCGTTATGCCCCTCGCCAGCCCGCGGTACATTTCGAATTAGGCAAACTTTACAAAGCCAACGGCGATTTGGAGAATGCCGGTAAAGAATTTCGACTGGCTCTCAAGCTCGATACAAACAATGCCAAGTTTCACCAGGCATTGGGCTCTTTGTTCCTGCAAATTGGCAATCTGGCCAGCGCCGAGTCCGAGCTTCGCCGCAGCCTGGAATTAGATCCCTCAGCCGGGGAATCTCACCGCGACCTTGGCATTACGCTACGCCGCCAAGATAAGCTTTCCGAGGCCATTGCAGAGCTGCGCCATGCTACCGAGCTAATTCCAAACGACAGCAGCAGCCACTACCTGCTGAGCCAGGTACTACAGAAGATGTCCAAGCCGGACGAAGCGGCAATAGAGCGGCGCCAGGCCGAGCTGCTCATTCAGAGGGAGAAAGATACCAGTCTGGCCAATGCCTACAATAACACCGGAACTCAACTGCTGCAGAACGGGCAAGTTGCAGAAGCCGCGGTTAAGCTTAAGGAAGCCCTTCGACTCAACCCACGGGATCCCGTGGCCCAATACAATTACGGTCTTGCCTTGCTACTTCAGGATAAGCTTGACGAAGCCATCACCCAGTTTCACTCAGTCCTGAAATTGAAACCCGACGACCCTAATACCCACTACTATCTGGGGCGGGTGCTGCTCGCAAAGGATCAAGTGACCGAGGCAGTTACTTATTTGCAAGAAGCAGTCAGGCTCATGCCCGACGATGCCAGGGCCCATAACGTGCTGGGTGTAGCCCTGGCTAAGATCAAAGAAATACCACAGGCCTTGACTGAATTGGAAACCGCTCAGCATCTGGAGCCGAACGACCCGTTATTCCAAGCGAATCTTGCTTGCCTGAAGCAACATTTGCAGAATTGTGCCATGACACCTTAGGCGTTTTGGACGAAACCTGGCGGAATTCGAGGGCGAAACAGCTTCGATTCCTCAGGATGGGAAATAAACAAACCATGTTTTGCTTGCGATTTTTTGTCTTTTGTGCAATACGGGATTTTGAATTACTGCTGTCCGGTTAAACATTCGGCACTATCGATCAACGCGCAGCACCGAAACGACTCACGGCGAGTTTTGAGCTGTGAACGACTTCAACTCGACTCCGATCGCCTTTTCAAGAAAAACAGCACAAATTAAGGTCTACGTTCCGGCGTGTCTCCAATGAGAGAAAAAAATCGAAATGAAAACCCGCAGATTTCGGGCATCAACTCATTGGAGAAAAGCCCGATTTTTCCGGGCTTCTTCGGGCGAAACTTGCTGCGACATTTAAGCGGACAGTAGCGATAGTGAACATATATATCTGCGAGGATGTTGTCATCCATCCGCTAGTTTTTCTCGCCACGCAAAACTAAAAGAGGAGGAGGTTATGGCAACGATCTTCAAAAGGCTTTTCTCAATGGCAGTGTTGGCGGTTTTGCCGGTGCTGCTGTCGAGCACCGTCCTCGGACAGGAGTACCGGGGCAGAATCCAGGGGAACGTCCTGGACTCGAGCCAGGCGCCAACATAGCCGCGGTCCGGCTGACCAATGAGGCCGGCCGCTATCTGTTCGACCTGGTGGAGCCCGGGACGTACAGGTTCACCGTGGAAATCAAAGGCTTCAACAAGTTCGAGCAGGATAATATCTCAGTACCCTCCCGGGCCGATTTGACGATAAATGCCGTCCTGAAGCCCGGAGATATTTCGGAAACGGTTTCGGTCACCGCCGAAACGGCGACTCTGCAGTTCAACACCTCCAAGATGGAAAGCAACGTGAGTCAGAAGCTGGTGGAGAGCCTGCCGCAAATGTATCGCAACGTCTTCTTGTTGGCGCAGCTGGATCCCTCGGTGCAGAGCACTTCGTGGGGGGAAGACAACCCCTATGACACCTGGGCATCCAATAACCTGAAAGTCGGAGGCAGCGGGCAGTTTACGAACGACCTGCAGGTGGACGGCAGTCCCTCCGGTATCAGCGTGAAGACGGGCTATGTTCCGACACCCGACATGGTACAGGAAGTCAACGTCCTGCAAAACGCGTCCGACGCCGAATACGGGCACAGTTCCGGTTCGGCCATCAGCGTCGTGTTGAAATCGGGGCTGATGGAGCGGTACGCCGCCGCGGAGAAAACACTCCGGGAAATCGAGTTGCGCCGGCCTGAGTGGGACCGGGCCTACCTGGCTCACGGCTTGTTGCTGGAACGATCCGCCCGGCCGGGCGAAGCCCGGCTGAGACTTCAGGCCGCAGTAGCGCTGGGATCGCGGGATCCCGGTTTGCGATGTGCCCTGGCGCGATTGGCGGGCGCCCCCAATTCCAGCCCTGAATGCCGCTGCCTGACAGGGCTGGAGCAGCTGCTTATCTCCAGCTGTCCGACACAGCCTTAAGGAAAAGTGAGGGTGCAATTAGATTAATTCGTGGAATTCGTGGCGGTTTTTACTGGCCACCAATTCCACGGCGCAGCGGAGCGGCAACCAACAAAATAAAACCTTCGCGGTCCCTTCGCGCACTTAGCGCCTTCGCGGTGAAACTTCGTCTCAATTAACCGCCAAGACGCGAAGAGCGCAAAGGGCCGCCAAGAATTTTGCTGAAAAAAGCAAAGATTTCTGGAACTGTATTACGAATTTCACGAAAACGATCACCGCGGTTTGGGTGTCATTCTGTTTGAAATACAATCTTTCACAGCCTCTCCGGCCGCGTTGCTTGACTCGCACTTCTTGTAATTGCACGGGGCCATTGCTTTTGAATCCCTATTGTCGCGCCATCCTCTTTGCTGTCGCCGCTTTTGCGTCAGCCGTCCGGCTTCCGCTTTTTGCGGGCCGGACCGGGGAAGGCCCGCGGCGCCCCCATTTCGCCGATGTGGCCCCCCGCTCACGCATCAACTATTTCACAAACAACAATTACACGGGCCGGAAATACTTTCAGCAGCCGATGTGCGGCGGCATAGCCATACTGGACTACGACAACGACGGCAGGATGGACCTCTACTTCACCAATGGCGCCAAGCTGCCGGAACTTAAGAAAGAGGATGCATCCTTTTATAACTGCCTGTTGCGCAATCAGGGGGACGGCACCTTCAGGGATGTGACGCCTGAGGCCGGGCTCACCGGGTCGCAATTGGATTTTTGTTATGGGGCTGCCGCCGGAGATTTCGACAATGATGGATACACGGACCTCTTTGTTTGCGGTACGAGGAGGAACACGCTCTATCGCAACCAGGGAAATGGCTCTTTTGTCGACGTGACAGCCCAGTCTGGATTAGATAAGCAGCCCCTGAACACCCTGAGCATACAGGGAGCATGGTTCGATTACGACAACGACGGTCTACTGGACCTGGTTTTGTCGAATTACACCCTCTGGACTCCAGAGCTCGACCAGCGATGCTCCAAGGACAACGAGGAGATCTATTGCCACCCTAAAATCTATGTCCGAGTTCCCCATCGGCTCTACCACAACCTGGGCGACGGCCGGTTCGAGGATGTCACGGAGAAGTCCGGATTCAGCAAGTCACCCGGCAAGGGGATGGGCATTGGGATCGCCGACTTCAATGACGACGGATGGACGGATGTCTTCATCGCCAATGACACCGAACCCAATTTTCTTTACTTGAACCAGCGCAATGGCACATTCAAAGAGGTCGGCCTGCTGTACGGCGTGGCGTACAACGACGAGGGGGCAACCGTTTCGGCAATGGGCTGTGACGTAAAGGATTATGATAACGACGGTTGGGTGGATGTCTTCTACAACAACCTGATGGGACAAATCTGGGCCTTGTTCCGCAACCAGCGCGGGAAATCATTTCAGTATGTCTCGCCCGCCACGAAGATCCTGTTGATGAGCGGATCACGATCGGGATGGAGCAACGGGTTCATCGACTACAACAACGACGGATGGAAGGATCTGTTCTCCGCTAACGGTGATGTTGACAACCTCAGTCCCGGTTCGCAGCAGCACGACACGATCTTCGAAAACAGGGATGGAAAGGACTTCCTCGACGTGTCACGGGAAATGGGCAGCGATTTCCTGCGGGTCGGTTTCCAGCGGGGATCGGCGTTTGCAGACCTCAACAACGATGGGTTCATGGATATTGTCGTGACCTCGCTGAATCAGAAGCCGCGGATTTTGCTGAACTCCGCGGACAATGGAAACCACTGGCTCCTGCTTCGTCTCACGGGGCACAAAAGCAATCGGGATGCGATCGGCGCTAAAATCAAGGTCACCACGCCATCCGGACGAACACTCTATAATCACGTGACGGTCAGCGTCGGCTTCATGTCCTCCAGCGACCGCCGCGTGCACTTCGGATTAGGCCAGGAAACTGGCGTTGCCTCCATCGAGCTGCGGTGGCCGAGCGGCGTTGTTCAGACTCTCACAGATGTGCGCGCCGATCGGATCCTCCACGTGGAAGAGCCGCATTAGGGATCGCGCAAGGAACCCGCGGCCACCATTTTGTTCCGCGACTCCCGCACCAATGGATACCCTTTGTCCCGCCAGCCGTTAAAGCCTCCAGCCAGAGGACGCACCCGCTGGATCCCCTTTTTCCTGAGTTGCAGCGCCGCCCGGGCGCTGGTTGCCTCGTTGGGTCAAGTACAATACAGGACCACCTCGCGGTCACGCGGAATCTCGTGCTCCCTCTGCTCGAGCTCCTCCGGAAGGATGCGGAGCGCACTGGGCAAGACCGTATGATCGATCAGAGACTCCAGAGGGTGGCGCAGGTCGACGATCACCACTTGCTCTCCCGCATTGATCCGCTTCAGGAGCTCTTCCGGCTCGATCCGTTCCATCGAGATTTCCCGAATGAACTTCTGCCGCTGCCGACGCTTGAAAGCGATATAGCCCGCGGGTATGACCACAAGGAGCACCAACCCCAGCAGCCATTTGAACCGTCCCAGGAATAGCGCAACGTCTTCGAGCTCTCCTCGAAAGAGGTATCCTAATCCCAGGAACGTGCCACACCAGAGAATGGATCCCAGGAAATCGAAAAACAGGAACCTCGGCAGGCTCACCGCTCCGCTCCCTGCCAATGGCGCCGCCACAGCATTCAGCCCTGGAACAAACTTGGTTACCAACAGGCTCTTCGGTCCGTATTTCCCAATCGTGTTGCTGGTGCGCCGCACACAAGAATCCGGCTCCAGTGAGATCCGGCATATGAAGTTCAGCACCCTTCCGCCCCCGCGCCGGCCCATGTGAAACCAGAACAAGTCGCTGAGCATACACGCGGTCACCCCCACTGCCAGCGCGGTTCCCAATTGGAACACCCCTCTCCCGGCCAGCGCTCCCGTGGCAAGCAGCACGGGTGCCGCGGGGAGCGGGAAGCCGAACTGCTCCGCCAACCCCCAAGCCAGCAGCAGCATGTACCCATACTCTGTCAGAAATTGGATCATGTGTTCCACCATCCGCCTCCTTCGCGAGGAAGACCGCGAATCGATGCAAGGCTGATACTATGGCTCATACCGGCTTGCGGCTGTCGTCGAAGGGGAGAAGAGGCTTGCGCAAGGATCGAACCTCGACAGACTACCGGCGCCAAGATTGTACAGGAAGGGCGCGGCAGAATCTTCACAAAGCAAGGCTTCCCATCGCCTGCGCGAACTCCCTCGACCTGCTTTGTTCACTCCTCGAAGCGTCTGAAAACGAGTGCCGCGTTCGTACCGCCGAAACCGTTCGTGAGCGCATATTCTACAAGCGCCTCGCGCGCTTCGTTCGCCACATAATCCAGGTCGCAGGCGGTTCGGGAGTGTGGTAGTTAATCGTCGGGGGCAGCTTCCGGCGGTGGATGGCGAGCACGGTGAAGACGGCCTCTATTCCGCCCGCAGCGCCGAGCAGATGCCCCGTCATAGACTTTCGTCGAACTGAACGCCAACTTATGACAATGCGCGCTGAAGGTCTTCCTGACGGCGAGCGTCTCGGCCTTGTCGCCGAGCGTGACCAGACCAAGCCCCGTGACGACGACCCGACGTTTCGTCAACTCATGCTCCATGCGTCGCATCCCTCCGTCCGTCGAAGCTGGCGGATAAAAACAATATTGCACTCATAGGCGCACCTCGTATGCCATCTGTCGAATGCCCGAAAGGATGGAAGCGCTGCTCACATCCGCTTCGATTGCGCCCCTTCTCCACTTTGTCGTCGATGCCATGCCCTCCGCTATTAACGGCTTACACTTGTGCGAAACCGCCATCCACAAACAATTCCGTTCCCGTGACGTAGCTGCTGTCGTCGGATGCGAGAAACACCACGGCCTTCGGCGATGCCTTGGCCGCCACCGACGCACATGGTGATGAGCGGGACATGCTTTCGACGCCGCCTGCAACGACGAGGTCCATCGCGCCCGAGGCAACGCCCATAGCGCCGAAGTGAATCGCCTGCAGTCCTGAAGCGCAGAAACGGTTGAGTGAAACCGCTGATATTTCGTAAGGCCACTCTGCGGCCGGACACACAGAAGCGATCAGGCGCCGCCGGCCCTTCTTTCTGCCCCCGGGCTGGAAGGTTGACTTTTTTTCCTGGCCGGCGATCACATTGACGCCGCTTCTACCGGCTGCTGCGCAGGAATTTCCTATGGGTCCCCGATATCGACGGACGAATTCGAAGTTCGAGTCGAGTACGCCCGAGCCACTGTTTGCGGCATCAACGCTACAAGCCCCCTACTGCCAGCCGCCCCCCAGAGCCTTGTAGAGTTGGACGACGCTAAGTAACTCGTTCCGTCTGATCTGCGTCAGGGTCAGCTCCGCCTGAAACTGATCCCGATCGGCGTCGAGGGCATTCAGCAGCGTGTCCACTCCGCCCCGATACCTCACATAGGCCAGGCGCGTGCGGTCCTGCAGGGCCGCCACCAGCAACTCCTGCTGTTCACGGCTTTCGCGCACCCTTTGATGGGCGACCAGCGCGTTGGAGACCTCGGTGAAGCCAGCCTGAATCGCCTTCTCGTACTGGATCAGCGCACTTTGCCGCAGCGCTTCTGCGAGCCTCACGTTCGATCTGATGCGGCCAGCGGTAAAGATCGGCTGAGTGACTTTCGGGGTGAAGTTCCACACGCCGCTGGTTCCGCTGAACAGACTTGACAGTTGCGTGCTCTGTCCGCCGAGGAATCCGGTCAGGCTGAGCTGCGGGAAATAGGCGGCCTTCGCCACGCCGATCTCGGCATTGGCCGCGATCAAATTCTGCTCCGCTGTGCGGATATCCGGCCGCCGCTCCAGCAGCGCCGAAGGCAAACCGGTGGGCACGCGGGGTGGCAGCTCCTGCTCGGTCAGGCTCCGCCCGCGGATCACTGCGCCGGGATTCTTCCCGAGCAGCAGGCTGATCTGGTTCTCGGTCTGCTCGATCTGTTGCTGGAGGGCGGGAATAGTTGCCGCGGCCGTGTATACCAGCTGTTCGGCCTGGCGCAGGTCGAGAAGCGTTGCGACACCGCCGGCCTGACGGGACTTGATAACAGCGAGTGATTGCTGGCGCACCTCAAGCGTGCGTTTGGAGATTTCCAATTCGGAGTCCAGCTCGCGCAGGCTGAAGTAGTCGGTTGCCACATCGCTCACCAGCGTCGTAACCACCGCCTTGCGGTTTTCTTCCGCCCCCAGCAGACTGGCGCGGGCCGCTTCAGTGGCCCGCCGCAATCGCCCCCAGATGTCCAGCTCGAACGAGAGTAGGTTGAGCGTTGCATCCCCGAAGGTGCGAGTTTGCGAGGGCACGAACGATGCCGGCAGCGGCGATTGGCCGTTCCTGGAGATGCGGATGGTCGACACATCGGCGCCGGCAGCCAGGTTCGGGAATTGGTCAGACCGTGTGATGCCCAGGTTGGCGCGTGCCGCCTCAACACGTGTGACCGCGTCGCGGAGGTCATAGTTTTGAGCCAGTGCCGTCCGGATCAGTTCTTGCAGCTTTTCATCGCGGAACACGTCCCACCACTTGAGATCGGCCAGGGATGCCGCTTCCGGCGCCGGCAGCGGCGCGGGCGCGCGAAACGTTTGAGGCGTTTCGACCGCGGGGCGGCGGTAATTCGGCCCGACTGCGCAGCCGGCCATTAAACCGGCGGCCAAGGCAACGCCGATCCATGGCCTCACCCGACTTGGGGCCTGCTGCCGTTTCCTTCCGTCCATCAGCCGGTGATTCATTTCAGTCCCCCCTCCGCCGGCGCGGACCTCTGCGGCAAAGCCGCCGGCGCTCGCTCTTTGCCGGCGCCCGAGAGCTTCTCCATCACATAAAAGAACGCCGGAATGAAGAACCTGCCGATAAAGGTGTCCACTACCATGCCTCCGATGACCGCGGTGCCCATGATCTGGCGCGCCACCGCGCCCGCTCCGGACGCCGTCCACAGCGGCACGCAGCCGAGGATGAAGGCGAAAGACGTCATCAGGAGCGGCCGCAGACGGAGCCGGGCGCCTGCGAGCGCCGCGTCAAACAACGGCTTGCCCTTTTCGTATTCGTCCTTGGCGAACTCGACGATCAGAATTGAGTTCTTGGCGGCCAGGCCGATCAGCATCACCAGGCCGATCTGTGAATACACGTCATTCTCGATTTGCACCATGTAGCCCGGCAAGAAGGCGCTGAGCACGACCCGGCGGAGCCACAAGAACGCGAATGCGCCGAAGACGGCGACCGGCGTGCTCAGGAGCACGCTGAACGGCAGCGACCAGCTTTCATAGAGCGCCGCCAGGATCAGGAAAACGAACAGCAGTGAGAACCCGAAGATCACGGAGGCCGGCACGCCTTGCTGAGCCTTCTTTTCTTGAAACGATATCCCCAGGTAGTCGTAACCCATTTCACGCGGCATCGTCTGTGCAAAGACCTCTTCCAGAGCCGCCATCGCCTGTGCGGAGCTGTAGCCTGGAGCAGCGCTGCCATTGATCTGTGCCGAGCGGTAAAGGTTGTAGCGCATGGTGAACTCAGGCCCGAGTCGCGACTCGAATCTCGTCAGCGCAGAAAGGGGCACCATCTCCCCGTTTCTGTTCCGCACGTAGAACTGCCCGACGTTTTCGGCTCTCGTCCGGTACTCGCCTTCTGCCTCGATGTAGACCTGCCATTGCCGGCCAAAACGGTTGAAATAGTTGATGAACAGCCCGCCCATGAAAGCCTGGATCGTCTTGTAGACATCGTTGATGGCTACGCCCTGTTTAATCGCTTTGTCCCGGTCCACTTGGACGAATTGCTGCGGCACGCTCGGAAGGAATGTCGTGCTCACGCCGGCTATCTCGGGACGCTTCCGGGCAGCCGCAAGGAATGTGTTCAAGTTGCTGGCAAGAAACTCAATGTCCTTGCCGGCGCGGTCCTCCAGAACGAACGTAAATCCGCCGGAAGTGCCAACTCCGGGGATCGCAGGCGGCGAAAAGCTGAAAGCAATTCCCTCCGGAAGCTTGCTCAGTTCCCGGTTCAGG
>Ga0137379_10003798_pt1 | contig 14155 bp, 10 predicted proteins | sample SagtaG_18_FD_104812 | JGI IMG/M metagenome (GOLD analysis project Ga0137379, IMG submission 104812) | Vadose zone soil microbial communities from Sagehorn Ranch, Mendocino, California, USA - Sage2_L_80_16 metaG | ecosystem: Environmental > Terrestrial > Soil > Vadose zone | place: USA...
CGTCCTGGAGCTGCCCCCACGGCGTCGAGCGGTGGCGCTCGGCTTGCGGCTGCAAAGTCCACACCGACCGGCCGTCGCAGCAAGATTGGCGCGCCCCGCTGCGTTTCGCGGTGGAGTGGCTCGCGCACGAAGTGCACGGGATCTACGACCGCGAGGGCCGCGATTTGCCTGGGGGACCGCGGGCGTTTCTCGAGGCCGCAGGAGCCACCGGGCCCGTCCGGGGCAACGAGAACACCGCGCGGCTCATCGAAATGGAGCGAGGGGTGCTGCGCGCCATGTCCTCGTGTGGTTGGTTCTTCGACGATATCGCCGGCCTTGAGGGCCGTCAGGTGCTCCGCTACGCCGCGCACGCGATCTCGCTCGCCGGCGCGGAGAGCGTCCGCCTCGAGGCGGGGTTCATCGCTCAGCTTGGCGACGCGCGCAGCAACGATCCCAGCGCCGGCAGCGCCGCCGACGTATTTCGTCAGACGCTGCAGCCGACCCCCACGTGACCGCTCCACTGCGCTTTGTCTTTGGCCTGCACTTGCATCAGCCGGTGGGGAATTTCGATCACGTCATGGCCGATCACGTGCGCGACGTCTATCGGCCCATCATCGAGCGCGCCAACGCCGCCGGCTTCTTCCCGCTGACGCTGCACGTGTCGGGGCCGCTGTTCGAGTGGCTCGAGGACCACGACACGCCCTGGCTCGACATGATCGGCCGGCTCGCCGCCGATGGCCGGCTGGAGCTGTTGCTCGCGGGATTCGACGAGCCGATTCTCGCGTCGCTGCCCCGCCCCGACCGGCTGGAGCAGATCGGGCGAATGCACGCATACCTGCAACGCCGTTTCGGCGTCCAGGCGACCGGCCTGTGGCTCACGGAGCGGGTGTGGCAACCGGAGCTGGCAGCCGATCTCGCGGCGGCCGGCGTCGAATACGCCCTCGTCGATGACCGCCATTTTCTGGTGAGCGGCTTTCGCCACGACGAGCTGCATCGTCCCCACCACACCGAATCCGACGGCCACCGCGTCGGGCTGCTCGCGATCGACGAGCGGCTCCGCTACCTGATCCCCTTCCGCCCGCCGGAAGAAACGGCGTCGTATCTCCGGCAGCTGCGCTCCGAGGGTCACGAGCTCGCCGTCCTGGCGGACGACGGGGAGAAATTCGGCGGGTGGCCGGGGACGAAGGATTGGGTCTACGGCTCCGGCTGGCTGGACACGTTCCTCAAGACGATGGAGAGCCTGAAGTCGGCCGGCGAGATCGAGCTCACGACCGGCCAGCGCGCATTCCGCGAGGTCCCGTCAGGAGGACTCGCCTATCTGGGCACGGCGTCGTACCGGGAGATGGAGAAGTGGGCGCTGCCACCCATCGCCCAGCGGAACCTCACGACGCTGGAGGAAGAGCTCGGCCCCAAGCACCTGGCAGCGTCGTCCGCGTTCGTGCGAGGCGGACACTGGCACCATTTCCTGGTCAAGTACCCTGAGTCGAACCGGATGCACAAGACGATGGTGGCGCTGTCCTCGTTGTCTCGCAGCCGTGGCGACCCGCCGGAGGCCCGGCGGGCAATCGGCCGTGCCCAGTGCAACGACGCCTACTGGCACGGTGTGTTCGGCGGCCTCTATCTGCCGCACCTGCGCAACGCGATCTGGCGCCAGCTGGCCATCGCCGAGCGCGTGCTCCGCCAGGGGGAGTCGCTGGCATACGAAGAGCTGGATCTCGATGACGACGGCTACCCCGAGCTGTGGATCCATTCCGCACAGTTCTCGGCCGTGATCAGTCCGCACCGTGGCGGCGCGGTCGAGACGCTGACGCGGTTCAGCGACCTCACGAATCTGGCCGACGTCCTCACTCGGCGGCGCGAATCGTATCACGAGCTTCCCAAGGAACAGGCGCAAGGCCACGGTGACGCCGGCGGTGGTACCGCCAGCATTCACGACATCGAAAAGGCATCACGGCTCACAGCGCTACCACCGGTCGACGCCGAGCCGCGCGCGATCCTCGTCGAACGGCTGCTTGGCAACGAAGTGTCCGCCGACGATTATGCGAGCGGGAGGTACACGGCGGTCCGGTCGTGGGCGGCGACGCCGCTGCGCGCGCGCGTCTCCCTGAGCGCCGACGCGGTGACCGTCGTGCTGCAGGGCGATGATCTCGAAAAACAACTGATGTTCGACCAGGCCGGATGCCTCGACGTCGCCTACACGTGGAATGCGGCAGCGGCGCCGGCGAACGCGGTGTTCGCACCCGAGCTGTCGCTGGCGCGAGAGGTTCCGCTGCGCCTTCAGCCTGACGCCGAGGTCTGGCGCTCCGACATCACGACGGTCGCGCGCAGCGAGCGTGGGTTCGAGGAAACAGTCCAGGGAGTCTCCCTCACGCCGCGCTGGCCGGCCCGCCTCGGGGCATGCTCGCTCGAGCTCGGATGAGGCGATTATTCTTCAGCCATGTCCCGCGCATTCGTCAACGAGGACGCCGGAGGCGCCGAGCGGCATCCCGTGAGCACGACGTTCGAGGAGCTCGCCGAACAGCTGGCCGCAGTCGGACGGCACTGTTACGAGCGCGGTTGGGCACTCGGCACGAGCGGCAACTTCAGCGCCGTCGTGGGCGCAGCCCCGCTGACGCTGGCGATCACGACGAGTGGCGTGGACAAGGGGCTGCTCGAGGCAAGCCACATCGTCGCGATCGACGAGCAGCGACGCGTGGTCCGCGGATCAGGCCAGCCCTCCGCCGAGGCCACGTTGCATCTGGCCATCGTGCGCGCGCGCGGCGCGGGGGCGGTGTTGCATACGCACTCCATTTGGAGCACGATTCTGTCAGAGGCTACGACGGACGGCGCCCTGACGATCGACGGCTATGAGATGTTGAAAGGGCTCGACGCCGTCCGTACCCATGAGCATCGCGAGCGGCTGCCGATCATCGAGAACAGCCAGGATTGGGCGCGTGCCGCGCCACAGGTCGAAGTGATGCTGCGTGAGAATCCAGAGGCGCACGGGTTTCTTATCCGCCGGCACGGTCTCTACACCTGGGGCCGCGATCTCGCGGAGGCCAAGCGGCAGATCGAGATCCTCGAGTTCCTATTCGAAGTGATGGGCCGAAAGCGAGGTCTGACATGGCAACCGTGAGAATTCCGGCTGAGCAGCGCACCCTGACCGATGAGACTGAGGTCACTCGGTATCTCGCCACGTTGGGTATCGACTACGAGCGCTGGCCGCTGGCGCAGCGCGCCGCCGCCAATGCCCCCCCGGACGCGGTCCTCGCGGCCTATGCGCCGGAGATCGAGCAGCTCAAAGCGCGGGGCGGCTATGTCACCGCCGACGTCATCGACGTCACGCCGGCCACGCCGAATCTCGAGACGATGCTCGCCAAGTTCAGCACCGAGCATTGGCATGACGAAGATGAAGTCCGGTTCATCGTTCGCGGGCGCGGCCTGTTTCACATTCATCCGAAAGAAGGACCGGTCATCGCGATCGAAGTCGAGGCTGGCGATCTGATCCGCGTGCCGCGCGGCACCTGGCACTGGTTCGATCTCTGCGCCGACCGCGACATTCGCGCGATTCGCCTGTTCCAGGACAAGGCGGGGTGGACGCCGCATTACACGAACAGCGGCACGGACAAAGGCTTTCAGCCGCTCTGCCTGGGGCCGAGTTACATCCCATTGCGCTAACCGACATTCGCGCGATCCTGCTGGACATCGAAGGCACCACCACACCGGTCGAGTTCGTCCATCAGGTGCTGTTCGCGTACGCGCGGGCGCGCGTGCACGACTATCTCGCGCAGCACGCCGACGATCCCGCGGTCCGCGCCGATATCGCACTGCTGCGCGCCGAGCACGCCGCCGAGTCCGCGCGCTCGTCCGACGTCCCGCCCTGGGATCCCGAAGCGTACCTCTACTGGCTGATGGATCGCGACCGGAAGTCGACGGGGCTCAAGGCGCTGCAGGGCCGGATCTGGGAGGCGGGCTACCGCACCGGCGAACTCAAAGGGAAAGGCGAGGTCTATCCCGACGTGCGTCCGGCGCTCGTGCGCTGGCGCGACGCCGGAAAGCGGATCGCGATCTTCTCCTCGGGCAGCGTGCAGGCGCAACGCAACCTCTTCGAGAACACGACCGCCGGAGATTTGTCGCCGTTTCTGTCCGGCTACTTCGACACGACCACCGGGCCCAAACGTGAAGCGGAGAGTTACCGGCAGATCGCCGCCGCGCTCGAGCAGCCGGCGCGCGCCGTGCTGTTCGTCTCCGACGTAACCGCAGAGTTGGACGCCGCACGCGCCGCGGGGCTGCGCACCGCGCTGTGTGTGCGCGGCCGATCCTCGGACGTTTCCCCCACCGACCATCCTCGCATTCGCTCCTTTGCCGAGCTAGCGTAGGGGCCATGACGCTCGCGTGGGGTCTCGGACTGCTCGTCGTCGGGTGGGCGGTTTTCACCTTCAACCGTCTGACGCGGCTCCGTCAGCTCGGCGACAACGCGTGGGCCGACATCGACGTGCAGCTGAAGCGGCGTCACGATCTCATTCCCAACATCGTCGCCGTCGTGCAGGGCCACGCCGGCTACGAGCGCAGCACGCTCGAAGCCTTGGTGGCGGCGCGCGGCCGCGCGCTGCAGGCCTCGGGCCAGGGCCCTCAGGCACGCGCGCGCGAAGAAGACCCGCTGGCCGGCGCGCTGCAGCGCATCGTCGCCGTCGCCGAGGCGTATCCGGAGCTCAAGGCGGCCGCCAGCTTCGCGGAGCTCCAGACCACGTTGACCGACGTCGAAGACCACCTGCAAAACGCGCGGCGCTACTACAACGCCGTCGTCCGCGACTTCAACACCGCCATCGCGCAATTCCCATCGGGCATCATCGCGGGGATGATGCGCCTCGCGCCGCGGGAGTTCTTTGGCCTGGATGATCCCTCCGAACGCGCCGTTCCAAAGGTGCCGCTCGTCCTGTTGTTCCTGACGCTCGCGGCGACGGCGCCCCTCGCCGCGCAACGCTCGTATTCGATCGAGCGCTTCGACGCGCAGATTCGCGTCAATCGCGACGCCAGCGTCGACGTCATCGAGACGATCACCGCGCGGTTTGTCGGTTCATGGAACGGATTGTATCGCACGATTCCGGTAAAGTATCGGACACCACAGGGACTGAACTGGACGCTCGGCGTCTCGCTGCGCAGCGCGCAGGACGATGCCGGTCGCAACCTGCGGACCGAGACCAGCCGGCAGGGCGCGTACGTCAAGTACAAAGTCTGGATTCCCGGTGCCGCCGATGCCGACCGCACGCTCGTGCTCCACTATCATGCGACCAACGGGCTGCGCTTTTTCGACGAGCACGACGAGCTCTATTGGAACGTGACGGGCGATGAGTGGGAGGTCGCGATCCGTGCCGCGACGGCGGAGATCGAGCTCCCTCCTGGGACGCCGGGCGTGCGCGCGATCGCCTTCAACGGCGTGTACGGCTCGACCGCGAGAGACGCGACGGTCGCCATCGACGGCAATCTTGTTCGCATCGTGATGCCGCACCCCCTGGAGTATCACGAAGGATTGACGGCGGTGGTCGGCTGGAACAAGGGCGTCGTCACGCAGCCATCGGTTCTGGCGCGCCTCTGGGGCACGGCTCGCAGCAACTGGCCGCTCGCCATTCCGATCCCCGTGTTCCTGTTCGCCTTCAGGCGTTGGTGGCGGCGCGGGCGCGATCCGCGGCGGCGACCAATCGCGGTGCAGTACGAGCCGCCGGCGGGCGTGTCCCCGGCGGAGGCCGGCACGCTGCTCGACAATAGCGCGGATATGCGGGACATCACCGCCACGCTCGTCGATCTGGCGGTCCGGGGATACCTGCGCATCGAGGAGCAGCAGAACCCGAAGCTGTTCGGCTTGTTCGGGGGCGGAACGTCGTACACGCTCCACCGGCTCAAGACGGCCGACGGCCTCGCGCCACACGAACGCGCGGTCTTCGACGGCATCTTTGCGAGCCACGGGGACCTCGTGCCGTTGAACGAGCTGAAGGACGAGTTCTACAAACAGCTCACTCCGATTCGCGATGCCATCTTCACCCAGCTCACGGGCAGCGGGTTCTATCAGAACCGGCCCGACAAGGTCAAGCAGACGTGGATGGGATGTGGCATCGGATTCGCCCTATTGATCGGCATCGGCGGCGCTTTCGTGGCCGCGGCATTCCTCTTGACTCCTGTGTCCTTTGTGATCGCCGCCGTGGTGTCCGCGATCATTCTCGTAATCTTCGCGCAAATCATGCCGGCCCGGACCGAGGCCGGAACGCGGGCCCTCGAGCAGGTGCTGGGATTCGAAGAGTTCCTGCGGCGCGTCGAGGCCGAGCACCTGAAGCGGGTCATCATCGGCCATCCCGAGCTGTTCGATAAGTACCTGCCGTACGCGATGGCCTTTGGTGTCGAGCAGCAATTCGCCCGCGCGTTCGAAGGGATCTACACACAGGCCCCGCAGTGGTACGTGGGCCCCAGCATGATGAATTTCAGCGTGGGCCATTTCTCGAGCAGCATGTCGCATCTGTCGACCGTCGCGGGCATGACGCTGTCCTCGTCGCCCCGCAGCTCGAGCGGGTCGGGGTTCGGAGGAGGAGGTGGAGGTTTTTCCGGAGGTGGTGGAGGAGGCGGCGGCGGTGGGGCGTTCTAACCTGCGGAGAGTGCGGATGAAGCGGTTTCCGTACAACATGATCGCCGTCGCGTTGGTCAGCGTCGCAGGCCGTTCAGTGGAAGCCCAGACCCAGCCTGCCATCACGGCCGCCGATCTGCGGCAGCGTCTGTATCTCATTGCGGACGATTCGATGATGGGACGCGAAACCGGCAGCGCGGGCGCGTTCAAGGCGTCGGCGTATGTCGCCGCCGAGTTTCGTAGACTGGGGCTCGAGCCGGCGGGCGACCACGGCACCTACTTCCAGACGGTGCCCCTCTGGGTCGCCGCCGTGGATCCGCAATCACGTCTGGCGACGAGCGGCGGCGCCACGCTGCAGCTCGTCACCGACTTCCTGCCCGTCAGTTCCGCCGTGCCGCCGCAGGTGCTCGACCACGCGGCGATCGTGTTTGCGGGATCCGTCGCCGACACGGCGCATCTCGTGCCTGCCGCGGGTATCGCCGGCAAGTTCGTCATCCTCGACGCGCCGGCCGGGTTCGATCGGCGCGCCATCGGCCCGCTGCTCGGCCGCTATCGCGACGCCGCAACCGTGGGGATCGTGGCGCTCGATCAGCTCGGCGGCGAGCAGATCGCCCGCATCCGCGAGGGCCGGCCCGTCTCCGATACCTCGCGCAATCCGCGCGCCATTCCGCTCGTCTGGCTCAGCCGGCGGGCCGCCACGGCGGTCCTCGGCAGCGATCCCGCGACGGCGACGCCGGGAGCGACGCCCACGACCACGATCAGCGGCCAGTTCGACTTCACGAGAAAACCGGTGGAATGGCCGGCGCGCAACGTGGTGGGCATCCTGCGCGGCAGCGATCCGGCGCTGCGCAACGAATACGTGTCGCTGTCGGCGCACCACGACCACGTCGGCTTCGATCGCAGGCCCGTCGATCACGATTCTCTGCGGGCGTTCAACCGCGTGGTGCGGCCGATGGGCGCGGACTCGCCGATGCGCCCCGCGACCGACGAAGAGCGGGCCAAGATTCGGACGATTCTCGACAGCCTGCGCGCCCTGCGCGGGCCGCGTCCCGATTCGATCCGCAACGGCGCCGACGACGACGGCTCCGGCACGGCCGCGATTCTCGAAATCGCGGAATCGTTCGCGCGCGCGACCGGAGCGCAGCAGCCGCGACGCTCCATCCTGTTCGTGAGTCACACCGGGGAGGAAGCTGGACTGCTCGGCTCGCGCTGGTACTCCGATCACGCCACGGTGCCGATCGACTCGATCGTGGGCGAGATCGATCAGGACATGATCGGCCGAGGGACCGCCTCGGATTTTCCGCGGGGCGGCACGGGCGCCGGCAGCCCGACCTATCTCGAAGTCGTCGGCGCCAAGCGGATATCCCGGGAATTCGGCGAGATGCTGGAAGCGGCGAACGCGAAACAGCCGGTCCCCTTCGTGTTCGACTACACCTACGACGCACCCGGTCACCCGCTGCAGTACTACTGCCGCGCCGATCACTACAGCTATGCCCGGTATGGAATTCCCTCAGTCGCCTTCTCGCGCGGCGAGCATCTCGACTATCACCAGGTCACCGACGAAGCGCAGTACATCAGCTATCCGGACCTGGCACGGGTGGCGCAGATGGTGCACGACGGCGCGCTGGCCGTCGCGAATGCTCCCGAACGCCCCAAGCGCGACGCCCCGAAGCCGACCGATCCGCACACGCCCTGCCGTCAGTAAGGGAGCTTACAGGTACTTCAGCCACCAGTCGCTGCGTCGCGCCTTCAGATCGGCGTACCAGCGGCTGGGGAAATACAGCACCACGATCGCGATCGCCCAGACGAGATAGAGGAGCCCCAGACTCCAGGTATAACCCTCCGGAGCGGGCGGATTGGCCATCGGGTGGTTGGTGAAGAGCCACGCGTCCACGCTCCCCGTCCGGATCTTCGACACGATCAGGGCGAGCGCGTGGATCAGCGGGATGTGGAGCACATAGTAGAAGAACGGCACGCGCCCAAATACCGTGAGCCACTGCGCGAGACGGCCGCGCGCGCGGTCCAGAACCGGGATCAGGGCGATCGTCGGGCCCAGGGTCATGAGGAGGAAGCTGAGCGACGCCGGGTATTTCGAGGTGTTCAGGAACGACAACAGCGCCGGCATCCGGCCCGACGAACTCCAGGGCTGCGGATCCCCGTAGACGTTGAAGCCGCGCAGCACCAGGAACAGCGCGGTCGCGCCGAGTCCCAGGCGCAGGCAGATGCGGTTGCGGCGCGCCGGCTCCATCACCAGGACGGTGCCGAACCAGTAGCCCGCCGCCATCACCCCGATCCACGGAATGATCGAGTACAGCACGATGAGTGGCGTGCCGGCCACGGGTCCCTGGAAGAAGCCGATGTACAGAATCTTCCAGAGCTCGCCAAGCGGGACGTGACCGATAAGCCATGGCATGACGAGGTTGTGCAGCGCGATGATCAGGGCGCCGATGATGCCGACGACCTTGGGCTGCAGCCGCACCAGCGCCGCCATCAGGATCATGCACCAGCCGATCACCCAGATGACCCCCGCCAGCATGTAGTGCGCGAAGTCGACGTTGAATGTCCAGCAGACGCGGATCACCGTCAGCTCGAGCAGGACCAGCCAGACGCCGCGCACGAACAGAAAGCGGGAGAGATCGTTGTGCTTGTGTCCGTAAAAGAAGGCACTGGTGCCCGCGAGGAAGATGAAGGCGGGCGCCACGAAATGCGTTACCCAGCGGGTGAAAAAGATCCCCGTGGTGGGCCCGCCGGCGGGGAGTCCGGAATACACGCGCACGTGGTCGATCGCCATCAGGACCATGACGGCCCCGCGAATCAGGTCGATTGAGGCAATGCGCGACGACGCAGCGAGTGGGGCGGCTGGGGGACGGGAGAGCGGCGCGCTCATCGCCGCGAACATGGCGCGGTCCCAGACCCCCGGCAAGTCCGAATACAGTTAAGTTGGCCGACCCGTGAATCCGCAAACCGCAACCCTCGCACTGGTCTTGGCACTCGCGCTGCCCTCGCCCGCTCGGCCGCAAGCTCTCCGCGTCCAGATGGCGAGCGGCAGAGTCCATCTCGACGGCCGGTTGGACGAACCCGACTGGGCGCGCGCCGACTCGATCATGGACTTCCGCCAGCGTGAGCCGGCGGTGGGCGCGCCCGCCTCGGAGCGCACCGTCGTGAAGGCGCTGCGCGATGGCAACGCGCTGTACATCGGCGTTCGCGCGTACGACGCGGAACCGGGTCGCATCCGCGCCACCCAATTGCGCCGCGACGCCGACCTCTCCAGCGACGACAACATCCAACTACTCATCGACAGCTTCCACGACCGGCGGGGTGCGTTCGTCTTCGGCACCAACCCAAACGGCGCGCGGTGGGATGCACAGCTGAGCGACCTCGACAACCTCAACGAGGACTGGAATGGCATCTGGGACGTCGCGGTGTGGCGCGATCCCGGGGGCTGGACGGCCGAGTTCCGGATTCCTTTCCGGACGCTGCGCTTTCGCACCCGCGGCAACGTGCGGTTCGGCTTCAACGTGCGGCGCTTCATCCGGCGCAAAAACGAACAGGACTTGTGGCGCTCCTGGGGTCGCACGGAAGGGTTGTATCAGCTCCTGCGGGCGGGCGAGCTGAGCGACATCGCCGACGTGGGTCGGGCGCGCGACGTGGAGCTGTACCCCTGTGTGCTGAGCCGCGCCATCGAACCCGTGCACGACAGCGTCGGCGTGCGCCTGGCGAACGGTTTCGTCGGCGCCAAAGCGGGACTCGATGCGAAGCTCGCGGTCTCGCCGACGCTGACGGCGGACCTTACGGCCGGCACCGACTTCGCGCAGGTGGAGGCCGATCAGCAGGTCATCAACCTCACGCGCTTTCCGTTCTTTTTTCCGGAGAAGCGGCAGTTTTTCCTCGAGTCGAGGGGGCTCTTCGACTTCGGGACGCCGGGACGGACGCAGGTGTTCTATTCGCGGCGCATCGGATTGGACTCGACCGGCCGCGCTGTCCCCATCGTCGCCGGTGGCCGGCTCTACGGACGCGTCGGACCGTGGCGCATCGGCATCCTCGATGCTGAAACCGGAGGCGAGCGTGCCAATGACGCGGTCGTGCGCGTGCAGCATGACCTGCTGGCGAGATCGTACGTCGGGGTCATCGCCGCCCTGCGCACGGCGACGGGATCGGGCCCCGCGGGCACGGCGGGGTTCGATATGGATTTCCCGCTCATCGTGCACGGGCAGAATCTCGAGCCCAAGTTCTGGATTGCCGGGAGCCGGACGCCGGGGGTGAGCGGCTTCCCGCTGGCCTGGCGGCTCTCGGCCGACAATCCCAACGACCTCTTCGACAACTTCGTCTCACTCTACCGGATCGACGCCGGATTCGATCCCGCGCTGGGCTTCGTGCGGCGCACCGGAATCTGGGAGACGACGGGTCACGTCGATTTCATGCCGCGGCCGCACGCGCTCGGCATTCGCCAGCTCGATTTCACCGTGCCCATTCCCAGCTGGGACATCATTGCCAATGCATCCGGATCCGTGGGGCGCACCGGCGACTGGCAGACGGCGTGGTTCGAGTGGCGCGTGCTCGGCGGTGACCGCGACAACGGCGACCACTTCGAGATCAATTATCAGCGTCAGTTCGATGCGCCGCCCGATACATTCGCCATGTTCCGGGGGGTGAGCGTGCCGCCTGGACGATACTGGTGGTCGCGCTACGAGCTGCAGTATGAGACATCGGCCGCGCACGCGGTGAGCGTCGCGGCTTTCGTGAACTGGGGACCGTTCTACGGAGGCCGCAGCGCCGATCTGGAGCTCCAGGGCACGTGGCGGGGCGGCGGCCACGCCATCGTCGGCGTCAGCGTCGCACGCACGGCGGCGCGCCTCCCCGCGGGAGGCTTCACCGCCCTCCAGACCTCGAGTCGCCTCGAATACGACCTCAATCCGCGCACGAGCCTGCTCGGGTTCGTCCAGTACACGAACGAAGACCAGCGCGCCGATTTCAATATCCGCTTCCACTGGATTCCGGTGATCGGCGACGACGTGTTCATCGTTTGGAACTCGGGGTACAGCACCAATCCGGCTACACGGTATCGCTTCCCTTCCACGTCCTCCCTCACCAGGCAATTGAACGGCGCGTTCGTGGTGAAAGTCGTCCACCGCCTCGCGCCATGAGCGGCAGTATGCTCCGAGCGCTGCCCCCGGACGGACGGCTGTTGCTGCTCACACGCTTCACGCGGTTGTTCGCATACGGGGCGTTGTCTGTCGTCTTGGTGCTGTATCTGACCGCGTTGGGTATCGGGACGGGGCAGATCGGTGTGCTGTTGACGCTGACGCTGGTGGGAGACACCGTCGTCTCACTCTGGCTGAGCACACGCGCGGATCGAATCGGGCGGCGGCGCATGCTCATCGTCGGGGCGACGCTGATGGCGGCCGCGGGCGCCGCATTCGCGGTCACGCGCAACTTTCTCGTGCTCCTCGTCGCGGGCACGATCGGCGTCATCAGTCCCAGTGGCAACGAGGTCGGACCGTTCCTCCCCATCGAGCAGGCCGCGCTTGCGCATGTGGTGCCGAGTGACCGGCGGACCGGTGTGTTCGCCTGGTACACCTTGACTGGCGCGTTCGCGACCGCGCTCGGCTCACTCGGCGCCGGTGTGTTGTCCCAGGCGGTCCACTACCGGGGGGTCATCATCCTCTACGCTGCACTGGGTATCGTCCTCGCCCTCGCGTTTACACGTCTATCAACCGCCGCGGAGGTGCCGGCGCCCCAAGCCAGCACGTTCTTGGGCGTCGCCCGCTCCCGTGCCGTGGTGCTGCGGCTCGCGGCTCTATTCGCGCTCGATTCGTTCGCCGGCGGATTCGTCGTGCAGAGCTTCGCGGCCTATTGGTTCTTCCTGCGGTTCGGCGTCGATCCGGCGACGCTGGGCGCGATCTTCTTCGGGGCGAACCTGCTCGCGGGCTTCTCCGCCCTCGTGGCGTCCCGGCTGGCGGCGCGGTTTGGCCTCATCCGCACCATGGTGTTCACGCACCTGCCGTCCAACGTGTTGCTGATCCTCGTGCCGCTCATGCCGACCTTGCCACTCGCGGTGGCCGTGTTGTTCGTACGTTTCAGCATTAGCCAGATGGACGTGCCCACCCGGCAGTCATATCTCATGTCGGTCGTGAGCCCCGAGGAGCGGTCGGCTGCCGGGGGGATCACCGGCGTGGCGCGAACCATCGGCGCCGGGCTCGCGCCGATATTTGCGGGGCTGCTGTTCTCACAGCCATCGTTGATCAACGTGCCCTTCTTCATAGCCGGCACGCTGAAGATCGTGTATGACCTGCTCCTGTATCGCGGCTTCGGCCGATCCGCACCTAATCCCGCTTGATATTCACCTCATCCAACGCGGCCCGCAGGCCACGCGCCACCTTGAGCGCGTCGCCTTCGCCCCAGAAATGCATGAACAGGAGTCGTGGCGACTCATTCAGCATGTGACTGTGCAGCGCCGTGACGGCGATGCCGTTGGCGCGGAGCGTGCGCGAGACGGGATTCACTTCGCTGGCGATCAACACGAAGTCACCCGTGGCAACTGCGGTGGTGGCACCGATCGCCTGGAAGTTTATCGCGGTCGCCACGCCCATCGCCGGCGGGACCTCTATACTGTCCAGCATCACCGCCCCGGCTCGGGGGACGCTGACCTGATAGACGCCGCCGTTGGCCTTGCCGCGCACGCCGAGGATCTGTGCAATCTGCACCGTATCGAGGCCGAGCGGTGGCGGTGTACTTGTTGCCGGCGCGGGTGTCCTGGTCGTCGCCAGGGCTTCATGTACTGCCGTTGCCAGCGCAACGGGGCGTCCGCGGCCGCTAATATGGAGATACGCGACACGCGGCGATTCGCTCAGGAGGTGATTGTGCAGGGCCGTTTGCTCGATCTCGCCGCGCTGCAAGGCATCGACCACAGCTGTGACTTCGATCGGCAGCAGGACGAGATCGCCCATTAACATCACCGTGCTGTCGCTCGTCTGTTTGAACGCCACCCACGATCCCAGGGCGAGACTCGGTCGTACCTTGACCGCGCCCACTGTGACGTGAAGATCACTGCGCGGGAAGCCGACGCGGTAGGTTTCTCCTTGTAGATTGCCCGATCTGCCCAGCACACGGTCGATCGCCTTCCAATCCACTGGGGTTTGCGTATTCGCCTGCTGAAACAACAGGGTGAGCGTGCACAGAGTCGAGACGGCACTTGGCATGTGAACTCTCGTGGTTGGATGTACGTTGAGGATAGGACTTGAGTGCAATAACTGGTGCCGAACCCGGAGTATGGGGGTAATCCTAGGACATGAACACCATTGCTCGCGTCACGCTGCTGCTGGGCGCGCTGAGTCTCGTCGTGTCTACAGCGCCAGCCCAATACTTCGGCCGCAACGCCGTCCAGTATAGACGCTTCCAGTTCAAGATCCTCAAAACGCAGCACTTCGACATCTACTTCTATGATAAAGAAGCGGCGGCCGCCGCCGAGGCAGGCCGCATGGCTGAGCGGTGGTACATCCGAATATCGACCGTGCTGCGCCACCAGCTCAGCGGCCGGCAGCCGCTGATTCTCTACTCGGATCACCCCGACTACAATCAGACGAA
>Ga0137379_10003809_pt1 | contig 14132 bp, 16 predicted proteins | sample SagtaG_18_FD_104812 | JGI IMG/M metagenome (GOLD analysis project Ga0137379, IMG submission 104812) | Vadose zone soil microbial communities from Sagehorn Ranch, Mendocino, California, USA - Sage2_L_80_16 metaG | ecosystem: Environmental > Terrestrial > Soil > Vadose zone | place: USA...
ATCTGCCCGTTGGTAAGAGCTTCACTCCGGTTAATGCGTAGGATTTGCCTTCGTGTCCGGTCGCGGCGAGAACTATCACTGCCACAGCAGCAATATCGCGGATATCAAGTACGCTCACCGCACCGGTCCGCTGGCACCCGTAGAACGCGTTCTGGGACCCGATCGTGGCGGCGTTGTAGTTGACGAGATTCTGCATGAAACCGTTGGGGCGAAGGAAGGTGTAAGGCAGGCCCGAAGCCTCAATGTTCTCTTAGAAATCGCGATGCCTGCTCGGAAACATGGACTCGCGCCCACCTAGAGCGGAAAGCTTAACAATGTGCTTCCGCCCAACCGCGCGCACCTGTTTGATGAAGTTTGCTTCCATGACTGGCAGATCCTGAAGCGGGGAGTCCAACCCCTTCTATGTTATTTCGGCGCTGGTAAGATTGATTTCTGCCGCACATCAGAATGGTGACGCGGACCAGGAGAAGCCCATGCCCGATCTCAGACATGGCTGCCGCCCGCGGGGCGCCTCGGAGGATACAAGGCCAGCCGATGTGCTGGTTCTATTCGGAGCCATGGGGGACCTAGCCCACAAGAAGATCTTTCCCGCTCTTTACCATATGGTTCAGCGTGGCCACATGGACTTACCCATTATCGGTATGGCCAAGGCCGGGAGAACCGATGAGCAACTGAAAGAGCGGGCTCGCGATAGCGTGTATCAACAAGGCGGAAGCATCGATGAAGACGCCCTGGCCAAGCTTTTGAACTTGCTGCGCTACGTCGGCGGTGATTATCAAGAACTCGCTACCTTTGACCGGTTGAAGAAGGCACTGGGCCCAGCCACCTGCCCCACTCATTATCTGGCCATTCCGCCCAGCCTCTTTATCAATGTCGTCGAATCTCTGGCACAGTCGGACTGCCTGAAGAATGCACGGGTGATTGTTGAAAAGCCTTTTGGACACGATCTTGCCTCGGCACAGCAGTTGAATGCCGCACTTCATGCGGTGCTTCCCGAGCCGCGGATCTTTCGCATTGATCACTACCTCGGCAAAGAAGCAGTCCTCAATCTCTTGTTTTTTCGCTTCGCTAATAGCTTTCTGGAGCCGATCTGGAACCGAAACTACATTGAGAGTGTACAAATCACCATGGCGGAGGAATTCGGGATTGAGGGGCGAGGCACGTTCTACGACGCAACCGGAGCAATCCGGGACGTGGTCGAGAACCACATGCTTCAGGTCGTAGCTTTTCTGTCCATGGAGGCTCCGACTGGCCTACATTGTGATTCTATCCGCGATGAGACCGTTAAGGTGTTTCGCACAATTCCGCCACTGGATCCGAAGCATCTCGTTCGAGGGCAGTTCAAGGGGTACAAAAGCGAAGAGGGAGTCGCACGGGATTCTAAGGTCGAGACGTTCGCTGCCGTGCGTCTCGAGATTCAATCCTGGCGTTGGTCGGGAGTGCCATTCCTGATTCGCGCTGGAAAGTGCCTACCGGTTACAGCTACCGAGGTCCTCGTCAAGCTCAGAAGGCCTCCACTCGACTCTTTGGCCGGCAATACTAGCAATTATTTCCGCTTCCGGTTAGGGCCGGGTGATGTATCGATCAGCCTGGGTGCTCAGGTAAAACGCCCCGGCGAAGAGCTGATGTCAACGCTGGCAAAACTCACAGCAGTGGAACAACAAACCGCCGATGAGGTGGATGCCTACGAGCGCCTGCTGCGGGATGCGATGCATGGAGATGGCATGCTGTTCGTACGGGAGGACGCAGTGGAAGCAGCGTGGGCGATTGTTGAGCCGATCCTGGGAAGTACGAGCCCGCTATATTCATACGAGGTCGGGTCGTGGGGACCTCACCAGGCAGACCGCATGGTCGCAGATCTCGGCCGGTGGCACAATCCGGAATAGCAGCTCAGGCAATCTCGACTAAGTGACGTCAGCTGCAGACGTCTTCACATGCTCAGGGCGAAAACCGACACCGCTTTAGAGGCCAGGGAAGCGAGAGCGGCTTGCTGCCGCCGAGAACCCTTTGCGCAGATCTGGGTGCCGAGCTGGGAAAACCGGGATCTGCGGCAACTGCTGTGGCACCGGCACCGCATGGTGCAAGCCCGTACTCGGATCATGAATCAACTGCAAGCGGTCGCCCTCAATGAAGGCCTGCGCGTCGGCAGCGTTCTGTGCCCGATCAAAATCAACCTCAACCTTGATGAACTCGCATTGCTTGTACTGATAACTCTGGTGCGTCAGTGATCCCGGATGAAAAGCGCCTTCAATCACAAACAGCTTTTCTAGGTCCGCCCGTGTCATTCCGGGATGGATCGCCTGAATGGTGACTAGCGTGTCCTCAATCCGTTACGACCACACCCTTCTTCCAGATGATCGCACCTACTACCTATCCAGCACAGCGGATCTGTTGCACCACGCTGGCTACAACATTGTGTTGGCTTCTGACTCACACGCCGCGGTTGAGTTGCCCTTCGGCAATCCAATCGACGCAGTTCTTCTCGATTGTCACCAGCTCGGCGATCAGGGCGGAGACCTCGTTGCTGCGCTCCGGATCGTAAGACCCGACGTTCCAATCGTGATGATGTCTGCGTACTGCAGGTTGCCCTGCGACAGCCTTCGCCAAGCTAATGCGTGCGTCCAGAAAGGCGATACGGCTCGGGCGTTGCTGCGAACTTTAGAAGCCGTAATCTGCGCTTCCCGATTCGGCCTCTGCCGTTCAGTTGCGGCGTGAATCACTCGTCCAGCAGGTCGCTCGGCACTTTGTCCAAGGCAGCAAACGTTGCTCTTTGTATTTTTGGAGCATTTGTTTCGCACTCCTAAGGCAAAGCTACCATCCGAGGCCCACTCTGCGCTAATTCTCGCGGGGTGTAACACATTTTATGACGTGAGTTTGTGGAAGGCCTGTTCCAGAGTTAATATGCTTAAAGGGTTCGGTTCAGGCACATGTCATCATCCAAGGCTCTTGAAGCGCGGCGATCGTCTGCCGTTGCTTCAGCCGGAACTCTGTCGTCCTCTGCGTGATCATAGCTTGCTTCTAGGCCCGTGAGCCGAACCCTCGGCCGGGCCGAAGAACACGAGAAGGGCGAGCCGCTCGGTGATGTCGTAGAACGAATGATGTACCCGAGCCGGGACGAAGATGATCGTGCCGGGAGAGACATCAAAGCTCTGGGCATCTCCGTCCGAGTCGATCGTCATTTTCGCCCGTCCGCTGGCCACGTAGTAAACCTCGTCCTCGGAATGCGGTTTCTGGGGGTCGGTCGCTCCGCCATCTAGCACATAAATCCCGACGCTAAATGATGAAACGTGCACAAATTCGAGATATCGTTCTGTTGATTGCGCCAGTAGTTGCGAGAAGTCAAACACATTCACATGCATGCGGATGCCTCTAATTCGTCCCAATAGTGGTCAGCGCACATCCTATAGCACAATTTAGGCCTTATGTCCGAGATCTAACCGTGAAGCCGATAGCCAGGGTGGCGAGTGCTTGTGCCCTTTGTGTCGTCCTGTTCGGAATCTAATAGTCCTCGCACTATTTGCACTTTATTCCGGCCGGTCGGTCGGGCCGCGAGCGAACGCCCGATCTCCCTGGCGACAAGCTGATTCCGAACCTTATCGAGAAAGCGTGTGACGGACATCATGGCCGAGAAGGCTTTGCTCAGAAGTCAAGGGTGGCCGTGATCGAGGCAGAGTCGGGGCTGAAAGACAGACGAAAGCCGAGCTTCGTGAAAATTGTTTGCATTCCGAGATTGTCTCCCAACATCTCCGCGGAAAGGCGGTTCAGTTTGTCATCACGCGCAACCTGGACTAGCTTGGACAACAACTCAGTGCCGAGTCCGCGCCGTTGGCATTGATCGGAGACCAGGACAGCGACTTCGGCCTCATTTCTGGCGTGCCGCCTTATCAACCTGCCCACTCCCACGATGCGATGCTTTCCTGTTGTCTGCTCCTCCTGGTCAGCCACGAGCGCCATCTCGCGATCATAGTCCACGAAACAGATGCGAGATAAGCGCTCGTGGGATACGCGCACGCTCAGGCTTAGCGAGCAAAAGTAGCGTAAATACACAGTCCGGTCTGAAAGCGTCTCATGGAACTTCACCATCAACGGTTCATCTTCGGGACGAATAGGCCGAAATGTGACTTCGGTTCCGTCTTTCATCGTCCATCGTGAGACGTATTGCGAAGGGTAGGGACGGATCGCAGGCTTTGGCAGTTCATCTGGGTGGAGAGCCGGATCATGCAGTACAACGCGCGCGTCAAGTGCCAGCAACTGCTCCGGCGAAGCCAGCAGAGGATTAATATCAATTTCTGCGATTTCAGGCTGTTCGACCACGAGTTGACTGAAGCGGACCAGCAAGCTCTCCAGAGCCGCCAAGTTGACTGGCTTACGTCCGCGAACGCCCTTGAGGGCGGTGAGGATTCGGGTTTGTTCCATCATGCGCTGCGCGAGCGTGGTGTTCAGGGGTGGAAGAGCCAATGCACGGTCACGATAAACCTCCACCAGTTGACCCCCGGATCCAAACAAGATCACCGGGCCGAATTGCGGGTCGACACTGCTACCGAGGATCAACTCGTAGCCGTCGAGTCGCACCATGGGCTGCACTGTAACGCCCGAAAACTGCTCGGCACCGACCTTCTCTCCCACGGAAGACTGGATGGCCTGAAATGCCAAACGGACCGATCTTTCATCTCGCAAGTTCAGCTTCACGCCGCCTACGTCGCTCTTGTGCGTGATGGTCTGAGAGAAAATCTTCAGCACGACGGGATACCCGATGTCACCGGCACATTTGACTGCTTCGTCTTCGCTTGGTGCGATTCGGGTCTCGACCGTGGGAATTCCGTAGGCAGACAGGATCTGTTTCGATTCGAACTCATTCAGCAACACTCGACGGTGACTGCGTGCGGCTTCAAGGACTGTTTGCACTCGGCGTCGAGAAGTGGAGTCTACCTCCGGACCCTCAGTCAGCATGGGAGTTTCGTAGAGCCCCCGCAGGTTATAGCTGTAGCGCCACATGTAGGTGAACGCCCGCGCAGCGCTGTCAGGAAATGGAAATGTCGGGATTCCAGCGGCATTGAGGACGGTCTCCCCTGCCGCGATACTCGAGCCTCCCATCCAACTCGCCAGCACGGGCATGCCGGATGATTTGGCATACGGTTTCATGCGCTCAGCAACCTGGGACGGATCGGTCATGCCTTGTGGTGCGAGTATGACTAGGAGACCGTCACTATTTGGATCGTTGGCGGCGATTTCCAGCGCTTTGGCATAACGCTCGGCATCGGCGTCACCGAGAATATCAATCGGATTATTATGGCTCCAGTGTGCGGGCAAGAATCGATCCAACGCTTGCAGAGTGATATCGGAAAGACTGGTTAACTGTCCACTGTTGGCAATGAGTGAATCAGTAGCGAGAACGGCGGGTCCACCGGCATTGGTCACGATTGTCAGCCGTGGTCCCTTGGGGCGGGGCTGCTTGCTGAGGACTTCCGCCATGTAAAACAAATCTGCGATGGTATGTACTCGCAAGACACCGGAGCGACGAAAGGCTGCATCGAGGACTTCATCGCTTCCGGTCAGCGCACCGGTATGTGAGGCGGCGGCCCGTGAAGCTGCCTCCGAATGGCCGGCCTTGATCACAACGATGGGTTTCTGCAATGCTACCTCGCGAGCGGCGGAAAGAAATGACCGGGCGTTTCCTACGGATTCCATGTACAGCAGGATGCTGTGCGTCTGCGGATCATCGCCAAAGTAGTAAATCAGGTCACCCCAGTCCACATCCAGCATCGAGCCAGTCGAGACAATAGCGCTGAAACCCACCTCCTCGCGTTGACCCCAGTCCAGAATCGCGGTGAGCAACGCTCCGCTTTGGCTCAGGAAAGCTACGTTGCCGGGTCGAGGTGCATCTTTGGCGAAGGTAGCGTTCAGGCGGACCGTCGGATTCATGATCCCCAAGCAGTTGGGACCAATCAGGCGCATTGCACCACGCCGCAGTTGCTCCTGAATCTGCCGTTCCAGTTCGACGCCTTTCGGCCCCCTCTCTCGAAATCCGGCAGAGATCACAACTGCTGATTTCACTCCAGCATCGACACATTCTCCGATAACCTGGGGAACCGTAGGAGCGGGCGTTGCCACAACCGCCAAATCTACATTTTCCGGAACATCGCCAATGCGAGGATATGCCTTGAGGCCGCAAATGTCGGAATGACGCGAATTAACGGCATACACCTTCGCCTGAAAGGAGGGATGCACCAGGTTCTCGAGAACGGTTCGTCCGACTGTGCCGGGGCGCTCGCTGGCTCCGATCACGGCCACAGAATTCGGCAGAAACAAGGCATCAAGACCGGTTCGGGAGACCTGCTTTGTTTCTCTTGTCACCCCAGATACTCGCTGTCCAGGCTGGGCATCTGCGATACTCACGAGACCTCCTCTCTGCACCGATTTCCGCAGCTGCGATTGCCGTCAAGGGGCCTACCTAGTTAGAAGCGTAACGCCAGGCAGCTTCCGCACTCGTGATATCCCTCACGCTAGATCGTGAGCCTGATCACAGAGCAGGAATCCGAGCGCATGCAAAATGAACCCAGGTGATGATTATGAATGCGAATGCCTCTGCAGTCTTGAGTCTTGGTTCACAATCTCAAAGCTGCTGCACCGCCTTGTTAGAAGCAAGACGGAAGATCGGAAATGCCGCCGCGATCTTCTCGAATTCCGCCAGCGCTGCATCCTTGTTTACGGGCACGTGGGGTCGCGCTCCCGGTGCTCGCTGCAGGTAGGCTCTCAAGATGGGTGCACGCTGGTCGGTGGGAACCTCTTGCACTTGGATCTCCTCACGACCCCCGCTCCGGAGAACCGCTCTTCCACCGGCTGCCCGTACGTTGTGGACCCATTGCACGTCATCTCCGAGCATTGACACCAGGTATCGCTGTCCATCGACGACGACCATGACCAACGGCAGCGAGATGATCCGCCCCGACTTTCGGCCGGTCAGTTCTAATGTCACGAGGTAGGGCGGCGCCCGACGAGGCCACAGCGGCCCACGCTCTATTTAGAATCCTCGCAATCCAGTTGGGTCGCTGCCCACGGTACAACCATCGCTGGAAGTCGCTCGGAGTCATCTAAGCCGCAGTTCCTCCTACATCCTTATGTCTGACTTCTTAATGTCTTATGGCCCGGAACGATGGACGCGATTCCAACATCGGTACGTTGTCTGATAAGTTCTGTCATTCCGTCGCTGCAACCTCCCGGTCGTCTACTTCAGATCGGAGGCGATCACAAGTGTGGAACCAGGTGCCACTAGCAATTTTGCGAAGCCGCCACACGCCAGGGGTTCCGGGACACCGTACAAGGTAACAAACCAATTCTCTTCCTTACGTGTCTGCAGTCACTGCACTGAGTGAGCCACATCACCGCATCGTAATGGGTGTCCTGTAGATACTCGAAGACGTGTAAAGGCCATATTATCTGGCCGGATTAGAGCCAGGCCGAAACAGCAGAGGAGGAAAGACGATGAAAACGAATGTGCAACTTCAGCAGGATGTCCTAGACGAACTGCAGTACGAACCGAGCATTGAGGAGGCCGGAATTGGGGTGACGGCCAAGGAGGGGATCATCACTCTCACCGGTAGCGTAAAGACCTACTCGGAGAAATGGTCGGCAACGCGAGCAGCCGAACGGGTCTCCGGAGTCAAGGCCGTGGTCGACGAGATTAAAGTAAACTTGCCTTACGCCCACGAGCGTGGTGATGAAGACATCGCTCAGGCGGCAGTGCAAGCTCTGGAGTGGGATGTCCAGGTGCCCCACACAAGAATCATGGTGAAGGTTGAGCAGGGACGAATCACACTGGAAGGAGACGTGGACTACAAATACCAGCAAGCCGCTGCCGTGAACGCGGTTCGGAACCTAATGGGCGTGACCGGCGTGTTGAATCTGGTCCATGTCAAACCCAACATAGCCACTCCCTCAGAAGTGAAAGCGAAAATCGAGAACGCCCTCCGGCGTGCGGCTGAACTCGACGCGGAGCGTATAGAGGTGGATGTAGTTAATGACAAAGTGACCCTGCGTGGGACGGTGCGGTCATGGGCAGCGCGAAGTGAGGCGGAACGGGCTTCCTGGGCTGCTCCGGGAGTGCGACTGGTGGAGGACGACTTAAGTGTCGCGGCATAAGAAGCCCATGTTCGCCTATGGGTTGTGAGCATCGGCCCGGAGCCGAGCTGTTCATCAGGGCCGGGAGTTAGGAGTTCAATCATGAACTGCCTGGCTCCCGGCTCTTTCGTCTTGAGCCGGTGGTTCCATCACAGTCTCATTGGGGTGACAACGGTGATTGGCATCACATGGCCATGTAGAGCTGATCACCGCGTGAATGACCAACTCGTATGTAACGTAGGGACGAAGTGTTGGAGAAACTTATGAAAACCGAACGTTGGTCCTGGACATCCGCCGGTCTCTTTGGCGCGGGTGCTCTAACCATGTATTTTCTCGATCCCAATCGCGGCAAGCGCCGGCGCGCGATGTTGGAAGACACTTTCGTTCATTCGGGACATGAGCTGGGGAAATTTGCTCGGCGGTTTCATCGTGATGTTGGGCATCGGATTGAAGGCGCTGTTGCTGAAACTCGCCACCTGTTCGATCGCGAGCAGGTCTCCGATAGTGTGCTTGAGCAGCGAATCCGCACGGCTATAGGCCGGGCGGTATCCCATCCCGGTGCTGTTGAGGTGAACTGCACGGAAGGATCGGTATTCTTAGGCGGTTGGGTCCTGGTCGACGAAGTAAATGAGCTGAACAGTGCCGTCAGATCGGTTACAGGCGTAAAAGATCTGTCTAGCTTCCTGAATACCACGGATCATGCTGAGCATATTTCGGCTTTACAGGGAGGCGTTCGGCGCAGGCATTTGCCCGCATTCTTGCGCGAGAGCTGGTCACCTTCCACCCGGGTTTTCGCTGGGTGTGCTGGCGCTGGCCTCATGCTATATGGGGCGGCTCACCGCAAATCGTTGCGCGGGAAGGCTACCGGCGTCAATGGTGCCATTCTGCTGGCGCGCTCCATACTGAATGCTCCGCTTAAGCGCATGATAGGTGCAGATCAAATGGCAGGTCTTCGTATTCAGAAGACAATTTACGTCAGTGCCACTCCATCTGAACTGTATGAGTTCTGGAACAATCCGGAGAACTATCCAAAAGTCTTTGCGCACGTGAACCAGGTTAAGCGTGAAAAAGACGGATTGTTTCGCTGGCAGGTCGACGGGCCCGCGGGCATCCCTCTTAGCTGGACTGGAAGAATCACACGCCAGGTGCCCGAGAAGACTATTGAATGGTGGAGCACGCCGGAATCAACCATTGAGAACCACGGCATTGTACATTTTGACGCGGAAAAAGACGGCCGAACCCGCGTGCAGATAGACATGAGCTACAACCCGCCAGCAGGTCTGCTGGGACACGCGGTTGCGGCGCTGCTTGGACTGGACCCCAAGAACGTCATGGATCAGGATTTTGTCCGGCTGAAATCTCTGTTCGAACAGGGAAAGTCCAGAGTGCGCGGACATGAGGTAATGAGGAGTGAGCTGAACTCTGCAAATGCGTCTTGAACTCCCAACTCGCTCTATCATTTCCGAGCGTCTGGTTTCGTGCGTCAAGTGGATGCACTTTGTGGTAGTGGTCTAGGAGAGAAGCCGCCATGCGAATCATTGCAATATCCCGACAAGAATGCAGTGAGCTGTTGAAACGCCTATCTATCGGAAGACTGGCATGTTCGTTGAACGACCAACCGTATATAGTGCCGGTTGCCTTTTCGTATGAGCCTGATTTCATCTACATCTTTTCGACTCTCGGCAAAAAGATTAAGTGGATGCGGCAAAATCCCAAGGTTTGTCTGCAAGCCGATGAAATTGGAAATCGGTCTAACTGGCTTAGTGTAATAGTGACTGGAACGTACTTGGAACTGCGTGAGCCGCAATATACTGCCCAGCAGGAACATGCGCTGGAACAACTCGCAAAGTATTCTGAATGGTGGCGAAACCCTCTGGCGCAAAGGCGCGAACAAATCAGCGATCTGTCGATTGAGACCGTGTTCTTTCGCATCGACATTCAGTCGATGACTGGCCTCCGTACAATGCCTGAAGCCGAGTAAGAAGTTTGAAAAAAGGCAGAAAAAAGCCGCCTCAAGTGGCGTCAAAATGAAAGTAGCCCACTACCGCCTACTAATGCACTGTGGCGAGAATGGCTCTGAGGGCGCGGGGAAGTAGCCCGTGATCCAGGCGAAATCCCCTGTCGCCGTATGGTACAGTTCTGTGACCGCCGCCTCGAAGACAGTCAGTCAATCTAGACGGAATGACGTGTTGATGAGTAAAGGGCGTGAGATTCGCTGCTACGACTACGTGAACCATCCCTACGAGCACGTCCGCGATGCACTGAGGCGGGACGCACTCGCCGTGTTCCAGTCGGCTACAAAGGCTGCTGCTTACCGGGCGCAATCGATCGCTGCTGAACTGCACGTCGACGTTGCCGGTATTGGGGTCAAGTCCGATATCAAGATTTCCGTAAAAAACGTCGAGGAGAATGTCCCGGATGTCATGTCGACTCCCACCACTCGGTTGCTGCTCGAGTGGGAGGCGGCGACCATGCCACGCTTGTTCCCGCTCATGAAGGCCGAGCTTTCTATCTACCCGCTGACCGCTACTGAAACGCAGTTGGATTTCTCGGGTCTTTACGAACCACCGTTCGGCGCCGTGGGAAAGGTTATGAACGCGATCGTCGGTCACCGCATCGCGGAGGTGTCGGTTCATCGCTTTATCAGCGACGTGGCAGGATACCTCCGACAGGTCCTTGCATAGTTAAATGTGCCGGGCGCGAGCTGACAGGGATGCGAGCATCGCGTTTGACCAGAAGCATAATGAGGCAAACGGACACAACAACAGTGAGGGCACCGATCACAACTTGAGTTGGAACCGCGGATAGGAGGGCGACGCCAATGTTCCCGCTGAGGTGATGGCATTACGTACCCCCATGTTCCGGGCGGGCGACGAATTCATGAACACGCAGCAGGGCAACAACAATCCCTACAATCAGGATAACGAGATTACCTGGTTAAATTAGGACCTCTTGGCTAAGAACTGTGACATTTTCGATTTCTTCAAGAACATGATTGCTTTTCGAAAATCACATCCGTCCATTGTTCGCAGCCGGTTCTGGAGGGAGGACGTGCACTGGTATGGAGTGGGCGACACGCCCGACCTTTCGTTCAATTCTCACACGCTAGCGTATTGTCTACACGGAGCGTCTCAGAACGACAACGACCTCTGCGTAATGGTGAATGCTTTTTGGGAGGACTTGACTTTCGTAGTTCAAGAAGGCGAAGCGAAGGACTGGCTCCGGGTAGTGGATACGAGCCTTCCGAGTCCCTCAGACTTCTGTGAACCCCGAGCGACGAAAGCTTTAACCAGTCAAAGTTATCGAGTTAAAGCGCGCTCCGTCGTTGTATTGGCCAGGTCCTAGTACCAGGGCTATGAAGCGCGCTCATCTATTTTCTGATGCTGGCCGCTACTGCTTTGGAGTAGCAGGAGAGTGCTCATGCTCGTGCTTGGTTCCGTCCGTGGGCGGCCGGCTGTGGGCGCTCATCATCTTCTTCATCGCGGCCATATGTTTATCCATGTGAGCGATTAAGGATTGCCACATGTCTATATTGAGCTGTAGCTGATCCTTTGTACCTCGGTCTGAGACTTTGCCAATCTGATCTTTCATTTCTTGCAAGTTGGAACGCATGCTGTCCAGATCAGCCTGCATGTCTTTCATCATCTGCTCATGCATATTGGACATTTCATGCATGCCCATGCCGGAGGTCTGGCTCTTCTGGTCCATTCGGTTACCCGCCCCAGGTTGCTGCGAGGGATTCTGGGCAAGACTTAGGGATCCAAGAAAAACCAGGGAAAAAAGCAAAATTGAGATGCGTGTCATAACAACTCCTTTCAATGTTTGAAGTTCTGCAACTAGCCGAGTCCTCGCACGGTCAGCACTGGGCAACACGACTCAGAGACGACCCTGTCGGCGGTTGTTCCGAGATGTTGAGTGGCACGGATGAGAGAGCCGGCATTGCGCACGCCCATCACAATCACGTCCACGTTCCCTTCGGCGGCCGCCTGGAGAATGCCGTCAGCTGGAGTTCCGAATTTCACCCGGTACTCAACGGGAGCGCGTGAAATCTGCCCTGCCAAGAGTTCCTGCAAACGCTCTTCAAAGAATTGCTCAAATCTTGTTGTGGCGGAAGGGTCCTCCGCGATCTGAGATGCAACGTAGGTTGGAACCAGCGAGGCCTCGAACGTCTCTGCCAGGGAAGCCGCATACCCCAGGGCTCGGACTGAATCCGCTGAAAAATCGGTCGCGTACAGAATTCTCTTCAGCTTATGGACGGGCGGCGGGATTCCACGACATCGCGGCCCTACGGTGAGGACGGGGCTGCTGGCCAAATGAAGAACCTCATCGGCGACGGCGCCGGTAAGTGCTTTCTTCAGCCCACGCCGTCCTCGCGTCCCGACGACAATCACGTCGATGTGAGAATCCTCGGTGATCTTTTTCAAGGTTTCCCAAATCTCCCCCTCACGTACCACTGCCTCATGCGGGACCTGCTGGAGTTCTGGATAGGCAAGCAGTTGTTGCATACGTCCCTGTCCATAATTCTGAATTTCGGTTCGAATCCGTGGCACCAGTTCGGGCGGAAGATACTCGTACATTTCTGGTGAAATTACATGGACGACACAGACTTTGCCACGGTACTGGCGGGCCAGAGCCAGAGCGTAAGGAAGAGCCAGTTCTGAACTCGGGGAGAAATCAGTGAGTAACAACGCATTTGCCAGGCTAATGCCTTTGGCTGTATCGCCTTGTGGCCTGGATACTGACTTGCGACTCGACACCGTGGTTACCGCTTCCAGTAGTTCCATATACCCTCCAGCATTGTTAACTGTCGCATCCCTCTCCGATGCTAGCGGTGATGGAAATCACACTCGATGGTACGTCCTATCACGTCATTGTTTCTTCATTTAGCGCTAGTTTGGAGATGTTCGCCTGGAGGTATTTATGTCAGCCATTGCTCAGATACGAGAGCAGAAGCAAAGTGTGGGGTTCAAGCGCGTTCTGATTGCCACAGATTTCTCGGCCACTTCGGAGCGAGCTCTGGCCTATGCCCTTCCGATCGTGCGGCGAAACCGTTCCATGGTGTCGATAGTGCATGCGATTCTCCCCGAGCCGCGAGAGTCGATCACTTGGGACCCGCTACCGCGGGAATTCGACCGTCAGCGACTTGAGGCAGAGCAGGAGATGGGGCGCCTTGCCGAAGAAGCGGTTATCAAAGATCTCAATCCGCATATGTTGCTTGAGAAAGGCAGGGTATGGGATGTACTCTCGTCGATCATTCAGTGTGAGAACACTGATCTGCTGGTCCTGGGTACTCATGGACGCGGGGGACTAAAGAAACTCGCGCTCGGATCGGTTGCGGAGGAGGTGTTGCGTCTTGCTGGGTGCCCGGTGCTCACGATCGGTCCCAATGTTCCGCCGACAGACCCTACGCGGACCGAATTCAAGGCGATTCTCTTCGCGACAGATTTTGGGCCCGCTTCGGCTAAGGCTTTTCCATATGCCTTGTCGCTGGCAGAGGACTGCCAAGCGAAGCTCATTCTTCTGCACATGGTCCCGCCCATGCCGATTGTCGACATCGGCCCAGGTGCATATTGTCCCGGAGTTTACGTCGCCCAAGAATTGACGGAATGGCAGGCCATAACAAAGGAAGAGAGCGCACGAAAATTGAGGAGATTGGTTCCACCAGACGCGAAGCTGACCAGCAAACCCGAGTACGTTGTTGGACTGGATTTCCTGCCCGAAGGTATCTTGTGCACGGCCATGGCGCACAATGTCGACTTGATCGTCATGGGAGCGAACAACCAGAGAGTGTCCGCGCGCGTGGCTGCGCATATCCCTTGGGCTTTCGTCCACGAAGTCCTTTGTGAAGCCAAGTGTCCTGTACTGACGGTCAGAGGCTGACGCACTTAGAATCAGCGCCTTCGCCGGGATCGTTGGCTGCGAGGAGGCAGCGCGGTCTACTCCAATACTAATTACGCCGCACCAGCTCCTGCGCCAAGGGAGGACGAGGTCCGTGAGACACACGCGCATCATCG
>Ga0137379_10003810_pt1 | contig 14131 bp, 6 predicted proteins | sample SagtaG_18_FD_104812 | JGI IMG/M metagenome (GOLD analysis project Ga0137379, IMG submission 104812) | Vadose zone soil microbial communities from Sagehorn Ranch, Mendocino, California, USA - Sage2_L_80_16 metaG | ecosystem: Environmental > Terrestrial > Soil > Vadose zone | place: USA...
CAAGTCTTCCTTGATGAATGACACTGCTAGGTCTGAGGTGCCTACCCAGATGTCTTTTCCAGGCATCTCTTTGAGACGTCTTATCTCAACCGGATCGACTTTGCGGCGAAGTTTGACGTTCTTCCAATTCTCCGTCTCCCGGACACTATCCAAAGTTGTCGAAAACACAATCTTCTCAGCATTATTGATCAAACGCGCAACTTCCCGGTTATCCAGTGATGTCCCGGGATCAACAGCAGCCTTGGGCCAGAAACCTTCCATCAGCTGGTAGGTTCTACGCCCGAAGAGGATGAGACCCGTCTCCCTCAGCTGTTCTATTGCGAACTTGTTGAATTCATGGTCAACATTGTGCCATGACAGATCATGGTTGGATCCTTCAAAGTAGCCGTCGAGGCTCAGCGTCACGAACAGGTGAATGTTTCGCGCTCAAAACACCACCTTAGATGTCTGCCTCCTTCCTAGCCTCCTCGATAAGTTGGCCCGCCGACTTCCCTGAGACTCCGACGCTCTCGTTAATGAGACGGAGCATCCTAAGCCGAGCCTCAGTCTCAAGGCTTGACAGGCTGAGACACAAGCGTATTGCCTCTCTCACAAGGTCGCTCCGATTCAGCAGACCGCGGCGACGAACAATTGCATCTATCCGCTTCAACTCCTTAGACCCTATTTTGACCGCCACGGTTACCTCAGTCACTAGAGCCACCCACTGATTGGCTTACAATGGTAAACCAGACGTTTGAAGATACTGGCTGAGACGGGAGAAGTCACAGTATAAACCTGTTGTTTGGCTAACAGGTTTGCCGGTGAACCTGTAGGTCCGACCATTCCCTAGGTGTCTCTAGAACAATCTTGATCTCTTACCAGATGGTTTCGATTCCTTCGAGATCCGAAATCTCTTGGTCGTCGGTTACTATCCCTTTTGAACCCAACTGCCGGTGGGTTGCAACAATCATCCGGTCGTGAAGCTCCGGGAGCGCAATGCTCGCCACATCCCTCCATCCGTTCAGGTTTAGATCCTCAAGTCTCAGGCTTCCCCTACTCTCTACTACATCGTAGAACACTGAAAGCTTCTCCATCGGTATCCTGACGCCAAACACCTCCTTTCCCTTGAGAAGAGTGTAAAGGGTCTCACCTAGGGTAATGGATGGTACGACAAGCTCTGCTCTCCCATCTTCCGCCTTCTGAAACACCCTATTGGCTCTGGAAGGAAGCCGGTCGGCGAGATATCCTAGGACAGCGACAGTATCGATGGTGTACCGTTCATTCTCCTTCAACACGCCACTCTCTTCTGACTTTGCCTATGAAAGTGGAGGCTTTCTTCAGATCAACTTCCTCTCTCAAGAGTCCCCGGAGACTCCGCATGGAGTCCATCCTATGCTTCAACAGTATTCCCTCGTTCTCCGGAACCATAAGAACTTCCTCACCCTCTTTGAGGCCGAATCTATCCCTTAGATCCTTCGGGATCGTGACCTGCCCCTTAGAAGTTATCTTCGACTGGTAAGACAATGATTCCAACCGCCTTACCAATGGTAAGGCGCCGGACTAAAAGCGTTGCGGCCAAGGACGGCCACCCCGAAACGTTGGTTCAAAAGAAAGGAAATGAGAACTATTATTCACAGACGGCCAAGAATCCCCCGACGATGAAAGTTTGCCCATAATTTCAGCACAACCTCTGACCCGATTCTCGCATCCAACATTCAACGACTGTACGATCTCAAGAACAGATTTTGCCTGAGCATCCTGTTGGACTAGGGGACCGGACGCGTACCATTCAAAATGTAGCTGGAGACAGAAGTTACTTTCAGAGACCTCCATGCGTAGAGCGCTGGCTCCGAAACAAGGCGCCCCTAACCCAGACTAGATATCCGAGCTATCTGAATCGACTCCAAATTCTAACAGGTCTGACACCCGAACACTTTCTTGCTTGGTGTAAGACCGTGGAGTCTGTAGGGGTCAAAGACCTTATCGACGCGACTTCTCTGGGTTCAAGCCTGCTATTCAGTTTTGTTATCGAGTAGCAATGAGGAGCTTCCTTCGCCACAACGGCTACAATAGCCTGCCCAAGACAGACCTGCAGTATCTGTCTCAAGCATGGCACCGAGGGTACAAACGTGAGGAAACTCAGAGAGTCCTCCCTCAGCTGAGAAAGAAGCACCACAGACTCTTAGTATTGATGGCTGCGGAATCGGGACTCAGCTCCCACGTCATCATGGAGCTACGGTATCGTCACGTCATGGAAGATCTGGAGAATGGAACGGTCCCAGTTGCAATTCGCCTCGACCCACGATTCCATGTTGGGGAGAAAGCTGCAGGCTACACGTTTCTGGGAGAAGGGTCCCTCAGAGCACTCAGGAACTGCATTGACGAAAAGGTGGTTGATGCGAGACCCGATGCTAGGCTGATTCCTCGAAGCTACTATGTGGTCCGGGCAGCTATCCATAGGGCCAGCAGAAAGGCTGGTCTGGACCCTGAAATTCAGCCCTGTCATGGATTCAGGAAATACTTCGAGAACGCCCTTGATGAAGCCAGCATTGATCACGAGAAGAAGATGATCATCGAAGGACACTTCGCGGAGACCCGCGCCAAACACTCTACCGATAGAGATGTTGAACAATTGCGTGACGTTTACCGAGAAGCGTACCCGTTTGTCAGATTTACAGTTGAAGACCTGATTCAGCCAAAGACTAGAATTGAGGTTTACAACAGAAGACTTGCTGATCTTGAAGCTCGACTCGAAAGACAGCGGGTGCTAGAAGCGAAGCTAACGGTCCTTGAAGACGAACTAGATTAAATCAAACAGTTTCGACAGCGGCTAGAGCAACAGTGATGCCAGTTCGTAAGCAACGTCGTGGAAATTGCGGGTCTATCTAGCTTTAGCTAGGGAAACTCGATGGTAGGCAAAGGGTCCTAGAGCATTAACCGAGCTAGATTCCACTCGCTCTGTCTGCGATGCGTTCATGCGAATGACTTTCGGTCCCAAACTTCAAGCTAGGACTGAAGTTGGTTGACTTTTCGACGAAAGCTCCATGGTCCAACTCAGCTTTGGCTGACTTTTGTTGAGACAGAGTTTGTTCGTCGTTCCAGTTTAGTGGATCTTGCGCGAAAACCAAGAGGAATCCGTTTCCCACTCTTTCGTTCAAAGTGCATTTCACTCGTGCAATAGTTGCTTCTCCGAAAAAGTCAACATAGGGTCTTCCTAGGTAGTTTGCCCAAAAGAGGTCGATGATTCCTTCACGAGACGTCAAAGAAATGCTTTCACGACTAACCCTTCCGCCTTTCAGAGTGCGTTCGTTGAAGGCCTTTGCTTCAAACTCAGACTTGTGATAACCTCTCCCATACAGTGAGTTCCCGAGGATCGAGAGTCCCTTTAGCAACTTGATTAATCGATCGGTCGGCTTGATTATTTTATTCTTCATCCAGTAGCTTTCGTCGAACATTGCAGAGATGGAGTCGATCCATCTACCGTGAGTACCGACCCCCTGCCAGTTTGCAAACACGTAGAAGGGTGCAGGGTTATCTCCGTAGAAGATCATTCTACCAAACTGTGTCTGAGAACCCGGACCTCGGTTCGCGACCCATTCATCAATCGCTTGGTCAAGTGCAAATCGTCGTTTTAGCGGCTCCCATTCGTCCATAGACTTGAAGCTCAGCTCAGGGTACACATTGCGAAAGAGTTCGAAAAATCGAGTCGCTGTCTCTCGACTCCGAATTGAATCAATGTAGTCCATGCTTACGGAAATCAAAGGTCTGTCTCCGATACTTAGCTAGGAAAAGGTACTCTTATCAGTTTGATCCATGCTGATGCTGCAGCTTGATCCATCGGCCCTGACAACTCTGTCTGTGCCAAGACATAGAGTTTGAACGGAGTACCAGTCTGTTGAGCATTTAGATACGCTATTTTCATTTGGTTTGTCAGGGATAAGTACTGAACGGCCTTTGCTTCTCCTCCGGGTCGGAAATCTGGCCTGTACGTTCCAAATTCATTCGCGACGCTCGTTTGACCGGGGCCCACATTCCGTGTTTCTCCGTAGATATCCGCGACATGATTCTCGAATGAGATACCGAATTCTCGGTTGGCAGCGACCCTTTGGGCGGCCGAAGTGGTTTCTGTTATGACCGGGGTTGCGCTGGCCGAAATTGAGGTGGTAGTGTCCGTCGCTATTGTGGTCGTTGTGGTTGTGGTAGACTCCACGTTTGACCAGAAGTCTGCTGTGTTTACCAGCTGGTCTGCACCTTGTTTTAACGGACCTTCGTCCGGTGCGGCTAGCCCAAGCGTTAGTCCGATCACGCCCCCCACTATGGCGCCCTCTAGCGCCTGCTTGCCGCATTCTGAGCTGGTCCATCCTCCCGTGTCGGCGACACACCAGCCGTAACCAACAGCGGCACCGATCCCCGCGCCTATTAGGGCCGCGATGCACCACGGACACTCACCCGACGGATCAGAATAGGTGGTTGGACTATTCTCAACATAGAGGTACGGGTTCAGGCTCTGAGGATCGGAACGATGACCCGGATACGAGTCTTGGCTAATGAACCTGCCAATTGATGGATCATACCAACGAGAATAGTAATAGTACAAACCTGTTGTTTGGCTAACAGGTTTGCCCGTGAACTTGCTTAGGACTGTGCCCTGGCTCTGGGGTGTCCCGTTATCCTGCCCATAGGGCTGGTATCCGTCTGTGAAGATGACTGTTGCGTCGCTGTAGGTCATCATCCGCGTGCTTCCCAATGCATCAGTATGCCAGTAGTAGACCGAACTTCTGTCATCGACTAAGGAGATTCTCTGCCCCGAAGCGAAGACGTACGCGTAGTTGATAGAGTTCAGCAAATTCTTGTAGAGCATCTCCGTCCCAGCGAAGGCATAGAACCAGTTCGAGCCTCCTTCGATTGCTTCGACCGTGCGTCCATTGCCGTCGTATGCATAGATGCCTTGAACGCTGTTAGTGGCTACCTTCAGGAGGTCGCCGGCCACGTCCCACGTGTAGTACCATCTTACTGTGCCACTGGTCGTCACGTTCTTGTTCAGCAGGTTACCACTCTTGTCATAGGCGTAGACTATCGATAGTCCAGGCGATGTGGAACTCAACAGTTCGTTGTTAGCCTGGTTGTAGGTGTAGGTTGTGGCCGTACCGTTGATGCTCTGTGCAATCCTGTTTCCAACATTGTCATACTCGTACCAGGAGGTCGTCCTCGCGTTGTTGCTTATCACAGTGGAGTTGACGAGTCGCTGGAGTGGATCATACTTGTACTGCTCGTTCACCGTGACGCTATTGACCTGACCCACGACGCTTGAGACTGTTCCCGTATTGTTGTATCCGTAGGTCAGGGACATCATTGTTGTGTGAGTGCCAGTGTTTTGAAGGGTGATCGTCGAGGTGCGCAGGAGCTTATCATAGGTGTAGTTTCCAACCAATCCATTTCCATACTGGATGCCGAGGACGTTGTCGGCCTTGCTGTAGGCTAGTCTCGCGTAGTATGCTCCCGTTGAAACATTTGTAGCGTTTAATACTCTTCCAAGCGTGTCGTATGCGTATTTGATGGTGATGTCAGGATTGGTCTGGCTTGTTGTCGGGTAGGCGACGGTCTTGACAAGTTCACCGTTGTAAGTGGTTCCTGCCATGTAGGTCTTGCTGACACCGCCAGTGGTGGTGGATGTGCCGCCACTCCCGGAACAGCCGAGGTCGACTACCTGCCTCGTTGACGGGTTGACTGCGTAGGTCTCGTTGAGAACCCTGTTGCGAGAATCGTAGATGTAACTGACTGTGGAATTCTGGTTCTGGAGGGACAATGCGTTCCCATTCGAGTCGTACGTGTAGCTCTGGCTGGTCACAGGAGACCCGCAGTATGTTACGGTTAAGAGTCTGCTCAAAGAGTCATAGGACAGGAGGGTCTTGACAGCGTTCTGGTTTACTTTCCTAACAACATTCCCGTTGCTATCGTAAACGTAAGCGTTAGTTGTCCCATCAGCATTCGTCGTCTGGATCAGGCGGCTCAGGCTATCATACGTGTAAAATGTCGCGGCCTGGTTAGCGTTCCTAACCTCGATCAGATCACCCGCCTCGTCATAGTAGTAGTTCGTGACTATACCGGTCAGACAGTTCGTGTCCGCCTCCTCGATTACTGAGACAAGCCGGCCAAGCCTGTCGTAGATGTTGCAGCGGGAGTTCTGGTACTCGTCCGCATACCGTACCCACGAGGCAATACCATTATAGAATGCTTGGGTGTGGTTGCCGTTCGGTTCAATTGTCATATTCATTCTCCCCAGAGCGTCATAAGTGTAGCTGTATCTGTTACCTAGAGGATCAGTGCTACTAGTAACCTCGTTCATCCAGTTATAGGTGGAGCCTGATGTTGAGTATACAACCCCGTTCACGAACCTCTGCGTCGAAACCAGGCGGCCAAGCCCGTCGTAGATCTGCTTCGTCTTCAAACCGTTCTCGTTCGTGACGTTGACATAGTTACTGGCATCATTGTACGCGTAGGCTGCGAAGTCGCCGGTGGGATAGGTTACCTTAGTCGGGCGTCCGAGGATGTCATAGGTGTATGTCGTATTGTAGTTATGGGTATTGTAGCCGTTGGGCTGTTGAGCCCAGATCATCGTTCCCGTCGTGAAGTTGTATCCGAAGGACGAAACGACTGATGTGGCCCCTGGCTTTAGCGTCGACGTCTGACTAGTCAAGTAGGCAGATTGGTACTTCGTCGAATAAGCGTACGATGTCGAATTGCCCCTAGGATCAAATGTGGTGAGGAGGTTGCCATACTGATCGTAGGATCTTGTTGTTGCGATCCATTGGGTTTGTGACGAGCCAACCCCGGCTTGAACAGCATCGGCTATTTCTTCCCAGTAGTATGCTGTGTTGTCCCCAAACGCGACGTTGAAGTTGGTGACGGACGAGTAGACAAGGTCCTCCTGCGTGGTCTGGCAACAGGCTCCAGAATAGGAAATGGGAGCGAAGCCTGGTCCAGCCGTTAGTACACCATAGCTGGACTGCTGGGCGATGCCAATCACCATGTCTCGGGAATTGCTGGTGGATATGGTCGCGGACGGTAGATTGCTATTGCCGTTGGTAGACCCTGGAAGCGAACTGCTAGAGTCGAAGGGATTGCTGAAGTTGGCTCCACTGATTCCGAACACGATCAGCCCGTTATACTCGCCTCCAAAAGAGCCGGCACATCCCGAGATTGACTCGGTGATCATGTCAGAAGAGAGCTTGTTTGTGCTCTTGGCCCAGAACTCTCCGAGCTGGTCCCGATTCCCGGTTCCTGGTGTTCCATCGTTTCTTCCGGATGCGCTGCCTCTCAGCGTCCAGGAGAGACCTGCCGTATCTGTTACGCTGAAGGTGCAGGAGATCTGGAGGTCGAGCATTTCGCTGGTAAAGACTATGATAATGTCGTTTGGCTGTGATGTGCTGAAGCTTAAGGAGCACGAGTTTGTACTGTGACTGCAGCCCGCCTGAGCAGTGTTGTCAATGAATATGGGGCTCGCGTTGGTGTCGAGGCGCGTCCTTGTCTGGTTAAGTTCTCCCGAGCTCGTGTAGCCATAATATGTCTCTTCAGACAGACTAGCAGATCCATTCTGAAGCTGGGCGGAGCCTGCCAACGCTCCGATCGCAGGCCCGGCAGTAGCGTCGCTTCGGAACATGACCTGTCCGGTGCTGGTGTTCTTCACGCTTACCAAGAGCCCTGCAGGACCAGCGATATTCGTTGCGTATATTGCGAGCACATGAAATCCTAGACTCACCGTGCTGGTGTATGAGCCAACTTGGTGCCAGTTGCTTCCCGTACCGAGCTGGGTTCCGTCCAGATAGACCACGTATGTATCATCAGTAGCTATTGCCACGTTGAGAGTTAGGGTTGTTGAAAGAATGAAGGTCCTCCTGAACCAGACAGGACCCATAGACGCGGAAATGTTGGCGTTCGTAGTCGGCCATATCCACTGCGCACTATTATCAGACCATCCCGTGAGCGTGCCCCATGGAGTTCCACCGTAGTTTTGAGACGCGTAGGCTTGGCTCCAGGCTGACGCCGCCGGCCAGTTCTTCGTAGTGTTCCACCCGGGTCCGGGAGGCTTCGTGGTCGACATCCAGGTGTCTAACCCTACTGGACCGGGAGCACCGTTCTGGATGAACGAATTGGAGAAGCTGGTTCCGGTGACGTTAGGCGATACTGTAGTGACAATGACATCGTCGAAGAGTGCAGAGTACGTAGCCGCATAGAGGCCGAAGCCCGCTCCGCCAATTGCAGGACTTGTCGATTGGAAAGTCCCGTAGACTGAGCACTGAGACTGACCTGGAGCGCTGACCCAGCCGGTCGCCTGGGTCCCGCGAACAGTCATGTTGAAAGTATACCAGACGCCTGTTGAAATCAAAGGTATGGTCCAAGAGCTGCATGAACTCTGCGCAGACGACTGGCCGCCTTGACTTCCGAGCCACTGGTTCCACTCGTCCAGTAGCTCAAGATAGGACGGCTGACCAGCGGCAGCATGAATAACTAGTGCCCATTTGCGGAAGAGGGTTCCACCAGCGTAGTGGGTAAAGATTCCGAACCTGCGATCCGTCGTAGTATTCGCTAACCTCGAGAGGAAGACCCTTGCCTGCATTGAGATGTCTGGCGTGCCAATGTTCGAATAGGCGACCATGCCCTCCTCGGGACCTGAAACCCCGGTGCCGTTGTACATTCCATTACTGACGACCCATATTCCCTTGGTGGTGTTCCATACATTGTCGGATGAACTGCCCTGGTTGCGGCTGAAGGAGTCGTCGAATGCATAGAACCCCGGAGGTTCACCGTTGTTGTAATAGGAGCTGAAGGTCTCATGATACCGATTGGGCGACGAAGTAATAGCATCGCGGCTATAGATCTGGTTGCCCCAAAGATCATAGGCGTAGTAGTTGGTGTAGCTCCCCAAATGCCCCTGACCATCTGATACGATCGTGATATCCTTGGGGATCTGGCCTCCCACTCCGAAGAACTGGATATCACCGCTCAGCAGGAGACCGTTTGCATCGGTCACGTTCTTGACGTCAGCCATGAAAGAGAAGGCGTACTTGGTGTAGCTGATTGTCCGGGTCCCGTTATAAGTTGTAACGGTAGAGTTGATTATCTGGTCGTTGAATGGGCTGTTGTAGCTATAGGAGAACTGTCGTGACGGGATCGTCGCGGAGGGGCCCGTTATTTGTGCCCGGACGCGGTAGGTTAAGGCCTGTGTTCCAAGCAAGGCCGCTGTGTACGTGTAGTTGGTGAGCCACGAGGTTGGGTATCTAACCCGTGCCAGAAGCCAGGGAGCGATAGTCGAACTACTGGTTGCGTTGTAAGCGAAATATGTGGTTCTGCCGGCCGGATCGGTTACCGATGTGAGGCTCTGCCCGTTGTTAAAGTAGCTGACTCTCCTCATAGTAGTGCCGGGGCTTACGCAAGTTCCACTGACCTGGCTCAGATATTGAAGCAACCCGCCTGAATAGGAAAGGGTGAATGTCCGTCCGACGCTGTCCGTGACGCATGAAATTAGATTGTTCGTGTAGCTAAATGTGATGGTGTTGTTGCCCGTCGAGTCTTTGATAGACATCAGGGCATGGCTGGGGCTCGTGCCGAAAACGTACGACGTTCCAGACTTGTCAAACAGTATGATTGTCCCGTTGACATATCTGACCAGACGGAAATTCTCTCCCTGGTGGTTTTCGAAGGTTCCGGTGAAGCCTGACCAGAAGCCTGTTGGGATGATGTAGCCTTGGCCGTTTGAGATGTGAAGGTATACTGGCTGCGCAGTGCTAGTTATCCATGGGAAGTTGAACTGCCATCCGTCACCCATAGGAGACCAAGTGTAGGTCTCATAATTGTAGGGCTGACCGTTTAGGAAGCTGTATGGTTCGGCGTAAACTCTCGTGAAATCGAGGCTCAGCCCTCTGCCCGGAACAGACAGATCGGTCTGCCTAATCGTCAACATTCCAGTACTAGGAGAGACATATTCCCCAAGGCTCTGGAAGTATTGACCGTAAGGCGCTAGGCCGTTTCCGTTCCAAGGATCCTTCATCGATGCGTAGGGCGACCAGACGGTCTGAATTGGTATTGACGCGAACATTGTGTTCCAAGGCGCCATACCGTTCTGATTCGCAGACTCGCTCCACGCAATGGTTAGGTAACTTGAGTTTGAAGCACTGACCGAGGCAAAGCCGGACTGGAGATATGAAGGAGAACTCCGCTGTGTCACCGGATAGATGATGGAATGATCGGCAAACTTCCCGTTATACGTCCTCATCCTCATAATTACATTGGAACTTAAAATGGCGAAGGCGTAGACGTTGTTCGTAGAATAGTCTGTCGTTATTGTAGGATACGACGCGCTTGTTGTGCCGAATATGTCCTTTTCATACGACCACGCTCCAGAGAAGGCTGAGCGGTGAGCATAGGTGATATTCCCGTTCGATCCGCTGTACACGACTTCAGCGCCGAAATGAGTACCATCCTCTATGTTTGAAACAGCAGAGAAGCTCACATCATTGTTGGGGAGAAGGGGTTCAAGAACATCAGAGGGCTGAAACACCGTTCCTCCATTAGACCATTGCGCAATCAGCTGGGTCCAGGTTGATGTGACCGTCACATAGTCGGGTGTATAGGTGTGGTTTACGAACTGGAAAATGATCGTGGTGCCGGTTATTCCTTGCATATCGGCGCTGAGCAATGCCGACCTAATTTTTTCGTCTCTGTCATACCTGTAACATATACCGGCAGAGGCGTTGTGGTGTCCTTGAACAAAGACGGGATTGTTCGGATCCGAGGCTCCTGAGCTGAGAAAGTCCACGACGTACTGATAGCTCTCTGCATAGAAACCGCCGTAATTAGCCCATGCGTAATCATAGCATGTATTCCCATTGGAATTTAGTCCGCATTGCCCCGGAGAGCATGGGGACTGGTAAAGGAATTCGTCGAAGGAGAGCCAGAGCTTGCCGTTTGCGTCGATGGATACACTAACATACCGGACTCCCCCGTCTATCCAGCAGGCCTGAACTGTGGGGTTATAGCAGTAGAGTCCGATCGGATATACTTGGGTGTTCACAGTCCCCCAATTGATCCGATTCCCCACGAGTGTTCCGATGACTATCGTTGGAGAAACGGTCGTCGATGCTTGGCCCGTGACCGTTTTGTGAATTCCTACTGCGGCGACGACGGTCTCACCTGAGAAATAGACTGCAGGAGAATCCGTGGCAATATCACCGGCGTCCCATGACGGTTGTCCAGGCCATGGATTCGGCATACCCGTTCCATTTCTCGGGTTCCAGGTGATGCCATCCATAGAATACTTGTAGACCAGGCTCGTACCGTTGATGTAGAAGACCCAGTAGTAGCCAGTCTTCGGGTCTTGGTATAGACGATGCTGGAAAGTAGTGTATGTCGGCTGAAGATTCCACGAGTTTCCGACCAAGCTGGGATCGATACGGACTTCGATTCCCGCTGATACAGTACCAAGGTCAATCAGAAGCGAGAAACGATGCGCTCCTGCGCTGGAAGCGGTATTGAAGGATGCTGGAACATCCCTCCATGAAAGCGTGTAGTTTGAATCGTACGCTTGCAGAAGCTCGGAGCGGTCGGACCCGGCGAACGTCCTTGTGAGTCCGGACAGGGTAAGGTTGAGCGCGTAATGGCCCACGGCGCTGGGGATGAAATCTAAGTCCCACTTGAGAACGCCGTCTGGTCTAGCAATATAGATGACCTTCAAAACAGAGAGATAGGGTGCCTTTCCAAGAGCCATTGCCCTAACGACATAGGTTCCGGTAGAGTTGGTTCCGACTAGGGTCAGAGCGTTGGAAGTTGGGTTGAGTGTCATGTTGCTCGAAGCCAGCTTGACATATGCTCCCCATGAGATCGATGGCCAACCACTTTCAGCCCCAGCCGCTACCAGCTCATCACGCGGACTTACCCCGCCCAAGAGCCTCATTCGAACACTCGGACTCTGGAGGGTTAGATTGTCAGATGTGGTAAGGGTTGCGCTGGTTCGAGAAGTAGAGCCCAGCCCTGAGACAATTTCTTTGGGAAGAGACACGTTCGGCAAATGGTCTGCGCCACTGGAATTTGGAGTATTCGAACCCATATCGCTCGTTGATGGACACGAGCCAGTCGAGCTTGTTGAGTTTAGAAGAATAGGGAAGCAGGATGTTTGAGCTTGCTGCACCGGAGAAGGGAACAAACTCCCGAAGAAACCTACGAGTCCAGGCAGCCACCCGCCGATTGATCCGATGACTGTTAGGAAGATTAGAGAGGATACCAGAATCGTCTTCGCTACCCTTCTAGCGCGACGATCCATGTAAGGTATCTTGATAGGAACGTCCCCGATGATCCCGGGCCTCGTTGGCGTTATCGCTCCCTCCAGAAGGCTCGAACAGATTGCTGCATCTTGAGACTTGATGTGAGTGCGTCTCTTAGTTTAGTAAGAGAGACCCGCGACGCACTGAAAGAAAGTATTCCGAGTGCAATCGGGTCCCGAGAAATATACACGGCCCTGAGGGCCTATTCTTCGATCATAATAGGCCTCGGAAGAGTTATTCTGTCCTTTTGTTCTATGACACTGTTTCATGATCTTCGCCCTGAGCCTGCAGCAACCTTAGCTGGCTCGTGGAGCTCGAGAAGCGTCTGACGACCTTCCAAGAGTGCCATCGCGTTTTGATAAGCTCGGAAAGCAATCAAACCCTGTTCGGTTGTTTTCACTCGCTTCTTCTTTCCATCGATCTCCCACTCGACTAGTCTGCATGAGACAAGATGATCGAGGGTCAGCTTTAGCACCTTATAGGAGAGATTCTGTGACGCCAGCAACTGGCTGACGGAGAGGCCGTTGAAAACGCAGGATTTCAGAATCGTTGCCTTTACGTCATGATGAGTTCTACGCAACGTTTTTGTGGGATGCAGGCAGTTAGGAAATAAGAGCACTCAACCATTTTCGGTAGAAAAGGTAAAAACCCCCGACCCATTAGGCGCTCAGCCAGGCCCGCTACCGAAGAGGACGAGCCCACTTGAATCCCTCAAACTCGTTCAGCTAGCTCAAGACCGAAAATAATGTGAAACTAATCTAACGATTCCGGCGCCACTCTTAGAACTCCCGCCCATTTCTTTGTCGCTTTGTGAGCTGGCGTCGTAAGCGAATAATGACAGGAACAGCCTACCTCGCCACAGATACAGGAAACTCAGTCTATTGAAGACATTCTGTTTCTCCCACTCAGGAAAGGGGAATTGGCCCAGATCTCTCAGGGCCTTGACATTCATCAATACGGTGGAAGGTCCCACCTGTCTTGAGCCCAGGCCGTGACTAAATCGCATGTATGAGCTTGTTTTAGTTAGAGGGTGCAGTGTTCTTTCGAAATAGGGTGGTATTCGGCTAGTTCTTTAGGCGAACTCACACTTCTTCCCAAGAAAATCGTCCTCTTTCTCCCAATTAGCGCGAATGCAGCCCGCTCCAGCGGGTCCTCGCCGATGAATCGTGCTATGCCTGGATCGTACCAGCATTGGTATTCAAAGTACAAACCTGTCGTTTGGCTAACAGGTTTGCCTGTAAACCGGTACGTTGGGATGTCCACGCTAATTCAAGATCGCAGGATGTTACGTAACAAAGAGAACTTGCAGCTGAACAATTTGCCTTGAAGAGCTTGACCAAGATGCTGGGCTCTCGTGATCAGTCTGACGATGCCGTCTAATTGACGCGGAAGGCTTCTTCAAGCTTCTCAAGAGGAAGGGAGAAGAGTGAATGGACCCAAGGTGCGTACTTACGGTCAATCGGCTCCCTTTTCGAGTCGGCTTGTGAGTCTCTGGAAATCTCAGCGAACTTAGCCCACTGCAATTCGTAGGCACTGTTTCTGTTCATATTCATAGGACCCCTATGCTTCGCGGCCAGCACGGACAATAGCTCATTCTCACAATACCTCGGATCCCGAGGGTCTCTGGCAGAATACGACACGCTTAGTATCTGTCGCCAGCTCTTGACCGTAATCCCGAGGTCTTCCTTGGCACACCTTCTCGCGGCTTCAGAGAGGCTCTCCGCTTTCGAGGAGTCATACTTTCTGGGATGAGTGTCGCCGGAGAGGCTCCAGACCTTGTCGAATATCCTGTGTCTCCTGTGCTGAACAAGGATTCTTCCTTCATCATCTAGACA
>Ga0137379_10003826_pt1 | contig 14101 bp, 25 predicted proteins | sample SagtaG_18_FD_104812 | JGI IMG/M metagenome (GOLD analysis project Ga0137379, IMG submission 104812) | Vadose zone soil microbial communities from Sagehorn Ranch, Mendocino, California, USA - Sage2_L_80_16 metaG | ecosystem: Environmental > Terrestrial > Soil > Vadose zone | place: USA...
CTCGAACGGCCGGGAGCTTCGCAGGTGTTTTCAGCCGCGCAAGACCTGACCCACCGGGTATACCTGGGCAGTCTCGGCCACGTCAGCGGCCTCACCTACTCCTACGCCTGCCCGGGCGGCTGCGACCAGATGTCAGCCACCCTGCAGGTCCCCGCCCGGTACCGCACGGACGCGCTGAACCCGGGCCGCATTGTGCAGGTCATCCGGGGGCTATCTGTCTGCTGGGACGGGAAGCTGGATGAGCCGCTGCCCGCCGGCGACGGGTGGGCTATCGCGGCGCACGGGTCGGGGACGTTCGGCGCGGACTTCATGGCCACCTACTCCGGCGCGTGGCCCGGCACGAGCAGCCAGGTGCCGGACAAGGCGGTCAACGACGCGATCGGCCGGGGCCTGCGGTGGGTCAACCCCGGGGTCAACGGCGTGGCCGGGATCTACCTGGGCCAGCCCGTGGACCCCGGCGCGCAGTCGGTCACGGACCTGCTGAACCTGGTGTGCAGCAAGGGCGGCCTGACCTGGTATGTCTCCTGCAGGCCGCGGGGGAACGTCCTGTCCGTGTTCCCGCTCCCCACCACCGTGAACCGGCTGCTGGTGTCCGACAGCCCGGTCCCCCGCACCCTCGGCGGGGACATCAACACCCTCTGGCTGCGGTATGAGATCAACGAGGACTCCAATGCCGGGGTCCCGGCCAGCTACGGGCTGACGTCGGCGACCCTCCCGGCGTCCATCACCGCGCACGGGGCGATGGAGGATTACGACGACCTGTCCTCGGTCGGCCTGCAGTCGGCGGGGTCCGCGCAGGCGGTGGGGAACCAGATCCTGAAGCGGTACGTCCGGGCGTCGTTCGGCGGCCCGTTCACCGTCCGCTACGGCCAGCTGCTCACCACGGGCGGCACGCCCGTGGACCTGGGCGCCGAGCAGGCGGGCGGGGTGTGCCGGGTGCTGCTGACCGACTACGGGTACGGCGGGGAGGTGTCCGCCGCCCCCGTGCAGTTCGTGGTAGGCGCGTACGAGTACGACGACCAGGCGCAGACGGCGGCGGTGACGCCGTTCCAGTCGCTGAACCTGTCACTGTCCGGGCTGATCGGCGCGGCGGCGCTGAACGGGCCGACGAAGGCGGACAAGGCGTACCGGGCGCGGATGCACCGCCAGGACTGGAAAGAGCTGCGCCAGGACCAGCGGCAGGCGCGGCGCGACCGCCGCAGGAAGATGCATCCCGGCAGGCACGGCAGATAAGGGAAAAGGTGGGGTCCATGAAGCCGCTGGCTGTGTGGGATTCCCGGGAGAAATCCTGGTTGCCGTACCAGCCCGCACGGACCGCATGGCTTAAGGAGCACGGCCTTCCCGCTGACGACATGTACCGGGCCGAGTTCTATCTGCTCGACGGGCCGTCCGCCCGCCTGTTCTGCTTCCACATCAACGATGAAGGCCAGCGGCACCTGAACGACGCGCACGACGGGCCAGCGGTAGAGAAGCCCCGGGACGTACTGCTCAGCGAACTGCCGCCGCATGACCTGCTGTACCTGTGACCGAGGGGAAAGGCATGCGCTCCGGTGGACCCGACCGTGCAGTTCCTGCTCCAGCAGGCACCCACCGCCGCCCTCGCCCTGGTCGGCCTGTGGATGTTCGCCGCCGGGAAGCTGCATTCCCCCGCTGAGATGAACCGGGCCCTGAAGGATCTGGAGACTGAACGGGCGGCCCATGACCAGACCCGCGCGGCCCTGGCCATCGCCTCAGCCCGTGCCGATGCTGGCGTCCGGGCCGCTGAGCTGGTCGCGTCCGCCGTCGAAGGAGCCCGCCGTGTTCCGCAGGCGCCACCGCCGCCGTGACGGCCGCATGTCCGCTGAGGCGTCGCTGGCGGAGGCTGAGGCGGCGCGGCGGGTACAGGAGCGCAAGCTGGAGGCTGAGCGGCCGGTGACGGGGAAGCTGGACCGGCTGCTCGACGAGAACCACGTGGCCGAGCTGCTGCGGCGGGCGCTGTCGTGAACGGGGGGGCCGACGTGAAAGGTGGCATGCACGAGGCTGCGCCCCGCTTGGCCCCCAGTGCCGTTTACCTGCTTGGGTGTCCTCCGGGGAACTCCGGCCGGCATGCCAGCGGCCACCACCATGCTAGACGGCACCCGGGCGCCACCTCGTGAACGCCAGCATCGTCCTGGCCGACACCGGCAACCTGGGCCTGCTGGCCTGCGCCGCCCTCACCACCGCGTCGGTGATCGCCTACCACGCCAGGGCGCACGGCGACGGCGGGAAGTGGTGGCACAGCCCGTTCGGGTGGCACCTGATGTGCTTCATGATCGCGTTCGCGGTCGTGCTGGACCAGGGCGCGGTCTACCTGCTGACGACCGGCGGCCCGCTGGTGAGTACCGCGCCGCCGGGCCGGCCGGACTGGTTCGCGTGGGAACGCGTGATCTCGTTCACGCTCCTGATCCCGGCCGTGCTCGCGTGGCGACTAATCATCATCCTGCGGCCACCGGAGGGCTAGCGGGGCTGCTTCATGCCGCAGCGGCTGCATCTCGGCCTGAGCCGCCGCCACCGCCGAGGCTGCCAGGAGTGCTTCCCTGCCTCGCCCGGTTCCGCCGGCAGGCCGAAGACACCTTCCGGGCAGTAGTAGCGCGAGTTCAGGACGACCCCCAGGTCGTGACTGTGCGGCGGTGGTTCATCGCAGAGCACGCAGCCGTAACGCCCGAGGTGCAGTTCGCTCATCTGGCCATCGTCTCACTCTCGCGCGCCCCCGCTGCCAGGTCCATGACCGGCCGCCCCGGGCACACCGCCGCGTGCCGGGCCAGGTCCGGGCGCATCACCGCGCACCAGCAGCCCGGGCACGACACCAGCGACCCGGACAGCACCGGGACAGGGAACAGCGCAGGGGGCATGGGGCGATTTTCCCACGGGTGTCACACCCGTCCCGCCTGCGTCGTCAGGGCGTCCGGACGCGACCACGGGTAAGCGTGAGCCCCAGCCGGTTCCCCGCACCCATGCTCGCCGTTATGCCGGTGCACCCAGCCACCATGGCGGCAGCAAGGGGCGCATGGCTTGATGCCGCGCTCACAGTGTGCGCAAACAGGCCGCTTGTCGCTCATCCCCGCATCGTCTCACCAACAGGAGGCCAGTCATGGCCGCACCGATCGAAGCCAAAGTCCAGGCCGCAGGTGTCGCAGGCGCCGCCGCCGGGGTTGTGCTGTGGGTGCTCCAGACGTACGCGTTCAAGGGCGGCTCGGTCCCGGCGGGGCTGGTGTCCCTGGTGGACGTGGCCGTGCCGGGCGTGCTGGCGCTGGCCGGGGGGTACCTGGCCCCGCACACGAACCGGCCCGCGCCTGCGGCCATCCCGGTGCCGGAAGGCGGCAACGTCACGGTCAAGCCCCCGGCCGGCATGTGATGGCGCGCACCGCCGCTGGTTTCGCCGCCGGGGTCCTCGCAGCCCTCGCCATCCAGCACCTCGTGTTTTTCCACCTGCAGCGCATCTACAGGCGCCGGTTCAGGAGCAGCCCGTGACGCCAGTTGAGCGGGTCCTCTTCACTCACGTCCGCAGCTTCCGACGCGAGCGAGGCGGCCTCTACGCCATGTACGTGGCCATCTATTCACGCGTCTACCGGACGCGCATGGTCTGGCTGCACAAGCGAGGCAAGCACGCCCAGCCGCACCGTGAGTCCATTAGCTCTCGCTGCCACTGGTGCGGGAATACCCCGTGATCACCCCGGCCGCCGTCCAGCCCGGCGACATCCTCGCCACGCGTTCCCCCGGCATGGGCGGTCGGCTCATCCGCTTCGGCGCCGCCATGCGCGAACTCGTCACCGGGCAGGCCGAGCCGAACCTCCAGAACCATGTGGCAATCGTCCACCACCAGGACGCGCACGGGACTCTCTGGGCGCTGGAAGGAAGGCCCGGCGGGGTGGGCTGGCGGCAGGCTGACGACTACCTCGCCTCCCCGTGGACCCTGTCCAACGCCGGGCAGCCGAAGACGGCGGGGCAGCGGGCGGCGGTGTGCAAGACCGCTGAGGCGATGATCGGCACCGCCTACGACTGGCGGGCCATCGTGGAGGACGCCGGGGCGGCGTTCGGGCTGCACGGCGTCTGGGCGGAGAAGGCCGGCGGGCAGGTACCGGGTCACATCGTGTGCTCCTCCCTGGCCGCGTACGCCTACGACCGGGCCGCGCTGGCGGCCCCGGAGCCGGAAGACTATGCGCACGTCACGCCCAGTGATTGGGTCGCGTTCATCATTGAGCATGATTATCAGGCTGCTAATTAGGAGCTAGTTAGGAGCCAGGAATGGCCACCATCGCGGTTGACTTCGATGGCGTAATCCACGACTACAAGCGCGGCTGGCAGGACGGCTCGATCTACGGCGAGTTCATGCCGGGAGCGGTCGCCGGGCTATCGCGGCTGATGAGCGAATACGCGGTGTTCGTCCACACGACCCGCAACCGCCACCAGGTGGCGCGGTGGATCGAGGACCGCAGCGGCCACGGCATCGAGTGCGTGACCACTCCCCACCTGCTCCCCTGGAAGCGGCAGTTCTGGAATGAGCGCGGCTACCTGCTGGTGACGAACCGCAAGCTCCCGGCCATCGCCTACATCGACGACCGGGCCATCCGCTTCGAGACCTGGGACCAGGCGCTGGCCGACGTGGCCGATCCGGATGACCGGGGACCGGGTTCTACGCCGCCCAGCGGCCTGGACAACGTCGCGGAAGCAGTCCGCAAGGCGCGCGGAGGCGACCCGCCGGCGCAGATCAGGGGATTTGCATGACGATCGCCGGGATCGACGTCAGCAACTTCCAGGGCGCGTTCGACTGGGGACCGTGGCGCGGGAAGATCGGTTTCGCGTTCGCCAAGGCCACCGAGGGCCTCACATTCACCGACCCGGACTTCGCCCGCAACTGGGCCGGGATCAAGGCGCAGGGCATCACCCGGGGCGCCTACCACTTCGCCCACCCGGGCAACAACGCTAACGACGAGGCCAGGTTCTACCTGGACACCGTCCGCGCCCAGGGCCTGCACCCCGGCGACCTGGTGATGCTCGACCTTGAGGTGACCGACGGACTCGGCCCGGCCGCGGTCGCCCGGTACGCGCAGGCGTGGACGGCGCAGATCGACGCGGAGACCGGCGTCCGCCCCGTGCTCTACACCGACCGTTTCATGGCGGACAGCGGCTACTGCGCGGGGCTCGGCAGCTGTCCCCTGTTCCTGGCCGTCCCCGGCGGCGGGGCGGTGCCGCTGCCCATCGGCCCATGGGACATGATCAGTTTCGAGCAGACCGGCACCCGGGGTGTCCCCCCGGTCGATGCGGACATCTTTTACGGCGGCGCGGCGCCCCTCGCCGCCCTCGGCATCCAGGAGGCAACTGTGCCACTGACCAGCGACGACCTGAAGGCCATCACGAACGCGGTGTGGCAGGTCCAGGCGGTCACCGACCCGGCCGGGCCTGCCGGGCAGCTGCGGACCGCCGCGCATGTCCTCACCGACACCGGCCGGCAGATCCGCCTGCTGCAAGCAGGGCTGACGGCCCTCGTGGGAACGGATGACCCGGCGGCGCTGGCGAAGGCTGTCCTGGCGGGGCTGGACGCGTCCGCGATCGCGTCGGCCGTGGCGGCGGCGGTGGGCCCGGACGTGGCGCAGGAGGTTGTGGCCGCGCTTGCCGCGCAGCTCGGGAAGTAGCGACAATAAATCGCGATTTATTGTCGCTGACCTGAACGCAGACGCCCCGCCTACTCAGGCGGGGCGTTTCTGCGTGTCCTCAGGTGATCTTGCGTTTCGTGAAGTACCGGCCGGTAGCTAGGGCTTCCATTCCTGCCGGTAGCCTTTGCAGTCGCTGTAGACGGCGGCGCGGATGCGGATCGCTAGGTGCAGTCCATCGTGCTCGCCGTACTTGCGCGGGCGGCGGTCCACCTTTAGCTCCATCGTGTGGCACTCCTCCACCACTGCCTGGTAGGCGGCCAGCAGCTTCCGCCCGGCCGCGACCTCGCGGAGCACGCGGGCCGGATCGTGGCAGGCGATGTGGGCGGCTTCCGCCAGGCTCGGCGTGCCCTCGTCGTAGATAAGGGGGTCCCCGTCCGCATCCGTGACGATCCACGTGTCCGACTCGTGGTCTGCGGCTTTCCATGGCGACGGTGACTCGCAAGCCTTCGCCGCCGCCTCGTCCTCATCCAGCCGGGCCCCGTAGAAAGCCGCCAGGTCACCGCTCACGGGTGTCCCACCGGACGCGCTTGACTGCACGGCGGCGCAGGCGGCGGCACGTCCGGCAGCCGCAATCGTCGCTGTAGTGCCGGTCGATGCCGGCCCGCGCCATTGTCCCGCCGGACCTGATGCGGTCCTGGGTCGGGAAACCCCGGTTCCTGGTGCTCACCTGACCACCTTCCCATGCGCCGGGGCCGGGACCACGCGGCCGGTGACGACAGCCTCCGGGAGGGCCTTCGCCGGGGCCGGGAGAGCCCGCCGCGCCCTGCCGATGGCCAGGTTCCGCGGCAGCGCTGCACGCCGTCCAGTCGCGGGCAGCGCGGCCCGCAGCGACGCCGGGGCCTGGACCAGGACATGGCGGCCCATCACCCGCATGTACGCTGCGCCCGCGGCCGCAGCCGCGGCAAGGACGGCTGCCAGGGCGATCGTCCACCAGCCGAGTTCGGCCCACACCGCGAACGGGAGCAGCGGGACGCAGAACCCCCAGAACAACACACGGCGACCGGGCCTGGACATGGCCGCGCCGGCCGCCAGGCCGAGCACGCCGCCGGCAACCTCGCCGGGACCCGGGACGTGGATGCTGCATGAATCACACATGGGACCGCCCCTTGCACTTGTGGCCGCTGATCGGGCCCCAGATCCACTTGCCGCACTTACTGCACTTCATCTCGATCTCCTCTTCGGTTCCGGTAGTCCCGGGCGGACCACCCTGGCCCCGGCCCGCACACGCCGGCGGGTGCCTTTGCACCGGCCGCACACGCCATATCTCCGGGCTGTCGAGCCCCGGTTCCAGCCGCCCTTCCTCTTCCGGCACGCCTGGCACCGGGCGTAGGGATGCCAGCGGAGGTCGACGGCGTACGCCACGACGGCCAGGAAGACCAGCCCTGCGATGACCGCGGCGAGTTCCATCAGCGTCTCCCTGCGTCCCATTCGGCGAGCTGCAGCGGGTCATACTCGCCCGCGAGTGCCCGCATCCCGCGCCGCCGCGGGAACGTCTCGTCCCGCTGGCTGGCCTTCCTGATCGCATGCAGCGAGCACGAAACGATGCCCTGCCCCACCGCTTCCGACAGCGTCACCAGCTCCGGCCCGGCTAGGACAAAAGGGAGGGTCTTAAAGACATCTGCCTGGTCAGGGCTGGAAACCTGCTCATGTGTCTCACCTGGGACAGCCCGCCGCCCCGGCATCCCCGCCGGGCACGGCGTAACCGTCCCCGCCACCGCCAGTTCCCGCGCTTCCACCGCTGTCATGTAGACGCCCTGCGTCTCCCGGACGTGATCAGACACGACCTGGATCCGGCCCGGCGTGCGCGAGCTGGACGGCATCGCGAAGTCCGGGGCGAGCATCTTCCAGTTGCTGGCGGAGTACCGGCCGAACGCCAGCACGCCGATCGATTCCCGGGCGTCCCCGTCACCGCCGACCGCCTTCACCGACAGCCGCTGCCCCATGTAGACGAGGTTGACCTTGACCTGGCGCCCCATCAGGTTCGCCTGGTCCAGCGCGTCCAGTGCCGGGGAACGCTGCTGCAGCGACTTGTCCTCGTTCCGCAGCTGCCGCCAGTAGGCCCGCAGGACGCTCATGGTGGCGTTCAGCTCCTCGCAGATCACGATGAGCCGCGCCCCCACCATGGCATGGACGTTCCCTTCCATGTCGGACCCGGCCAGCGCCACCTCCGCGCGCCGCTCGATCTCCCCCTGGACGTGCCCAGGCCAGCCGCCCAGCCAGAGCAGCGCCCGGTGGATCTCGGCCGGGCGGCGGGCGATGACCACGTTCGGCAGGCCTTCCGCCCACTGGTGGCTGATCATCTTGTGGTCGAGGATCAGGCCGACGCACCCGTGATACAGCGACTGCGCCAGCAGCCCCCGGGCCTGGATGCTCTTACCCGCACCCGACCCCATGGACAGCCCGTAGTGCGGGGAGTCAGCGGACAGGCTCGTCTTCACCGGCGCCGACCGCTTGCCGAGCCCCCACACCGTCTCATCGGCCCGCGCCGCCTCGATCGCGGGCATGATCCCGGCCAGCGTCACCCGCTCAGGCGGCGGCTGGGACTCGGTCAGCTCGAGCACCGGCTTCGGCCCGGCCAGCCGCCACGCAGGCTCCGCTTCCATCCCCAGCTTCGCCGTCAGGATCGCCACCAGCCGCTGCTTGTCCTTATCGTCAGCAGGCCAGCCCGGCGGCAGCTGGGCCTTCGCCCACGAACGGTCCGGGGCTATCTCCAGCCACGAACCAGGACGGCGGCCGCGGGGGATCTGCGCGACGCCGCAGGCGGCCAGGTGCGCGGGCCGCATCCACTTCCGGTAATGCTGCAGCCGCTGAACCGGTGGCAGTGCTCTTTCCGCGACCGTGACCGGCAACTCCAGAACCGGCCGCACCCAGTGCCGCCGTTCCCGGACCGGCCGCCACAGCCGCCACAAGCCGAACCCGGCCGCCACCGAGACGCACACCAGGAGAACCCAGACCGTGACCCGCGGGGACGCTATCGCCGCCGCCACGACGGCCACTGCCAGGAGCGTGCCGCCGCTGCGCCACGCCGCCAGCTTCGGCCGCGACAGCCGCTCGCTGCGCGAGATGCCTGTGTGCCAGCGCCACAGCACGCCCAGGAACCAGACCCGGGACAGGAACCGGGCGACCCGCGCGGCTGCGTATCCGGCTAGGACGGTGGCTAGGACAGCTACCAGGAGCACGCCTGTCATCAGTGCAGCTCCGCTGTCCCAGGTGTCTCAATGCGGGACGGAGGGACGCACCTTCCGCTCCCCGTCTTCCTTCTTTCCGTTCCGTTCTTCATCCCTTCATTCACGACCTTGGAACCCCAGGCCAGATTCTCTGGCCTGCTGTTCCTGCGGTCGTCGTCCAGGTGCATCACCTGCGGCAGCCCGGCCCAGGCCAGCTGCACGAGAATCGCCACGCGGACGCGCTTCCCGGCGACCTTCACGGTCGGATAGCCGTCGTCATCGAGCTGCTGGGCCAGCACCTTCCCGCCAGCGGGCCGGCCGTCGGCCAGCGTGCGGGGCACGCTGCGCACGTCCCCGTCGCCCGACGCCTGATAGCCAGCCCGCACGCCGAGCAGGCGGCTGGCCGGGATGCGCTTCCAGGTCTCGTCAGGCATCCCGGCGCTCCGCTTCCCATGCCGCCTCAGATGCCTGGCACGGCCCGCACTCCGGGTTGCCGCACAGGGCCGGGTAGTCACCGCTGACCGCATCCTCGTACGAGTAGCGCTCCGGGTGCGGCTCGGCCAGCGTCGGCCGCAGGGACGGCTCACTCATGCGGGCCGTGCCCGTTCAGCGCGGACCTGACGGCGGCGCGTTCACGCCGCTGAACCAGCTGCGCCGTCTTCGGCGAGCACCTCTCATCCGCGGCGATCTTCCGTATCTGATCCGGCCGCCACGCAGTAACAGGCGCAGTAACAGGCGCGGGCACGGCCTCCCGGTACTTGTCCGCCTGCCGTTTCAGCTCACCCAGCCCGAACCCCAGCGCGATCGCGATACCAGCCGGCGGCAGCCCCCACCCGATCCGGGTCGCCAGGTCGTTCGTGACCGCGTGCGACACGTTCCCGGCGATCGAGATGCCGGTGAACCCGACGGTCACCACCCACGCCCAGGCGCGCACGCGCCACGGCGTGCCGCCGTCGATCGCCGCGGTGAACAGCACGATCTCCCCGGAGATGATCAGCAGGTCCACGATCAGCGGCAGCGCCGGGGCGAGATACCACGGCCAGCCGTGATGGCCAGCCCAGTCGGACAGGCCGCGGAACGAGACGGCGAAGCTGGCCAGGGTGGCGAGGGGGATGAGGACGCCGATCAGCCACAGCCCGGCGGCACGGGGGGCGCGGAGGAAACGCGGCAGATCGCGCAGGCGCTGAAGCCTGTTGCCGGTGGCGGGTCTCTCGTTAGGGTTCATCTGGGCCTCTTCCTGCTAGCTCAGGTGGGGGTCAAGGGCTGCGTCAGCGTTCGCGCGCTGGCGTGGCCCGCTTTCGCCTATATGGTCCCGGCGAGGGCCTTCACCGCGGCCGCGAACTCGGCCCACTCGCCGGGCTGGATGTGCCACTGCCGGGTCGCATCGCGGATGTCGATGATGTCCACGGCGCCGGGCACGTCCTTGCATGGCACGGGCCGGACCGGGGCGGCCGGGACGAGTTCCTCCCCAGGTGTCATGAGCACAGCGTACGACTATGGCTAGCTATGGCAAGGAGTTGCTTGTCTGGATTGGCCATACCCAGGTCGGTTACGGTATGCCGCGTGATCATCGACCCTGCCTCTCCTGACCACCCGTATGTGCAGCTAGCGGCGCTGTTGCGATCAAGGATTGAGGCCGGGGAAATCACGTCAGTCCTCCCGTCGCTGACCGAGATCACCGAGGAGACCGGGCTGGCTACCGGCACCGTCCGCCGCGCCATCGCGCTGCTGATCGAGGAGGGCCTGGTCTACACCGTCCCCGGCCGTGGCACGTTCCTGCGGAGGTAGCCACGCTCTCGCAAGCGGCCCGGCGTAGCCCGACTCAAGCGCGACGACCTTTGCCCTGCGCGGGCCGCTCATCGCGTCCCAGAACGGGGCCGGGGTCAGCACCGTGTCGCCGATCTGCACCCCGGAATCAATCTCGTAGGTATAGGTGCTGCCGGTACCGAAACTCACCTGGATCTTCACTTGTAGTCCTCCGGGTCAAAGCGCGGACGGTTGCGGCCCATGGCGATCACGTCGGCCGGGGCGATGTTCCTGAGATAGGTGTCCGTGGTGGACAGGTTCTCGTGGCCGAGCTGGGCCTGGATCACGTTCATCGGCACCCCTTCCGCGGCGAGCTCGGCGGCGTGAGAGTGGCGCAGCCCGTGCGGGTGCACGCGCTTCTCAATCCCGGCCTGGCGGCGGAGGCGTTTCATCAGGTTGCGGACGTACACGCCGGACAGGTCACCTCCGGCGAGGGTGCAGAACAGGGTCCCGTGCCGGTGGCCGAGTTTCGCGCGGGCGTCCATCCAGCGCTGCACCAGGGCCATCGATCCGTCATCGATGCTCACCGTCCTGGGCTTGTCACCCTTGCCGTGCAGGACGCGGATCGTGCCGAGCGCGGGGTTGATGTCGGCGGCCCGCAGCTTAAGCGCCTCATCGAGGCGGAGGCCTGCGAAGAACATGACGGTGATCAATGCCCGGTTCCGTATCCCTGTCGGTGCGGTCGTGGAGCACTGCCGCAGCAGGGCCGCAACTTCGGCCCTGGTCAATAGCTCGATGGGGCGCTTGGGGGACTCTTTCCCCGATCTGGCCATTTACGCCCCTTGAGTATCGAATCTGACACCAGTCGATACTCTATCGGGTCACCCCGGGCCGCGTCCAAGAGAAACGCTACTCCGTGCGCGGAAACGCTACCCGGCAGCAGGCCGCCAGGACTGCCATGGCAAGCCATATCAGCCCGATGCTTCCCGCCTGCGCACCGCGCGGAGCCTGCGCCCGGGCGCGGGCAGGTCCTCCATCGCGGCGAGCGCGCCGGGCTGGTCCCACGCGGCGTACCCGGCGGTCGTGTCCGGCCGGGCGTGGCCGAGGAGCTCCTGGGTCATCCGCAGGTCCCGGCTGGCCCGGTATGTCTGGGTGCCGAAGCGGTGCCGCAGCTGGTGCAGCGTCGCGGCGATGCCCATGGCGTGCAGGTGCCGGTTCGCGACATGCGACACCTGGTTGGGGCTGTTCGGCCCGGGCTGGCCGTCCTCGCGGCGGAACGCGTACCCGCTGCCGGGGAGCCCGGCGGCGCGGACCTCCGACACTGCGAACGCGCACAGCGGGACGACGCGCTCCCGGACGCCCTTGGTGGCGTCGGCGGCGACCAGGAGGACGGGCGGCTCGGCGGCGATCTGGATGCAGCCCACCCGCAGCAGCGCGATCTCCTTCGCGCGCAGCCCGCACCAGGCGGCCAGGACCAGCCAGAGGCGGATGCGCCGCGGGGCGCTGTCCAGCGCGGCCATCAGGTCGTCCTCGCTGATCGGGCGGGGGATGCGGCGGCCCAGCCTCGGGACAGGCAGCCCGGCGGCGGGGTTGTCCTCCCGCAGGCCGGCAGTCTGGGCCCAGGCGTAGAACTCGCGGGCGTGGGTGACGTACTGGGCGGCGCTGGCGGGTGAGACGTCCAGGCCGCGCCGCCAGGCCAGCAGGGCGACCTCGTCAGCGGCGATTAAGGGGGAGCGCAGGGCGCGGGCCATGCGGTGCAGGGCCCTGCGGCGGTCATAGATGGTGGTTTCCTCGGTGAGGCCCCGCAGCCTGAGCGAATCCAGGTGAGCCTCAATGCCAGGATCAAGCATGTAACGTCCTGTAATCATCCGGGTGCCGCGGGGTGCCGGAAAGGTTGCCACGCGGGAAACAGGCACGTCAAGAGGCAGCTAAATAAGACACGTCTGTCCCATCGGTATCCGGGGCCGCTCAGGCAGCCAGAAGAAACATGCGTCTCGGTGCCCTTGTTGGCGTCAAAAAGGAATCATGCCTGACCTGGGCCTTTGCTCCCCCCCAGGGGCTAGGGTCCATTTCCGATAGCCATTCGTAGTCCACGCCGCAGCGCATCGCCCACGCCAGCAGGACCGGCCGTGACGGCTCCGTCTTGCCTGCCTCGTAGTTGACGATGGTGCTGCGGCCGATGCCGATTTCGCGGGCGAGGTCGGCTTGCTCGAGCCCGGCGTGGAGCCGGGCTTTGCGGAGACGGTCGGCAAGAGTCCACTTCGGGACGGCTGCACTGTTGAGCGGGGCTTCTGTCATGCGTCCAAAGTAAGCCGCGTGTCGTAAGAGCGTCAAGAATCGTTACCTGTTCAGCTTGACGTGTCCTGGACTTATGTCTAGGTTGAGTCACATGACAGCAACCGACCTCATGACGGCGGCTCAGGCGGCAGAGGTACTGCGCTGCACCCCCCGCACCGTCGCACGGATGGCCGAAGACGGCCGTCTCACTCCCGCGCTGAAACTCCCGGGAAAGGTTGGCGCCTACCTGTTCGAGCCTGCTGAGGTCGCACGCGTCAAAGCTGAGCAGGACAAGGCGGTGGCGTCGTGACCGGGCCCCGCCGCGGCCAGCCGGACTGCCCGCAGCTTGCGCCGCGGCCCGGCTGGCACGGCCCCTGCCACGAGGGACACAGCAGGTGCATGAAAGCCGCCAGGCGCCGCGAGGCGAAACAGCGGCGCAAGGCGGAGGCCGCATAACAGCGGAGCGCCCCCGTCGCGGCCAAAGCTGCGGGAGCGCTCCACGGCCCCGGGGAGCACTCGGGGCCTGGCACCAAGAGTAAGGGAGCACACGCAAATGGCCATCGAACACGGGATCACCTGGTCCCCGGAACAGGCCGGCCTGGATGAGCCCAGGGTCAGGGACCGCACCGCCGATCTGCGCACCGTCTTCGTGGATGTCGGCCCTGGCCGGTTCATGGTCGAGGACGCCGCCGCCGCCCGGGCGATGGCCGCCGCGTTCACCCAGGCGGCGTGGCTGCTCGACGCGGCCGCCGGGGAGGGTGACGGCAAGTGACCGGCCACATCGACCTGACCGCCATCACCCTCGCCAAGGGCAACCACGACGCCGCCGAATGCGCGGGCGGCCAGCGATGCCTGTTCGAGTGGTACAACTTCCTGACCCGCCAGCGGGACACCGACGCATGCCCCCCCGGCGTGTCGCCCGTCCTGCATGTATTCGGGATGCGGCTCAACGACGCGCTCCCTGATGACCGGCGCCAGGAACTGAAACGCTTCCTGCCGAACGGCGAGGACCGGCTGGCCGGGACCGCAGGCGACGGCCTTGACGAGACCCGCTCCTACCTGGCGCTGGACTGGCTGATCCGCACTTACACGCCGGCATTCCTCGACCTCGCCGGGCTATCCGCTGAGGCGGCGGCACTGCGGAACCTGCGCCGCGTCGCCGATCTGGCCGCCGCGCAGGCCGCCGGGCCGGTCGTGCGCGAGGCCAGCACTAAAGCAGCCGCAGCCTGGGCCGCAGCC
>Ga0137379_10003832_pt1 | contig 14085 bp, 13 predicted proteins | sample SagtaG_18_FD_104812 | JGI IMG/M metagenome (GOLD analysis project Ga0137379, IMG submission 104812) | Vadose zone soil microbial communities from Sagehorn Ranch, Mendocino, California, USA - Sage2_L_80_16 metaG | ecosystem: Environmental > Terrestrial > Soil > Vadose zone | place: USA...
TATTTTTCAGATCACAGAAGGCATAATTCGTGGGTACGTAGTTCACAGAAGCTTCTTAATCTCACTATTTTACATCACTGATAGTTCTTTAGTGATGTAGTGGTCGTGTTATCAATACACATCACTGATAGTTCTTTAGTGATCTTGCAAGGACACCCGCGACTGGATCGAGAAACCTTTAGTGCTGTGATCTTACCAGAGTACTTTGACGAGTTTCTGTATCAAGAGAGGAGGACCTTGTCTGTAATAGCAAAAGGTTTGTTATTATATTTTTCATTCAAGCCGAACTCCTGGTGATGCTGTGCTATTTCGGCCTGATGCTCCTTCAGGTAAGCTGCAATCAGTTCGCCACGCCCGCCGACTAACTCTTTGATCTCTTTAGCGCGGATAAACCAGCGATCCAGATCATGCTGGGCTTCCCGATTATGCTGCATGATAGCAGCGACGGCCCTGCGAATGCGCTCGGTGGTAGCCTCAGGAATACGCATCGCCTTTAACTGTTCCAGAGACAGGGTGGTAAAATCGAGTTGCTGATAGTGCTCTTGCCGCTTGACGGGTCCCTGCTGATAATGCGTCCGCTTCTCCAACTGCTCCTGGAGATACGCCACAGGTTTCTCTTCTCCCTGCTCTGTGGCCTGGGTAAAGAGCAGATCCACTTCTTCTAGGGTAGCTCCCCAACGCTCCTGGAGATGAGCATTGATCGAGGGTTTGACATCACGCTGCTGCTCGGCATCGACAACAGCCTTGAGCGTCTCCAGAGGCGTCGATGTGCCAAATTCCTCAGCCAGAGGAGCTAGCACCATCTCCATCTGCTCATAGAGGCGGTAGGTATCCGCCAGTAGCGCGAGTACTTCGTCATGGTGGCGTTGCCCGCGCTCGTGCATGATCTGAAGAACGCGTTGGGCCGTGGCTTGCTTGGGCCTGAGCATCGAATAGCCTGTTTTACTGGCCTTGACCACAGGAAGGGTCTGTTCTGGTTGCTGCTTTGCCATCCGTTCTCTCTCCTCTTTCTGTTGCTGTGCCACCACTGCCTCTTCAAACACGCTGAGGACCTTGACGCCAGGCTCCCCTAACCGAATACCCTGCCGCCCATCAATGTTGCCGTGCCCATCGCCAATCTTGTAATCATCATAATGCAAGGTGCTCAGATAATTCCGGCGCTGCTCTTCCGACTCCGCACGCAGCAGCCAGTAATGTCCCTCAATCGTCGCCAGATACACCAGGGCATTGATGGTCGGCGGACAAAAATAATAGACCGCGATCCGCCCATACACTGCGCGACACGCATGGGTATAGACCGAAGCTTTATTTGAGCGAACAGCAATCAACGGCTGAAAATGCTGGTGGGTGGTGGCTCGCACCGTGGGACCATAGCGCCGTTCCACCTCGCCATTCTCCAGCGCTCGACAATCGAGCAGGGAACGCAGGTGCTGCCACGCCTCGATCACCAGATCGGCTTCGACCAGCGTTGGAATTTCATAGGGAGCCAGTAACTCCGCCTTTTGTTTGAGTTGCCCCTCAAATTGGATCGTATAGGCGCTCATGGGATGAAAGACCGCCGTCTTCAGGATCTCGGTGAGCCTCCGTCCAGTGGTCACCGCCAAGCCCACGGTAATATCTTCCCAGCGCCCGCTCCGCAACAGCTCCGCCCCATGCACCACAATCGCATCGGGATCATCCAACAACTGCTGTCCCTCTAACCGTTGTTGGCGACCATCCTCTGTCAGCGCATGCATCTCCGCCCACTCTTGCTCGGAGAAATTCAAGTACTTCCGGGCGAGGTGTTCCCGCTCCCCCGTGCGTGGATTGAGCCAGCTATTGTCTTCGGTCACGGCCAACTGTTCTTTGATGGCATTACGCGCATCGATCATGGGCGTATTGAGCGACCGCAACGATTTCATCGTGGGGCGCGAGCGCCAGGACGCGATCTCTTCTTCACACAGCAGTTTTATCTCCCCCTCCTGGTCCTTCCCCAACACAGCCAGCCTCGGCAACAAGACCTGCAAGCGTTCGGCTAACCACTGTTTCATAAGCTCCCACCTTCTGGCTTGAGCACACTACAATGCTTCTTCTTTCTCTTCCAGTCTACCACAAAATCTTTTGTTTTGTCAATACATCACATCACTTTAGGATTAAAGGAGATGAAGTTAATGTCTATAAGAAATTGCAGACCAAAAGATCCGCCGCAACGGGCAGTGCTGAGAAAAAAAGTGGAGAGCGAGCAGAAGAAGTGGAGACAGGATACCTGGGGGAAGAGAACAGATGGACACAAAAAAAGAGAACCAATCAATGGTTCTCTTTTAGCTAACAGAATCAAGTATACACGATTTTCCCCCAAAAATCAAGCCCTCGCATTCCCTCACCTTGCTCTCTACTGATGAGTTTTGACGGCGATGTTCTCCACACAGAACCCAACCAGCAGCATCGCGCCACCCGATGGCGCTGCTTTGGCAGTTCCTCCAATCATGGGCACTCCCATTAGGTGTGAGGAGCAGGCGCAAAGGTGCCACCCGCATTGTGAAAGACGACTTGCGTATTTTGGAAGAGAATGAGCATATCGGGATGATGAGGCTGCACTCCCTCTACGAAGCGCACCGTCACCGGGACCAGATCTGCTCCTGGCCCATAGATGTGGGGTCCCACATACATTCTGGCATGGGTGGCATCCCCGCCGGGCAGTTCAATAATCTCAATCTGGCCCTGCAAATTCAGGGCGATGAAGTGGCTGGGCGTGCTGCCGGTTTCATGCCCCACAAAGGCGTCCATCTGGAAGGTGCGGGGACGCCCATAGTGCAGGTCGTCTGAAACCGTCTGCGCCCATCCCAGCACCACCGATCCCACGATCACGATGCCCAGCATCAGGATCATGCCCAGACCAACAGGCAACAGCCAGAAGGGCTGACGAGAGAGAGTACGCCGCCTTCGCTCTGGCAGCTTGGACGTTGGCTGGGTGCGTGAGGCACGGGCAATCCATGGCGGCACCTCGGTGGCGACATCCGGGGCCACCGTTTGATCCCGCACAGCACTTTTTGGGGCCAGGGCTGGCATAGGGTTCCTCCTCTTGAAGCGTAGGAGATACAGACGACGTTCAACGAGCGACAAGATGCCGAGAACTAGCGGGCATCCAGGAGAATGGAAGCCCGCCAGCGGTGTGCGGACGCTGCGCGCATCTGTGCAGATTGCAACACCAGGAGGGTGAACGCTTTTCCACGCTGAAAGGGAGAAAGGGTCCCGTAAAGACAAACCATGCGAACTTCTCCTATCGTTATCGTGCGAACGAACCATGACCCAGCGATGAAATATGCGTCAACCGATAGTGAGAAGTCTTTATGGAACAAGTGTACCTGAACTAAGGAGAGGATGGCAATCCCTTTTTCCACCACTTTCACGCCAAAATGGGGATAACGCTGTGGAGAACTCACCTCGATGGTGGATACTCTGTGGACAACCGGTGGATACCGTTCCTTCCTGTTTTCTCCAATGATGCCCGTGTCCGCTAGATGGCGAAAAGGAGAAGGGCCGGTCCTTTGGCTTTGCTCTAAAATACCACCACCACTGCTCTCTTGCAATTCCAGAATCCACAGCTGGATTTGCAGTTACTCGTATACTGACTTCATAAGATCCCTGAATGGTGACGAAAAAGAAAAAGGCTGATTTTTAGAAAGGCTCTTTTTTCGCATGAAGACCTGTCCAATACACTCTCCAGAAGGAATACTCTATTCCGTTCTGCTCGAATTGCAAGCACGCCATCATGCATCCTTGCCTGCCACCACAGGGCATCTGACCCACGCGATGTTCCATCAGCTTCTCATGCGTATTGACCCGGCGCAATCGCGACAACTCCATCAAGAAGGAGGTCATCGTCCATTCACCCTTTCGCCGCTGCTTGGAGGTCAGCGAAAGGACCATCGTGTGATCGTTTCAGAAGGCGTCACCTATCAGATACGAATCACCTTGCTAGATGGCGGATATCTTTGGCATTGCCTGAGCACGCTCTTCCTCGAAAGGGGGCCATGTACCGTGCGATTAGGTGAAGCAACATTGCTCCTTACTCGCCTGATCTCAACCGTTGATGTGACAGGTTGGATAGGGACAACCACATGGCAAGAACTCGCTTCCCTGTCTCCACTTCGTGAAATCACCTTGTCTTTTACCAGTCCAACAGCATTCAACACGAATGAGCACTCCTTTGCATTGGTACCAGAACCAAGGCTGGTGTGGGGAAGCCTGATACGCACCTGGAACTGCTATGCTCCCGCTTCTCTCTCGCTTTCACAAACAGCCCTGCAAGAGGTTATGACCAATGCTATCACTGTTCTGGAGTGCGATCTTTCCACGTGTACCTTGCAGTATCCAAAATATACCCAAAAAGGCTTTCTTGGAACATGCACCTATCGTCTCCCTCAAGAAGAGAGGCTTGCCACTCAACTAACATATCTTGCAGCATTTGCTCGCTTTGCAGGAGTGGGATATAAAACGACAATGGGCATGGGTCAAGTCAGGATAGAGAACAAGGAGAAGTGAGAGCCATCTCGTCTTCTTCTGTAAGAAATGGAGCAATCATGAATGTCTATCGGGTCTCTCTCAACACACGACTCTCGCCATTGGAACCCATACAACAACAGACCAGGCTCTCCCAGAAGCGAGGGGAGAGTATCTCGTACAGGTTTCCCCAGCAGGGAGTGAAAGGTCGTGCTCTCCGAATGGGATGGCAGAGTGGGAAGTGACCTCTATCGCGGTTTTCGCGTTTGATGTGCGGGTTATCGGTTGACGTGGACAGCGCCAACAGCGTTGCTAGGAAGAACTCTATCGCGGCTCTCGCGTTTGAGGAGCATACTAGAAACGACTGGCCATATCTCCTTCGCCTAATGCAATCTTTTGATCGCGGCTCTCGCGTTTGATGCAACCCGAAATCAGGGGCATGAGACTATCTGGCACTCAAATGGAAAGAACTTGATCGCGGTTCTCGCGTTTTCAGGGTGTGAGTCTGGAGACAGACCCATCTCATCGTGGGCAAGGATCACGCAGGAAGTCTTGGTCGCTCACTTACACGCGCCCTTTGGGCCATTCGGAAGGTTCAGGTGTCATCACATTTTTCTTCAGGAGGAAACCATGGAAGGCCAGGATCCCGCGGGAGTGCTTCCCGAAGCGCAGCGTCGTCTCCGCCTTCTCGGGGCAGGTGCAACCCCGATCTACGATTATCACTGTCTCAAGGCACGCGCGGCTGAGACGTATGTCCCACTCAAGGTATTGTGGACCTGGTGGCAGGCGTATCAGCACCAGGGTTTGGACGGACTTGTCCCAACCGACTGGATGCCCTGGACAGCTTTGCCAACTCAAACACAGATGGTGATTACCCAACGACTAGGATGGCTGGATGAACTCGTGCATTCACACGCCATTCCAGAGGAGTGCAATCTTGATGAATACGTCTCCAAGCTTGCAAAGCGACATCAGTGGTCTCTGCGCACGGCAGAACGCTGGGTGCGCCGCTATCAGGTCGGTGGTTGGTGGAGCTTAGCCAAAGAACATGATCCTGCAAAAACGAAACGCAAGCAGCAGGCGCGGCCCTTGCCTGCCCTTGGAACCCTCGATCCCTCAGCACTCGAAACCACCTTCTCTCGTCGAGAGTGCCTTGGAGACCTCGCGACGAAGTCAAAGGTCTCACGCGCAGAAGTCGAGGCACAAGCCAAGAAGGCAGGCATTGCACCCAGCACACTCTGGCTCTATCTCAAAGAGTACCGTCATGCTGGACTCTCAGGACTTGTGCCAAAAGAACGCTCAGACAAAAACGGGCACCACAGGATTACCGATCAAATGAAAGAGATTATCCGAGGCGTTCGCTTCTCTCAGGTGGACAAATCTGTTCGCTCGGTCTATCAGGCCGTCTGTCAGAAGGCCCAGGCGCTTGGCGAACCAGCCCCAAGCGAGTGGCAGGTACGCAAGATCTGTGCTGAAATGCATCGGCCAGTAGTCTTGTTGGCGGACGGACGTGATGATGCTTTTAGAAATCGCTATGAGGCTACCATGCGCATGGAACAGACCCGACGGGAGAGTTTTCTCATTACGTATCAGATCGACCACACTCCTGTGGACATCTTGGTTAAGGATCTGCGCAGTGAACCCTATCGAACAAAAAGCGGAGAGGTTCGCCCCTGGCTGACGCTCTGCATTGATAGTCGTTCTCGATTAATCATGGCCGCTGTCTTTGGGTACGACCATCCCGACCGCTATACAGTAGCAGCTGCTATTCGGGAAGCGGTCTTAACGTCAGATACCAAACCGTATGGCGGCAAACCACACGAAATTTGGGTCGACAATGGTCATGAGTTACTCGCGCACCATGTCTACCAACTCACGCAATCCCTACAGATCGTCCTCCACCCCTGCAAGCCGCATCGACCCCAAGAAAAGGGAATTGTTGAGCGCTTCTTTGGGACACTCAACACTCGCCTGTGGGCAGACCTGCCTGGCTATGTTGCCTCCAACACGCAGGAGCGGAACCCCCAAGCTCAGGCAAAACTCACCCTCTCCCAATTGGAGGATCTTTTTTGGAACTTTATTCACCAGTATCACCACGAAGTGCATAGTGAAACGCAGGAAACCCCACTCTTCTACTGGGAAAAGCACTGTTATGCTGAACCAGCACATCCCCGAGACCTCGATCTCCTGCTCAAAGAGGCAGCCGACAGGATTGTCGCCAAGGATGGCATTTCCTACCGAAGCCGCCTCTATTGGCATGCCACGTTGCCTGAGCTGGTGGGCAAGCATGTAGAAGTTCGTGGAGAACCTATCTATCGAGCACCAGACCAGATCGAGGTCTTCCTGGACCACCAGTGGATGTGTACGGCCACAGCGACTGCTCTGCAAACCATCACCCAAAAGGATATAGGAACGGCAAAACAGCAGCAGAAAGAGCATCTCCGTCGCAGCATCAAGAGGGCACGTGAAGCGGCAGATTTGGCTGATCAGGAAATTGCCTCCTTACAGCGTGATCAGTCCACGCAGTCAGTGCCCTCTCCCGATGTGGCCGTGTCTCCCCTCCCTTCCGAGGGATCGCCCTTCTCTCGATCAAGGCCGAGCCGACCTCCTGCCACCAAACCCCAAGGAGATTTCCTGGAACGCATGGCAGCACGCGAGCAAGCACAGAGAAAGCAGGAACAGGTATGACGACCAATCCCTTTGCAGAAGATCATTTGCCAGAAGGTCAGCCCGTCATTGAGACGAAGAATGTCAAGCGCTGTCGCTCCTTTATGCGGCTCATCACAGACCCGGAGCGCCGTTCCCCGACGATGGGAGTGATTACGGGGCTGGCAGGCGTGGGCAAGACCATCGCCACTCAATACTATCTCGATAGTCTGGCTCCACATCCACAGACGGCGTTGCCTCCGGCTATCAAAATCAAGGTCATGCCTCGTTCCACTCCTCGCGCCCTTGCCAAGACCATTCTTGACAGTTTGTTAGAACAATCACGGGGAAGCAATATCTATGAGATGGCTGATGAGGTAGCCGCAGCGATTTCGCGCAACTGTCTCCATCTGCTGGTCGTTGATGAAGCTGATCGGCTCAACGAAGATAGTTTTGAGGTATTACGCCATCTCTTCGATAAGACTGGATGTCGCATCGTCCTTGTCGGACTCCCCAACATTCTGAGTGTGATCGAGCGACACCAGAAATTTTCCAGCCGTGTAGGACTGCGTATGTCTTTCACTCCACTGACTTTGGAGGAAGTGCTCGATCTCGTCCTCCCAAAGCTCGTTTTTCCTCACTGGAACTATGATCCAGTGAACGGGTCTGATCGTGAGATGGGAACGGTCATCTGGCACAAGGTCAATCCCTCCTTGCGAAACCTGCACAGTCTGCTCTCCACTGCCAGTCAAATGGCACGAGATGAGCAGGTCCCCTCTATTACGCAAGACCTTATCAACGAAGCCTCTCTCTGGACAATGACGCAATCTTCCCAATCCACGGCGACGGCTTCACCTGCCGAGTCTTCCCAAAAAGGGGACTATGAACGGATCTCTGAAGAACGGCAGAAAGCAAAAGGAAAGGCATCCAAGCCATGACCAGTCCTTTCTGTTCTTCCTCCATGCTCAATGGTCCCTTGCTCCCGGAGGTGTGTCAGAGGATTCACGCCCAGGCTCTCTTGCGTGCGGCACGAGGGAGCAAAACGGACTGTCTTCCAAGCAGTGTTCCTGTTGCTCGGTTGCATGAGCTGATGCGCCTCTGTGGGCCGGAGGCCTGCTTGGTGCATCCCACTGAGATCGAGCGTCTGTTCCAAGGCATCACGCTCTCCGTCTATCAGTGGATTGAAGCACTCTATTGTTCGAGGGTGGAACGCAGTATCCAGATCGTGACTCGGATCGTCACCGCGAAGGCTCGCCATGCCAATAGGCCGCCGATCCATGAAGAAGCCATCTGGGCTATCTGTCTGTATCTCGATACGCAACGGGAGCACGAGATCCGCGTCACCACAAAGCCGTGCCAAGCTCAATGGTGGCTTGGAGCCATTGCGCACTCCCCTCTTGGCACACGAGAAGATCACGAGGGACAGCAGACCCTGGTTGCTGTTCTCGACATCTCCACCCCATCTGTGCTCGCTTTCCGGGTAGGACCTCAGCAAACGTTGAGGGACCTTGCGGCGCTTTCACTCTACGATGCTCTGGTTGCAGTACGTTGTCCCCATCCATCTGGCGCAGGTGGACTGCTCTGGAGTATTCCCTCCTGCCTAATCACCACAGAGACGCTCTCTCCCAGATGCACGCTTGCGTGTGCCTCGCTTGGGGTGAGGATCGAGCAGGGGACTCCAAGCGCCGTGCCCCTTCTCGAGGACTTGCGAACGGCCTGGAACGATCTGCTCACCTCAGGGCCTTCCGCCAAGAGGGAGGTGGATCTCGCGTTCGATAGCATGCTCAATAGAGCCTATGGCACGAGCCCTCTACGGGCGCGAGAACAGGCCAATCATCGCTTTAGACCGTTGATGGGATATCAAAGCGATCCAGCCTGTCTCGTTCCAGCCTTACGAACCTTGCTCCCATCACATCACGCGTGCATCAGTGCCTGTGGAGAGGTCTTCTTTGATGGTTTGCACTACGCTGATGATCTGCTCACCCTCTTTCCTGGAGCAAGCGTTTCGATCCGCCGGTCAGAGCAGACAGAGGCCGTCATCTGGGTCTCTCTTGATGGAGAGATGCTCGGCGAGGCAAGAGCCCGTGAATTAGCCCGGCGCGATGGCAGCTATCGCGCCCATCGATAAGGAAGGAACGGTGAATCATGTCTTTTGTTGCCCTGCTGCTCGTCCTTCGGGACCTGGACGTGACGCTCGCCCAACGCGAGACCACAAAGAGGCAAACAACTGGAACCGAGCCACATGCCAGATCGGTCCATCTCGTCGAGGATACGCAAGCCCTCCAGCACCTCCAAAAGATTTGCGCCGGTCCTGCTCCGTCTCAGTTCTCGCTCCTCTGGGATGAGCACAGGCGACCCTCTCTACGGATCACTGTGCTCACCGAGACGGCACGTCTCGCCATTCCATGCTTCTTGGACAGCCTCACCGCACAGCCTTCCCTTCGGATTGGAACCCGTCGCTATCTGGTTGAGGAGGTTCTCCTTTCACACTCACCGTGGGTAGGACTCTCGAGCTGGGCTGACTTCCTGTCTCCTCCCTATGGACAGACCGTCAGACTCCATCTGGGCACACCACTGATGCTGCCGAACGCTGGGAACACCGCGAGAGAGGCGGGATATCGTTTTCCTGTCCCGTGCCAGATCTTTACAGCATTAGCACAACGCTGGCAAGCGCTTGGCGGACCTCCTCTGCCTCTCGCATCTCATGACTTCGGGGCTCGGCTTTTCGATGGAAGTATTGTGCTCGCTGATTATCGCTTGCACGGCTGCCAGGTGCTGCTTGATGAATGCATCCAACTCGGGTTTCGTGGCTGGATCTCGTATCAGTCTCGCAGTTCCGTCCCAGCCCTTGCCGTGATGTTGACAGCGCTTTCCCGCTTCGCCTTCTTCTCGGGAGTGGGGGCAGCAACTGAGCGCGGGATGGGTGCCATACGGGTCACCATTGGATAAGGGGGATCGATCTATGCAGTGGTGTCTTGTCAAAACGGGAGCAGCACTCTTCGATCTGCTCCATGCCTATGGGTTAGCCATTCTCCTCGCGCACGCCTGCAGCCAGCCGATCGCGGTGCGGGAGACAAGCTGTACCTATACACTGATCGGCTGCATCTCCGCGCCACCTTCTGGCTCTCTCGCTCTTCTCGATGAGGTCCTCTCCTTACCCACGCCACAAGAGGTCGAAGCCGCAAAGCCTGTGGAAGCGCCTCTTCCCCTTGCCAACCTCGATGGGCTGCTCACCGTCCTCTTCACCACCCCTGGCGTGCGGATCCTCTCCGTGGCAGATCTCTCGAAAAAGGCTCAACAGGACCAGACGCTTCTCGAGCGAGCTCTCAAAAAAGTGCGTGGCGCGCTCGCCAGATGGAAACAGCTGGTTTCCAAAGAGCCATCTTTTGGCGCACTTAGCTGGCTCGAACGCCTCCTGCACGACTACCAGCCAGGCATCCCTGCTCTGCCAGTTCCTAGAGATGCCCACAGAGGACGAGATCTCTCTCTGGTGATGATGCTTGATCCATCCTTCAGCTACTCCACTCACCGGCCAAGAAGCGACGGACTCATTTCTCACAAAACACAGATCGCGATTGGGGGAACACGCTTTGCGGTCTTGCTGGCAACTGTCGGCGCAGCCCGTTTCTTACGGGCTCACCGCGTGGGCGGTGATCTGGTCAATTGCTACGTGCCAAAAACTGAAACCGTTCTGCTGACCCACGATTCACGCCTGCCTCTGCTCACCGAAGCGGGCCTCGAAGCATCCCAGGCCGTGCTTGTTCAGGGGTTATCCTATGCCCATCACGCCATTCATACGGGCCATACCCAGTGGACAGGGCTCTGCTATCAGACGATCCAAACACAGGGGATGCAGCAATCCATTCCACGAGGACAAGGATCTCTTGATCTCACCTGGTTGACAGAGCGAGCAGGTGAGACTCGCGAACCGCTCCTCTCTTTCTGGCGAATGCAGCTCGCATGCCCTCCGGAACATCGCGCATGTGAGATCGATGCACTCGTTGATGCACTCTCGACCAGATCACTGAGCCATTGGACCACCCATCTGCTTGATGTTGCACGGTGTGTTCACATGGCACCAGACACCATCCGTCCTTATCGACTTGAAGAAGTGAAAGAGGTGATCACCTCCATGCATGCATCTATTCCTTCGCTCCTCAAAAAAGCGCTTGAACAAAAAACCGGGACGCTCCGCTTTGGACACGCCTTGCGGCTCCTGGGTGATTCCAATGCAGCCGCACTACGTGATCTGGTTGAAGACCTGGAAACGGTCACCACCCTTGACCAGTTGCTCCACATCCTCGCACACACTGCTCAACACTGTCAGGTGGCGACCGCCAAAACCAGATTTATGGTCGTCCCCACCGAAGACGATCTAGGCGCTTTACTGATGGATGTTGAGCAATCGAGTGTCCAAACAATTGCTCGCTTCCTCATTGTGCTCTCGGCCTTACGCTACCCTCGCCTGATCGAGCAGGAGTTGGATGTCGCAAGGCTGACGCGCGTCATTTCCCTTCTCCTGGCTGCCCTGGCAGTCCAGGGTGCAGAAACGGGAGAAGCCACTGAAGAACCCTTCCAGACACTCTCTGCAACCACTGTCACTTCTCTCAATGGAGCAAGAAAAGGAACGCACGACCATGAATGAGTCTCATACCTCTTCGATTTATGAAGTCTCATGGAGTCTTCGCGTCGCGTGGCAAGCCCAGAGCATCAGCAACGCGGGCAGCAATGGCTCCAATCGCCTCCTGCCTCGCCGCCAGTTATTAGCTTGCGGCACAGAAACCGACGCCTGCAGTGGCAATATCGCCAAACATTTTCACGCGGCGCTCTTAGCTGAATATCTCGAAGCTGCCGGTTGCCCTCTCTGCCCTGCCTGCAAGGTCCGTGACGGACGCAGAGCGGCCGCACTCACAGACCAGCCCGAGTACAAGAATCTGACCATCGAGCAGGTCGTGCGTGATTGTGGCCTCTGTGATACCCATGGCTTTCTCGTCACGGCCAAAAACGCGGGAAGTTCCGGAACGACCGAAGCTCGCCAACGCCTCAGCAAACATTCGCTCATTGAGTTCTCCTTTGCTCTGGCACTTCCAGAGCGACACGCTGAAACCCTGCAGTTAATGACCCGCGTCGGGGACTCAAAAGACGAGGGCCAGATGCTCATGAAAATGAGCGCCCGTTCGGGAGAATATGCCCTCTGCATCCGCTATAAATGTGCCGGCATCGGTCTTGATACCGACAAATGGAAACTCGTCATGGATGATGAACAGGAACGAGGGCGCAGACATCGCGCTATCCTTACTGCTCTGCGCGACTGTTTGCTCAGCCCTGGGGGAGCGCTCACCGCCACGATGCTCCCCCACCTGACTGGACTCCGAGGGGCGATGGTCGTCTGTCCCTCTACGGGCCGGGCTCCCATTTACTCGCCTCTTCAAGACGATTTCATCACACGGCTCTCTGCTCTCCAAAGCGAAACGTGTCTGGTTTCCCCGTTCGAGACCATCGATGCGTTCCACCTGCAGATGCGTCATTTGATCGAACACACCCTCCCAGCTCTTCCAGCCGCTTGTCTGATGTCAGGCACAGCAAACGACGGTTCGCGCTAATGGAATCGATGGAGAAGCAAAGGAGGAACCCTCTCATGGAAACATCCCCCCTCATCTGGTTGCGGGCTGAGTATCATCTGCCCGCACTCTCTTCTTGCCGTGTTCCTATGACCAGTATCACCAGTGCCAGGGCCTTGCCCACTCCAGGACCTGCAACCGTCCGACTGGCGCTCATCCGCACGGGCATCGAAGTCTTTGGCATGGCGTATGTTGAGTCCGTCCTCTTTCCACTGATCACGGCTCTGCCTCTTCATATCCGTCCTCCAGAGCGCGTAGCACTCACCCCCCATGTCCTGCACGCCTATAAAATCGAAGACAAAACCCAGCAGCAAAGCTGTGCTCCCATTTCGCGTGAGATGGCTCATACAGAAGGACCACTCACTCTCTACCTGCACCTCCCCATTCCCATGCAGGATCGCTTTCGTCTGCTGCTCCAGATGATCGGCTACTGGGGGCAAGCCCACTCCCTCGCCTGCTGTACCCGCATCGAGCAGGGCAGCCCACCACTTGAGGAGTGTCTCACCCCCCTGCGTCTCTTCAAGGCCCAGGCCTCCTTGCGTCCCTTCTTTTCCAGTCTCCTCTCTGAGTTCCGCGACACCACGCTCTGCTGGCACGACGTGATGCCTCTGCTTGGCAATCCTTCCCCCAATCCTCTGCGCTTGGAGATCTACGTGTGGCCTCTCGTCACCGTGATGCACCACGGCAGCGGCAGGCTGCTGCTCCGACAGCCTTTCACCCTCCCGCAGGAGGCTGCCACACCCACATAATCGGGAGCCCTTGCATCCCATCAGGAAGATGATGGCTATAAGAATTCTTCCAGCTTCCTCCCCTGCATTGATGGGCTGGTGACTCCCTTTAGAGCAAGCCCCGCCAGGCCCTCTGCTGGCACGTGCTCTCTTGCAAAGCCCTCCGCTCTTCTGCAATCCAGGGATCGCTCTCTTGCAAAGCCCCCATCGCTCCACTGCTAAGCCGCAGTCGCTCCACTGCAAATGCAGAAACCACAGATGGAATAGTCATCTGTATCCACTCCTGAGAAGAAAAATTCAAATACTTGAGCGCAAGGTGTTCTCTCGCTCCGGATTTTGGATTGATCCAGCTGTTCTTTTCGGTGATCTGGAAGGTTTCTCGGATACGGTTACGCGTCTGTGTTAATGGCTGGCGCAGAGAGTTGACCTCTCTGATGCTTGGCCGTTGCCGCCATGCTTGGAGTTCGTCTCCACACAGGCGCTTGATTTGCTCCTCCTGCACTTGCCCTAAGACTGAGAGGACGGGTAACCATCGTTCCCAGCGTTCTTCTAACCACTTGCTCGCCATAGACTTCCGGCTCCTTTTGCCCTCTTTCCTTCATCCTCGA
>Ga0137379_10003841_pt1 | contig 14069 bp, 9 predicted proteins | sample SagtaG_18_FD_104812 | JGI IMG/M metagenome (GOLD analysis project Ga0137379, IMG submission 104812) | Vadose zone soil microbial communities from Sagehorn Ranch, Mendocino, California, USA - Sage2_L_80_16 metaG | ecosystem: Environmental > Terrestrial > Soil > Vadose zone | place: USA...
CCCCATCGTGGCGGGCCGGCACTGCAACGTGGCAGCGGCTTCGAGCAGGAACTGGAAGCCGGCCGCCAGAGCGCTGATCCGCTCGTCGGCATAGGGATTCCACGCCGCCCGCGCCGCGCCGAGCAGCTCCCGGCGAAGACCGGCTCGCTGACCGGCCAGGTGATCAGCCCCGCCAGCCCGCGCCGGGCGAACCGTGCCGCGGTCAGGTCATCGGGCAGCACGCCGTGGCTGAGCAGATGCGCGCGCAACCTCTCGTAGTCGGCCTGAGCCGCCTCGGCCGGCGGCCAGAACGACCGGGTACTCACCGGACCCGGGCCCGCTCGATGGTCCGCCGGTGCAGCCGCACCCCGAACCGGTCTGCGACCTGCTCGGCCAGCTGGCCCGGGCCCGCCTCGGCGGCACGGATGAACTCCAGGATCTCGGGGCGCAGCTTCACCGGCCCGCGCCGGCCGCGGCGCTCGTCGAGCAGCCCCGACATGCCCGCCTGCGAGAACGACGCCAGCACCAGGTAGAACGCCGCGCGCGAGTAGCCGTGCGCCGCGGCGGCGTCGGTGACCGGCCGGCCGTCGACCAGGTGGGCGCGCAGCATCTCGTATTTCACCTGGACCTTGTCCGCGGCCAGGAAGAACTCGCCGCCCGCGGTGAACAACTGCGAAACGACCGCCTCGGGGTTGGCGTGCAGCAGCCCCGACTCGGTCAGCTCCCGCAGCCGGCTTGCCTCGCTCACGACGGCCACCTCCTGCCCAGCAGGCTAGAAGCACGTCGCCCTGTCGTCTAGCATTTACCGCCGCATGGCGCGTCCTGAAATTCTGGGCGTCTCTCTCATCCACTCTGCGAGCATATATTATGAGGCTCAGAAAGGCTGGTTCCTCATAGCAGCAACAGCCTTCATCGCCGTGGGCATGATGCTTATTGGGTCAGGCATGACCGGAAGGGCATCCCGCCTGGGGGATGCACTTTTCGTAGCGGTGCCGGGAGTATTTCTTGCTGCGGTGGGATTCACTTTTGTGAAATATCTTCAGCCATTCGATTTCGCCCTAACATTCGTGTTCACCTGGGAAGCTCTCGCGTTTCTTGGCCAGTCTTAGCCCGATACATGAAGATGGGGCCAACAAACATCCATAGCAGGGCACCATGGTCCTCACTCCCCGTCATGGCGGACATCGTCCCTTGACGTCGAGAAGAATGTCTAGAAAATGGCTTGGTAGGGTATCGGCTGAATAGCATACCTCTCGGAGATCACTTTTAGATATGGATCAAGAGCCAAGAAAACGAACAAAGAGCCAGCCCGGCTCGCATCCGCTGTCTCATCGCTGTTTCGTGGAATCACGCGGCCCGTGCGAGCCATGCGGAGGCCATACCTGGCCGCAGCGCGCGGGCTGCCCCGCTCGGCATGCCTGGCTGGCCCGCACCGGGCGAGCAGCGTCGCCGGGTCACCATGAACACCTCACCTCATCGGCGCGGGCGATCAGCCGGGACAGGGCCGCGAGCCATAGCCGGTCACCCGGCTGGTAGCGGACCCGGCTGATCTGGCGGCGCAGCACTGTGTTCTCGTGCCGGAGCACCAGGAGTTCGGCATCCTTGGATGCCTCACGCCGGGCCAGCACCATCAGGCAGCCGAGCAAGTCGCGCGCGAGCAGGTAGACGACTGGAAAGATCACTCAACGATGATCTCAACCCGGCATGCCGCCCAGGCCAGATCCAGTAATCGAGCCCCACAGGCTACTTCCGCTGGGGCGACGAACCTGTCGGGGTTAACGAACAGCCTGGGCGGGTTTTCGAAGTCGATAACCTCGCGACGATCGCCATCCCACCTCCTGCGGGTCAGCATGTCGGAGGCTACGGTGCTGGTGGCGAGTCGGCCGCGCACAGGCTGCTGAAGCTGTACGTGGCCGGCCATCCAGTTGAGTTCGGCCTAAGTGCAGCGGCCATACCTCATGTCGAATACGCTTTCGCTACCGGGGAACGGGTTGATGTGATGTTTGAGAACCATATGCCGGACCGGACTGTGATCGAGGTTGAAGTCGAAGGCGAACGCGAGGTCTGCGTGGGCATCCACCAAGCCATCAAGTACCGTTCTCTTGCCGCTGCCGATGCTGGTTACCCACTCTTGACTTCACGAGTTAGGTCCTTGGTGGTCGCATATTCCACCGAGTATGCGGGGGCCCGCGAACTTGCGGACCGTTACGATATCCCACTCGTGTCCGTTAAGCGTGAAAAGGTGTTGACGGGAGCGCGATAATCCGTCGTGACCCGAGCAGTGTTCTCAGTCGGGTCTGTTTGAGAAGCTCAGCAGTTGCTGCTTCTTCATCGCTGGACGGAGGGCAAATCGTCGCCGAGTATCCCGTTCAGGGGCCACGGCACACGCCTGAAGTGCTCATCCCCCGTTTGACCTCATTATCTACACTGGTTAGATTAGCCATCCTTGCAGCAAAACCTGACAGCAGGTCGCGTACCCAACCAACTGTGACGATTAGCCCCTGGTTAACGCCGTTAAAGGCGTTATGGATCAGTAGTGAATAGGCCGGCTTGCTCAAGTGACTCGAGCAGCGCGAGCAGTGAGACTGCCTGGGTCGGCGCGAGCGCAACTCCCATTTCGAGATGTTCGCCCAGACCGAGAGAGGTCAGGTTCGCGCTCCCGAAGTAGCCATGGCTGCGGTCGCCGACAATGAACTTGGCATGCATGAGACTTGGCACCCCGCCCGCCCACCACAGGGCCCGTACCTCGCCGTGACCGCGCACCTCCGCGAGCATGTCGTGCACCACGTCCAGGCGCCCGGACTCGTGCGGATGCAGGTAGAAGGTCGCTGTCACGCCCCGGTGCTTGAGGGCGGGCAGTACGACCGGGCGCAGCATGTCCCAGCCGCCTTCATTCCAGAAAGGTCCGCCGATGTGCAGGCTTGACTCAGCCCGGGCGATGACATCATTGACCAGCAGGTCAAGACGCTGCCGCGGCGTGAGGAACCGCTCGGCAGCGCGCGGGACGGTGAACACGAGAGGTTCGGCATCAGGTTCCGCACCAGGGTCGCGCGGGACCGCAGCCAGGATGTCGAGAACAATGACGAGCTGCGCAAGCCGGACACGGTCGACCGTTCCGTCCGCGGCGAACACTCCTGCAGTCCGCGCCCGGTCGGCGACGACGAGCTCGGCATCGCCTCGCAAGCCGAGCCGCTGCAACGCGTGCCGACCTTTCGAGGCGATCGTGTCGGTCCACGCCAACGCCCGCTCAGGCCCTCCAGCGAGGCGCTGCAGCATCAGCGCCAGCGGTACCAGATCACGCACCGGCACCTTCCAAGACCGCCCGCGATCCGAGGACCCCCCGCAACAGCAGGTAGTCGTACAACGTCTCGCGGTCCAGGTCTTCGTTGAACATCCGGCACCCGAATGTCAGATACGAGCACCGCTCGCACGAGCGCGGCGAATGTTGGTAGCAGATCGGGTCATTCTCGCACCGCATGCAGCGGTCGACCACCGCCCGCAGCCAACTCAGGGCCCGGTTGTTCAGCAGGGTCCACAGCGACCCGAGAGTGAAATCCTTGAGCGTGTTCGCGTACACGGCGAACGTCAGCGTCTCAGGCACCAGCCACTCGGCCAGGCTCGCTTCGGCGAACCCGATCTGCCCGTCGTCCAGGCCCCGCAGCAGCAGGTGGCTGAGCGTGTGGATCAGGAGACGGATCGTCTGGGCAGGCGCCGGTTGGGTCTGCTCCGTAGCGAAGATCTCGAGCAGTTGCCGCCGCGCGGCGTCCTCATCGCCCGGTGCGGTCGCTACTTCGCCCCGGTGGTGCAGGAACGCGAGCACGTCCTTCGCCGACAACGTCAGGAGCAGCGCCTCGGTGCTGCTGCTCACCGCGAATACAGGATACTTCCCGTCATGCTGCTTGGCGTGCCGGTAGCCGCGGATAGCGGCCTCACCGGGCGTGTGCTTCTCGCGGGTGTAGCCGAACGCGACCTTCGCGATCGGGAACTCCCAGGTGACGGCGAGTTCGCTGATCCCCATGCCCGCGGCGAGCGCGCAGGCAGCGTCGATCGCCTCTGCCTGGACCGTGTCGCCCCGACCACGTGCCCGCTGAAGCTGGTCGGAGAGGCTGAACCGCGGCACCTCCGCCGTGTCGTACACCGCAGCACGCTCATAGAACGGACGGTTCTTCGCCACCGCCTCAAGCACCGTCGGCGGGATGCCGGCGATCGCGGCTACACCGCTGTCTGCCGGGCCCTTCATCTTCTTCAGAGCGGCGATCTCGTCGTCGTCGAGTCCCATCTCGCGGTACTGCGCTTCTTTCGCCGTCCACTGCTCAGCGCTCATCCGCTCACCATCTGAGCCGGTGTCGACGTCACGCATCCCGTCCTTGATGCCGTCGATGAGGCCGAGGAAGTGGGCGACAGCTATCTGCGCGCGGGCAGGGTGCCGCTGGTAGGTCTGGAACACCGATGAGTCGATGTTGACCAGGTCTATGGAGTGGGCCTGGTAGGCGCGTGAGTCATCGAGTGTGTGGGCCCGCATGCGCACGACGTTGTCGCGACCGGGGAAAGAGCGGCAGTTGCACGGCGACATGTTCGTCCGGTGCGCGACACCGCCGTTGCAGCCAGGGCCGTGGCATCGCCAGGTTGCAGTGAGGAAGCTGCCCGTGTTGTCAAAGGACAGCTCGTCGTATCCGTGCGAGGTGCACTTAGGAACGTAAATGGCCCGGATCTGGCCGCAGTTGTGCGCGTTGTAGAACCGCAACTGCTGGAGGGGCCCGCCGCACCGCATGCATGCCGAGGACTGGGCCAGGTCGTCGAAGGTGCGGAAGCTGCGGACCCGCGCGCACGAGCGGCGGCTGCACTCGAATACGAGCGGGAACAGTTCCCACCGGACTAGGTCAGGCCGGATGATGCGGTATTCGTTGACCCGCAGGTCTTTTGGCAAGGGCAGGTCGTGCCGCTGGTCGTCCGGCCAGCGCTCGAGGTAGCTGGCGATCTCTTCGTAGATGACAGCCTCGTTGAGGCCGGTCAGCCGGTCACCGTCGACGGAGACCACCTTGCCGTACACGCGTTCCTCGTGACGGAACACGGCCCCGGGCAAGTAGCTGTACAGGATCTGGCTGTGACTGCGCAGCATGCGCTACTCCTCCGTCGCGTCGGTGTCGATGCTGGCGTCATCGTCGGTGACCCCTCCAGTGAGGCGCTCGAACGCATCCTTGCTGGGGTACCAGACAGGGAACCGCGCGGGCTCGTCGATGTCGCGGAAGTTCGACAGCGGCGAGATGTTGAACAGCCGCGCGGTCTGCGACTCCTGGGCCGGAATGCTGAGGGACTGGTATTCAGTATCCGTCCAGCGCCGCATTGCGCGGTCGCCGAGCTCGCGTTCCATCGCGGGGTCGTTTACCCCGGCGACCGGTGTCTCGTAGCAGCGGCGCAGCCGGCTCTGGATCGCAGCGTTGATGGCGCTGCGGTTGGTGTTCCACCAGTTCTGGAAGTCCTTCGCATACTTCACTCCCTGGACCGGACCGTTCAGGGAGGGCTCGCGGGCCAGGTCGTGGAGCAGCGCCAGGGCGATGCCGGGCACGGTACGGTCCGCCACGAAAAATGCGTACTTGTTCACCGGGACAGGGGTGACCATCTGGTCGAGGAAGCGGTGGTAGCTGGCGAAGTTGCTGAACAGCGACCGTTCCCGGCGGCTGAACGAGTCGTACACGGTGACGACCAGGCCGGCATGGGTGCGTCCCGAGCGTGCGGTGACCTGGATGTAGTCGGCGGCCGTCGTCGGCATGCCGGCCAGGACAAGGACATTGAGCCGGTCGAGGTCGACGCCGTGGCTAACGACTGACGTGCCGACGAGCGCCCGCAGCCGCTTCGCACGGTCCATGTTGCGTTGCTCGCCCTGGACGCGGCCTATGGCGTGAGCCAGGTCGGGAATGGGGACTTGCCCGGTCAGCACCACCCGGTCGACTGGGCCGCGGCCCTCGGCCTGGAGCTCGTCGGACAGCAACCGCAGTTCCTCGTCCAGCTTCGCACCGTGCGCCTTGCTGTTGACGTAGCCGAGTGACACCTCGTAGTTGAACAGCAGGTCGAGCGCGTCGTCGGTCGGCTCGGGGTCCCACAAGCCTCGGTCGATGCCGAGCTCGTCGAGGGGTTTGCCCGCGTCCTCGAGTTCGGCCACCGCGCGCAGCAGTTCGGCCTGCACGATCGCAGCAACGTCCGCCTTGCGGCGATAGTGGGGCAGGATGCCGACGAAGGCGCGCCGAACATCCGGAAGAGTGCGGGTGTAGAAGGTGCGTTCCCGCTCGTACCCGGCAGACGGGAACGCGCGCGGGATGCGCCCGTACACCTGCCGCAATTGGTCCTCGTACTGCTCGATAGTGGCCGAGGCCGCCAGAACTTTGGTTGGCAGCCCGGACGGCCCGCCGCGCTGCAGCTCGGCGATGAGGCCCTCATACTGACCGCCGAACGCTCCGAGTTCCTCTTTGAGCAGGTGCATCTCGTCCTGCACGGTGAGTGCCGGCGCCGGGTCCTTCACCTGGTGCGCCTGCGGGTGCCCCTGCTTAGCCGCCGGGCAGAGGTCGGACCCGACCGTGCACGTCCCCTGAGTGGGAACGCTGAAGTAGCCGTGCTGGGGACAGCGGAATCGCGGGCCGCGGCTGAACGCGGTGAACTCGGGGAACCACGTGTATCCGGTGAGTTTGTCCACCGTCGAGATGAGCACCGACGGGAGGTACCGGTATACCTCCTCGTCGGTCATGTACAGCGGCAGCGCCCGGTCACACGCGGCACAATGGTGTTCCAGCCGCACGGCCTGGGTGTCCAGAACCAGGTTCACCTTCTTCTGCCCACAGTCTGGGTATGGGCATTGGGTGACGAGGCGGTGATCCTCGTGGTCCTGGGGGAAAGTGTCTTTCGCGGCGAGCCGGGATTCTGCATCCCAGCCTTTCCACCAACCGCGCGGCCATTTGAGTGAGTTCGGTGTTCCACCGGCTCCGACTAGGTAGCCGAGTGCGAACGGGTCGTCGTCCCTGGACCCGATGCTGCGTTCGGCGCGCAGGTCTTCGGCGATTACGAGGACGCGCAGCATGCGGAATAGTTGCTGGACGGACAGCATCCGCAGGGGGAAGCGCAGCCATGAGGTGACCCCAGCGTGCTTGCCGCGCAGCCGGTCATAGAACAAGGCGCCGATGATGAGGCCCAGATACGCCTCGGTCTTTCCGCCGCCGGCCGGGAACCACAACACATCGACGTGGTCGAGTTCGCGGCGCAGCTCAGCGTCCGTGTGCTCGCGCGCGGCGAGCGCCGGCAGGTGCGAGACGATGTAGACGATCTGGAACAGTCGCCAGGTGTCGAACGACGCTCCGGCGTTCGCCCGGGCGAATACCTCGTTGGCCAGCTTGAATGCATGTTCGAGGCGAGGGTCATCACGCATCACGCTACGGCCCATGCGAAAGCGGCGAAGCTCATCGGAGAACTGTTCGAGGTCTTTCTGCGCGTCGCGGTAGTGCGGCTGCCCGGCAGCCTGATCGACGAACTTCATGAAGTCGCGCTCGAAATCCTCCATCGCGACCTGGATGCTGGCGAGAATGGGCGCCGGGTCGCGGGCAAGGTCCATCCAGCGCGGCGCGATAACGTGATCGTCGCGCGGCTCGATGACCGGCTGCGTGAAGGTGGGCAGCGTCTCGCTGCGGATCCCACCCCCCTCGGTGGGGACGGCGACGCACCCAGTACCGTGCCCGACGACGTCGGCCAGATCGGCGAGCCGGTAGTCGTCTGGCGCCAAGTCGAAGCGCTGTGCGGCAAGCGGTGTCATCACGTCTGGGAGCACGGCCAGCTGGCAGTCGTAGGCCGACAGGTCCTGCAACGTGCGGTCGGTCAGCTGTGTGGCGTTGCGCAGCGACACGCTGACCAGGTACTCGTGGTCGCCGAGCGGTTGGGCGAACGCTGTGAGTTCGAGGTCTGGGTAGGCCGGCTGCCAAGTCATGTCGAGCGCAGCGGCGACGGCGGCGCGGAACGCGCCCTCGTCGGCGAGTGCGGCTCGGGGGAGCTCGTTGCGCTTGGTCGTGAACGGCCGCATGGCGTTCGGTTGCGCGTAATGCCCGTCGATGACCGACCGCACCGGTCCGTCGATGGGGTCGCTGACAGTCTCTACACTGCCGTCGAGGCTCACTTCGATGCTGAATTTGGGCACGCTGATGTCGCGGCGGCGCCACGCCCCGAGCAGCCTGGTTTTCCTCTCCCGTCGGCTACGTGTCGTGCCCTGGCCGCTGCCACTCGCCACGTCGGAACCGCCCGCGCCCGTTGACCGGGTTGCTGCCACATCCGTGGGCTGTGCGTCGCCCTGCCCGGTGTCTCCGTCTGCGGATTGAGCCGCGGACGGGTCAGTATCGCCGCCCGTGTCGTCACCTGTGCCTGTAGTGGTCTTCTCCTGAACGGGCGCGCCAAGGTAGGTACGCTGCTCGTCAAGCGTCGCGATTTCCTCCAGATACAGCGCGAACGCGACATCGACATTGAGCCTCACCTTCTCCGCACCGTCGGCACGGACCCGGAAGTCAATGCCGAGTGACGGGATCTCCCCGATCGGGGTCGTCGCGTGCTCGGTTTCCGCGGTCTTGCTTGTTTCACCAGCATCGCCATCGTCGTCGGCACCCGCGGCGTCCTCGCCGGTGGTCACCGCCGGTGGGCGAACCCAGATCGGTTCGAGCACGCCGAGCAAGACGTTCTGCTTCGGCTCCCAGGGCGGCGCGTGCCGAACGCCGCTGCGGTCAGCGAGACGCTCCGCAAGACGGTCGATTAGCAGATCGACAACGGCGGACTCGCGTCGGTTGCGTAGGGACGCGTTGTCGGGTGCCGACGGTCGGCGGCGCGCTGCTCCGGACGAGAGGAACTCCTTCTACGATGCCTGGCTGGTGCCGGCCGTCACAGCGACAATGCGGCGTAGTTGACCACTGGGAACCACTGCGGTGGGCCCGATGGAGTGGATGCGGCGTACCTCGAACTCTTCGAGGATTTCGGTTGGGTCTATCCCGCCACACAGGTCGGACAGTTGGCGCGTGTTGTCGCCGGGGCGGCCGGACGCGACCTCACCGATAGCACCTGACAAGATGCGGCCGAGGCCACGGTGCAGTCGCCGCAACTCCCGCGCAACCGCGCCCAGGCGTTCCCAAGTGCGGTTGAGGATGAGGCTACTGTCGTCGGTCAGCCACGCCACGCGCCGAATGTCCATGATGTCGTCAGGGGCGATCACGGCACCTGTTGCCCAGTTCTGGCACGTCTGGCCAGTCTGCACGCTGCTTCCCCTGTGCCGCAGACCCCTAGCGACATCCTCCCACGTGCCGCACTGCGCGTGAAGCGTCCACACCGCGGCCCGGAAGCGGCGCAGCAGGATGGTGACGGCGAGCACGTCCGCGTCGCGGTAGGCAGCCTGTAGCAGCCGTGCGTACAGCTCGTCACGGGTCTCGCCACGAGGGATGAGCAAAGACATTCCGACCGTGAGCGCGGTGGCCTGCACCGAGCTGTAGTGGGTGCCGACAAGGGTCTCGACGCGGGCGTCGGATGGCAGCCAGTACAGGCTGTCACCAGGCTCAAGGGTGACCGGGCGGGACGCCACTGGCCGCCCGCCTTCCTTCGCGTGGTAGCCCGGGTCGTCGTCGGACTCGATGCCGTCCACCGCGGCAGAGTAGGCAGTGAACAGGTCGGAAATGTCGATGGTTGAAGCAGGGATATCGGACTGTCCATCTTCGTCGCCGCGACTGTCAGCCTGGACGGGCCCGAATACCGTGTGCGCCGACCGCAGGTGCGGCGCCGGTAGCTGTCCGAGGCACAGGCGTCCTGCTGCCGAACCCAATACCGACGTCCACTCCTGGTCGAGCACCCTGATCACGGCGTCCAGCCAGCGCTTCTCGTCGGCATCGACGACAACGACTTCCTCGTTCGATTCGCCGGATACGAGAGAGCTGCGCATCCAGGGCGCGGGTACCCCGGGATGCAGCTGCACGGCCGGGCCGACCGCCCACGGAAGCCGGTAGCTATAGGGCACGACGGCGATGAGTGCGGTTGCTGGGTCGCCGTCGCTGAGCAGATTGTCAAGGTCGGGGCGGGCGTCCGACAGCTCTGCCAGCAAGGCGCTTGCCGCGTAGCGGGTATGGGTGCGGACGACAACCCGGGAGTCTGGCCGGTTGGCCCGAGCCCAGTTCAGCAGTTCGCACAGCATCTCGAAGCGAGGGTTGAACTCGTCGAGAAGGTCGGCAAGGGCCAGCGCGTCGCGCCGCAGATCCGGCCAGTCAGTGTCGCGGAACACACTCCACGGGCCGCGCAGCTCATCGTCGCCACGATCCTGGACAGTCCGGCGCAGCGTCGCGGTGCTGACCCCGCGCGCGTAGTGCACTGAATGCTCGTTCGCGGTTTTCGTTGAGCCCCACAGCCCGTTGAGCATGTTGACGAGCTGGACCGTGTCAGCAATGACCTTGGGGAACGGCTGGTTCATCCTCCTGGCTGCTGCGACACCCCGCAGACATGCCCGCCGCAGCCGTGTCATCTCCGGTGCCCGGTATTCGGCTACGCCGGTACGGCGCGGAGGGACGGTGAGCAGCGCGTTCGTAGACAACGGCCCACACGCTGGCCGACTGCCGAGCTCACGCAGAACGTCGGACTGCAAACCTGGCGTCCAACTCCACCGGATCCAACGTTGTGGCTCCAGAGCGTTCGGGCGCGGGTCGCCGAGGTTGTTCACCACCATGACACGCCGAGCGGCGTGGATCTCGCTCCATGCGAGCGCACGGTCGAGCGCCTCCGGGTTGCTGAAGCTGGTGCGATCTATGATGACAACGCCCGGCTGGATCCGGCCCAGCCTCGGCCAGCCGAGTGACGTGTTGAGGTAGAACAGCCCGTCGTCCCATGCTTTCGCGACGGTGACAAGCCCGTGAAGGTCGATGACAGTTCCGTCGGCCCGTACCCGCTGCGCCCGGAGGGCATCGGACAGGTTCTCCGCCCCGATCTTGATCCGGTGCAGCCGGTCGGTCATGTTCGTGTTGCGCCCGATGACAACGACCGGGCCTTCGAACGCTTCGGGTCCGCACTCGTGCCTCATGCACGCCCCGAGACGCATGAGCTGGACGTACACGCCGAGGAGGACTGCGATGTCGTGCCGGCCGCGCGGCAGTTCGAGGGACAGGTCACTGGTCGTCGTCGCAATGACGCGCCGCACCAGGTTCAGTGTCGCCTCGTCGAGCGGGCCGAGATCGACCGTCTGCCCGTCGTCGGTCAGGCGCCGCTGCCGAAGCCGCTCAAGAAGCTCGCTCGGATCGGGGTCGACGGGTACGAGGTCGTCAAGATAAACCATCGCACCTCCTGGATCGTTTCCGATGCTCCTGATCGTGGCCTGACGCTGCTGCCGCGGCCACGCTAGCAACGGCACCGGACAGAAACACCAGTTAGCTGCGCACGGGGCGCGATATTTTTGGGCGTTCCGCCTGTCGTTTACCGGAGGGCGATGCGGGAGGCCTACGCTGCTGCGGGGAGGTGACCGCATGGTCGGCTGGGCCCAGGATGACCCAGAATACGGCAGCGGATACGGTCCCTCACGGCGGAGGAGATGGCGTGAACGCTGAGCAGCGTGGCCGCAGCAACAGCGGGGTACCCGTTGCCTGCTCGCTGGAACGCCGCCACTTGCCGGTGGCTGTCAGCCGCGTCGCCGAGCACGAGTCGTGGCGCAAGGAGTTGCACCGGCCGGCGACCTACGTACACAAGTGGTGGGCGCGCCGGCTCGGCTCCGTAATCCGGTCCGTTCTGATCGCCGCCGCCAGCGCGGGCGAGAAGCAATCAGCCCGCGCGCTCGACGGTGCGGTTGTGTACGACCCGTTCAGCGGGGCGGGCACAACGCTCGTGGAAGCAGTGAAGCTCGGCGCGCGGGTCGTGGCCCGCGACATCAACCCGGTGGCGACGCTGACGCAGCGGCAGGCGCTGCAGGCGTGGGACTTCGAGACAGTCGAACGGCTGTTCGCCGTTGTCGAGGCATCCTGCCGCGCCGACATCGACGCACTGTACGTCACCGCCGAGGGCGAACCGGTTCTGCATTACTTCTGGGTTGCCATCGCCGACTGCCCGGATTGCGGCGAGCCCGTCGAGCTGTTCTCGACCTACGTGTTCGCCAAGCACGCCTACCCGAGCCGACATCCGAAAGGGCAGGCGACATGCCCGCACTGTCACGCGGTCTGTCCGATGGACGTCACCGTCGACACCGAAGGCCGCTGCTCCCGCTGCCGTACCGTTTTCGGGTTGGCGGGCCCGGTCCGTGGGCGGACGATGACGTGCCTGGCGGGGCACCGCAACCACATCACCGCGGCTCTCGCCCGGCAGAAGCCGCAGCGGCGCATGTACGCGAAGATGGTCAAGACCGCCGGCGGAGCCCGCGAGTACCGCGAGATCGACGAGTTCGACCTTGACCTGTATGACCGGGCGAGCAAGCTGCTCGCCGGTGCAACCGTCGGCGACGTCGTGACCCCAGAGGGCGACCTTACCGACGGGACGAACACGATCCAAGCCCTGCGGTGGGGGTACCGGACCTGGGCGAGCTTCTTCAACGACCGCCAGCTGTACTGCCTGGGTCGTATCGCAGCGGCGCTGCGTGACCTGCCCGGCCGCAGCCCGGAACGCGAGGCGCTCGTTGCCGCGTTCGGCAAGACCGTCGAGCACCACAACGGCTTCTGCTCGTTCAAAGGCGAGGGCACCGGTCCGGTTCGTTCCATCTTCCACAACCATGTGCTGCGTCCCGAACGCTGCTCTGTCGAGGGGAACCCGTGGGGTGCGCACGGCGGATCCGGCGGGTATGCCGACACGCTCGCGCGTCTGCGCCGCGCACACGAGTACAAGCTGGACCCGACGGACCTGATCGAACGCGCCGGGACCGTCATCGCCGAACGCGGCCTATCGGCTCCGGTCGGGCAGATGGTCGCGTCCTGCTGGGACGACTTCGCCGCCAAACCGGACAGCGCATATGTCGTGACCGGCGACGGCGGCCGAACCGACGTCCCGAACGGTGCTGTCACACTCGTCGTAACCGACCCGCCGTACGTAGATAACGTCCACTACTCCGAACTCGCCGACTTCTTCCACGCATGGCTGCGCGGCATCGGCCCGTACCCGGGATACCCCACCGGCCTCACCACGCGAGACCAGCGCGAGGTCCAGAACACCGGCGCGGAAGACTTCCGCATGATGGCAGCCGACGTGTGGCGCGAATGCGCGCGGGTGCTGTCGGACGACGGGCTGCTGGCGTTCAGCTTCCACCAGTCGCGGACCCCCGGCTGGGAGGCGGTCATGCGGTCATTGGCCGACGCCGACTTCGTCGTGACCGCGGTCCGCCCCGTCGTGGCAGAGGTGACCACAAGCCTGACCAAGGCAGCGGCCTTGGCGCCGAATCGGATCGATGTCATTGTTGTGTGCCGCAAGGCTGGGATCCAGCAAGCACGGGCGACACCGGCCCAGGCGCGGGCACGTGTGATGACTGCGCTGCTCAGATTGCGAGATAGCGGTTTGGCGCTCGGAGACGGGGATGCGCTGTCCGCAGCGCGAGCGAGCGTGCTGGCGCTCGGCACACACGACCCCAACTGCGACTGGCAGGAACTTCGCCGCGCGGCTGAAGCGCAGGCCGCGCAGGCTGCGGCGAAGCTGGGCAGTCGGCTGAAGAAGGAATCCTTCGTCAGATGACGGTGATCCGCAAGCTCGCTGGTCAGCGCGGGTAACCGCGGCTGGCAGGAAAACCGCCACACCCGGCGGCACATAATGGCCAGCAGCGACATTCTTTGTACTTAGCCACTATTGTCCGCGAGAACCAGTCGGTCTATGCCAAGTGATGCCAGCGCTGCATCCGCTGAAACTCACACAAGCACCTCTCGAAGCAAGCACCTCTCGAAGCAAGATATACATATCCATTGTTTATCTCTGGACCGAGCGCGGCCTATAGATAAACAATGGAGTCATCGCCGGTAAGTATTCGGTGATCCCGTCGGCCTGAGCGGTGCGAGCCCGGGCGCGACACGTGCGCGGGCCAGGTGCGCTGGTGCTGGACACAGGCGGGGACGTCGTGCAGCCTTGGCGTCGTGGCCGCG
>Ga0137379_10003853_pt1 | contig 14055 bp, 8 predicted proteins | sample SagtaG_18_FD_104812 | JGI IMG/M metagenome (GOLD analysis project Ga0137379, IMG submission 104812) | Vadose zone soil microbial communities from Sagehorn Ranch, Mendocino, California, USA - Sage2_L_80_16 metaG | ecosystem: Environmental > Terrestrial > Soil > Vadose zone | place: USA...
GCGTAGCGAAAAGGTGGCCGCCAGCGCTTCCCTGCGAGATTCGTGCGTTGCTTCGCCTAACGACATCAATTGCGCAGGCGGCGACATCAGAATTTCTACCGGCCGAAGATATTTATCGATGACACCGTTCCATGCCGCGACCTGCTTCGAAATTTGTTGCGTCCAATAAGTGCGCGGATCGGTTTCCTGTCCGCGGTAGTGGAGCAGAAGATCCTGCGCGAGTTGTCGAGCTGCCCTAATTCGTAGAATGATTTCTTCCAAATTCGCCGGCTTGTCCCTGGTGAGGCCCTCTAAGCGAAGAAACGCCAAAGGGCGTTCTGCTTCTTTCTGGTTGGGTGCGATTTGACGAAACACCCTTAGCGTGTCCGCTATTCCTCGCAATGCGGCGTCATCCAGAAGGGGACGCGCGGCCAACTCATCGCAGCTGGTTTCGAAAGTCCAGAGGCTGGCAAGCAAATTTCCGCTGTCGACTGCGGAGACGTAGCGTGGACGCAAAGGCTCCAGCGTGCTCAGATCGTACCAATTAAGAAGATGGCCCTCGAAACGCTCAAGTCGGGTCAGGGTTTCAAGCGTGCGAAGGTTGCGCTCCACCAAATCGTCGACGGTGATGTAACCGAAATCATTCGCCGCCACAGTCGCCAGCATCGAGAGCCCGATGTTCGTTGGTGAAGTGCGCATGAAAATTTGCCGCGTTGGCGTTTCCTGGACATTGTCCGGCGGCAACCAAGAGGTCTGTGGTCCGACAAAATCATCGAAGTATCTCCACGTTCGTCGGGCGACCGCGCGCAGGAATCGGCGATCATCCGCGGTGAGTGTTCCGCCGCGCCAGCTTTTCGCCGGCCGATTGATCACCATTACCGCCACTGGAAAGAGAGCCCACAAAAGGAGGAAGGGAGCGGCGGCTACTATCGCCGCGGTTCCCTGCGCCGCCACGACGACGAAAAGGAGCACGCAGGCAGCGGGGATCCAAAGCCTGCTGAGAATAAATTGCAGTTGCCGACTTCTCGCGCGCCGGTGAGCATCCGCCGCCGTTTCCCATTCCAGGAGCAACCGATGCGACGTGATTCGCCGATAGACTACGCGAATTATGGCATCGAATGCCATGCCCGCGTAATCCGGCAGAAAAATGACGGCGAACATGGAGCGCAGGAGGCGGTCGCGCGGGTCGCGCCAAAACCTCGTTCCGGGCGGCGGCGGATGGAACAACAGCGCGAGGAAAGCATTCAGGACCGGCCACAACATCAGGCCCGCGATGATCGCGCTCCACAGGATCGGAGCAGGTGTGCAAAACCAGCCGACCAGGAGGAGGGCTATCGTCGCCGGTGGCACCAGACTCCGGCGCAGATTGTCGAAGATCTTCCAGCGGTTGAAAACGGAAAGCGGATTGGGTTCCATCCGACCGCCGCCCAGGGGCACGCAAGACTTGAGCCAATCAATGATTTGCCAGTCGCCGCGAATCCAGCGGTGCTGCCTACTCCACCATGCGATGTAACTATTCGGGAAGACATCCAGCAGTTCGATGTCCGTCGCCAGTCCGACGCGGACATGACATCCTTCCAACAGATCATGGCTCAACAAATGCGCCGTTGGAAATCGTCTTGATAAGAGCCGGTGAAATATCTGCAAATCGTAAATACCTTTGCCGTGATAACTGCCTTCTCCGACCAAATCCTGGTAAACATCGGAGACAGCGTGCGTGTAAGGATCGATCCCACGCGGATCAGCAAAGATGCGTGAGAACCATGTCGCCGTCGCGCTCGGAAGCGACGCGCTGACGCTTGGTTGAACGATCGTGTAGCCGCGAACTGCATGGCGACCATCTGGCGAAAGCCGCGCCTGATTCAATGGATGCGCGAGAGTTTCAATCATCCTCCGAGCCGTGTCGCGCAGCAGTTGGGTATCGGCGTCCAGCGTGATGACAAAGCGAATGCCCTCGAGTTGCGCACGATCGCCCGCATATAGAAATCCCTCCAGCTCTGGCTTGGGTTCGCCGATAAGAAATTGATTGAGTTGCTCAATCTTGCCGCGCTTGCGCTCCCATCCGATCCAGCGTTGCTCGCTCTCGCTCCAGGTGCGACCGCGATGGAAAAGAAAGAAGTGCCCCGCTCCATGTCGGCGATTCAATTCCTCGATACCGCGGGCCACGACGTCGATATATTCTGCGTCCTCCGGCATGCTTTGCCGCGGTGCGTCAGAAAAATCTGAGAGGAGTGAAAAGCGCAGATTCGGATCCGTGTTTCCGAGGTAATGAATTTCAAGGCGGCTGAGTTCGTTTTGGATAGCGGTCGGGGTGGTCAGCAGCATCGGCACTACCACCAGCGTGCGGCAATCATCGGGAATGCCTTCTTTTTCGAAGGACATTTTAGGCAAGACCTCCGGCGGCAGGAGCGAGGTCACCAAATAATTCACGATCAACACTGCTAGCTCACTCGCGGGCAAGAGTAGCAGAAGTCCCAAGAGCCCCAGTGTCACCCAAGGAACCAACCCAGCAACGAAAAGGAGTGGAACCGCCACTAAGGCGGCCATGAGCAGCAACAGGCTTTCAAAGTACGCGCTCGCCGCATGGGCACGAATCCATCGGCGCGATCGTTCCGCTAGGGGAACTCTGGCGCCGGTGGCTTGCTCGAGCACCGGCCGACCCGCGTCAATCAGGTAATAGCCGACATGGCGCGCAACTTCGTCCTGCGCGGCCTTTGCCAGCGCGAGTGCACGATCGATAGTTTTTTGTTCCGAACAATTTGACCATCGGGCGATTTCCTCCACCGCGCTCCGGCATCGATCACGCGTCTCAAAATCCATCCGGGCGTAAACGCCGGCCGGATCTGCAGCCAACTCGCTTTCCGCCCAGCTGGTCGATTGGAAAAGTTCCCGCCACTGGATTTGCGCAAGGCGGCGGCAACTATTGATCGCATTGGTAAGAGCGGTCTGCTGTACAGCCTGGTGTCGATGCTCCTGCTGCATGACCTCGAGCAGCGGTGAACGGAGCGAGCGCTCCAGCCATCCGCTCACCACTGGGAGCGCTCCCTCGTCGTCGTAAAGATGCGCCACCAGTTCGCTCGCAAAATGTGGCGTCGGCTCCGGATACCGTTCCACGAGTTCTTCCATTATTTTGAGCAATCGCGGTGAGCTGTGACGGGCGGCGGCGATGAGCCGATTGGCCCAGAAATCGGCCTCCTCGCTTTCTCTTTGCTGTTGGTCGACCTGTATCGCGAGCGTGCGAAGACATTCGAGCAACTGCAATCGCAACATCAGCGGAAGAGCCCAGAGTTCTCCGATATCCAGTGGCGTGATCGCTTGAAACGCGCTCAAAAATCTCCGGATGATCTCGGGCTCCAAAGCTCCGTCGGTTTCGGTGACCATTTCCGCGGCAACCTGATAAACCCGGGGCAGCCCGGCACCTGGGCCGCTGGCGATCAGAGGCAGCTTTCCATAATATTTTTGCGGGAGACTCTTGCGCAGATCGGCCACCTGTTCGCGAATCAAATAAGCGTTATCGAGCAGCCACTCCGCCGAAAGCGTGAAGGCGTGGTGCGCCTCAGCCGACATGGTGAGACTCATGTTCGTCCATTCCAGCGCGTTCTCGATTTCGAGTAACCGGTGCAGGAAAGATGGCCCCCGCGGCTTCGCTGTGCGGCTGACCGCGATTGCGTGTGCAAGGCTAGCCGCCTTTTCCACCAGACGCTGACTCGAAGACAGTTCATGACTTAGCGGTCTCGCGGTCGATTCGATAGAGAAAGGTGGCGGCGGATAAAAACCGAACGTCACCGGCGCCTCGGCTTCCACTCCCCGTAAAATCGCCAGCACGCGCGAGGACTCGCTCGCTCCGACTTCAGCTAGAACGACCGTTTCATTCGGCAGGATCGTTTTCGTGAATCTCGCGAAGCTCTCCGAATCGACATGCTCCCGAAGCAATTGGATGAGAATCCAGCCGGTGATTGCACCCGCTAACGCAAACGCAGCGAATGGCAGGACTAACCCGACTGGCCGGTAATAGGCCAGCATTCCGCGCTGCCAGAAGATAAATGCGCCAAAGGCCAGACCAAGAACCGAAGCGGCGGTCGATACACCGATCGCTGAAATTCCATGTTCTTGGACCCGCTGCCGGCCTTTGGCCGAAGCGTGGATCGCGGCGGCGCGGCGAAACCGAGCGCGATGGAGATTCTGCAGTACCGCCCGACCGGTTCCCAGGCTTTGGAAAATGCCGACCACCAAAACGCGATCGCCCTTGTTTCGCCGAAATCTCATATCCAACCTATAGGATATGACTTGGAAATATCGACGCGAGTGTGCAGTTGCGCCGCTAAATTGTCCAAAACTCGGACTGCATAAGCGGCGTTCAGCAGCTCATCGGCCACGCGCGACCCGACAAAACCTGCCCATGCAGTAATCAGTACTTTCTTAGCCATCGATTTGACAGAAATCTATCCCGCGACAAGTCGCTCGGAGACTTTCAGAAAAGCCCCGACGGATGTTTACAACCTATTCGGCCAAAAACAGGCCGACACGCGTTGTTAATGTGTGGAAATGAGAATCCTGATCTCGAACGATGACGGTATTTACAGCCCCGGGATTTTGCCCCTTGCGAAAGCGGCAGCGCGTTTTGGTGACGTGCGCATTGTCGCGCCGGATGTCGAGCAATCCTCAATGAGTCATGCTATCACGTCATCGCGGCCATTGCGGTTTAAGCGTATTCATGTCGGCGAGTTCGAGGCGTACAGCGTCAATGGCACGCCTGCGGATTGCGTCGCGCTCGGCATGCACCGGTGGGGACATGTCGACCTTGTTCTTTCCGGGATCAATCTCGGCCTGAATCTCGGCAATTCACTCTGGCATTCCGGCACGCTGGCCGCGGCGAAACAGGCTGCCTTGCTCGGGTCGCGAGGCATCGCGTTTAGCACAAGCGTGAGCGACAGTCGCGAGCCGGATTTTGCAGTGCTCGAGCCTTACGTCGCCGAAGTGCTCGATCTCCTGATGCCAAACAAAACGTTGTCTTTGGTGAATGTGAACCTGCCGGAGAGACCAAAGGGCATCCGTTGGACACGCCAATCTGTACGCCACTACGATGGCAAGGTGGTTCCGGACAAGGATCCGATGCGCCGCTCCATCTTTTGGTTCACGGTTACTCCGTTGGAAGGCGCTGCCAAAGGAACCGACCGCTGGGCAGTCGAGCACAATTGGGTTTCGATCACTCCGCTGCGTCTTGATCTGACTGATGAAGCAGATCTCGCTCGCGCCTTGGCACTTTCGAATATGCCACCGGTGAAAGTGGCGGCGAAAGGCACGTCTGCCAGACGCCCGCGCAAGAAAAGACGCTGAACTTCCGGGCTTCGATCAGCAAAAATTGGGCGCACAGGGGAACCAAAAGAGACCGGTGTTCCGAATTCCATGGGAAATTGCGTTTGCAGCCAATGGGTGACAATGGATCTACTGCCTCGGCACTACAGCGGACAGCTGAACAGTTCCACATTCTGGTGGATAGCGTCGAGGAATACGCCATCTACCTGCTCGACCCGAACGGGAATGTGGTGACGTGGAACACAGGCGCGCAGAAAATCAAAGGCTACACGGCGGAGGAAATCGTCGGAAAAAACTTTGCCTGCTTTTACACCGCGGAGGACGTTGCCGCCGAGAAGCCGCAACGCAATCTGCGCGAAGCAGCGCGCCGGGGACACTTTCGTGATCAGGGCCCGCGCGTCCGCAAAGACGGGTCAACGTTCGAGGCCGAAATTGTCTTAGCTGTGCTGCGAGATCGGAAGGGCAACATTCGTGGCTATTCCAAAGTCACACGCGACATCACCGATCAAATCCGCAGCCGGGAATTTGAAGCCGAGAAAATCGCGGCGCAAAAAGCGAGCAAGGCCAAGGACGACTTTCTCGCGGCGCTTAGCCATGAACTGCGCACGCCGCTTACGCCGGCACTGGCGGCAGCGACCTACCTCGAAGACAACGCCGAAAAACTTCCGCCGGAGTTCGTACAGGATGTGCAAATAATCAAGCGCAACGTGAAGTTGCAGGCACGTCTGATCGACGACCTGCTTGATCTCACTCGCATTACGCGCGGAAAGCTTCGGCTCGATGTGGAAATTTGCGACGCACATGCTGTCATTCGCAATGCAGTGGAAATCGCAGGTTCAGCCATCGCGGCGAAGAAATTAAAGCTCTCAACCAAATTCAGTGCGAAACAACATCATATCCAGGCAGATTGCATCCGGCTTCAGCAGGTGTTTTGGAATTTGATCAACAACGCCGTGAAATTCACGCCCGCAGGCGGGGAGATCGCTGTTCGCACGTTCAACGACGACAGTGAGCGTTTCCATTTCGAAATTACCGACAACGGGATCGGAATCGAACCTGGGCGGCTGGCTTCGCTGTTTCAGCCGTTCGAACAGGCTGATCCTTCTGTGACCCGGCAGTTTGGTGGTCTTGGGTTGGGTCTCGCGATTTCAAAACACCTGGTCCAGCTTCACCGCGGCACAATTGAAGCGGAGAGCCGTGGCCGGAGTTTTGGATCCACTTTCAAGGTGACGCTGGAGACGGTGCGAGCGGAACTCGCTACGACGCGTCGCAGATCGCGCACTCCGAGACGTCCATCCAAGCCGTTGCGCATCCTGCTCGTAGAAGACCACCGCGATACGCGGCGCACTTTGTCCCGTCTGCTCACCCATTTCGGTCATGAAGTTTTGGCTGCGGACAACGTCCATCGAGCGCTGGAAATCATTGGCTCGGGAGAAATCGATGTGTTGTTGTGCGATATCGGGCTCCCCGATGGGAGCGGTTACGAAGTTATCACACAAGCCAAAGGAAAGCGGCCTATCCATGCAGTCGCACTCACTGGCTTCGGCACCGAGGAAGATATTCGGCGCTCCAAGGAAGCCGGATTCGATCTTCACCTGGTTAAACCAATCGACCTGCATGAGCTGCAAACTGTTCTCGAAAAAGTCGAGACCTAATTGGTTCGTCTGACCTTGAACCGCTGCAAGCTCCCGCACGACTGACTTTGGTTCTTTGTCGTCGCGGATGCGATTCGCTCGACGACGCGTTGCATGAATGGTACGGCGCCTCTGTGAAACATCCATAGCTGGCGTTTGACAGAAACGCACTGCAGTTTGGTGCGTGCGAATTCCGTCAGCCGCATCTAGAATTGGCCTGCGATGGTTTCGATTAACCGAGATGTGCTCACGGAAAGCGTTCTCGCGGGCGAACGGATTTCGACAGACGACGTGCTCCAGTTGTATCGCTGGCCACTTGAGGAACTGGGCGCGCTTGCGAACGCCAGACGGGATCTGGCAAAGGCGAAAAGTTATGGCGGCCGCGGGCGTGAGATCGTGACCTATATCGTCGATCGCAATATCAATTACACGAATGTCTGCAACGTTTACTGCAAATTCTGCGCGTTTTATAGGACGGAACGGGACGAAGACCATTACGTGCTTTCGTTCGAGCAAATCGATCAGAAGTTGGACGAACTTTCTGCGGCGGACGGGGTTCAAATCCTGATGCAGGGCGGCCACCATCCGAAATTGCCGTTCCAATGGTACATCGATCTATTGCAGCACATCCGGCAGAAATATCCGCACATTAATATCCATGGATTCAGCCCCCCGGAGTTTCAACATTTCGCCGAAACGTTTCGCATGCCCTTGCGAGAGGTGATTTCGGAATTCAAGAAAGCCGGGCTTGGCTCAATTCCGGGCGGCGGCGGTGAAATTTTGGTGGATCGAGTGCGGAAGAAGATTTCGCCGTTAAAGATCAACAGCGATGAATGGTTAGAAGTGATGCAGGTAGCGCACGAGCTTGGATTGAAATCGAGCGCGACGATGATGTTCGGTCACGTCGAAACAATCGAAGATCGAGTCGAACATTTGCGACGCATTCGCGATCAACAGGACCGCAGCGGCGGATTCACCGCGTTTATTTGCTGGACCTTTCAACCGCAGCATACGGTGCTGAAGGTGAACCAGCCGACCGGCGTCTCGGAGTATCTCCGGACACAAGCGCTGGCCCGGATTTTCCTCGACAACATCGAAAACGTCCAAAGCTCCTGGGTCACGCAAGGCCCGGGGATCGGCCAGATCGCGCTGCGATATGGCGCTAACGATTTCGGCTCGGTAATGATGGAAGAGAATGTGGTGAGTAGCGCCGGGACAACATTTCGGCTTACCGCCGCGGAAATTGAATCGCTCATTTCCGATGCGGGGTACGAACCGCGCCGGCGCAATAATTGGTACCAACTCTTGAATTAACAGTCCGAGCTAACGTCATGGACAAACGGCCCGATTCCGCGAAAATCTCACCTTGACGATTGGCAGCTTCTTCCCGATATAGCTCGCTTGTCCTGCGTGGGTACGTTGCGCGGGGCTGCGCTTCTTAACCTATGAGATACGTTTCTAGATGGATGCGCCCCCCGCCGTTTGCAATTTGGGTGGCCTCAATCTGCGCATTGTTTGGCGCGCTAATCGCGCGCGCGCAAGCGCCCCAATCTGCGCCGGCAGCTCCGATCATTCGCTCCATCGAGGTGCAGTACACTGGCGCGCAAGCGGTCAGCAAAGAACGGATTCTGGCGCAAATGCGCACAAAAGTGGGGCAACCGTATTCCAGCCAAGTGGTCGAGCAGGACGTCGCGGCACTTTACAAGACCGGCGCCATTCAGAACGTTCGCATTTTTGCGCAGCCCGAAGGCGATGGAGTGAAGGTGATCGTTGCCGTGCAGACACGTGCCATTCTGCGCGAGATCGAAATTACCGGAGCCGAACGGATCAAACCGAAGAGATTGCGGAAAGAAATCAAATTGCCACTCAACCACGCGGTTGACGAACAACAACTGGAAGAAGCGCGTCAAAAAATCATCGACGTGTATCAGGGGCAGGGATTCACTGACGTTAGCGTTCAGTTTCGTATTGATCCGATTGATGAAAAGCGTGGCACAGCGCGCGTTGTTTTCACAGTCAATGAAGGCGTCAGAGGAGCGGTGAAGCAGGTTCGGTTCGAGGGAAACGCTCACTTCAGCGAGAAAGTCTTGCGCAAACAAATGAAGACGCGCGGCCGGTCGCCAATTTATTTCGTGGATAAAACCGGCCGTTTAGATGAGGTCCAGCTGGAACAGGACATGGACAAACTCCGCGAGTTTTACCAAGACCACGGCTACATCGATGTGGAAATAAAGACCCCCCGCAGGGAACGCACCGAGAAGGGTCCGATGATCATTACTATCCCGATTGTCGAAGGCCCGCAATATCACGTGCGAAAGCTGACCATTTCCGGCTATCAAAACACCACCGAGGACAGAATTCGCAAGCTGTTAAAGATGAAGGAGGGCAGCGTCTATTCGCCGAAACAGCTGCGCGACGATGCCAAAGCGGTGGCGGACGCATACGGCAGTGGCGGTTATGTTGATCTCGTAGTTTTGCCGGAAGGCACGCCGGCTGGTCCCGCGCTGATCGATGTGCATTATAAAATCGACGAGGGCGTCCGCTCGTTTGTTAACCGGATAAATATCGAGGGCAACACGCGCACCAAGGACAAGGTGATCCGTCGCGAAGTGCTCGTTGCTCCCGGGGACGTTTTCAACACTGTTCGCGTGGATCTGACCAAGAAGCGGCTGGACAACCTGGGGTACTTCGCAAAGGTAGAGACGTACCCGGAAGAAACCGACATCCCTGGCCGCAAAGATCTCACAATCCTACTGCAGGAAAAACGAACCGGTTCGCTAAGCTTCGGCGGTGGCTTCAGTACGGTTGACAAGTTGGTCGGGTTTGCCGAACTCACCCAAGGTAATTTCGATCTTTTCAACTGGCCTTCCTTCACCGGAGCAGGCCAAAAATTCCGCTTGCGTATCCAGTACGGCACTCAGCGGAAGGATCTTATTATGACCCTGACCGAACCGTACTTCCTTGACCGACGTCTGGCGCTTACCGGTCAGCTTTTTTACACCGAAGCAAATTATCTGAGCAACGAATATAACCAGCGCAATTACGGATTCATGGTCGAGATGCGGAAACCGCTCAATGCTTACACGTACGGCACTCTGGGATATACGCTGCAGGACGTCGATATTTTTGATGTGTCTGGCAGCGCATCTGACTTCATCCAGTCGCAAGCGGGCTCGACTCTCGAAAGCAAGATCTTTACCAGCATTGTGTTTGATTCGCGCGATAACCCTTTGCTCTCGCGCCGTGGCCAACGCATCACCTTTTCGCCTTTTATTGCCGGTAGTTTTCTCGGAGGCGACATCAAGGTTTACGGAATGGATCTGGAAGGATCGAAATATTTCCATCTGCCGTGGGACACCATTCTGCTCATCAACGGCGAAATCGCGACGGTAAGCCATTACAGCAGCGGCAGCGGTGTCCCGATTTACGAGCGACTCTATCTCGGCGGTTCAAACAACCTCCGCGGCTTTCCATTTCGCGAGGTCGGTCCACAGGATGAGAACGGCGAACCGACCGGTGGTCAATCCATGGCGCGGACAACGATTGAATGGACTTTCCCGATTATCGAAAAAGCGCGCGGCGCAGTTTTTTACGACACCGGTTTCGTGAACACCAGCTCATGGGCGTTCGGGTTTAACCACATCGCTTCAGACATCGGTGTGGGAATCCGGCTTGATTTGCCAATTGGTCCGCTGCGCCTCGACTATGGGTACCCGATACAGCGTGACGGCTACAATGGGGGCGGTCATTTCAACTTCAACGTGGGCTATCAATTTTGAACGAATATATCTGGTTGCAGTCTAACCGGATTCCGCTCAGGGTATCGTCTGTTTTATGAAAAAATCTCTGTCCATATTGTCTGCGCTGATGCTGACCTTTCCGGTCGCGGTCTTTGCACAAGGCACGCTGAAAATCGGAACGGTCGATATGCAGCGCGCGTTCAAGGAATACACCAAGACCAAGGAGGCGGAAGCTAAAATCAATGATGCGAAAAATGCCGCACGTAAAGAATACGACGACAGGGCGGAAGATTACAAAAAGGCGCTCGACGAAATCAATAACCTGAACAAGCAGCTCGAGTCACCTGCCCTGAGCGCGGATAGGAAGACGCAAACGGCAAAAGATCGTGATGACAAGATTGCCAAGATCAAGAACATGGAGCGAGAGATCAGCGATTTCCGTCAAACGCGCGAACGGCAATTACAGGAACAGTTGATGCGGATGCGCGAGGGAATCGTAAAGGAAATCACCGATGTTGTGATGGAGAAGGTCAAAGCAAACAATTTTGACCTGGTATTCGACAAATCAGGAATGAGCATCAATGGCGTGCCGGTTTTGATGTACTCACACGACAACATCGATTTTACGAATGATGTGATTACCGTTCTCAACAAACCGGGCCGCGCCACAGCTTCGACTGCAAAAACCGGGACAACTGCTTCTGCGACGCCAGCGAGAGCTTCGAAACAACCTTAACGCTGGAAGATTCTAATTAATACACGCGGGCTAAACTCGCGTGTATTTTTGCGTACAGTTAGCGACCGCCCACTCCATGCAGTGTGGGCAGCGGCCAAAGTCCCAGAATGCGTATTCGAATCAAGTTGCGACTGACACCGTGCGTGATCACGCTGTTAGTCGCGCTCTTTACTGGTTCGCTGGCGGCCAATTGGGAGGCGACGCTTAGCAAAGAGCCGGCTGGAAATTTTCCGGAGCTGCGCCCTCTGCGTGCATCGTATCGGTTCGGGTGGTCTGGGCTCACCGCAGCAACCGGTGACGTTCACTTTAGCAAGCCGACCGGCGACAAATTTCAGTTCGACGGAACGGGCCGAACGATTGGCTTTGTTCGCGCGCTATGGAAATTGGATGTGAACCATCGGGCAGTCGCCAATGCGGAAACGCTGCATCCGATTGAAACGCAGCAGACAGAGAGTTATCGATCGAAAAAAATCGTCACCAACCTCACTTTCACAGCCGCGGAAGTGACTCGGACAAGAACAGACGGCGAAGGGGTCGCTGCCAAGACAACGACTCGCCAATTTAGTTTGCCTAACCTGTTCGACCTCCACTCGGCTGCGCTCTATTTGCGCAGCCAGCCGCTCAAAGATCGCAGTGTCTATCGCATTGTAGTTTACCCCGCCACCAACGCTTATCTTGCTACCCTCAGCGTCGTCGGCCGGGAAAAAGTCTCCGTGCGCGCCGGCACTTACAACGCAATTAAACTTGATTTGAAGTTGAAACGCATCGGCAAGCATCTCGAGTTGGAGCCTCACAAGAAATTTCGTCGCGCGAGCATCTGGGTGTCGGATGATGCAGAGCGACTTCTGCTTCGCATTGAAGCGCAAATTTTTGTCGGCACAGTCTTCGCCGATCTACAATCGGTGCATTTCGATAATCCAAGATAACGCATGCGGTCTCGCCCGGTGCGGCGAGCCGGAGCCGCGCGTTACGTTATTCAGGGACCCATTCCCCGCGGACAGGTGGCCCAGGACGCGCACGGCGCCGCGGCGGATAAAACATTGGCGCGCGTCCTCCGGGCAGTAACTGGAGCGCCGCTAACGTTTCCAGATCGAGTCGGCCGGTTACCGGCAGCCGGGTGCGTGATTGATAGGCGCGCAAGGAAAATTCCATCGCTGGGCCGTACACCCCATTGATCTCGTCATGATAAAGGCCGCGCCGGGCTAGCGCGATTTGGGCCGAGAACACCACATTGCGTTGCACGCCAGGAGGCGCAGCCTCGAATGGCGTGCCGGCAAGCACCCCTCCCGGTGAAGCGCCCGGCATAACCGGATTGGATGGATAAACTTGCTGGTCTTGCGGCGCGTTGCCGAACGCTTGAACCGGTGGAGCAGGCGTCGTATTCGCCGTTTCGTCGGCAGGTCCTTGGCCTGGTCTGGGGGGCGCAGCAGGGCGGGGCGACGCGGGCTTTGCTCCCTGTGGCGCGGAGGCGGAAGAGTCGATTCCAAGTGACTGAAGCGTCTCGGCATTGAGTTGCCCGCTAACCTGCAGTCCATTGCGAATTTGATAGCGGCGAATGGCTGCGGTTACATTCGCATTCATTTCACCGGTGACTTCCCCATAATAGAACCCTTGATCTTTCAACGTCTGCTGCGCACGTTCGACCAACTGATCGGCGCGTATTAGCATGACCGACCCAAGAAAGATCACGGCAGCAATTTTTGTTGTCATTGCGATGTTATTTTGACGCGCTGCTTTTTCGCCTATTCAGCGCCTTCATCGGGCAGTCGCTGCCAGTGCTGACTTCCGCTGGCTCGCCGCGTCACGATAACGTAAGATGCCGTCGGCAACGGCCGCGGCAATCTGGTCGCGATAGTCCTCGCTACCGAGCTTGGAAATGTCTTCCTTGTTCGTGAGAAATCCGCCCTCAACCAAAGCCGCGGGAGAAGTCACATTCGCGATCACGAAAAATTGTCTGGCCTGTGTACCGCGATCTATGGCGCGCGTGCGCGCAACTAATGCTTCCTGGATAAATCCCGCGAGATTCTGGCTCTCTGGGTTCGGCGAATCCGAAAGCGGTCGCCACAGGAAAGGGAACCACGAAGCGAGAAACGAGCCTGCAGTGATTTGGTGCGCGGCGTAGTATGTCTCCACGCCGCTGGCCACTGGCTTGTTGTCTTCGTTGAAATGAATGCTGACAAAAATGCAATTTCTCGCTCTATTTGCGAATGCTGCCCGATCTGCGAGCGAGACATAGGTGTCTCCAACGCGTGTCATCAATGCAGCGACTCCTTCCGAGTTCAGGAGCCGGTCGATCCGGCGCGTTACGTCGAGAGTGAGATCTTTTTCCAGCACGCCTCCGCACATTGCGCCCGAGTCGCGGCCACCGTGTCCGGGATCAAGAACGACTACTGCAAACGGTTTGGATGCAGCTGAAGGCGAGGTCGTTCTCGGCTGTGGTGCGGCTCTCTGTCGCTCCGTGTGATGGAGCTGCATCCAGACGAAGGATGCAACGATCAACAACAAGCCCGCCAGGGCCAGCACATTTCGAAGCACTCGTTTCATGCATTACAGATGGAAGAAAATTTCTCTGCATAACCTTAATCGTGAATCAGCGACCGCAATTCCGTATCGGACAAAGAATGATAACGAATTGCTCTGCTCGAATCAC
>Ga0137379_10003858_pt1 | contig 14052 bp, 13 predicted proteins | sample SagtaG_18_FD_104812 | JGI IMG/M metagenome (GOLD analysis project Ga0137379, IMG submission 104812) | Vadose zone soil microbial communities from Sagehorn Ranch, Mendocino, California, USA - Sage2_L_80_16 metaG | ecosystem: Environmental > Terrestrial > Soil > Vadose zone | place: USA...
TATATCGTCTCAGCCCAGTAATGACGTCAACCATTAATTTGTTCCGGCTGCTGGCCGACCCGACCCGGCTGCGATTGCTTCTTTTGCTCGAAGAAGAGGAGCTGTCGGTGGCCGAGCTGCAGCAGATCCTGAACATGGGTCAATCGCGCATCTCCAGTCATCTCGCCCAATTGAAGCGCGCCGGTGTGGTAACAGATCGTCGATCGGGAAAAAATGTTTACTACGGCGCGACTAGAATCGCCGGCCGGAATGGTGCTCGTGGCCGCGTGCAACAAATGATCGAGATTCTCGCGCGCGAGATTCCCGAAACCGCGCGCGATCGGACCGCGTTGAAGCTCGCATTGCGCAAACGTCAGGACAAAGCGCGCGAATATTTCGACGAATTGGCCGGCAAGTTCGGCCGTAGCTATGTGCCGGGGCGTTCGTGGCGCGCGCTCTCGCATGCGCTGATCTCGCTCGTTCCGCGACTGACGATTGTCGATCTTGGCGCAGGCGAAGGAACCCTTTCCCAATTGCTGGCCAAGAGCGCGCGCAAAGTTATCGCGATCGATAATTCGCCGAAGATGGTCGAGTTCGGTTCGAAGCTTGCGAAGAAACACGGTTTCAAAAATCTCGAGTACCGGCTGGGCGACTTGGAAGATCCGCCGGTCACGAAAGACAGCGTGGATCTGGTGCTCTTGAGCCAGGCTTTGCATCACGCGATCAAGCCGGAACGAGCGATTCAGGCTGCACACCGTATTTTGAAAAGGAGTGGCCGAGTCGTTGTGCTGGATTTATTGAGTCACCGGTTCGAAAAAGCGCGTGAACTTTATGCTGATCGCTGGTTAGGCTTTAGCGAAGTGAAATTGCATGATCTTCTGGAAAAAGGCGGCTTTCGCGAGATCGAAGTGAGCGTGGTTTCGCGAGAAAAACAGAACCCGCAATTTCAGACGATCTTCGCCACCGGGGTTAAGTGAACGGGGCGTTCAATTTGCCTGTCTAACCGTTGCCGTTGAACGATAATCGTGGAAACTCCGAGTCTGTTGCTATGAGTGGCTTCTTCGAAGAAGTGAAGCGGCGAAAGGTTTACCGTGTCGCGGTCGCCTACGTGATCGCCGCCGGCGGTATCATTCAGCTGGCGTCGGCCGCGTTTCCGGCATGGGAGTTGCCGAATTGGTCGCTGCGTCTGGTCATCGTTTTGTTGCTGATCGGATTCCCGATCGCGCTGATTCTGGCCTGGGCTTTCGACGTTACGTCTCAAGGCATAAAAACAACGCCGGCGGTTGCAGCGCCCGGCTCGCATCTGCGCCGCAACGTCATCATGCTGGTTGCCACCGGCATGATTATTTCCGCGGCGGCCGGTTTCTTTCTCCTCCCGCGCGCGGCCGCACGCAAGATCGACAAGTCGATCGCAGTGCTCCCATTTGAAAACCTGAGCGACGAAAAAGAGAACGCTTACTTCGCCGACGGAATTCAGGACGATGTTCTGACGAACTTGTCGAAGATCGGCGATCTGAAGGTAATTTCGCGCACATCGGTGATGCCCTACCGCGGCAAGACGCAAAATTTGCGCGAAATCGGGAAGACGCTTGGTGTTTCCAACATTCTGGAAGGCAGCGTCCGCCGTTCCGGGAACCGTGTTCGCGTCAATGTGCAGTTGATCGATGCAACGACGGACGAACATCTTTGGGCCAGCGATTACGACCGGGATTTGACCGACGTCTTTGCGATTCAAACCGATCTCGCTCAAAAAATTACCGAAGCGCTGCAAGCAAAACTGTCGCCGAGTGAAAGGGCGCAGATCGAACGCAAGCCCACCGAGAATGGCGAAGCCTATCTCGCCTTTGTCCAGGCGCACAATCTCCAGAACGCCGTTGAGGACCTCGGGAAACTCAAACAGAGCGAGCAGCTTTATGCGCGCGCAATCGAGCTCGATCCGAAATTTGCGCTCGCGCTTGCGTGCTACTCGCAGTTGGAAAGTTGGATATTTCACACCTTTGATCCGACTCAGGAACGCCGCGAAAAAGCGGGCACTCTGGCCGAACGCGCTCTGCAGTTGCAGCCTGACCTGCCGGAAACGCATCTGGCCCTGGGATTCTCATATTATTACGGCGATAATAATTATGATGCGGCACTGAGAGAATTCGAAATCGCACGGCAGGGATTGCCTAACGAATCAGACGCCTACCTGGCTATAGGCGCGATCCAGCGCCGCCAGGGAAAATGGGCGGAATCGACCGCCAACCTCGAGAAAGCTGTCAGTTTAAATCCGAAGGACACCTTTCCGCTGCAAAACCTTGCTTTCAATTACCAAATGCTGCGGAACTTTGATGCGGCCAACAAAACGATCGACCGCGGCCTCCAAATTAACCCAAGAGGGGTGGGACTTTGGGAGATCAAGTCTAAGCTGGCTATCGCCGAAAAAGGCGACCTGAGCGTTTCGGAGAAAGCATTTCAGGCGGTGACATCGATGCCGATGAGCAACGTGGAAAAACTTTGGATCGCCAGCGCGCGGGCGGAGGTTTTTCTTTTGGAACGGAAATACAAAGAAGGATTGCGCGAAGCGGAAAGCCTGCCGGACGATCTCCTCGCACCGATTCACCCCGCAGCCTTGTATAGCAAATATTTTCTCATCGGCTTCGCGCGAAAGGCGCTTCAGGACGAAGCCGGCGGGCGAGCCGCCTTCCTGAAAGCAAAAGACCTCCTCGAAGCGCAACTGAAACAAAGTCCCGATGCGGCGGAAATGCATATTCAGCTCGCGAAAGTTCTCGCCCATCTCGGAGAAAAAGATGCCGCGCTAGCTGAAGCGCGGCGCGCCACCGAATTGGTTCCGGAGAGCAAAGACGCCCTTGGCGGCCCGGAAATTGCGGCTGGGGTGGCCGAAGTTCACGCCATTCTTGGCGACAAAAGTCGCGCGATTGAAATCCTGGACGGATTGTTGAGCCGACCGAGCGCTGTCACCGTGCAAAGTCTGAAAGTAAATCCAATTTGGGACTCGTTGCGAAACGATCCGGGTTTTCAAGCTTTGTTGAACAAATACGGTGGCAAAGCTTAAGACCGCGCTTCTTTTCCTCGCTGTCGCGGCCACCGCGCATGCGGACTGGACGATCGCTGCCGCCACGACCGAAGGGTCACGCGTTGGAGTGCAACATCGACATGTTGTTCTGGAAGATGCCGAAACGAGTGAAAGCGCGACCGTTGATCTCGCATTGTTTTCGACGAAGTCATGCACGCTGCGGGTGATCGATCAGCCGACGCCGCCACGCAACGATCTGGCGCACGTTATGGCACAGGAAAACTGTTTGGCCGGTGTAAACGGCGGCTACTTCGATCCCGACTACGCGCCAATTGGATTGCTGATCGGTGACGGGAAAATGATCGCGCCGCTGCAACGCGCCAGATTAATTACCGGTGTGCTCGCGGCATCGCCGCACGGAGTACGGATCCTGCGCACCCGCGAATTTTCACGAAAACAAAAAGTGAATGCCGCGCTTCAGTGCGGGCCGTTCCTCGTCGATCTTGGCAAGCACGTGCGCGGTTTGGACGATTCACATCTGGCGCGGCGCACTTTTGCAGCGACAGGCCTGAACGATCGCGCACTACTCGGAGTTTGCTCGGAAATCTCACTCGCGGAATTGGCAAATATTCTCGCAACAACGCCATTGGCTGAGGATTTCAAAATCCAGCGCGCACTGAATCTCGATGGCGGCTCTTCGAGCGCATTTTGGTTTGCGGCGCGCGACGGCGCCGCATATTCGATTCCCGAGCAAAAAACAGTGCGCGATTTCGTAGGGGTTGTGCCGAGATAGGATCGTGCTGTCATTCCGAGCGAAGCGAAAATACGAACGTTCGCAGCTGCTGTAGGGCAGGCGCTTCGTCTGCCAAGTTTTTGATTCGGCAACCGGAACGGTTGCCCTACAATTTCTCGCATGCGCACATTCGGCGGCTTCAGATGTGGCGATAAATTTTTCTATGGGGAACTGCACGGCGAGGATGTGCATGTGTTGGCACTGCCCTATTGGATCCAAATCCAACCAACAGGCGAGGTGTTGCCGCTCGCAAATGTTCATATCGCTCTTCCAGTTGCGCCATCCAAATTGATCGCCGTCGGACTCAATTATTCCGATCACATTGCGGAGATGAAACGCACTCCGCTGGGCGCTCCGTTGATCTGGTTCAAGGCGCCAAGCTCATTACTGCCACATGGCGGCACGATTGAAATTGCGTTTCCCGATCATCGAACCGATTTCGAAGTCGAGCTCGCGATCATCATCGGCGCTCCGGCGAAAAATGTCAGTGCGCAAGTCGCGCCCCATCATGTTTTCGGTTACACGACGGGATTGGATATCAGCGACCGTGATCTGCAAGATCACGAAAAACAATTTGGCCGCTGCAAATCATTCGACACGTACACACCGGCCGGACCATTCGTGTATGCCGATGTCGATATCAGCGATCTCTCGATTGAACTTCGGCAAAACGGAGAGCTGCGACAGCATGCGCGCACGAGCCAGATGATATATTCGGTCGCGCAAATCGTTTCGTTTGCCAGTCAGTCGATGACGCTGGCAGCAGGCGATGTCATTCTGACTGGAACGCCATCCGGCGTCGGCCCGATTCATGCCGGCGACCAATTGGAAGCGTCGATCGACAACTGGTCGCCCTTGCGGAACAGCGTCACGAACGCGCGAACATAGCGATTTTGAGTGGCAAAATTGATTGATGAAATTTCGGCAGCGTGAATTTGAAGAGACTTGCCTTACATCCCAGTAGTAGAGATATTTCGAATCAGAGATGCGACCCTTGAAGAGCGTCGCCCTAAAAAAGTGAAAAGTTTTGCTCGACTCGCAATTAAATCATTTGCGATAAGGGGAAACTCGTACTGCGAAGCCGATCACCAAATCCCTGCTTAAACTATGAAAACACTACTTACTGCCTGCCTAGTCTCACTCGCATTTGCGCTGATTTCGCTAGCGCAATCTCCCGCGCCACCACAAACATCTCAGCCCGGAGCTCCCCCGGTAGCAAGGCCCGGAGCGCCTGCAGCTGCGAGCCCAGGCGCTCCAGCAGCAGTGAACCCTGGCGCTCCTGCAGCGGCGAGTCCTGGCGCTCCTGCGCAGGCGCCGGCTACAAATGTGCAGCCCGGCCAGCCTGCTGCGCCAGGCGCATCAGTTCCTGTTACGCTGAGTCCCGCACCAGGAGTCGCAGCGAGTCCGGCTGCGCCTGCTGCTGCGACTGCCTCGCCGGCCGCCTCGCCGAGTCCCGAAGCGCAACCCACAGGTTTCCTGGCCAGCAACTGGTTGATCGACAAATTCCACAAAGGCGGTCCCATCATGTGGCCGATTTTGATTGTGTCGATCATCGGACTCACTGTGGTGATCGAGCGAATTTTTTGGTGGGGTGGCCGCTGGTTTCGTCGTGACCCCAAACGGATCGAGAAAGTATTTACCGCGATTGAGAATGGCGATACCGCCGAAGCCTCCAGGCTTTCGCGCGGATCACGTGATCCGGTTTTGCGCATGATGTGGAACGGCCTCAATCACCAGCACGCGTCGCTGCAGGGCGCATTGCAGGTCGCTGCCGGCATCGAGATCAAGCGAGCTGGCCGGTTTCTCGTGGTGATGGACACACTGGTCACACTGGCCCCATTGCTTGGTCTGTTGGGCACGATCACCGGTTTGATTCGATCGTTCAGCTTTCTCGGTAACGAAGAACTCGCGGTGCAAGCGGTTACCGGCGGTATCGCCGAGGCGCTGATTGCCACGGCGTGCGGTCTGGGTATCGCCATCTTCGCGCTGATTCCATTTAACTTTTTCACTTCTCGAGTGTCTAACTTGGAGTTCGAACTGCAGACGGCAGCGACGAACCTGGAAGTTATGTTAGGAGCACAAACCGCGGCGCGCGAGATGGACTTCGCGGGGCAAGCCCCAGCTTCTGGGAAAGGCTCGTCCATCTAAAGGTATCCAATGCACGTAACCTCGCCAATTCCCCACAAAAGAGCGCGGATCGAGATCATCCCGTTGATCGACATCATGTTCTTTTTGCTCGCCAGCTTCATGATGGTGAGCTTGAGCCAGGTCCATATGAAGGGCATTAAGGTGAACCTGCCCACGGGGAGCTCGGGCGAGACGCAATCGAAGCGCGATTACATCAGCGTGTCTGTCGATAAAGACGGTCATTACTTCTTCGACAAGGACGAAGTCAACGCAGACGATTTGCAGGCGCGCCTGTTAAAGGTACATCAATCGGATCCCGACGCGAAAGTGTTCGTGCGCGGCGATCGCGACACGGTTCACGGAAATGTTGTTCACCTGCTCGATATGCTCCGCTCGGCAGGATTCTACAAAATCTCATTTGAGATTAAGAGCGAAGCGCTCAAGGGAGTTCCTGGAGCTGGTACTTGATTTTTTTGTATGGCCACAACGCCAAAACCGTTACTCTACCGCCCGCCGCCGCGATGGCAGTGGTGGGCAGCCTTTGGTGGCGCAGTGGCAATTCACCTCACAGCAGTTGCCCTGGCTCAAAAACATGAGGCGCCGGTAGAGGTTCCTCCCGACATACCGACAGCCGTCGTCGAGGCGACATTGCAGGCGACAGAGGAGCCTACACCTCCGCCGGAAGATATTCCGCTGCCCGAGCCTCCGCCACCACCAGAGATCAAGCCAGAGTACGTAGAAGAGACGACACCTCCGCCAAAGAAACCGACGGCACAAAAATTCGCGCCGATCAAAGCGCCCCAAGCTGCCGGTCGCCCCGGAACGATGTCAATCTCTTCAGCCAAAGCCCTTGCCACCTACGCGCCGCGTCCGCAGTACCCGTATGAGGCGCGTTCACGTCACATCACAGGCAGTGGCGTATGCGTCGTGGAGGTCGATCCCGGTAGTGGCAGTGTATCCAGTGCTTCCATGACGCAAAGCATTGGAAACCCAATACTGGATAATGCAGCGGTCAGCGCCTTTCGGCAGTGGCGATTTAAGGCTGGATCAGTTTCCAAAGTTAAGATTCCCATTACTTTCACGATGACGGGCGCCTCGTACTAAATCTTGCCTAACAAATACATAAGATATGAGATTGTCTTCGCCGATTCCGCATAAGAGAGCGCGCATCGAGATCATTCCGTTGATCGACATCATGTTCTTTCTTCTCGCCAGCTTTATGATGGTGAGCCTGAGCCAGACCCACATGAAGGGTATTCGCGTCAATTTGCCGGCTGCCGTTGCGCCTCCGCCGAGCCAGGTAAAGGATTATGTCTCCATAAAGGTGCAGGAAGGGAACGCTGTTTATTTCGACAACCAGATTGTGGCAGATGACCAAGTCCTCCCGCGTCTTTACGAACTCCACCGCGCCAATCCGGACATTAAGGTCTCGATCAGCGCGAGCTTGATGGCCATGCACGGCGATGTTATTGCGGTTTTGGACAAGGTCCGGTCGGCAGGAATCACGAAAGTTGGATATCAAATCAGAGCAGCAGGTGCTCCAGGGGCTCCGGCGCCTGGCGCCCCCCCGCCGCCGCCCAAGCCCTGATCGCTCGGTTTACGAGCCGGCGAAGCCGCGAATCGCCTTGCTTCCGGCTCGCCAACCAATTTCCTCGATTATCTTTTTGCTGACCAGGGCGGAGTATTAAGAAACGCGCGCAACTTTTCCAAGGCGCGGGCCCTGTGGCTCAACCGATCTTTTTCCGCGGGCGAAAGCTCACCGAAAGTTTGGTCGAATCCCTTTGGCAGGAAAATCGGATCGTAGCCAAATCCGCTTCGACCTCGCGGGACATCGACAATTGTTCCTGCGACGACGCCTTCAAACGTCCCGAGAATCTGGCCACTCCGTGCGAGCGCCAGCACGCAGCGAAAGCGCGCCGAAGGAAAATAAGGCAAGTCTGCAACTTGCCCTGTTTCGCGATGACAACTTGCATGGTTGCACCACGCTCCTCGTCGCGAAAGTTCGCCAAGTAGCTTGTCGACATTCTCCTTATCGCTCGCCTTCTCGCCAGCGTAGCGCGCAGAGTAAATTCCCGGCGCGCCATCAAGCGCATCAACTTCCAGACCGGAATCGTCCGCGATGACGAAGCCGGGCAATTGCCTCGATGCGGCGATTGCCTTGAGAGCCGCATTTTCTTCGAAGGTCTTTCCGTTTTCCACGACTTCGGGAATTTCAGGATGCTCGGACATATCGCCGATTGCGAAATCCGGCCCGAGGATCCGTTGAATCTCGCGGGTCTTGTGCACATTGCGGGTGGCGATAATGAGTTGCTGCACGTTTGACAGAATTCAGAGGATTAACCACTAATCAACACGAATGGGACACGAATAATGGAACATCTCTGTAGGGGCGACGAAGATCCACCGAATCAGTGATCGCGTGACATGCATCGATGTTGTTTTGTGAATTCTGTTCATTCGTGTCCATTCGTGGTTAACGTCAGGGGGTTTTCATGAACGAGCGCCGCAAATCGTATCCGTTCGATCAGATCGAGCCAAAATGGCAGGCGATTTGGGAAGAGCGGCAACTTTTTTGCGTGCCTAATCCGGGTGACAAAAATTTCGATCCCTCCAAGCCGAAATTTTATATCCTCGACATGTTCCCCTACCCAAGCGGAGCCGGCCTTCATGTCGGACATCCCGAGGGCTACACCGCGACCGATATCCTCGCGCGTTACAAACGAATGCGCGGGTTTAATGTATTGCATCCGATGGGTTGGGACGCGTTCGGTCTGCCAGCGGAGCAATACGCAATCAAAACCGGAAAGCACCCTGCAACCACGACGCGCGCGAATATTGCAAAATTTAAAGCTCAACTGAAACGCATCGGCTTCTCCTACGATTGGCAGCGGGAGATTAACACGACCGATCCGCGCTACTACAAATGGACGCAGTGGATTTTTCTTCAGATTTACAATTCCTGGTTCAATCCCGCGACCAATAGAGCCGAGCCAATCTCGACTTATCGCGGCAAAAACCCCGATGAAGTTCGGCTCGCTTATGTCGCTGATGTGCCGGTGAACTGGTGCCCGGAGCTCGGCACCGTTTTAGCCAATGAAGAAGTCGTCGATGGAAAAAGCGAGATCGGCAGTTTTCCCGTCGTTCGACGGCCGATGCGACAATGGATGTTGCGCATCACCGCCTACGCGGAGCGATTATTGAAGGAACTGGACGGACTCGATTGGCCCGAGGGCATCAAATTGCTTCAGCGCAATTGGATTGGGCGGAGCGAAGGCGCGGAAGTCGATTTTGCTGTAGCCGGAGTCGATGACTCCGGCCCCGAGGCCGGCGACCGCAGCTACAAGATCCGGGTTTTCACCACCCGCCCCGACACGCTTTACGGCGCGACCTATATGGTGCTCGCTCCCGAGCATTCGCTTGTCGATCTAATCGTAACCGAAGAACAGTGGCCGGCTGTGCGCGCGTATCGCGAGCGTGCGGCGCGCAAAAGCGACTTGGAACGAACGGAACTGGCAAAAGAAAAAACTGGCGTTTTCACCGGCGCGTACGCAATGAATCCGGTAAACAACGAGCGGATTCCCATCTGGGTTGCCGATTACGTGCTGCTTGGTTATGGAACCGGCGCGATCATGGGCGTGCCCGCCCATGACGAACGCGATCTCGATCTCGCGCGAAAGTTTGATCTGCCCATTCGCGAGGTGGTGCGACCGTTGGGTGGCGAAGATTCGATTGGCTTCGTCGGCGAAGGAATCGCGATCAACTCGCCAGTAATTGATGGCCTGCCATCACGGCAGGCGATTCGCAGAATTACCGAGTGGCTTGAACAACGCGGTCTCGGTAAAGGCGCCATTAATTACAAACTGCGCGACTGGCTGTTCTCGCGTCAACGATATTGGGGCGAACCGTTCCCTGTTGTTTGGGAGAACGGAAAGCATCGCGCGCTCGATAAAAACGAGCTCCCGGTAGTTCCGCCACCACTGGACGACTACAAACCGATCGGCACGGGCGAACCGCCATTGGCGAGAGCGAAAGAGTGGGTTCGCTATTCTGGCAACGCGTTGCGCGAGACGAACACGATGCCGCAGTGGGCAGGCTCATGCTGGTATTATTTAAGATTTTGCGATCCGCAGAACGATCAGCGTTTCGTTGGCGAAGAAGCGGAGCGGTATTGGATGGGGGGGCCAAAGCCCGGTGGCGTGGACCTCTACGTCGGCGGCACTGAGCACGCGGTGCTCCATCTGCTTTATGCGCGTTTCTGGCACAAGGTACTGTTTGACCTCGGCTATGTGTCGAAGCCGGAGCCATTTCAGCGCCTTGTGAATCAGGGAATCATTCTTGGCGAAGACAACCAGAAGATGTCGAAGTCGCGCGGGAACATTGTCAATCCGGACGACGTGATCGATCGGTACGGCGCCGACGCTTTTCGTTGCTACGAGATGTTCATGGGTCCGCTCGAGCAAATGAAACCGTGGAGCATGCGCGGCGTCGAAGGGGTGGCACGTTTTCTCGCGCGCGTCTGGCGGTTGCTCATGGTTGAGAACCAGGCAGGCGAGTGGGAATTATCCGCCAGGCTTAGAGAGGTCGATCCAACTAGTGCGCAAACAAAGATCACTCACGCGACCATCAAAAAAGTGACCGAAGACATCGAATCTCTTTCTTTCAACACCGCAATTTCGCAGATGATGATTTTCGTAAACGCATTTACCAATGCTGAAACGATTCCCTTGTCGCCGATGCGCGCCTTCCTAATCCTGCTGAATCCATTTGCGCCGCACCTCACTTCCGAGCTTTGGGAGAAGCTGAATGCAAAGGTTCGAGATAATGCGGGCGATATTACCAAACAGCAATGGCCGGATTACAATCAGCGGCTCCTGGTCGAAGACGAAGTTGAAATGGTCATTCAAGTGAACGGAAAAGTGCGCGACCGAATCAAGATGTCGATCGTGGCCACCGAAGAAGAAGTGAAAGCCGCTGCCATCGCGAATCCCAAGATTCAACAACTCGTTAGCGGCAAAGCCATTGGCAAAGTCGTGGTCGTACCCAAAAAGCTTGTCAACATAGTCGTGCATTGCTAAGCCGAGTCCATGTGGAAAGAATTCAAAGAATTTGCTGTCAAAGGTAACGCGATTGATCTCGCCGTCGGCGTCATTATCGGTGCGGCCTTCGGCTTGGTAATCGGTTCCTTGGTCAAAGACATCATCATGCCGCCTATTGGATTACTCACCGGCGGGCTCGATTTCTCCAACCAATTCCTCGTGCTCAAAGCTGCGCCAGGCGGCGCAACGTTTGCGACTCCGGCTGACGCAGCAAAGGCGGGCGCGATCACTTGGAACTACGGCAACTTTATCACGCTACTGATAAACTTCCTCATCGTCGCTCTCGCGATCTTCGTCATCGTCAAAGGGGTGAACAAGATGAAGCGCCCGGCGCCAACCTCGGCCCCGGTTTCAAAGGAGTGCCCGGCTTGTGCAATGACGATTCCGATCAAGGCGGCGCGCTGTCCACATTGCACAACCGAACTAACGCAAACGGCCGCGCAGTAACGCTGTAGCTGGCATCGTTGATGCCGGGCAGCAATATCAGAGCGTCAAGATCCACCTGGATCTCCCCGAAGGCTCTCGGGCTAGAATTATCGCTCCTGCAAAATTAATGTTTGCCTGAACCTGCTTCAGTTGCTATTGAGGCACGATATTGCCAATGTCGAAGTGCCTTAACCTTACACTGGCAGCCAGCGCCGCTTGTTTGATCGTTGGCTGCGCCACGCAGTCGAAACCGACTCTCACCAGCGGGCGTCGCGTACAAAACGTGCGCACCACCGCTTATACGCATACAGAGGGGGGTGGAGCCCACAACGCGATCGGCAGCTATCTTTCCGGCCGCCATGTGATGAGTGCCGCTTGTGACTGGTCGCGTTACCCGCTCGGGACGCGCTTTCGAATTACCGATACAAACGAAGAATACATCATCGACGATTATGGAACGGCATTGATTGGGACCGATACCATCGACCTTTATAAGACGAGTCGTGCCGACATGAAACGCTGGGGCGTGCGTCACGTTGATCTCGATATTTTGCAATGGGGGTCGGAGGAACAAAGCCTGAAAGTGCTTACACCGCGCTGCAAAAACCACTGCGTGCGGAAGATGGTCGCGAGTTTGCAGCAGAAAAAAACGCAGCAGAAAAAAGAGCTGATCGCCAGCGTGGATTCCAAAAAACCTCAGCAAAAGAAAAAAACGTAGCCCCTTACGCTTTCTTTTGACACGCGGCTCAGGCACGCCGGAATTTCGCCGGATGAAAATTCTCGTCGTTGGCGGCGCCGGTTATATCGGGAGCATTTGCACGGAGCTGCTTCTCGATGAAGGCCATGAAGCTATTGTCTTCGACAATCTTGGAGAGGGTCATCGTCGCGCAGTGGATTCGCGAGCGACATTCGTCCGAGGCGACCTGGCTGACCGCGAAAAAATTCAAGCGACACTTTCCAGTGCTCGCCCGGACGCGGTAATGCATTTTGCCGCAAATGCGCTCGTCGGCGAATCAATGCGCAATCCGTCCAAATATTTTCGCAACAACATTTGTAACGGCCTCAATCTGCTGGATGCGATCGTGGCAGCGCACGCAAGGCAGATAGTTTTTTCCTCGACCTGTGCGATTTTTGGACTGCCCGAGCAATTGCCGATCGACGAAACTGCGCCAGCGCGTCCAATCAATCCGTACGGCGAATCGAAACTTGCCTTTGAAAAAATCTTGCGCTGGTACGACCAGATCCATGGGTTGAAGTTCGTTTCACTGCGTTATTTCAACGCGGCGGGTGCGACCGGAAAATTCGGTGAAGATCACCGGCTCGAGACGCACTTGATCCCGAACGTGCTCAAAGTTGCGCTTGGCCAAAAGCCGCACGTGGAAGTTTTTGGCACCGATTATGAAACTCCGGATGGCACCTGCGTTCGCGACTACATCCACATTGTTGATCTTGCGCGAGCACACATTCTCGCTCTGGGCGCCGCGAACAGCGAATTTTACAATCTTGGCACAGGAGGCGGCTCCAGCGTCCGTGAAGTGATCGCGGCATGTCGCAAAATCACCGGGCGAAAGATCAATACTGTCGAACAACCGCAGCGACCGGGCGATCCACCGCGGCTCATCGCCTCTTCCGCAAAAGTCAAAAGTGAGCTTGGCTGGCAACCGCAATTCCAGTCACTTGACGCTATCATCGAGAGTGCTTGGAAATGGCACCAGAAATTTCCGCACGGCTACGAAGATTAAAATAAGCGCAAGCCTCTGGCTTGCGAGCTGCAAGCCAGACGTTCGCGCTACCATGAAAAACGCGCTCGCGAAAACCTTTCGCGAGCGCTTTGAATTCGCCAACCTAACGACCTTTGCCCGTTAAGGCTTTGTTGTCGTTGTGGTCGTTTCTTCTTTCTTGTAAACCGTTGCTGGCTGGCTCAACACGACTTTGCGAACAACCACGCGGTCGCCAACATTCGTGTAATAGACCGTCGCCGGCATGTCCGGCCGAATCGCCGACCAAGCCACGGTGTGACCTTCTGGATCAAGAATGGTCGTGTCCTTGGTATAGTAATACCGCACCGGGGCCGTAGCCGTCGACGAACGGAACATGATATAATCCGAATCCGGCGTATAAGCCGCAATCGTGCCTGTGCTGGTGGTGGTCGCCGACTCAGTTGTCGTCGTGGCCGTCACAGGATCCCGTGTAGTCGTCGTGGTCGTGGTCTCTTGCGCGAGCGCTATGCCGAGCGCTGCCGCGCAGGCCGCTCCCCCTCCCAATATTTTCACTAATCTCGTTTGTTTCATATTTGTCCCTCTGCTTTGATTGAATGGATGTTCTCCATTGTGAGTGTATCCGACCCCTTAACGCCGGACTTTATTCAACTGCACCTTGTTATCGTAAATTCCGCATCGCGTGGTCGCATCGAAGCGCGTAATCGCCTTTCTGGCGCCCGAAGCAACGTAACGTGACTTTTATGCAGGCATTACCCGGTTTTCGCGATTTCCTGCCTGACGCCTGTGCCGCCCGAAATTACATCTTTGCGCGCTGGCGCGAAGTCGCCCGCCGCTACTGTTTCGTGGAATGGGATGGCCCTTTACTTGAGCCCACCGACTTATACAAAAAAAAGA
>Ga0137379_10003859_pt1 | contig 14050 bp, 9 predicted proteins | sample SagtaG_18_FD_104812 | JGI IMG/M metagenome (GOLD analysis project Ga0137379, IMG submission 104812) | Vadose zone soil microbial communities from Sagehorn Ranch, Mendocino, California, USA - Sage2_L_80_16 metaG | ecosystem: Environmental > Terrestrial > Soil > Vadose zone | place: USA...
CTGGATCTGCTGCGATACCGGCATGTCGGGCGAACAGTGTCGGTGCGGGCCGATAGCTTCGCCACATGCAGCGTGTGGTGTTGCCTGACATAGATCCCGCCTCCCTCGAAGACGCCGTCGGGGCCGCCTGCTACGAAAAGGGTGTCCAGTACCTGCGGCAACGGGCGGTCGTCCACATGTGGTGGGATGATTCGCAGACCGCGCTTCACGGCACCGTGCGCGGGAGAACCGGTGAGTTCTACACGACCACGGCGTATTTCTCGCTGGCCGGCGGGTTGCCGCCGGAGTTCGAGCAGGGCGAGTGCAGCTGCCCAGTCGGGTTCAACTGCAAGCATGTTGCGGCGCTGGTCCTGGCGGCGGCGGATACAGCTACCGTTACGGCACGTACTGCTACCGCACGGGCCGCATTGCCGCAGAGCCCACGATCCGTGGCATGGGAGCAGTCACTAGGGTCGCTGCTGGAGCCCCGGCCGGCCGTTGCCGCTAATCGGCCGGGTGAGACACCGCTGGCCATCGAGCTGACGCTGTCCGGGAACGCGCGCCCGGCACAAGCACGCGGCCCGGCGGCGAGCGGGCCGCCGCTGAAGCTGGCGGCCCGGCTGGTGCAGCCGGGCAAGAACGGCGGCTGGGTCGGCGGCACCCTGAACTGGGCCAAACTGGATTCCTTGCAGTATTACGGCAGCTACCCCGCCGCGCATATGCAGTTGCTCCAGGAGATGTACGCCGTGCACCGGTCGCGCAGCAACCGCACGGCCTACTACTCGTATGGCTACTCCTATGGCGAGGAGAAGTCGATCGACCTGTCGGCGTTCGAATCTCGCCAGCTCTGGCCGATGCTAGACGAGGCCGAGTCGATCGGCCTGCGGCTGGTGCACGGACGCAAGCTCGGCCCCGTGGAGAACTACCACTGCGCGGAATTGTGCCTGGACGTCACCCGCAGCGAGCCGTCTGGGGCGCTCGTGATCATCCCACTGATCCGGATCGACGGGACGCACACCGACGCCACGCCAATCCGGTTCATCGGGACCGAGGGCCACGGCCTCGTCTACCTCGACCCCGCGGAGGCCCAGCGGAGCGGCGACCACAGCAGCAAGCGCTTCCGGCTGGCCAGGCTTACCAAGGCTGTCCCGCCGCAACTGCAGCGCATGGCGCTGGCGAACCAGCGGCTGGAGGTCCCTGCCGCTGAGCAGGCCCGATTCCGCGACGAATACTGCCCGCGACTGCGCCAGGCGGCCACGGTGATCTCGTCGGACGGATCCTTCACGCCGCCGGCGATTTCGGAGCCGACCCTGGTGCTGCGCGCGTCCTATGGCGCCGGCCACGACGTCGAAGTCAGCTGGGAGTGGGCCTACCAGGTTGGCGATTCGCGGCTGCGTGCATCGTTGCACCCGGGTGCACCCGAGGCAGGGTACCGGGACCTGGATGCCGAGCGGGTGGTCCTGGCCAATCTCGACCTGCCGCTCGACCGCTTCGGGCTGCTCCGCCCTAACCTGGCAGCGGCCGATCCGCAGCAGGCCCTGGCCCCGCACGTCCAACTCGGCGGCATCGACACCATGCGGTTCAGCACTGAACTGCTGCCGCTGCTGGCGCACCAGCCCGGGGTTGCTGTCGAGGTCACCGGAGATCCCGCCGACTTCCGCGAGGTGGGCGACTCGCTGCGGATCGGCGTGTCAACCGATGAGCTTGCGGGCGACACGGACTGGTTCGACCTCGGGGTCACCATAACCGTTGAGGGGCGGCAGGTTCCGTTCACTGATGTGTTCGTGGCGCTCAGCCGGGGCGAGTCGTACCTGCTGCTCGCCGACGGCGCCTACTTCTCCTTGCAGAAACCCGAATTGCAGACGCTTGCCAGGCTGATCGAGGAGGCCCGCGCGCTGCAGGATTCGCCGAGCGGCTCGCTCAAGATCAGCCGGTTCCAGGCCGGGCTGTGGGACGAGCTAGCCGAGCTGGGAGTAGTCAACCACCAAGCAAGCGCGTGGCAGCAGCAGGTCCAGGGACTGCTGTCACTCGGCGCCATCGAGCGCACGCAGCCACCGGCGAGGCTGAAGACGCTGCTGCGCCCCTACCAGCTGGACGGGTTCCAGTGGCTGGCTTTCTTGTGGGAGCACAGTCTCGGCGGGATCCTCGCCGACGACATGGGGCTCGGCAAGACGCTGCAGTCCCTGGCGCTGATCTGCCACGCCAAGCAGGCCGCCCCGGCCGCCCCGCCATTCCTCATCGTCGCCCCGACCAGCGTGGTGTCGAACTGGGCGGCCGAATCTGCGCGGTTCACGCCAGGCCTGAAGGTGGTGCCGGTTTCGGACACGGCATCTCGCCGCGGGCAGGCCCTCAGCGAGATCATCACAGCCGCCGATGCGGTGGTCACCTCGTACACGCTGCTGCGGATCGACTTCGACGCCTACTCCAAGATGGCCTGGTCGGGACTGATCCTGGACGAAGCCCAGTTCACCAAGAATCACCAGTCGAAGATCTACCAGTGCGCGCGGCGGCTGCCGGCCCCGTTCAAGGTCGCCGTTACCGGCACGCCAATGGAGAATAACCTGATGGAGCTGTGGTCGCTGCTGTCGATCACCGCGCCGGGGCTGTTCCCGAGCCCGACGCGGTTCCGCGACTACTACGCCCGCCCGATCGAAAAGCAGGGCCATGCGGAACTGCTCGCCCAGATGCGGCGGCGGATCAAGCCACTCGTCAAGCGCCGCACCAAGGAACAAGTGGCCGCCGACCTGCCCGCGAAGCAGGAGCAGGTACTTGAGGTAGACCTGCATCCGCGGCACCGCAAGATCTATCAGACTCATCTGCAACGGGAGCGGCAGAAGATCCTCGGCTTGATCGACGACATGAACTCCAACCGGTTCACCATCCTGCGCTCACTGACGCTGCTACGCCAGCTGAGCCTGCACGCCGGGCTCGTCGACGACGCGCACCGGGATCTGCCGTGCAGCAAGATCGATGCCCTGCTCGAGCAGCTTCGTGACGTGACCGGCGGCGGGCACCGGGCGCTGGTCTTCAGCCAGTTCACCGGATTCCTCGACAAGGTGCGCGAAGCGCTGGACGCCGCGGGCGTGCCGTTCTGCTACCTGGACGGCAAGACACGGAACAGGGCCGCGGTGTTGCAGCGCTTCAAGGACGGCTCGGTGCCGGTGTTCCTCATCAGCCTCAAAGCGGGCGGATTCGGACTGAACCTCACCGAGGCCGACTACTGCTTCCTGCTGGACCCGTGGTGGAATCCCGCGACGGAGGCGCAGGCGGTGGACCGGACCCACCGCATCGGGCAGACCCGCAACGTGATGGTGTACCGCCTCATCGCCTCCGGCACCATCGAGGAGAAGGTCATGGCGCTGAAGCAGCGGAAAGCCGAGCTGTTCTCCAGCGTCATCGACAGCGGCAACGTTTTCGGCGCCAGCCTCGACGCCGACGATATTCGCGGGCTCTTCGCCTAGCTAAATTCGCCGACGATGCGCCTGGCAGCCGCGCTGCAGGGTCGCCAAGGTAGCGGCCGCTGGCACGGCCGGGCCTAGCCCAGGGCTTACACCACCCGGAGGCCTGAACCTGTGGCGAAAGCGCCTTCGGTGTCTTCCCATGGAGCGTCAGCCCAGCCAATGACGGTAGGCCTCGATCCACTCCGCGCCTGCCGGCAGTGGCGCCCGGAGCGGAAGATCCACAACCCGGATAGCCTGCCGGTAGCCCGTGGTGGCGCACGGATCGTCAGTCTGGCAGTCCAGGGGACAGCATGGCCCGGCTGCAGGCCGCGCATTCCAACAAGGACGAACGCATGCACTGCGCATGCAAGTGGGTTATCCTTGGGTCATGAGTACCACCGTCGTGCAGGTACGCGATCTTCCCGAAGAGGTAGTCGCCACGCTCAAGGCCCGGGCGGAGTCACGCGGTCAGTCCCTGGCCGCGTACCTGCGTGATCTGCTGACGCAGGAGGCGGCGATGCCTCCGCTCGAGGACGTGATGACGGGCATCGCGTCCCGCGAGCCGGTCAGCTACACGATTGATGATCTGCGGTCCTTCGCGGAGGACGGCCGCCGGTGACGGCGGTCGTTGACTGCTCGATCATCATCCGGCTGCTGTCCAGCTGGCCTGGCGACGATCTGCTCCGCCAGCGGCTGGCCCGGACCGTCCACGCCCCGGCCCTGGTCGACGCGGAGGTGTCCAGCGTCGTCCGCGGCCTCGCGATCACCACGAAGCCGGACGTCCGCATCAGTCCCGCCAGGGCGGAGCTGATGCTCGCCGATTATGCGGGACTGCGGATCGTGCGCCACCCCATGCAGCCGCTGCAGGCCCGCGTATTCGAGCTGAGGCACAACTTCACAGCCTACGACGCGATGTATGTCGCTCTTGCGGAGCAACTCGCGGTGCCCCTGCTGACTGACGACGCTAAGCTGGCCGGCTCGCCGGGTCATTACGCGGACATCCAGCACTACCCCGGCTGATCCCGGTTCGCGGTCCTTCGGCCACTGGGAGCCCGGAGTCACCGACCCGGGAGACGAAACCGTCCGCCTCGTCGCCACGCTGGCCGCCACCCTGCCCCGGGTGATCCTCGTCCCCGACGCTGACCTGGGCGGTGCCCGGATCGCCAGTCGTGTACTCGCAGCAATCCGCAAACCTGCCAATGCGACGCTCGTTGATATCGGCGCTCACAGCCATCCGAACCTGATCACTGCCATCTCCTCCTCCTCCTCCTCCGTGTGAAGTCCGCGAAGCATGTCCTGGCGCGGGCGGTGATCACGCGGCCGGTCCCAGGGCCTGCCATCCCCAGGGTTTCTGTTTCCTGCCGATCACGTCCTGTTCCCGCCAGGCCAGGCAGCACCGCCACCCTGACGGTGGCGCCGCCATTGCCCACCATCGCGCGGCCAGCGGCTGCGGGCCAGGGCCAATGGCCGGCACGCCCGGGGACCTTGGGCCTGCGCACGGCCGGCCGCACCAGCCCTGCCCGCCCCGCGCCGTTTGCCGCCGGATCAGGGGCTTGGCTCACCGCCAGCGTTCCGGCGAGCCGGCGGACTCAACGAGGCCGGTTCGGCAGCTGGCCGCGTGAGGCGGACTGGACGGTGTGGCCGACCCCATGGCTCGCGGGCCGACTGTATTGCTGCGCGACTGTCCAGGCGTGAGACGGCTGGCGGCTGGTCTCGGGGCTACCGTGGTGGCATCGGCTGGCCTGATTCTGCTCCGGGCGGCTGATCGAGTGCCGATTGGAGACCGAGATGGCTCGACGTGACATTGAGTTCGATGCCGAGGGCGTCACCCTGCGCGGCTGGTTCTATCCTGCCGCGGGCGCGAACGCGGGTAGCCCGGCCCCGGCCGTCGTGCTGGCGCACGGCTTCTCCGCGGTCAAGGAGATGTACCTGGACAGCTTCGCCGAGGTGTTCGCCGCGGCCGGGCTGAACGCGCTGGTGTTCGACAACCGCAACTTCGGCGCCAGCGACGGCGAGCCGCGGCAGGAGATCGACCCGTGGGCGCAGGTCCGCGACTACCGGCACGCCATCACCTACGCAGGCACGCTGCCGGAGGTCGACGCGGCGCGGATCGGGATCTGGGGGAGCAGCTACTCGGGCGGCCATGTGCTTGTCGTCGCGGCGATCGACCGCCGGGTGCGGGCCGTGGTGAGCCAGGTCCCGCTGATCAGCGGCCATGACAATCTGCGCGCGCTGGTCCGGGCCGACTTCATCGCAGGGTTCCGGGAGATGTTCGACGCCGACCGGCTCGCCCGGTTCGAGGGCAAGCCGCCCGCGATGGTCCCGGTGGTGGACGAGGATCCGCTCGCCGCGTCGGCGCTGCCGACCGCGGATTCCTGGCAGTGGTTCACCGAAACCGGCAAGGCCCGCGCCCCGTCCTGGCGGAACGAGGTCACCCTGCGCAGCGTCGAGATGTTCACCGAGTACGAGCCGGTCAGCTACCTGCCGTACATCAGCCCGACCCCGCTGCTGCTGCTGGTGGCCGTGGGCGATCATCTGGTGCCGTCCGAGCTGGCGATCGCCGCCTACGACAAGGCGCACGAGCCCAAGAAGCTGGTGATCTTGCCGGGCGGCCATTTCGACGCCTACGTCAAGGGCTTCGAGCCGTCCAGCACCGCGGCCCGTGACTGGCTCGCCCAGCACCTCGCGCCGTAGCGGCTCACCGGCTGCCGAAGTCACCGGCTGACCGGCAGCTCAGTCACCCGGCGGCCGACTCACCGGCTGGCTCTCGCCAACCGGGCACTGACCGCACCCCGGGTCACCCGGTGCCAGATCGCGCCCGGATAACCCGGTGCCTGGTCGCGCCCGGGTAGCCCGGTGCCTGGTCGCGCCCGGGTAGCCCGGTGCCTGGTCGCGCCCGGGTAGCCCGGTGCCTGGTCGCGTCCAAGTAACCCGCTCGATGTGGCGTTGAACGGGTTGGGTGCCGTTGAACGCCGGTTTCAACGGGTTGCGCAGAGCGCGGGCGCAGCGCGCGCAGGCGAGACGCGCCCGCGTGGGCGACACGCCGTGCGGTCCGGGATGGCCGGGATTGTCGCGGCCGCCCGGCATCATGGGGGCGTCACGGCGGCCCCCGTTCGCAGTGGCCCGTTCCGGCCCTCACGAGATCCATGGCGCGGCGATGAGACTGGTTCACACCTCGGACTGGCACCTGGGGCGCACCCTGCACGGCGAGAGCCTGCTGGGGCACCATGCCGCCTTCCTGGAGTGGCTGCTCGGCCAGGCGGTCAGCCTGCAGGCGGACGCCGTCGTGGTGGCCGGCGACGTCTACGACCGGGCGGTGCCGTGCACGGATGCGGTGGCCCTGCTCGACCGCGCCCTGCGGGATTTCGCCGCCGCGCAGCGGAGCGCTGTGCGACGAAGGCACCCGATCCCGCCTGCAGGCCATCGCTGACTCCACGACCTGGCCAGCCCCCGCCTCGTCAGGCGGTCACGGGTAGCTCGCCACGTCGCCTGGCCGCCCCGGGTGGACTGTCAACTCACTGGAGCGGAATCGGGGCTGCTGGCTTCGCAGCGCCTGCTCTAGCGCGGAGAAGCGGACTCGCTCCTGCTCCAGCCGGATAGATGGCCCCAGCGTGCCGGCGACCAGATCGTGGTACAGGCATGCCTCGTCCGGATCCAGCAGGTCGAGTGATGCGCCGATCTGGCTCGGCTCCGTCACCCACTGGCTCCGGTGGGCCAGCAGCGTGGCGCGGTCCATCAGCATGGATCTGGCGTGCGGAAACGTATGCCGGAGCTGGTTCAGGATCGCGAATCCGTGCGTGTCGATGTCGCCCCAGTAGATAAGGCCGGTGTCGGCCAGCCAGGCAAGCCGCTCCAGAGCCGACACGGCGTACCCTCCGCCGAAGATCACCATGGCGTTCTCCGGGGCCGGGAACGCCAGGTAGGTGATCTCGTTCTCGGCCACGTAGACGGCGGTGACTCCCGGCGGGGCTGCTGTGACCTCCTCCGCGCGCACCGCGAGCTCGCTGAACTGGCCGTATCCCAGGCTGACACCGCCGCCGTGCAGCCGGAACCGGACGTACTCCGGCTTCTTGCGGAACCCGTACCGGCCGGCGAAATCTGTCCGCCGGATCGCGAGATTGAGCTGGCCGTCGTCCAGCTGGAGATCAAGCAGGTCGGCCAGGATGCCCCGGTGCTGCTCGATGAATTTCGTGTCCGAACCCGGCACGTCGATCTGGCGCAGGTACATGTCCCGCTGTTGACAGTCGGCTATCCAGCGCACGGTGCCGAGGAGCTGCGCCCAGCAGGCGTGCAGTCCGAGTACTCGCATCGGGTGGGCCGTCATCCACGGGACAAGCCGGGGGCAGCTTGCCCTGGTCGCATCGGCCAGCTCGGAGAACCTGCGCACGTCCCTGCTGACCCCGAGCAGTTCCCAGAGCTGGCTGAAGCTGTCGATCCAGGCCCGGCACGGGATGAGGTTGGCGCCGATCGCCCGGCCGCCGACCTTCTTGTACTCCAACCGCATCAGCTTCGTGTCCGCGCGCTCCCAGCGGCCAGCCCATGCCTGCACCTCGCCGAAGCGCGCGGCAAGCTCGCCTGCGGACGGGCCGCGCAGCGGAACGCCGAGCGGCTTCCAGTCCTGGCCGCTGGCGAACGCGCTGAGCAGCGCGCCTGCCTGCCAGCGCTTGCGCAGCAGCCCGAGCACGTCGGCCGGCGTGGTCCAGGCTCGCGCCGCGGCCGCGGGCATCTCAGCTCCCGGCGGCGGACGCGGTCACCTGCTGGGAGAGCATGTGCGCGAGCTGCCGTGCCCGGTACTCCTCGATGGTGAGCGTCTGCAGCCGTGAGTTGTTGTGGTCGGGATTGTCGACGAACCCGACCGCCGACACGTAAGGCTCGATCACGTGGATCTTCTGCAGCGGGGTGACGATCAGCAGCTGCAGCCCCAGGCGGCGGAATAGCTCGAGCGCGAAGCGGGTGGACTCGTCAGATCCCCGCCCGAATGCCTCGTCGATGACGACGAACCTGAATGTCTTGGACCGCGTCGCGCCCCATTCCAGCTTGAACTGGTAGGCGAGTGATGCGGCAAGGATCGTGTAGGCGAGCTTCTCTTTCTGCCCGCCGGACTTGCCACCCGAATCGGTGTAGTTCTCGTACTCGGTGTCGTCCTCGCGCCAGCGTTCTGAGGCGGAGAAGATGTACCAGTTGCGCACGTCGGTAACCCGCTTGGTCCACGCGGCGTCAGCCTCGGCCTGGCCCTCGCGTCCCCTGAACCGCTCGATGATCCGGCTGACCTGGAGGAACTTCTGCTCGGAGTACTGATCCGAGCCGTCGCCGGACAGTGAGTCGTCGGTGCAGACACGCAGCTCGGCGGCGAATTCGCGGATTTCGACGTTAGGCGTCCGCTGCGCTTCCAGCCGGATGTACCGCCCTGGGTTGTAGTCCACGCCTACCAGCGACTCGTTGATGGTGGCGACGCGCTCCCTGATCAGCTGGCCCTGCTTGTTGAGCTGCGAGTGGAAGCCCGCGATGTCGCGGATCGTGTTGGTGTTCAGGTAGGTCTTAAATTGCGCCTGGAACCGGGGCAGGTCGTCGTCGACCAGGCGGCTGTGCAGGTCGCGGTACCCGCCGGCGGACAGGACCGAGTCGTCGAAGTCTGCTGTCTCCAGCGGGTACTGCTTGCGGAAGTCGCCCATCCTGGACACGATCTTGTTGCCCAGGGTGTTGCGCCGGGCGGTCCGGCCGTCTACCAGCGAGGTGAGGACGCCGTGGGCGGTCCTGTCGGCATGATCGCAGTCGGGCGGGACAGCCAGCCGGAGATCGGCGAGGGGCCTGGCGGTCATTCGCTCGGCAATGGCGGGGAAATGCGCACGGGCCGGCTCGCAGCCCGCGTCCGCCAGCACACTCCGGGCTTCGTCAAGGCTGCGCCGGGCCGTCTCGATCTCGTTGCCCAGGCTGCCGATCTTGCCGCTAGCGGACTCCCGTTCGGCCTCTGCCGCCGTGATGTCCTTCTTGGCCTTTTCGAGCTGGCGGGTGAGCCGCTCCAGCTCTCCGGAGGCCTGCACCAGGCGGTGCTTCTCCGCCTTGAGGTCTTCGATCCGGCTGACCACCGTCTGCCAGTCGATCTCGGTGTACTCGCGGGTCTCGCTGAGCCCCGCGAGTACCTGACCCTGCCCGATGGCCGCTTCCAGGTCAGCCTTGAGCGTCCGCTGCGTGGCGGCGAGCTTGTTCTGCCTGTCCTGCAGCCTGGCTGCCTGCCGGAGCAGCGCACTGATCTTCTGCTCATTGGTCCAGCCGAGAATGTAAGAACTCCGGTCATCGATGCGGGTGGTGTCGTTCTTCTCGTGCCGCCCGCCGGATCCCTTGATCTGCCCGGCCTTCGTGATCGCCTTCGGCGCGCGCCGGAACTCGGTCATGTTCTCGACGCAGTCAAAGCCGGCCCGGCTGGACAGCTCGCGCTCCAGCCAGGGGTAGAACTCGGTGTCCTTTATCTCCAGCTTGGCGAACAAAAGCCTGCCGTCCGCGCCGGTCCCGTGGCCGGCACCGCGGGCCGGCCCATGAGCCGCCGTCGGCGCCAGTACCCGGTAGTAGACCAGCCGGGCGCCGAGATGATGATCGTTGATCCAGTCGGAAACCGCCGGGTAGTGCTCGTCGAGGACGAGAACGGACAGGCCGAAGCCGCGCAGCAGGCGCTCGGCGGCACCTTCCCACGCGGACTCTTCGGGGCGGACCTGGATCAGCTCGCCGGCGAACGGCAGCTCCGACTCGGCCAGGTTCAGCTCATGGCAGAGCAGTTGCCGCAGGTCGAGACTCCGCTTGGGGATGCTGCTGGACCGGGACCGGAGGCTGACCAGCTCGGCGTTCAGCTCAGCCGCGCGGCCCTGGGCGACCTTGGCCTCGACGGCGACCTCGGTGAGCTGATTCTGGCGGTCGGCACGGTGCTGGCTGTCTGCCGCCGCCGCCTCGTTAATCTCGCGCCGGCGGGCGCTGAACTGGCTGGCGGTCTCGACCGGCTCCATGCCCGCCTTGGCGAGCAGCTCACCGAACCGCTCGGCCTTGCGCGTCCGTTCCTCCGCGGCCTGGGTGTCCTCGGCCAGCCGCCGCTCGATCTCGCTAAGGCGGTCCCCGCCATGGCCGGCCCGTTCAAGCTGCAGGCTGGTTTCCTTCTTCCGCAGCTCCTCCAGCAGGTTCTTTAGCCGCCGCAGCGCCTGCTCGTGACCGGCCCTGGCCTTCTCCAGGCCGGATATCTGCTGGTCGAGCAGCCCGGACTTACGGTCAGCGAAGTAGTACCGCAGCGCTGCCCGCTGGTCGGTCGCCGCCTGGATCTCGGCGCCGAGCATGTCGTAGCTGTCACAATCGGCGAGCAGCGGCTCCAGCGCAGCCAGCTGCGCCTGTGCTCGCCGGACCGCCTCGTGGGCCCTGGTGAGGTCCTCGAAATGCGCCACCATTCGGTCAGTCCAGGAAGCGGCGTCGAAGGGCTCCAGCATGTGACTGCGGACGAAGTCGTTGAGATTTCCCACCGACTTCATCGACACCGTCTGGTGGAACAGCTCCATGGCCTGCTCGGACTCGATGCCGAGCCGGCGCCGGAAGTCCTTGCCGTAATCGGGAAAATGGTCGTGGGTGCGCGCGCCCGCGGCGCGCAGCTTCTTCTTCAGCGCGGCGATGTCAGTGCCGAAATCGGCGAAGTCGCCGATGACCGACATCTCGCGGTCAGCGGTGACGAAGAACCGGTCCGGCTGGCCCTGGTTGCCATCCCGCGTCCAGAAGACCTGGGCGATCGTGACGCAGGCGTCGTATCCGCGGTTGGCGAAGACGCCCAGGATCACCGAGTATGAGCTAGCATCTCGCAGCGGCACCGGACGGGACGAGCCGGTGATCTCGCTCCGCTCGGACTTGTAGTACCCGAGGACATAGGAGCGCAGGTTCCGCTCGCGGGTCTCTGCCCCGGCCGCCTTGTTGTAGGAGATGCGGTTGGCTGGCAGCAGCAGCGTGGTGATGGCGTCCACGATCGTGGACTTGCCGGAACCGATGTCGCCGGTCAGCAGCCCGTTGCGGCCGTCCGCCTGGAAGGTCCATACCCGCTGGTTGAAGGTCCCCCAGTTGTATAGCTCCAGGCGATCCAGCCGGAAACCGCTGAGCGGGTCGCCGCCGATCTCCTGCATCTCGACCGCGCTGAACAGCCCCGCGGTCAACGCCCTGCCTCCATTCGGGCGCCCGCATCCGGCGGCATTTCCGCGGCCGGGTAATCGCCATCCGGGTCGTCGCCGGCCAGGGCAGCCGCGTACCGGGCCAGCTGCCCGTCGAAGTCGGCCAGCCATTGGCCATCAACGAATGCCTTCAGGATCCGCCGCACCTCGAACAGCGACGGGGAGTCCTTCACCCGGCGCAGGAAGCCCAGCTCGATCACCTTGCCGATGTGGGCGTCGATCTGGTCGACCATGCGGGCCTCGTTGCTGGTGGACGGCATGAACAGCCGGACCATGTCGACTATCTGGTCCCTGGTCAGCATCAGCCGGGTGTCGCTGTTGCTGGCGTCGAACTCAGCCAGCTTCTTGCGCAGCAGGGCAAGCAGCAGGCTCACGTGGAACGACAGCGAGCGGCGCGCGATCAGCCGGGGCGGAGCCGGGCGATCGGGGTCTGCGTCCTGCTCGTCGGGCCTGGAGCGCAGGAAGGCGTATCCTTCCGCCTCGTCCACGATCACCGTCAGACCAAGCACAGCGACGTAATCGCTGACCTGCGCCTGGAGCTGGAGCAGGTGGCGCCATGCCTTGTCATGAGTATCGCGGTAGAGGACACCCTTCATCAGCTGGGTGACGACTAGCGGCAGGTCAAGCTCGGCGGTGGCCATGGCGGCCGGTCCCGGGCTCATAGCTGGCCTCCGTCCGGGCCGGCTGGCTGGCCGCGGCCGACCCTGCGGGCAAAGATGACCCTGGGCAGCGTAGCGGTCCGGTTCCCGCCATCCAGGTCACGCCAGCTGACCTGCTCCCTGGCTCGATCGTCGAACACCACCCGGAAGGCCTCGTCGGTCAGTGACAGGTACGTCACCAGCTCGGCGAGTCCGTACTCCAGCGGCTGCTCGCGGACCAGCTGCGCCAGTCCCACCTGCGGGCGCTGCTGCAGGGCGCGCCGGACGCTCAGCGACAGCCGCGCCGGGTCCACGTGCACCTGCTCGAAGAGCGTAGGCGCGTCGAAGCCGTCCTGGCCTGCCTGAATCGATGCGCTGTCAATCGGCGCCCGCGCCAGCGGCGTGTACAGCGGGCGCTCCATCGGCAGCGCGATCGCCGGGGAGGTGCCGTCGATCTCGGTAGTCAGGCTGACGCTATGCTGCTCGCGGAGCCGCAGCGCATTCGACTCGATGCCGCGCAGGATGTCCATCACGCGGCGGTTCTCCAACCAGGCCTGATCATCGAGGAAGCGCCGTAGCTGCTCGGACAGCATCCGCACGGTTGCCTGGGTGCGCTCCCCGGCGTCCAGCCAGTCGTAATGGATGTGGCTCATGCGCGCGTCGCTCTCGGCAATCCCGTCGAGTGCCTGCACCCGCTCAAGGAGCCCGGTCAGCTCCTCCTGCCTGCTGGGGGAGAGCAGAAAGTCGTAGAATGCCTGGAAGCTCCGGCCCTGATCGGAGTCCGCGATGGTCTCGCGGCTGCCGAGTACCTGGTCGAGCAGCTCGCCTTTCGAGCCAGTCCACGCTGCCACCCGCTCCCGCAGATCCCGGTCGAGCGCGCGGAAATTGGCCTCTACCTCGCGGAAATCCGACAGCAGCTCCCGGGCGGTCGCGGCGAATTGCTGATAGCGGTCGCGCAGGGCCGAGATATCGAGTACCTCGACCTCGCCATCCGCCGCCCGGGCGATCTCCTCGTCGATCTCGGTCCGGCGCCGCCGCAGTTCGGCCAGCCGGACTTCCGGGTCGGTCTCGGTGCCGAACACCATCTGCCGGAGCAGGATGAAGATCGTGTTGAGCCGCGACTCCGTGCCCACGAAGGAGCGTGCCTGCAGCGCCTTGACCCAGCTGAGGGCCTTCTCGACAGCCGGGGTGGCGTCGAAATGCGGTTCGTCGGAGCCTTCCGGGTAGTACTTGCGGAGCCACCCGGCTTCCGGCGCCGCCCAGTCATCCAGGTACGCCCTCGCTGGCTTGGGGTACGCCTGCCCGCCGAGCCGCGCGTTCAGGGCATACAGCTCGTCGTCCAGTCGGCTGGTCAGGTCCGAGGCGGAGATGGACCGGATGTTCCCCGTCACGAATACCTTGTCGCAGCAGGCCAGGATCAGCGGCGCGTTGGCAGCACACAGCAGCCGCCATGCTGCGCTGTGCCTGCGCAGCGCGCTTATCTCGTCGAAGTCCACGGCCCCTTGCTTTCGCCTGTTGCCCCCGCTGCTGGCGCCCATCGTAGAGGCGGGAGCCGACAAAGCCGGGCCTGATTGGGCCGCCCAGGGCGCTTCGAGCCGAATTCGGGCCGGCCCGGGCGGGCCCGGCGGCGCCTGGGGCACTCGCAGCCACGTCCGGGCCGGGTGGCTGACGTCGGGTCCGGTCAGGTGACACTGGAGTGGTGACCGGCTGGGTGCTGCATGTCGACCTCGATCAGTTCATCGCGGCCGTCGAGTTGCTCCGGCGGCCCGAGCTGCGCGGGCGCCCGGTCGTGGTCGGCGGCGATGGC
>Ga0137379_10003861_pt1 | contig 14044 bp, 12 predicted proteins | sample SagtaG_18_FD_104812 | JGI IMG/M metagenome (GOLD analysis project Ga0137379, IMG submission 104812) | Vadose zone soil microbial communities from Sagehorn Ranch, Mendocino, California, USA - Sage2_L_80_16 metaG | ecosystem: Environmental > Terrestrial > Soil > Vadose zone | place: USA...
ATCTACTGGCTCTCGCGCATCCCCGTGAACGGCTCCTATCTCACTGACCTCCTCCCCGGCATGGTGATCATGTCATTCGGCCTCGGCGCGCAGAGCGTCGCCGCCACCATCGCCGCCAACGCCGGTGTGCCTGCCGACAAGGCCGGACTCGCCGCAGCCCTGTTGAATGCCTCACAGCAAGTCGGCGGTGCGCTCGGGCTTGCCATTTTCTTCGCCGTCGCAACCTCCCGCACCAGCCATCTGCTCGCAATAAACACCGCAATGCCCGAAGCGCTCACCTCGGGCTTCCAGCGAGCGCTGCTTGCCGCCAGTATCTTCCTGCTTGTCGCGGCTCTAATCGCGACGCGCACCACGAACACAAAGGGTGAAGCGCACTCATCCGACGACAACGAGAACGCCAGCGCGGAAGCTGCGGCCCGCCTCCGGTCGGAGGGAAAGGGTCCCCGCAGACACCCCCGACGACGCAAGTCAGGGCCGCGCGGTATGCGGCGAGGGCATCGGTCTGGTGGCCGACCCGGTACAACGCCGTCATCAACAGCTCCCACAGCCCCTCACGGAACGGATAGGTAGCCGTCAGTTCGGTGAGCCGCCCGATGGCTCGACCGGACGTACCCGCTGGCAGACACCGGCCAAGGGCCTGAGCTTTGCGGAGCAGGGGCACGCACGCGCCAGGGTCGTCGTCACCGTGTCATGAGGGACCGCCCTCAGCACAGCCGGTGGTATACCGGTCCGGTGGGGAGCTTGACCGAGATCGTGCCGGGGGTGCTCGTCGCAACCAGTTCGTACGCGTCGCAACCAGTTCGTACGCGCTGACCACGACGACCGTTGTCGTCGGCGCTGCTGGATCGGACGGGTGCCTGCTCATCGACCCGGCGGTGACTGTGACGGATCTGGCCGCGCTGGCGGCCTCGGGACCCGTCCCGCTTCGGCGACCCGGACCGGCTGGACCTTGGCCGGGACAGCTCGGGGCACCTGGCGTTCGGCCACGGCATCCACCACTGCCTGGGCGCGCCGCTGGCCCAGCTCGAGGCGCAGATCGCCTTGACCGGCCTGCTGGCGAGGTTCGGCTCGATCCGGCTGGCGGTGCCGGCGAACTCACTGTGCTGGCGGCCGAGCACGCTCATCCACGGCCTGGAGTCGCTGCCGGTGCGGCTGTTCCCGGTCGGCTGAGCGCTCGCCCGCCGGGCTCCAGTAGTTGCTGGAGAACCTCGCGCATGTACTCGAGCGCCTGGCGATTGTCAAGATTCCAGCCGCTCGCCTGTTCCCGGGCTCGTTGGGGTTCGGCGTTAGCCTCGATCTTGTCTCTGGCCTCGGCAACCAGCGTGGCCCAGTAAGGGAAGGTCTTGTCAAGGTGGTCCAGCATGGGTGCGGCGTCCGCTAGCCGACCGAGGGTCGCCATCATGTTGATGAACTCGACACAGGTAACGCAGATGGCCTGCATGTTACCGGTGGTGAGGAGTTCGTCGATGTAGGAGCTCAGTATCCGGAAGGCCCGGGACGCCTCGCCGCGCCGGAACGCAGTGCGTGCCACGATGGGCCTGTTAGGCGACTGGGTGCGCTCGGGGACCTCCACGCCGATGGCCTCGTCGAACAGCCGCCCGGCGAGAGCGTTGTTGCCCTGCAACGATGCGGAGTACCCGAGCAGCATCAATGACAGGTGAAGCAGGGTCGGTGGTCCGTGGCTGCGATACCGGCTGGCCAGCGCCGCGATGAAGGCGTCGCCTTCCTCGAAATGCCCGCGGAGCGCGAGCCCCGCTCCAACGTCGAGCTCGAACTGTTCCGCCAGGTCGTCGTCGCCTCGCCGGCGCAGCTCGGCCATGGCCGACGGTGCCCACTGGGCCGTCGCCGCGTAGTCCTGGTAGACCGACGCTCGGGCATGGCGCATCAGGGGGTGGTCCGGCTCCCCATAGCGGTCGACGAGGCGCTCGTAGGCTTGAGGGTCCTGGGCCAGCTTGTATCGCTGAGCCGCCCAGGTGAGCCCGAAGACGACGAGTTCGGTGTCTCCGGGTGGTGTCATGGCGAGGATCCGCTCGGCCCAGTCGCCGAGCTCGCCCCGACTCCGGCGGACGGCCTCCACCACGACGGGACGGACGAGCGCATGGGCCAGGTGGCGATCGCTGGTGGCACAGGCCCAGTCGAACGCGGCGCGGAGGTTGGGCCAGAGTTCGTCGAGGCGGGCGACGCCCTCGGCCTCGGCCCGGCCGGCCAGCTGCCGCTGGATGCGAGTGACCGCGTCGAGGCACCACCGGGCGTGGCGTTCGGCGACCAGGCCGGTACCGCCAGCCTCGGCGAGATGCTCGGCGGCGAACTGGCGCATGGTTTCCAGTAGCCGGAAGCGCCGCCCGAACGGGCCGGATTCGACGATCAGCATCGACCGCGCCACGAGATCCCCGAGCAGGTCATCGACCTCGCTGATATCGCGCGCCGCGTCCACTGCGATCGTCGCGGCCGCAGTGAGGTCGAACGGGCCTACGAAGATCGACAACTGCTGGAACAGGCGCTGTTCGGGCGGGCTGAGCAGGTCGTAAGACCATTTGATGGTGGCCCGCAGCGTCCGGTGGCGCTCGGCGCCTGTCCGCGGGCCTGCGACCAGGAGCCGAAGATGATCGTCGAGTCGTCCCAGCAGGTCCGCCGGGGTGAGGCTGGTGGTCCTGGCGGCGGCCAGCTCGATGGCCAGCGGGACGCCGTCGAGGCGGCGGCAGATCTCCTCGACGTCGCGGCGGCTGGCGTGAGGATCGAAGATGTGGGAAACCGCCGACGCGCGCTCGTTGAACAGCTCCGCACCCGGCCCGGTGGGTTCCAGCGGTGCGACGGCGACGAGACGCTCGTGACCGTGGCCGAGTCCGAGACCTTCCCGGGACGTGGCGAGCATCTGTACGTTCGGGCAGCCGTTGGTGATGGCCTGGGCGAGCTCGGCGGCGCCGTCGATGACGTGTTCGCAGTTATCGAGGACGAGCAGCGCACGGCGCGAGCGCAGCGCCATGACGATGGACTGGGGCAGAATTCGCCCCGAGATCTCCTTGATGCCCAAGGGACCAGCGACGGCGCGGGGCACGTCGGCCGACGAGGCGATCTCGGCCAGTTCGATCAGCCAGGCCTCATCGACATCGGCTCGCCGCGCCGCTGCCGCGACGGCGAGCCGGGTCTTGCCGATCCCGCCGGGCCCCACCAGGGTCACGACCGCAGTGGTGGCCAGGGCGTCGTCGATGGTCTGGAAAACCTCGTCGCGTCCGACGAGCCGCCCCAGCCGCCTGGGGAGGTTCCCCCGGCGGCTGTCCTCCGTCCGCAGCGGTGGGTGCCCGTCGTCGCCGACCTGGAAGATGCACTGCTCGGCGACGACGCCGTCGAGGCGATACGTCCCGAGATCACGCAGGTCCCCCCGGTCCAGCAAAGCCGCGCTGGTACCGGACACGAGGATCTGGCTGCCATGACCGGCGGCCGCGAGACGCGCGGCCACGTTCACGGCGGGACCGAAGTAGCCCTGCTCTCGCTCCTCGGTCTCACCGGTATGCAGACCGATCCGGAGCCGGATCTCGACGCCGTCCGGCCACAGCTCGCCGCGTATCGCGGCCCGCAGGTCGGTAGCCCACGAGACGGCGTCGGCGGCGCCACGGAACGCCACCCCGAACGAGTCACCACCGGTAGCGAAGACGTAGCCGCCGTGACGATCCACCGCTTCGCCTACGAGCTCGTCATGGCGGCCCATCGCCGCGACCATCTCCTGCCGGCGGGTCCCCCACCACCGCCCCGAGTCCGCCACCTCCGAGAACCCGAACGTCACCGTTCCCGTCGGCCGAAGGGTGCGGTCCGCGGCCGGCATCCTCCGCGCCCGATCGGCGACCAGCCGCTCGTCGTGGCTGAGTACCAGCGCTTCGAGCTCACGCAGCGCAGGCCCGGGTTCGACCCCGAGGTGCACGCTGAGGTTCTGGCGGGCGGTGCGGTAGGCGGCGAGGGCATCGGCCTGGCGGCCGGCCCGGTACAACGCCGTCATCAGCAGGGCCCACAGTCCCTCGCGGAAGGGATAGGTAGCCGTCAGTTCGGTGAGGCGGCCGATGGCCGTCGGCGTGTCGGCCACGACACGCCGGGCCAGATCGGCCTCGACCGCGGCCAGCCACTGCTCGACCAGCCCGTCAGCCGTCGCGGCCAGGCCCGGGACGACGAGCCCGGCCAGGGGAATACCCGACCACTCGGCCAGGGCAGCGTCGACGTCACCCGCGTCGAGCTGTCGCTGAAACCGGACAACGTCCACCGCATCGGGCGCCACGTTCAGGCGGTACGCCGCGCCGGCCCGGATGATCGAGTCGGAACCCAGGCCCTTGCGCAGGCGGGTAGCGTACGACTGCAGGGTCCTATCCGCTGTCTGTGGTGGCTCCTCACCCCAGATCAACTCCGTCAGGCGCCATACCGGCACGGCCTTCCCCGCCGATAGGGCGAGGGCCGCGAGCAGGGCCTGACACTTCGCCGGACCGATATCCGCCGACTCCCCCTGATCGGTGACCGCGCTGACCCCACCCAGAAGCCGCACCTGCAGCACCACCGGACCGCTCCCTGCCTCGCCGCCAGCCTTCCAAAGCCAGTATGACCGCAACCGCGCCTCCAGCGATTCAACGCAGCGGCTCAACACCAGTACGGCACCGTCGATGCATGCCGCGCTTCCCCGTGGCGACGGACATCTGCCCGGTGTGATTACGATCGGCGTGACGACGAGAGGTGACGTGATGAAGGCGATCGTCCAGGAGCGGTTCGGCCCGCCGGACGTCCTGCGGCTGGTAGATACCGGCCTACCCGGGATAGGGCCCGACGACGTGCGGGTCCGGGTGCATGCCGCCGCGCTGAACCCATATGACTGGCATATGCTGCGCGGCGATCCGCTGATCGCCCGGCTGCTGCCGGACGGAACGGGGCTGAGGCGGCCGAGGCACCGAGTGGCCGGGATCGACGCGGCGGGCCGGGTGGAGGAGGTAGGCGCGAACGTGCGCGGGCTGCGGCCCGGCGACGAGGTGCTCGGCTTCTGCCCGGGCGCGTTTGCCGAGTACGCCAGCGCCGAGGCGAGCAAGGTGGTGCCCAAGCCGGCCGGACTGACCTTCGAGCAGGCGGCGGCGGTGCCGATGGCGGCGGCGACCGCCCTGCGGGGGATCCGGGAGGTCGGCGAGGTGCGGGCCGGGCACCGGGTGCTCGTCAACGGGGCCGCGGGCGGCGTCGGCACGTACGCCGTCCAGATCGCGGTGGCGCTGGGCGCGGAGGTCACCGGGGTGTGCAGCACCGGCAACGTCGAACTGATGCGCTCGCTCGGCGCCGCGCACGTCATCGACTACACGGCGGACGACTTCACCGAAAGGCCCTCACACTACGACGTGATCTTCGACAACGTGGGCAACCGGCCACTGGGCCGGCTGCGGCGGGCGCTAACTCCGGCCGGGACGCTCGTGCTCAATGCCGGCGGCTCACCCGGCCGCGTGGTCGGGGCGATGGGCCCGATGCTCCGGGCGGTCGTGGTCAACGGTCTCGTCCGGCAGCGCCTCCGGATCCTTCCGCCCCGGCAGGACGGTGCGGAGCTGGCCGCCGTTACCGAGCTCATCGAGGACCGGAAGCTCACGCCGGTCCTCGACCGGACGTACCCGCTGGCCGACACGGCCACCGGCCTGGGCTATGTGGAGCAGGGGCACGCACGCGGCAAGGTCGTCGTGACCGTGACATGACGGGACTGCCCTCAGCTCAGCTCGTGATATACCGGTCCGATGGGACGCTTGACCGAGATCGCGCCGGGGGTACTCGTCGCGACCAGTTCGTACGCGCTGACTACGACGACCGTTATCGTCGGCGCGGCTGGCTCGGGCGAGTGCCTGCTCATCGACCCGGCCGTGACCGTGGCCGACCTGGCCGCGTTGGCGGCCTCGCTCCGCGAACTGGGGCTGCGGCCCACGGTCGCGTGGTCCACGCACGCGCACTGGGATCACGTCCTGTGGAGCCGCTCGCTTGGCGACGCGCCGAGGTATGCCGCACCCGCCGCGGTGACCATCGCCGAAACCGAGCGGGACGGCATCATCGACAGTGTCGAGAAGTCGGCTCCGGGTCATGACCTCTCGCTGATCGGCCGGCTACGGGTGCTGGACGCCCCGGTCATTCCCTGGGACGGACCGACGGCCCAGCTGATCGTGCACGACGGGCACGCGCCCGGCCACGGTGCCGTGTTCCTGCCTGACAGCGGCGTCGTAGTGGCCGGCGACATGTGCTCCGACGTGGAGATACCGCTGCTCGATACCTTGGCGGCCGATCCGCTCGGCGACTACCGCACCGGGATGGAGCGGCTGGCGTCGGTGCCCGGCGTCCGCCAGGTGGTGCCCGGCCACGGCCACGTCGGGGAGGCCGACGAGCTCCGCATGCGGCTCGCTTTGGATGCCTCTTACCTCGACGCCATTGCCAGCGGCAAGCCGTCCGGCGACCCGCGGCTCGAGGATTGCGCGGAATGGATGCAGGTCACGCACGAGGCGCAAGTACGTTACTTCCAGCCTTGACTTCCTCTCCCGCCTGGAGGTTCCTGCTTCACCGCGCTGCGCCGGGGCAAGCCCCGGTCTTATCTGCGCTCTGCAGGCTGACACCGCCAGCCCAGCGGCCCTGGCGACGTTAACCGCCGCGTTGATGTCCCGGTCCAGCCACGCTCCACCGTGCAAACGATAACGACACAGATTGTTGTCCACCCGGCTCCTAGAAGGAGCTGGCATGTACGACGACGAGAACAACGACGGCAGGTTCCCGGACGAGCCCGGTCGAGGTGCGCTACCCGCGCTCGAAGCAGGAAGATCAAGGTGACCGGTCAGGGTGGCCTTGGCTGCCTGGCTCGATTCTAGAGCAGTGCGGCCCGGACGAGTGGTACGTGTGCGTCGAGGTCCACGAGCTGGCCGTGCTGCGCGACGGCAGGCGCGCGCCGCGCGGGACCGCCTCGCGGAATTTGTATTACCCGTGCTGTTAAAGAGACGCGAGCGAGATCCGCCTCCGGAAGGGGCGGTGAGCATGAACAGGTACGGCGCGATGGCACAGCGGCACTGGCAGCAGTGGCTGCCGGAACAGTACGCGTCGATGACGAACCCGGACGGCCTCTTCAGCGCGCTAGGTGAGGAGGTAGCCCGGCAGGTCGATGAGCTGGCCGGGGACGACAGGCCCGGCGAGGGTTACCTGGCTCAGGCCGGACGGCTGATGGCCGCACGAGCCCAGGCGGCAGAACTCGTTTTGCGGGAATGCGTCCTGCTCGCGCCCGTAGACGCCGGCGAGCAGGACGACGAGGAGGCATCGGGCGGGGAGTTGCCGCTGGTGGTGGACCGCAGCCACCCGTCGTGGACGGAGGTGGACGCGCAGCAGCAGGAGCGGACCGGCAGCCTGGCGGACGGGGAGGGGCTGTGATCAGCCAGGCAGTCGCGGGCAGCCCTGCGTTCTGGCTCGCGCTGATCGGCGGGCTGACGATGCTCTACATCGTGCCGACCCTGATCGGCATCTTCCGGCACGTCGAGAGCCTCGGCCTGGTGATCATCCTGAACCTGTTCCCGATCGCCTGGCCCGCCGCGCTGGTCGTGGCCTGCATGATGCCCCGCAAGGACGACCGATGACGTTACCCCAGACGGCGTACAGGTGAGCGGCCCCTGTCACCGACCGCACGGTGAGGGGTCCGCTCCCGTCACATTTCGACGGGACGACGCAATGGCAGCCGGGTTTCTACATACGACTAGACCCGGCGCATATCCTGAGCTTGTCCAGGCCATCAGGAATGAACGAGGTCTGCTGTGCCATCTAGCAGTCCCGGTGAGGGGAACGGAGCCGTCCCGGACCCGGAAATCCCCGAGCCATCTTTCGGCGAAAGGCTGAAGTACCTCCGCAGCCGCCGCGGCATGACTCGCGAGGTTCTCGGCGGCCTCGTGGGCAAGTCGGCCGAGTGGGTAAAAGCCATCGAGAACGGAAGGCTCCAACAGCCGAAACTGCACATGCTGCTACGTCTGGCCGAGGCGCTGCGAATCCGGGAACTTTCCGAGCTTACCGGCGACCGGTCAGTGCCCATTCGCGTATTCACTGGACCAGGCCACCCGGCCCTCTCCGCAGTGCGCGCCGCCATCAATACCATCGCGTGGGCCGACGGCCCTCCTGAGCTGCTCGATCATCTTCAAGCCAGGCTCGATGCCGCATGGCGTGCCAGGCACGCCTCGCCGGAACACCGGACCGTCCTCGGCGCGATCCTGCCCGGCCTTATCCGGGACGCGCAGCGCGCCGTCAGCTTCTACGAGGGCGCCGAACGGCGGCGAGCGCACGCGATCCTCGCCGAGACCTACAACCTCGCGCAGTTCTTCCTTGCCTACCAGCCCGCCGCGGACCTGCTGTGGCGTGTAGCCGAGCGCGCCATCGCCACCGCCCAGGAGTCCGATGAGCCGTATGCCATCGGTGCGTCGGTGTGGCTGCTCGCCCAGGCGCACAGGGACGCGGGCGAATTCGAGGTTGCTGAGGACGTCAACCGCCAAGGGCTGGAAGTGCTGAGGCCGCGCATGGATGACGCGCCTGCCAGGCTCCGCGGCATATGGGGTGCGCTGCTCTTCGAGGTTGCGTACACGGCAGCCCGCGCGGGCGAGCGCGGCCGCGCGTGGGGGTACTGGGATCAGGCCAACGACGTGGCGCAGCGCCTCCCGGCCGCATTTTACGACCCGATGACGTCTTTCTCCCGGATCATCATGGGCGCCCACGCGATGACGGTAGCCGTCGAATCGCGGCAGGGCGGCGAGAGCCGCCGCCAGGCCCGGCGCACGACACACCTGGCGATACCTTCCCAGCCCCGCCGCGGACGGCACCTGATCGAGGTCGCCCGCGGCTACCATCTGGCAAATGACCTTAAAGCGGCTCTCGGGACGCTGGACAGCGCCTACAAAACAGCGCCTGAAACAATTCGATATAACGGATATGCCCGGAAAATCCTATTCGAGCTGGCGACCGAAGGGCCGGCTGAGCTGCGCAGAGACGCCAACGGCCTAGCAGATCGGATCGGAATGCTCGTCTGAAAAAAGAGGGGGTACGAACTGTACCCCCAGCTGTTCCCCGCTGCTTCTAACGTGTGGCCTCGTCACGTTTGGTAACTCGATGAGGAGGCACCCGCCATGGGACGGGCGGAAATCAGCAGCGGGCAGGGCAGTTCGCGCAATGGGCGGCGCAGATATCGCAGCACGGAGGATATTGACCCCGCCGAGCTACGCCAGCAGGTGAGCTGGTGGCTCGATGAGCATCCGGATGGGACCGGCGAGCAGATGATCGCCGACCTGAGCCCGGTTTACCCCGAGTATGACCCGGGCGAGCTGGCGATCGTGCTGCGTGCCGCTCATTTCGCGGAAGAAGCGGAACCGCCAGCGGTGAGCGGCGCCCTGGCTGGTACCGGGCGCGTTGCAGATGACCTGTGGCTGATGGCGCACCATGAGACCAGCGGCAGACCGTTCCTGCAGCCGCGCCCGCTGGGCATCGGGCTAGCCGGCGCCCAGCTGGCCGAACTGGTCCTGGGCGGCTGCGTCTTCGTGGACTATGACGGCGCGGTGGCGGCCCGCCGCACCTGGCCCGGGGATGGGCTGGCCCGCAAGGTGCGGGACCAGGTCGCCGCAGAGCCCGAACGGCACACGGTGCCGGAGTGGCTGCTGTTCCTGGGCCAGAGCGCCGCACCGGACGTGGCGGCCCGGCTGGAGCAGGCCGGGTACGTGACCCGGGCTCTCGGGCGGGTGCCGTGGCGTGCCCCACGCTGGGTGCCGGTGGACCCGGACTGGGCGTTCGCGCCGCTGCTGCGGGCGCGCCCGGCCACCGATGCCGCCCGGCCGCTGACCGCCCACGCCGCGGTGCTGGCCGGGCTGGCGGTCGGGTGCGGGCTCGGGTTCCGGCTGGATCAGTACCTCCCGGCGGCCGGGCGCAGCGTGGACGAGGCCGTGAGCCAGCTCCCGCCGGACCTGCAGAAGCTGGCCGGCGCGGTCCAGGCGGCCGTCGGCGGGGCCGTCCTGTCGCACCGGACGTGAACGATTTCCCCTATCACAACTAACCGAACCAGGAGTCTCGCTGATGTCCCGAATGCAAACCGCAGGGCCCAGGCCGGGCAGCGTGTCGCGGGCGTTGGCCCGTGACCGGCTAGGCGTGCCCGTGGTGCTGTTCTTTGTCCTGGCCGGGGTCGCGCCGCTGACCGTCGCGGCCGGAGTCATTCCCACCGCATACGCCACCACCGGGCTGACCGGCATCCCGGCCGCGTTCCTCGTGATCGCGGTGATCCTGGCGGTGTGGGCCAGCGGGTATGTCGCGATGACCAGATGGATAAGTAACGCCGGAGCCTTTTACGCCTTCATCTCGGCGGGCCTGGGCCGGGTCACCGGGGTGGCCGCCGCGCTGGTGGCGCTGCTGGCCTACTCGTTCCTCCAGGTCGGGCTGTACGGGGCGCTCGGCCCGAACGCCGCCGCCGAGGCATCCGCTCACCTGGGCCTGCACGCGGCCTGGTGGGTGTGGGCGCTGGCCGCCTGGGCCGCCGTCACCGTGCTCGGCCTGGCCCGGGTGGACATCACCGGGCGGGTACTCGGCGTGCTGCTGTGCGTCGAGGTGATCGTCATCCTCGCCGAGACTGTCACCGGGCTGGCTCATCCTGACAGCGGACATCTCAGTTTCGCGCCCCTGTCTCCGTCGTCGTTGACCTCGGCCGGGATCGGCACCGCCGGCGTGCTGGCAGTGGTCGCGGTGCTGGGGTTCGTGGGGTTCGAGCAGGCCCCGGTGCTGGCCGAGGAAGCGCGAAGTGCCCGCACGACGATCCCGGTGGCCACGTACCTGGCGCTGGGCATGATCGCGGTGGTGTACGCGGGGGCGAGCTGGGCGATGGCCGCCCACGCCGGCGATAGCCATGTCGTCGCCGCCGCGGGCGCGCAGGGCCCGGGGCTGCTGTTCGGGCTGGGCGGCAGCGGCGTGCTGGCGCAGGCGGCTCAGTGGCTGTTCCTGACCTCGCTGTTCGCTGCGGCGCTGGCATTCCACAACTGCGTATGGCGGTACATCTACGCGCTGGGCCGGGAGAACGTGCTGCCCGCCGCGCTGGGCCGCACCGGCGGCAACAACATCCCCAAGACTGCCTCCCTTGTGCAAAGCGCCACTGGGCTGGCCGTCATCGCCGGGTACGCGCTGGCCGGGGCGAACCCGATGACCGGACTGTTCTTCGACCTGGGGACGACCGGCGGGTTCGGGATACTGCTGTTGCTGGCGCTGACATCGGCCGCGGTGATCGCGTTCTTCGCCCGCGACCCTCGCGGCGAGAACGCCTGGCGGCGGCTGATCGCCCCCGCGCTGGCCGCTGTCCTGCTGGGCGGCATCGTGGTGCTGGCGGTGCTGCACTACGCCACGCTGCTCGGCGTCCTGCCCAGCAGCCCGGCCGCGTGGGCGCTGCCCGCCAGCTACGCCGCTGTCGCAGCGGGCGGCCTGGGCTGGGGCCTGGTGCTGCGGGCACGCCGCCCCCAGGTGTACGCCACGATCGGGCTGGGCGCCCATGCTGTGACCGGCCAGCACGCCGCGTCCCGCCACGGGACGCTGTCATGACCCCGCCCCGCGAACTCGCCGCTGGTCAAGCAGGCCCGGCCGTCATCCTCGCCAATGACACCTGCACCGACGTCCTCAGCCAGGTCATCGCCGATGCTTTCTTCGACCTAGCGGTCTCCCGGTGGCTGATCCCCGACGCGGCCGCCCGGCGGGAGATCTTCCCTGGCTACTTCCGCCTCTCCCTCGAGCACGCCCTGGCCGACGGCATCGTCTGCACCACCCCCGGCCAGGACGCCGTGGCCCTGTGGCTACCCGCCGGCGAGGAACCGGCGCCCCCGCCCGATGGCTACGACGAGCGACTGGCCGCGGTGACCGGCCCGTGGGCCTACCGGTTCCGGATCTTCGATCAGACGCTGGACCGCCGCCACCCCACCGGGTTCGCCCACCACCACCTGGCCATCCTGGCCGTGCACCCGGACCGGCAAGGACAGGGCACCGGCAGCGTGCTGCTGCGCGCCCATCACGCGGCCCTGGACCGCGACGGCGTGCCCGCGTACCTGGAAGCCTCCGACCTGCGCAGCCGCCGCCTCTACCTCGCGCACGGCTACGCCGCCCGCAGTGGCCCCATCTTCCTGCCCGGCGCCTTGATGCACCCGATGGTGCGCCAGCCTGGGGCCGGCGAGCAGGCCGGGGGAGATCATCACCGGCAGGCTCACCGCGAGCGCCGGGCAGGGACCGGCGCCAGGAGGTGCCCGGTGAGGTACCGCGACCTGGACCGTATCGACCTGGACGCCGCCAAGGAGAAGGTGCGCGAGTGGATGCTCGCGCATCCCGGCGGGACGCCCGGTCAGATGGCCGCGGATCTCGAGGGCGGCTACGCGGAGTTCGCGGAGCACATGGCGATCGTGCTCCACGGCATCATGGCCGCCTTCCAGGATCACCCCGGGGAACTGGACCCCGGCGGAACCTCCGGGGAGACCGGGTGACCATGCGTGCGACAGCAGGGTTTGACGAATGGGCGCCGCCATCCCCGCCGGTCTCCGCGTTCCCGCCAACTGGCGATGAGATCGCTGTCGCCCGGCATGAGCACCTGGCCAGGGAGTTCATGACCCGTATCATCCGCTGTGACACCTGCCCGGCCGGCGTGCGGCTCTGCCGCGCCGCGCGTGGCCCGGGCGTGAGCCGTCCGTCCGCGCTGCCGCACCCGAGCGGCGGTCACTGCGATGAGCGAGCGGTTCAGGCGCACGGGACGTCGTAGGGAACATGGTCATGGACGGCAAGACGAGCCCCGGGCGGCCCGCCGTGAGCGGATACGCTCGTCTTGCCGCAAGCCCGGCAACCCCCGGCAGCGACAGCCGGTCCTGCGTCAGCACCGCGGACCTGGCGCGGGTCGCGCCCTTCGCGGCCCCGTGGCCGTACCTGAGCTTCCTCGAACTCGGCGCGCTTCCCGGCGCTGTGCCATGCGCCCGGCTGCATACTCGCCAGATGCTCTGGGAATGGGACCTGGCCCCGTTCGGCGAGAGCACCGAACTTCTGGTCTCCGAGCTGGTCACCAATGCGATGGAGGTCTCTCGCGCGGCGGCCCGGGACACGCCGGTCCGGTTGTGGCTGGTGTCGGACAAGGCCCAGGTCGTGATCCTGGTCTGGGACGCGAGCCCGCTGCCGCCCGTACCGGTGGATGCCGGCGGCGACGCCGAGAACGGCCGCGGACTGCTGCTGGTGCAAGCCATCAGCGCGCGGTGGGGCTGGCATTTCCCGCAGGACATAGGAGGAAAAGTCGTATGGGCACAGCTCCAGGAATGAGAACTGATGAGCAATGATCCCGATCCGCGCTTTGGCCAGCTCCAGCGCCCAGGCCTTAACGCCCGGCAATGGGAATGGGGCGACGCCTACGACATCGACATCGGTGTGGACGACGGCCTGATGGTGGGCACTGCGCAAAGACGACCTCGACGGCCAGATCACCGCAGGTAGCCCCGACATGCTGCGTACCGGGGGTCGAAGAAGACCACGCCTTGCGGCCGGGCCGTGGACACAGCATGCAGCCCCCGCCGTTCAAGCCGCAGCTTTCAGGCCGCCGCAGGAATGTAGCCCTGGAAGGATCAGCATCCCCGATGGCCAGCATCGAGCTCAGGAGGCTTGCCGCACTGCCCGGGACGGCAGGAGAAGACCACCCCACGGGCTGCCGGCTATGACCGTTGATGAGCGCATCCTGCCGGGGTGGGGACAGGCTGTCCCTGCGGCGGGGACCGGTGGTCCTCGCTACTGGCGCTAGCTCCAGCGGCGGGGCCTGGGATGGGGCGACGGCCGAGGGCTCTGACGCCGGAGGCGTCCGCGCGGGATCGTTTCGGTGCCGAGTTGCGTCGCTGGCGGACGGCGCGCGGGATGACGCAGCGCGGGCTTGCCGGGCTGGTCTGGCATAGCCAGGAGTTCGTGGCCAAGGTGGAGAAGGGTGAGCGGTGGCCGAGCTGGTATCTGGCCGCCCGGTGTGACGTGGCGCTGGGGACCGGTGGCGTGCTTGCCGGGTTGTGGCCTG
>Ga0137379_10003868_pt1 | contig 14024 bp, 13 predicted proteins | sample SagtaG_18_FD_104812 | JGI IMG/M metagenome (GOLD analysis project Ga0137379, IMG submission 104812) | Vadose zone soil microbial communities from Sagehorn Ranch, Mendocino, California, USA - Sage2_L_80_16 metaG | ecosystem: Environmental > Terrestrial > Soil > Vadose zone | place: USA...
ACGGATGGGCTGGCAGCGATCCCCAGCGACGTAGGCTTCCGGGTCTTCGTATTCGACGCTCAAGCCAAGGATGTTGTCGGGCAGTCCCAGTTGATCATCTCGAAACCTACCACTGTTCCTCTCATCAACCCGTTCTTCAGGTGGTGGACTCTGGACCCGGCCGCGAGTGTGAAGGTTCCCTTCGGATGGAAGCTTTCCTCAACGAATGTGGTCTCGGCCGAGTGGGGCATCGCGAACATTACCCAGGGGAACGGGGTGCAATTCCAGCTTAATGCTGCCTCTCCCTCAACTGGTCCCAGGGAGGTCACTCTCTCTCAGAGACCACTGTTTAACGCCACAAATGTAAACGTGGAACTGATGGACTCGTTGAATGAGGGCCCATCATCGACAGCCAGCTTTGGTGTATCCATTTCCGACGGAACCCACAATCTGTTTTACATATTCTCCAACACAATCACGTCGCCCGCGACCCTCCTTTACCCCGCTAATACGACGGTCGTGGTCCCCGTCCCATACGGAACCTGGACAGTCGTCCCTCTTGATGCACCGTCTGCCTGGCTCGCCCAATCCTGGTCTATCCCGCGAGAAGTTAGCTTCGCGATCTTTCTCAAGTCAGCATCGCCCGGAGTCCAGGCTGCAGGCATCACAGGGTTGACGCCCATCAAAGCTTAGCCCCAAAGGGAATCGTTGAAGAACAGTTGAGGCTCGACCCTACGGAAGGCAGGGTGGTCGAAGCCTTGAAGCAGAATCAAGCGACTACAGTATTCCGCGGAGTCGATACCGTCCGAAGCTGTTCTGTCGCACGATAAACTAATTGAATCACAAGCTTTCGTGCTCTGAAAACCTTATCGGAGCCAGTTCTTTCAGGACTTATTGTGCGGGGGTTGCCAAGCCAGGTCAAAGGCGCAGGGCTCAGGACCCTGTCCCGCAGGGGTTCGTGGGTTCAAATCCCACCCCCCGCACCAATAGTAAACCCCCGCTTCAGTAAGCTGGGCAATCGAACATGGGTTTTGGCTAGAGAAAGAGGGCTACAAGGAAAGCACGATAGAAAGACGTGTTCGAATACTTAGCGTCTTAGCGAGACATTCCGACCTTGCAGACTCTGAAGCGGTAAAGCTGGCGCTCGCTTGGATAGATTGGTCCGATGGGACAAGGAATTAGCTTGTGATGGGACAAGGAATTAGCTTGTGATGCCTACGCTCTGCTCGCTAAGTCAAGGGGCGTCGAGTTTAGCAGACCAAGATTCGAAAGGACCGAGAAAATTCCGTTCATACCTCTTGAGACCGAGCTTGATTCGCTGATAAGTGCCTCTGGTCCCAAAACGACAACAGTTCTCCAACTGCTCAAGGAAACGGGCGCTCGAATCGGCGAGGCCTGGGTGCTGAATTGGACAGACATAGACCTTGAGAATCGGGCAGTAACGTTTACCCCAGAAAAGAGAAGCCACCCGAGACAACTCAAGATTAGTGCCAAGCTCTGCTCAATGATTACTGCTCTACCAAAGAAAAGCTTGAAGGTCTTTGGAAACGGCAACCTTGAGAAGTTCCGTAGGAACTACGAGAAGCAACGGAGACACATTGCGGAGAAACTCGGGAATCCAAGGCTCAACCAAATCAAGATGCACTCGTTTCGACACTGGAAAGCCACCTACGAATATCACAAGACCAAGGATATTCTCCACGTAATGCGGTTGCTGGGTCACAAGTCAATTCAGAACACTCTACGGGGTTGCGTGGGTTCGTCTTGTTAGCTGGGGACGGCATTCTGGGGTATCATTTAGGCGGTTTCTACTCAAAATGGTAGCGAACGCTTTGTTGGCATCATCCATATACACCAACATTGCGTAACGAAATCGAGAGAGATTTTGACCCCTAAAAATAACGAATCGTTTCATTCTTTCTGTCTTGCTCGCCACGCCCGTAGTCGGTCGGCAGTCGAGGTTCTGTGACGGCACTCGAGCCCAAGGTCAAAGTCGCCCCTCAAAGCGTTTTTTACGCCTTGGGCATCCGCGACGGGACTTGCGCCTCGGGCTGCGGCGCTTCTCAAACCCGCGTCGCCGAAATAGTTTTCGGGGTCGAAATTGTGGAATGGGACCTTTGCTCTGCCTGCCTTTCACGGACCGGCTTCCTCGAATACTTCAACTCCTTGCCTTCGGCGACCCCGCGAGAAGCGGAGGAAATCGGAAAACTCCTGGGGAATTTCGAATGAGATGGGACAAAAGGTCGGGGCAGCGACGATAGGAGGAGTCTCCCTGCTCTTTGTCGCGAATGATTGGACGCGAATGATCGGTCCCCTGAAAGAAGACCTATCGACCACAATGGCGCTCACGGAATTGCGGAAATCGATGACACTGTTATGGGCAGGCCAGTGCAGTGCGAACTATCACTGAGCAATACTGATCTCTTGGTAATGTTTCTTGGCTGATAATCGTCAACTTTGAACCCAATAATGGTTCTCGCGTTTGGGACCAGAGCGGAGTGATTTCATTGTTGAGAGACTTCATTATGCTCGTGTATGACTTCACCAGAAGGCCGAAGATCACCATCTAGGGGATTGATTGCACTGGAAAAGGTTGGTTTCTGAATAATCATATACGTGTAAGTTCGAAGGGGTTCCAACCGGTCGGAAAATGAGTATGGTTTGGGCAAATTTCTTGCATTATGGTAGTTCTAAACCGAAGTCTAAATCTAACCCCGCGCACCAATTTTACTGAGCACGTCACCTCTAATCGTCAACGCACGGAGCATCGAGGGCAAATCTAAACTGGCCTTAGGCCTCTTTCTTGAACCGACTACTCGAGACGTCGACGAGCAAGCATTTCCTGCTCCATTCGCCAAGAGCCTCCTCCATGAGAGAGAACATCTTTCCAGTGAAACTGGTCTGGCGCGATCTCTGTGAACATCGAGCGTGTGAGGCTCCCGTTTGAGTCCAGCCCCTCGATCCAGATCTCGTCACGAACCTGTTTGCCAGTCCTTACAACTATAGTTCCTGAAACTGCCCCCAACCAAATCATCTGCCAGGTATCCAGTCTTGGGTCGTAAAAACGGAGGGTGGTTCCAATTCGCCGTCGACCGGGAGAGTTCTGGAGGCCGTCTTCTTGATTCGGATAGACCAGAACGTCTTGGATGGCCCGCCCGTCTAGAACATACGTGAATGACCACTCGCCGGGCTGGCGATAGACAACCTTGCCCTCCTCATCGTAAAACAGCACGTCTAGGTCCCACACGCCGACGAACTGTCCGAAGAGCTTGAGTTTGTCCCGGTAGGATGGGTGGGGTCCCTCGGCGCGAAGAGTTTCGAGGATGGGGAATACAGAGGGTTCGAATCTCAACGCTGTCTTGCACCTACCCTGATAGACACTGGCTAAAAGAGTCTCCCGAGTCGGAGGATGGATTTTGCTCCTCTAGCTCTCGCGCAACTGTCGAACCGACATTTTTGACCTATTCGGCTCCGAAACTGTTCCGTTGAAAGAGGCCCATGCTAACGATGCGGATTCGGTTCGAGCCTAATTGTGTAGGAGATGTTCCGAAGTTGCTAGATAGATGGCTCAACTCACTCCATCCTCCTAAAGACATCACTATTGTCTATCATCACTAGTCTTAGGTGCACGCTGGAGAATAGAGGGCAATCGAACCTCTTCAGGTCAGAGGACAATTGATCGAGATATCTTGAGACCGTGATGATTCACCATTGCGACGTTTCCGACTAATGGCAGGGCCACAACCCTATTATCAAGCGTCGCTATTCGATAGGGAATGAGTTCTTTCAATGACTCAGTGAAGTCTTACGAGACTCAGCTGAGAGACTGGCTGTCCAAGTGTCCGTCATGCATGCTATCGCCCCAGGTATCGTTGCATGCTCGGAGGGGAAAAGCCATGGTCCAAGTTGGCCAGAGCTTCGAGTTTGACGAGAGGCTTCGAGGACGCGATAACCCGCCGAATCGTCTTGTTGCCAACCGTCTCGTTCCCTTCAACGGGATGATTAAGAATCCGATAATCCTCTGGCTCAACTCTTCCTTCCCAAGAGACTCGATTTACCAACTGCACGAGCAGCCTGTTGTCCACCACGTTCTCCGTCTCGGAGCAGGCTACACATTCGCGAGCCTCCTGGAAGGATTGAAGACTGCGCTCAAGGCTGAGAAGATAGACGTCGATACTCTCAGAGACTGGGACGTCAAGAATTGGAAGTAGCACACGCACAAAGACCGACGTCACGCGCATAACGCGTTTCGGGTATGGGAGACTCGCAGAAGTGTCTCAAGCAATTTGTGAAAAGCTCATCAGAATAATCTCTCCGCTTAATCGTTAGGAACGCCGGTTCGACTTAAGCTTCACCATGAACAACAACTCAGCGTGAACACGTGAACGCATTGCTTAACTCAACGGAAATTTGGAATCCATTCCTTGAACAAGCTTAATGAAGGCTGAAAAGGAGGGAGCTGATGAAGACGATGAATCGGAAAAAACAATGGATAGGCGCATCAATTCTGCTCGCAACATTCCTTCTTGCACTACCAGTGCTAGCTCCCCGAGCTAGCGCGGCTCCTGTTACAGAGACATGTCTTGGATGCGGAATCACAATGCTTTCTCCAGGGTCAAACGGTGCACTCAACAACCAATCGACTGTCGGTCCTACTTTCCTCGTGTCCTTCGCTGTCAAGAACTTCACCCTTCTCCAGCCGGGCACCCACAACGATGTCAACATCACTAACTCTCAAGGATTGCAGGAGGGGCATATTCATGTGTTCGTCGACGGCAAATATGTCGAAATCTGGACAAGCTCAAACGGAATATCGCTTACTCTCAACAGCGGTTCCCACACGATTAAGCTTGAACTCGTCAGCGATTTCCACCTTCCTTTCAGCCCCGACATATCTGCCTCCACCACGGTAACCGTTGCTAACGGAGCAGATACAATACAGTCAACAGCAATGAACGCACAGAACTATAGCCTAGGCGCACTAATAGTCTCGGTAATAGCATTGATTTTAGTGGCTTATGTTGCGTTCAAGCCTAAACCAAAAACCGCTTAGGCGAAGCCCCTTCTACGGGGCACGTCCCCTTTTTCTTAAGACTTTCCCATTAATACTCGTGCTTGTGATTGCACTTGGTCCCCTAGTTGAAACGGGGTCTATCAGTGCTTATGCTTCCGGCCAAGCCAATGTTGCCATAGTCGACAATGCGTTTCTGCCTAAGCGCATCAACGTCACTACGGGCACCACTGTGATCTGGACTTACGCAAGTAACTGGAGCAGCTTGCACACCGTGACGTCCGTCGGGAATACAACCCCGGGAGGAAGCCCTCTGCTAAACAGTGGGACACTAAACCCAGGCCAGAGTTACAGCTATACCTTCTACCAACATGGGCGCTACACCTACCAGTGCTCCTACCATTTCACGATTCCTGCAATGAGTAACGCTTGGGTGAACGTGACCGGAGCTCCGGTTACGCCTCCAGCTTCCCAGAATGCTCAGTCCTACTACACCCTCATCGTAGCCGCTGCAGGGGTCGTAGCTGCAGCGATTGTAGCGACGCTGGCCTTGTTTATCAGGAGGAAGAAGCGAGGCGCTGGATTGCAAAGGGCAACGCGAGAAGGATAATGACAATCGTGATCGTGGCCGCTCGCCTTATGCGCTCCATCAATTCTAAGATCCTCATGCAAAGATGGTGCTAGCCTAATAAGGCGCGGAAAGATCAAAGGGAACGGATTACTGAACCGATGTTGCAGGAGTAATTACGGTAGTTGTTGGAGTTCTGGCGTTGCAAGGGCATGATGCAGTGACTTCAGCTCGTTACGAGAAGGTCTGAAGGGGCTTGTCGTCCAGGCCAAAAGCTTCCCACAAATCCAGATAGCCAAGCCATTCGAGTCTCTTCGGCGTGGCCAGCAACAGGACGAGCAAGATCATACGACGGATCGAACGCGATGCAGGAGTACCCAATCTCAGCAAGATACTAGTAGACCGGGTCAAACCAACAGACCTCCAATCCTTGCTTCTGGAAACATACCGGAGAGTTGTCCAGCGCCGGAGCCCAGGCACAATATTCTCTGATTATGTTTCGAACAGGTTCACCCTCCCATCACAGAGCGACCCCGCCACTCTCCTCGAATGGGACCGGCTTGCTTTCTCCCACTTGCCAGACGGGTTTCACGCCATCGAGCTTTCCCCGGTCTCCCCCATAGGCAGTGCTTCCTGCGTAGCTCCGGTTAGCCAGGATTGGGTTCTGACAACCATCAGAAACATGGAGGTGGTATCCGACCCGACCAACATGCTTGCTCTGGAGTGTGCCCTCCGACGGCAGAAGTTCACCCGATCGGAGCCAACCAATCCCACACCTGTACATCTCGCCTGCAGCCATCGGGCAGTGAGGGCCCAACGGTATCAAAGCCCCAGCTCACGACAGCACTTCCGCCTATTCTCACTCTGCAGCGCGGGCCGCGACACTGGGAATCTTCAATTCGAACTCCAGGCGATGGCCCAGCACATTGGATTCTATCTAGAGTCGGTACGAGCCTTTCTAGAGCCAACCATCCCTCTCCGAGTCACGATAAATCCCCTATCTTCAAGTACTCGCAACAGTCAAGCCCTAACCTCGACTCTAGCGAAACTGAAGAGGGAATTCGACCAAGTAGACATAAGCATTGAAGAAGCGAAATCCAGAACAACTTACTATCAACAATTACGCTTTCACATCCACGCCGGTCCAAAGGGAACCTCCGAAACGGAGCTGGTAGATGGGGGCGATACGGATTGGACCCGGAAATTCTTGAACAATGCAAAAGAACGCCTAATCATAAGCGGAATCGGGTCTGAAAGGCTCTGTGAGAAATTCGCTCCCCAACCCTCCCATATCCGGGACCAGCCATGACTGACAAGCCCCTGGGAGGGTTCTTCACCCTCAGCGATCTTGAGGCCGCTGCCTCAAAGAAAGTCGCGGGACCAGCCTGGGCCTATGTTCAGGGAGGCGCTGGCGAGGAGCAAACGATGAAGGCCAATCGAGAAGCCTTCAACCGAAGAACACTACGCCCCCGAGTCCTTGTCGATGTTGAGACCCTCGACCTCTCGACCACCATCCTCCATGAGAAAGTCAGCGCTCCCTTCTACATCTCACCCACAGCCTACCAAGGGCTACTACATCCCGACGGAGAGCTGGCCACTGCTAGAGCTGCCAGCGCAGCCAATGTTCTAGCCGTTTTCAGCACCATCTCCTCCCGGTCTCTGGAAGAGATCGCCCAAGCCGCCCCAGCGGGTCCTCGTTGGTTCCAGCTCTACCTCCAACCAGAATTCTCAACCACGCAGAGTTTGATCGACCGAGCCGAGAACGCCGGTTACACAGCACTAGTCCTAACCGTGGATGCCCCAGTCTTCGGCAACCGCGACGGGACAGTCCAAGCAGGGTTCAACGCCAGCTCGATTCCCCTCGGGAATGGGACCCAAGTTTTTCCCCCAACGCATCCCACCCTTCAAGGCCAACACTACCACACTCGCGGCGAAGCCTCGTCCACCTGGGGCATCCTCGACAGGCTCCGGAAAATGACCCGTCTACCTCTCTTAGTCAAAGGAATTCTCACAGGCGAGGATGCCCGAAAGGCCGTAGATCATGGCGTGGATGGAGTAATCGTCTCCAACCACGGAGGACGACAACTCGACCAGGCTCAGGCGTCACTCGACGCACTACCAGAAGTACTAGGGGAGGTCGGGTCCGAGGTAGACGTCTACCTCGACAGCGGCGTACGCCGAGGAAGCGACGTTCTCATCGCCCTCGCCCTGGGAGCCAAGGCTGTGGGCCTCGGACGCCTCGTCCTCTGGAGCCTCGCAGCCGGCGGAGTAGAAGGCGTGGCACGGATGCTCACACTCCTCAAAGAGGACCTAGCCACCATCATGGCACTAACAGGACGCCGAACGATCACCGAAGTCGACAGTACCCTCTTGGGGAAGCCGAACAGGTAGGATCCGTGACCATAGTATTCTCACATGTGGACGGGTGCTAGAATCTTACACCCGCCTTTCTAGGTGGGGTCAGGAAACAGGGTTCAGGAATTGCAAAGCTTTGAGTAGTATACTGTCTCGGTTCCGAGACAGGCAGTAAGTACCTAATCTAGCCTTCTTTGCTGCCCCATGGGTGTGAAAGAATGGAATCTCCAGTTTTGCAAACAGCCTTTGTTGGTGAGACAAGCCTAGCATATATGGAAACTGGCGCAGGCCAGCCCATCATCTTCGTTCACGGCATTCCCACGGACTACCGGGCCTGGAACGCCCAGGTAGAAGCCTTCTCAAGCAAATACCACATGATCGCCTACAGCAGGCGTCTCGCCAAACCCAACCAAAACAAAGAGGACTACGCCAACAGCACGATTGAAAACAATTCGGCAGACCTCATCGGTCTGATTCAGTACCTGAAAGTTTCCCCCGTTCACCTAGTCGGCCATTCCTACGGGGGGTTCACTGCAGCATACTGCGCCGCAACACATCCGGAGCTCATCCGAACCCTAGTGCTAGTCGAACCAGCTGTCTCGACAATACTGTTGAAGGACCGAAAGAACCCGGTGCAACTCCTATCTCTCCTTCTGAGGAGTCCCTTAACAGCAATCTCCGCAGCCAAGTTTCAACGAAACTCCCTGGACCCCTCCCTCGCCGCTTTCGACCGTGGAGACTACGACACCGCCCTCAGGCTGAACGTGGACGGTATAATGAACCAGAAGAACGCGTTCGACAGACTTCCGGAGCCCGCCCGGACGATGATGAAAGAGAACGAGAAGACCGTGGGAGAATTGAAGTCAGAACCTCCAGCCTTCGGGAACGATGTTGCCTCCAGAATTTCTGCGCCCACCCTTCTGGTAAACGGAGCTAATAGTCCAAGAGTCTTGCACACGATAGCAAACAGGCTTGCCAAGGCGATACCGAACAGCGAAGTGGCCAAGGTCCTAGGCTCGGCCCACTTCCCTCACATGGCAAAGCCTCAAGAGTTCAACACCTTGGTGCTCGACTTTCTCACGAAACAAGCCTAGAAAGCCAGTTGAAAGACCGTCGGAGACTCCCAAGGCGCCACTGAAACCCCCAATTTCTGACCCCCATGACCACGTTGTTCAGGAACAGGTCAGAGTATCGGATAGAAATACTGTTTCTCTAAAGGGATTGGTTACGGGTGGTTAGAGCCTGTTCTGTTTTTTGTCCGCTGATCTCATGGTCCCTATGCAGTAGCTCGTAGTGGTTGACGCACAGGTTCCTACCGCATGTATGACAGAATTCCGCAGCCTCTTGGCCACAACGCTTCTCGTGGGCCTCCAGTTCTTCCGGACTACCGAAACCCCCTACGTCTCCAACCTCTACTTCCTCGCAAGCCTTGATTTTGGAAACGGTTGTGGGGGTCGTAATAGGGCCCGTGAGCATCTTGGGACGGGGAATTGGTTTCTTGGTAGCTCGCGTCTTGTTTCTTGTCTTCGCGCGAGCCGGTTTTCTCTTTCGTGTTCTCGAATGTGACTCATGCTTCATGGCTGACATCTTAGAAAAGGCCGATGTCGGCGATAGCTTCTGTTTAACTCCGACCCCAGATACCAGGTAACAGAGCCTCACGCGGTCTTTCCTATGGTCCCCAAGTTATTGGATGCCGGGGACTCTTTGGCGAGTTGGGGTCAAGAAGTCTAGGACGAAATCGTGGCCAGCCGTTTTCTCAGTTCGCCTAGGTACTCGTCTTTCAAGCGTAGAAGCGCCACGTCAAGCCTTTCCGGGAATTCCCCGTAACTCTTCGTCCAATAATGCTCCCACGCGACCGCCCTTCCACTATACCTCGGGCCCGCAATCTCGTCAGAGACGTGATGAAGCATCTCTTCGGAAAGGGTTTCTAGGGCTTGAAAGTACGCGTCGGAATCCATTCCGTAATACCAAGCATCCATCAGGGAAGAATAGGTTTCCCTGCCGAGGGCCATCACACCCCGGCAATAATCTGCGTAAGTATCTAGGTGCTGCCAGCCAAGCTTCGACTTGTCCGGCAGTTCTACCCCTTGCAGGGAAGAGGAGTTTACGAGGCTTTCAGCCGAATAGTCCACTCCAGGCAGAATAATAGGCACAAGAGGATTCCGAATCTCCCTCGGAAGATAGCGCCGTCCTAGAGATGGGATTTTCCGAACGAAGGCCTGTATTCTCTGGTAAGTTTCCCTTCCTCCCGATGATTCATAGTTGATGAACGGGATCCGCATCGACAGGAACGGATAATTGTACGAGTGCTTCTCTAGGTCCGGCTTGAGCTCTTCATAGATTGCCCCCATGAGGTCCCTTGTCAGGAGAACAAAATTTTCAATCACGATTCTCTTAGGGTTCCTAGGAAAATCGCGCTCAGAAATCTCGGAGGAGACCTTCTTTGTGAGTTCAAAGGATGGCACGGATTGGAGGTATTCGGCCAGTTCACCCATGTGAGCCAGCTCGTACCACCTTTGACTGATCTTTGGAACCTTCATCTCTCACTAGTTCAGCCAACAGCAGGCTTTGCAGGCTTCGAACCAGCTCATGCCCAATTAAAGATAAGATCGTTTGGCCCGGGGCAGCACCCAGCGAGTGCTCCTTACCACCAGTTAGGGGGGTTGGTCTCCAGAGCCTACAAGAATCTTGCCCGGTCGGGCCTTGTACGCCGGCATTCCTATCCCAACCGCGATCATAGTCGCCCTGTCCTTGGCTTGCGGGGAGAAGAATTCTGTCACAGCATCATCGTAAAAAGTCGAACCGGAAGCTCCCATTCCGAGGGCGTAGGAGGAGAGGTAGATCTTCCCAGCCCGAACGCCAGCCTCAAACTGGGCAGCCCGGTACCCCCTGTTGCCCAGCGAGGCCAACACACGTGCCAGGTCTGTCATTAGGAAGAACACCGCACTCGCGTCTGAAAAGAGTGGCTGCTCAAGGCAGAGGTATCCTGACATGTCCCGAAACCTTCCAGCCTTCAGCTGCCCAAGAGAGTCCTTTTCCCTGTCGAAGAAGTAAGATCCAGAGGGAAGTCCTTGAACCTGATTGGCTATGAAATAGAAGTCGATTAGTGATTCTCCATGGGGAAGAAAGTCCAGGGGAATCTGGGACGTTGAAGCGTCAATGATTGTGGAAAGGTTCTCGAAAGAGATAGGTTGTGGAGAAAATCTTCGGGTCGAACCTCTGCGCAGTATGACTTCCTCAAGGGGAGGAGTTGAACGTTCTTCCCTTAGAGGTTGAAGCTGGAACGTGGGGCGGGGGGTCCGAACCGCTTGAGTATGAGGCCCGAGGCCCTCTCTCCAGGCCTCCACTTCCCCAGGACTTTGCAGTTCAGATTCCTCGTTGGTCCTCCATATCTCCGCATATTCGGCCTCCTCCCTTGAGAGAGGCTCAACTTCGAGAACCAGCTCAGAAATCTTCTTCAGCTCGTCGTCAGGACTCCGATGGAGGCTGTCCCCGATTTGGACCAGAGCCACCGCTGCTTCTTTTCCCTCTTCCAAGCCCAAAAGACGGTTCACGTCTCGGTCAACGAATCCCAGGTCGAGCCGGGCAGTCAAACCCTCGGAGAATAATGTAGCCAGGAGATTCGCGGCGATAACCCCAGAGTCCCAGAACCAGTGGCGATAGGACCTCGCCTCGTATTTCCACGCATTTCGCCAAGCCAAAGAAGTAAACGCTACAGTAACAGGCTGGGTCAAACCCGCCCTGCCGACAGCTGCAGCCAGCTCGGCCGAATAGTCGCCGTCCCGCAGCTTGACTAATGCAAAGTCGCGGGGGTTGAAATGATACACCCCAGGCGGCAGGCTGGGAATGCCACCGGTGACCACGTAGAGTTCAATCGGGTAAAGGGCCCCTGTTGCCGGAGCCGCTCGCATGTAATACACGCCCGCGCTAGTTTTCATCTTTCTCGTCAACCCCGCGGAAAAGAACAGAACCTCAGCAAGAATTCCCAGATCTATGCTTGCAGTCATTGCATTGAGAGGAGAGTCTCTGATAGTTCCGATTGAAGGCTTTCTCGGATGGGGAAATTCGCGAGGTAGAGCAATCGAAGGTAGGTTCCTGTAAATCTTGAAGGGAGAAGGCCGGTTTTCCCAGTCGAGATAGTGGGCCGACGTTCTCAGGCTTAGTTCTGAATGCTTCGTCGTTTCATGGAAGTCGAAGGCGGAAAACTCCGAACCAGGCGTGATGGATCACTTCAGGCTAATCTGCTCGACCTTTCTCAGAGGTTCTTGACCATGCGTTTTGTCCAGTCCAGCTGTCTTTCCAGGTTCATGGCGTATTCCTTCAGAAGCAACTTGACCTCCTTTGGAGGAATCTTACCCCCTTTGGATTCGATTAGTTCACGGGCAAACTGCAGATGGCCGGTCATGTAGTTCGCAAAAAGAGTGGGAACACTTTGGGGGCTGATTAGTTCAATGATGATGTGTCTCATCGCGCCCCAGTTTCTTCCCATTTTCTCGGGAATGTCCCTGTGCTTCTCTAGGAACTTTCTTCCGTCCTGGGTGATTTCGTAGACTCTTTGGGATGTTCCTGCTTTCCTGGGTGATTCGGCTCTAATGTACCCTTCAGCCACCAGCTCCTTGAGGATGGGGTAGATCGACCCGGCTCCGGGCCGCCAGGAACCTTCGGTCTTGCTCTCTATTTCTCGGAGGATATCGTAGCCATGGGCGGGTTCATCTGCGATTCTGTGCATTATGTAGAGCCTGAGAAAGCCTCGGGGGGCGCCTTGGGGGCCTACAAAACCGTGTGGATTGCGCTTTCGTGAATCTGCTTTTTTCTTGGAACCCGGCATCGATACCGTTCTTAACGGCTACCTTGGCGCTAATAAATACATGCGGAATTCTTTATATTCTACTATATCTGACACGATATATCCAACGCGATATGCTTTGAGTGGGACCTCATCAGTACAGGTGGAAAACCTAGTAAAGACATACGGTGACGGAACGAAAGCGGTCAAAGGAATATCCTTCGCCGTTAGCGAAGGGGAATTTTTCGGATTCTTGGGACCCAATGGTGCCGGGAAGAGCACCACAATCAAAATACTGACAACGATCCTGCGAAAGACCTCAGGGTCGGTGCGAGTCGCAGGTCTGGATGTGGAAAGTGAAGCGCAGAAGGTCCGGAAGCTCATAGGAGTTCAAATGCAGGACACCGTAGTCGATGAGGACCTAACGGGAAGGGAGAACATGTTGCTTCAAGGACACTTGGAGCAGATGCACGGAGAGGAGTTGAAGGAACGAGTGAACGAGCTCCTCAAAATAGTTGACCTTGAAGAGGCAGCTGACAAGCGGTCAGCCTACTATTCCGGGGGAATGAAGAAGAGGCTCGACCTCGCCACCACACTTGTCCATCGGCCCAAACTACTCTTCCTAGACGAGCCTACAACAGGCTTGGACCCGCAGGCGAGAGCTGCAATCTGGACTTACCTTAAACAGCTCAACGAGGAAGGAATCACTATCTTCATCACAACCCAGTACTTGGAAGAGGTGGACAGGCTATGTCGCCGTCTCGCAATAGTCGACAATGGAGAAATCGTGGCTCAGGGAACTCCTTCTGAGCTTAAAAAGGAAATCGGAGCTGACCGAATTACATTGGCGTTTGAGAATGGCAACCCGGGCGGATTGGTTGTCAAGGACAAGGCCAAGCAGGTTCTTAACGGCCTCACCGGTATTACGAACATAGTTGAGTCTGATGAGGGGCTCGTCGTTTACGCGAAGAATGGGGGCTACATGGTCCCTGACATTGTGAGATCATTCGACACGGCCGAGATTCACCTCTCATCCATCGGAGTGTCTACTCCGACATTGGACGATGTGTTTCTCAAGCATACTGGGAGAAGAATCAGACCAGAGGCAATTGACAAGTCAAAGGGTTCGGGAAGAATGTTCGGCAGGAGACGGTGAATAGAAGATGACGCTGCTATCAGACACATCGCACCTCTTCGTCAGGTCGTTGAAAAAACTGCTTCGCAATCCAATACTCCTCTTCTTCTCTCTCTTTCAACCGGTAATCTTCATTTTGCTCTTCACACAACTGTTCGGCAGGTTCGCCCAGCTTCCAGGCTTCCCCGCG
>Ga0137379_10003870_pt1 | contig 14019 bp, 13 predicted proteins | sample SagtaG_18_FD_104812 | JGI IMG/M metagenome (GOLD analysis project Ga0137379, IMG submission 104812) | Vadose zone soil microbial communities from Sagehorn Ranch, Mendocino, California, USA - Sage2_L_80_16 metaG | ecosystem: Environmental > Terrestrial > Soil > Vadose zone | place: USA...
CATCACCGGCTGCGCGCAATGGTGGCCGGTGCGGATGGCGACGCCCTCCCGGTCCACGATCGTGCCGATATCGTGCGGGTGGACGCCATCCATGACGAACGACAGGATGCTCGCCTTCCGCCGCGCGGTTCCGATCAACCGCACGCCGTCGACCTCCTGCAGCACCTGTGTGCCGTAGTCGAGCAGATCGCGCTCGTGCGCGCCGATCGCGTCGAAGCCAATCGCGTCGATGTAATCGAGCGCCGCGTGCAGGCCGATTGCGCCTGCGATGTGGGGCGTGCCCGCTTCGAATTTGTACGGCAGCACGTTCCAGGCGCTCCGCTCGAACGTCACGGAGCTGATCATGTCGCCGCCGCCCATGAACGGCGGCATGGCGTCGAGATGCGACTGCTTGCCGTACAGGACGCCGATTCCGGTCGGTCCGTACAGCTTGTGGCCGGTCGCGACGAGAAAGTCGCAGTCCAGCGCGCGGACGTCGATTCGCATGTGGTAGGCCGCCTGCGAGGCATCGAGCAGCACGGGCACCTGGTGCGCGTGCGCGATGCGGACGATCTCCGCGACCGGCGTGATCGTGCCGAGCGCATTCGACATGTGCGTGATCGCGGCGATCGTCGTCCGCGGCGTCAGCCGCCGCTCGAACTCCTCGAGGATCAGTTCACCGCGGTCGTCGATCGGCGCCACCGCAAGCGTCGCGCCCGTGCCCTCGCAGACGATCTGCCACGGGACGATGTTCGAGTGGTGCTCCATCGCCGAGATGAGCACCTCGTCGCCGGGTCGCAGGCGCGGTTTGATGAAGCTGTACGCAACCAGGTTGATGCCCTCGGTCGCGTTGCGGGTGAAGACGATCTCCTGTGTCGACGCGGCATTGAAGTATGCGCGGACGCGACCGCGGGCCGCCTCGTAGGCGTCGGTCGCACGACCGCTCAACTCGTGCACTCCGCGGTGCACGTTCGCATTGATATCGGTGTAGTAGGACGCGATCGCGTCGAGTACGCGTCTCGGCTTCTGGGTCGTCGCCGCATTGTCGAGGTAGACGAGCGGTTTGCCGAAAATCTGCCGCGAGAGGATCGGGAAATCCGCGCGGACGCGCTCGACGTCGAAGGACCGCCCACCCGACGCGTCAATGGTTGCCGGACCCGAGAGGTCCGCCGTGCGGCCGGTGTCCCGACCTTTGAGGCCGGGAGTCATCTCTTCACTCCGTCCGCTTCCGCGAGATCTTTCGCCAGCTGTTCGAAGAGCTCCGCCTCGAGCGCGGCGCGCAGCGGCTGGACCTGTACGCCGTCGAGCACCTGCGCCGCGAAGGCGTGGATCAGCATGTCCCGGGCCTCGGAGTACGTCAGGCCGCGCGCCCGAAGATAGAAGATCGCGTCCTCGTCGAGCTGCCCGATCGCCGCGCCGTGCGTGCATTTCACATCGTCAGCGAAGATCTCGAGCTGGGGCTTGGTGTTGATGGTCGCGCCATCGGTCAGCAGCAGGGCGCGGTTGGTCTGCTTCGCGTCGGTCTTCTGCGCGTCCTGGCGCACGATGATCTTGCCGTTGAAGACCGCGCGGGCGGTGCCGCCGAGGATGCCCTTGTAGACCTCGTGGCTGCCGCAGTGCGGCTTCGCGTGATCGATGGTCGTATGGGTGTCGACGAGACGATCCCGGTCCGCGAGGTAGAGCCCGTTGAGCGTGCAGTCCCCACCCTCGCCGTCGAGAAGCGCGAACACGTCGTTGCGCACCAGCTTGCCCCCGAGCGTGAACGCGTGCGAGGAGAACCGCGAGCTGCGGGACGTGTGGACGTGCAGGCTCGCGACGTGGAACGCGTCGAGCGACTCCTCCTGCACCTTGTAATGGTCGATTCCGGCGTTGTCTCCGACGAAGATCTCGGAAACCGCGTTGGTGAAGTAGATCTCGCCCGGTCCTCCGATGTAGCTCTCGATGATCCGCGCCTGCGCGTTGGCGCCGGAGACGACGAGGGTGCGCGGGTGGGCCATCACTTTCGATCCATCCGCGCCGGAAACGAAGATGACGTGGATCGGCGCATCGAGGACCGCGCCGTCGGGAATATGAATGAACGCGCCGTCCTGTACGAACGCTGTGTTCAGGGCTGTAAAGCCGCGGCCGTTGAAATCGGCGAGCTGCCCGAAGTAGCGCTGGACGACGTCCGGATATTCCTTCAACGCGGCAGCGAGGGAACCCGCCTGCACGCCGGAGGGCAGCCTCTTGACGCGCGACAGGGTCGTGTCGAACCGGCCGTTCACGATGACGAGCCGCACCGGCGCGTCGGTGTAGGCGAAGCCGTGGAGCCGTTCGGCCGCCCCCGACATCTGTTCGGCTGGCGTGAACTCGATCGTCCCGAGCGGCGCTACGTTGGTGAAGCGCCATTCTTCATCGCGCACGGTAGGAATGCCGAGCGTCATGAACCGCGCCGCGCCGCGCGACCGGAGGTCCTCGAGCCACCGCGGGCCGCCGTTGGGACGTTTCTCGAGCGCTCCTGCAAACACCTGCGGTTTTTCTGCGAGCTGCGTCATTTTTGTAACAAAGACCTGCCAATTCCCAACTGCCAACTCCCAACTCCCAACTACCAAGGTGATCTCCTCGGGACTTGGGAATTGGAAGTTGGGAGTTCTCTCAGGCTGCGTCGATCCAGCCGTAGCCTTTGGCTTCGAGCTCGTAAGCGAGCTCCTTGCCGCCGGACTTCACGATCCTGCCGCTGCTCAACACGTGCACGTAGTCGGGCACGATGTAATTGAGCAGCCGCTGATAATGGGTCACGACCACGAACGCGCGCTCCGGCGACCGCATGGCGTTGACGCCGTTGGCGACCAGCTTCAGCGCGTCGATGTCGAGACCCGAATCGGTTTCGTCGAGAATCGCCAGCTTCGGCTCGAGCAGCGCCATCTGGAAGATTTCGTTCCGCTTCTTCTCGCCGCCCGAGAATCCCTCGTTGACGGCCCGCGTCAGCATCGACTTGTCGATCTCGAGCAGCGAGGATTTCTGCTGCACGAGAGTCATGAACTCCATCGCGTCGAGCTCCGGCAGCCCCTGGTGCTTGCGCTTCGCGTTGAGCGCCGCCTTCAGGAAGTACGAATTGTTCACCCCGGCGATTTCCACAGGGTACTGAAACGCCATGAACACGCCCTCACGCGCGCGCTCGTCGGGATCCATCGCGAGCAGGTCCTTGCCCTCGTAGCGCACGGCGCCGCCGGTGATGATGTATTCGGGATGGCCGGAAAGCGCCCGCGCCAGCGTGCTCTTGCCCGAGCCGTTGGGCCCCATGATGGCGTGCACTTCGCCGGCGTTCACATGAAGGTCGATCCCCTTCAGGATCTCCTTGTCTTCGACCTTGACGTGTAGATTCTTGATATCGAGCATGGAGTTATCCCACAGACCCTTCCAGCGACACCGAGAGCAGCTTCTGCGCTTCCACGGCGAATTCCATCGGCAGCTCGCGGAACACTTCCTTGCAGAAGCCGCTGACGATCATGTTCACGGCGTCCTCGGTCTTCAGGCCGCGCTGGCGGCAGTAGAAGATCTGATCCTCGCCGATCTTCGACGTCGACGCCTCGTGCTCGACCCTCGCCGACGTGTTCCGGATCTCCAGGTACGGGAACGTGTGCGCGCCGCACTTGTCACCGATCAGCAGCGAGTCGCACTGCGAGTAGTTGCGCGCGTTGACGGCGTTCTTCCCGATCCGCACGAGCCCGCGATACGTGTTCTGGCCGTGGCCCGCGGAAATGCCCTTCGAGACGATCGTGCTGCGGGTGTTCTTCCCGACGTGGATCATCTTCGTGCCCGTATCCGCCTGCTGCCAGTTGTTCGTGGTCGCGACAGAGTAGAACTCGCCGATCGAGCCGTCCCCCTGCAGGATGCAGCCGGGGTACTTCCACGTGATGGCGGATCCGGTCTCGACCTGCGTCCAGGTGATCTTCGACCGCCGCCCGGCCGCAAGGCCGCGCTTGGTCACGAAATTGTAGATGCCGCCCTTGCCTTCCTTGTCGCCGGGATACCAGTTCTGGATCGTCGAGTACTTGATCGTCGCCTCGTCGTGCGCGACGAGCTCGACGACGGCGGCGTGCAGCTGATTCTCGTCGCGCATCGGCGCGGTGCAGCCTTCGAGATAGCTCACGTACGCGCCTTCGTCGGCGATGATGAGCGTCCGCTCGAACTGGCCGGTGTCCTTCGCGTTGATACGGAAGTACGTCGACAGCTCCATCGGGCAGCGCACGCCTTTCGGGACGTACACGAAGGACCCGTCGCTGAAGACGGCGGAGTTCAGCGCCGCGAAGAAGTTATCGGTGTGCGGCACGACCGAGCCGAGGTACTTCTTCACGAGATCCGGGTGGTGCTGCACCGCCTCGGAAAACGACATGAAGATGATCCCCAGGCCGGCGAGCTTCTCGCGAAACGTGGTCGCGACCGACACGCTGTCGAACACCGCGTCGACGGCGACGCCGGCGAACAGCTTCTGCTCGTCGAGCGGAATCCCGAGCTTGTCGAACGTCCGCCTGACCTCTGGATCCACCTCGTCGAGGCTGTTCAGCGCCTTCTTCTTCTTCGGCGCCGAGTAGTAGACGATGTCCTGGTAGTTGATCGGGTCGTACTTGACGTTCTGCCAGGTGGGCTCTTTCATCGTGAGCCAGAGACGATACGCCTTCAGGCGCCACTCGAGCAGCCACTCGGGCTCGTTCTTCTTCTGTGAGATCAGCCGGACGACGTCTTCACTCAATCCTTTCGGAATCGTCTCGCTCTCGACGTCGGTGACGAACCCGTACTTGTATTCTCGGTTTGCGAGTTCTTCTATGGCTTCTGTTGATGTAGACATGTCAGTAACTGGTAGCGGAAAACTGGGGACTGGAAACTACACACTAAAGGACGTCCCGCACCCGCAACTGCTCTTCGCGTTGGGATTGTTGAAGATGAATCCCTTGCTGACGAGGCTCGTGTCGTAATCGAGCGTTGTCCCGTCAAGGAACTGGAAACTCTTGCGGTCGATGAAGACCTTCGATCCATCGGGACCATCGAACACGTGATCGCCGTCGCGCGGCACCGGCTCCCACGCAAACGTATAGCTCAGGCCGGAGCACCCGCCGGCCTTGATGGCGATACGAAGGCCGCCGTCCGGAAAGCCACTTTTGGCGGTCATCTTACGGATCAGCTTCCCTGCGTTTTCGCTGATTTGGACCATGGCCATTGACTCGTCGCTAACTACGACCAGAACAGTCCTAGTTTATCACTTCTCCTCAAATGGTGCCAATGGACTAGTAAGAACGCAGCGTCCCGTCTATCTCCTTTATCCACGCAAGGATCCCGCCGGCGAGGTTACTGGCTCGCGGGAATCCTTTCTCGCGGAGGAGCGCGACCGCGGTGGCGCTGCGCGCGCCGGACTTGCAGTGCACCACGATTTCGGCAGAAGGATCGAGTTCGGCCAGGCGCCGGGGCAGTTCGCCGAGCGGAATCAGCAGCGCGCCGGGCAGGCTACAGATCCTCGCCTCGGAGGGTTCGCGGACGTCCAGGATCAGAGGCGCCGTGCGCGCGTCGATCCGCGCTTTCAGCGCCTGCACGGTCATCTCGCTGGTCCCGTTTTTTTGCGAAAGAAGAAGGCTGTCCCCTTTTTGGGTACCGCAGAACGCGTCGAGATCGCGCAGTTCCGTGATTGTGGGCCGGGCACCGCAGACCGGGCAGTCGGGATCCTTTGGCAGCTTCAGTTCGCGAAAACGCATGCGCAGCGCGTCGTACACCAGGAACCGTCCGATCAACGGATCTCCGGTCGCCAGAATCTGCTTGATCGCTTCGGTCGCCTGGATGGCGCCGATCACGCCCGGCAGCACGCCGAGCACGCCGCCTTCGGCGCAACTCGGTATCAGGCCGGGCGGTGGTGGTTCCGGGTGCAGGCAGCGGTAACACGGTCCGCCCGGCGCCGCGAAGACCGATGCCTGTCCTTCGAAGCGGAAGATGCTGCCCCACACGTTCGCCCTGTGATACAGCACGCACGCGTCGTTCACGAGGTACCGCGCGGGAAAATTATCGGTCCCGTCGACCACGAGATCGAACGCTTCGACGAGGGCCTTGCCGTTCGCCGCCGAGAATCGGGCGTCGAACGTTTCGATGTGCACGTCGGGATTGAGCGCTTCAAGGCGCGCGCGCGCGGAGTCGAGCTTGGAAAACCCGACGTCTGGCGTCCCGTGCACGATCTGCCGCTGCAAATTGCTGAAGTCGACCACGTCGAAGTCGACGAGCCCGAGCGTGCCGACGCCCGCTGCCGCCAGATAAAGCAGGGCGGGCGATCCCAGACCTCCGACGCCGACGCAGAGGACACGCGCCGCCTTCAGACGCCTCTGCCCCTCCTCGCCAATTTCCGGCAGCAGCAGATGACGGCTGTACCTCTGCCGCTCCCGAGGCGTCAACTCCGTCGACTGCATACGACCGTCTCATCATATGCCGCCTCGCCTCTTGAGATTGGCGGACCTTTCGCCTAAACTTCGTCTATCGTGATTCCAGTCCTGTTCGTCCTGGCAGCGGCGGCGGGCTTCGCCGCGGGATGGTGGCTCGCGCGCTCGCAGGATCGCGCGATGAAAGATGCCTTCGCGGCGCTGTCGGCCGACGCGCTCCGCAGCAACGGCGAATCGTTTCTGCAAATCGCGCGCGCGTCGCTCGACCAGACACGCCAGAGCGCGACGGCGGATCTCGACGCGAGACAGAAGGAGATCTCGGCGCTGGTGGAACCCGTGAAGCAGACGCTCGACAAGCTCGAGACGCAGTTGCGCGACGGCGGGAAGGATCAAGCGACGCTGCGCGGCCAGTTGGTGGCCGTCAGCCAGACGCAGCACGATCTCCAGCGGCAGACGCAGGCGCTCGTCAACGCGCTCAAGTCGCCGAACCAGCGCGGACAGTGGGGAGAGCTGACGCTGCGCAACGTCCTCGAGCGATCGGGGATGCTCCAGCACTGCGACTTCATCGAAAAGGACTACGTGACGACCGACGACGGACGGCGCGCGGTACCCGACGTCCGCGTCCTGCTTCCAAACGACGCCTGCATCGTCATCGACGCGAAGGTCCCGATCGACGCCTTCCTGCGGTGGAGCGAAGCCGACGAGCCGGCGAAGGAAGGGCTGCTTCGCGAGCACACGCGGCAGGTGCGCGAGCACATGAAGGGGCTTGCGGCGAAGACGTACTGGGCGCGATTCCAGCCGGCGCCGGAATTCGTCGTGATGTTCGTGCCGGCGGAGCCGCTGTTCTACGCGGCGATGCAGAACGATCCGGGCCTATTCGACGCCGCGATCAGTCAGCGCGTCATTCCGGCGTCGCCGTTGACGCTCGTCGCGCTGCTGCGGACGATCGCGTCTGCGTGGCAGCAGCAGCGGCTCACGCAGAACGCCGAAGAAATACGCGAGCTCGGAAAAGAGCTGTACGAACGGCTGGCGACGATGGCCGAGCACGTGGCCGACGTCGGCCGTCATCTCAAGAAGGCGGGGGAATCGTACGACGACTTCATCGGGTCGCTGGACTCGCGCGTGCTGGTTTCCGCGCGGAAGTTCAAGGAGCTCGGCGTCAGCGCCGGAAAGGATCTGCCGGACGACGTTGCCCCCACGCATATCGACGTGCGCGAGCCACGCGCGACGGAGCTCCGTGTGCCCGTGCAAGAGTCGCTGATCGAGGCAGAGCTGGTCAGCTCCCAACTCCCAACTCCCAACTCCCACGCGTCTGAACCGACTCGACCGTGAAAAGCCGTCGCCTTGTGTAGTTGGGAATTGGGAGTTGGGAGTTGGCGGCGAAGTCACCGTATAACTGCCGTCAACGTCACCCGTGCTCTGATTTCAATCTCGCCGGCCTCGATAGGCACGGGCTGCGCCGACGCCTCCGCTCTCATCATCGCGACGCCAGCCATCGGCCGGATATTATCGACGTCGCGCTGCTCGTCAATCCGCATGATGCGCTCGATCTGCACGCCGGCCCCCGACGCAGCGGCGTCCGCGCGCGCACGAGCGTCGCGGACCGCGAGCCTGAGGGCCTCCTGCTCTGCGGATTCCCGATCCTTCAGATCGAAACGCATGCCGCTGACGCTCGTCGCGCCGGTCCCGACTGCGGCGGCGATGACGTCGCCGGTCTTCGGCAGCGCGTCGATGCGGACTTCGACCTGATTGCGCGCCACGTATCCGCGCAAGGACTGCTTCCCGCTCGCGTAGTCGAACTCCGGCTGCAGGTTGTAACCGGTCGTCCGGATGGCCTCGGCAGGAATGCCGGTCGACTTGATCCGGTCGACGACCGCGGTCATCGCAGCCGTATTCATCCTCTGCGCGTCCTGTGCGCTGCGCGCGCGGCTCTCGGCCGCGATCGTGACCCACGCGCGATCCGGCGCGCGCTTCACGATCCCTTCGCCGCTGGTGGTGATGACAGGCGTGGGTGGCGTCGCGGGCGCCTGCGCGAACAGCGGGACCGCGCCCATCGCCGTGAGAGCGAGCGTAAGAGCAAGAGTCTTCATGACTGCACCTCTCGTCTTCCGCCTGAAGGCGGAAGCTACGGGGTCGAAGGGTGGAAGCTACATCGAGCACGCCACGCGGAATCCGATCGCGTACGAATACGTGTCGGGCGGAACCTTGTGCCGGTGGCTGCACGACAGCATCCGCACGTCGGCCACGAGCCAGCTGCCGCCGCGGACGATGCGGAGATGCCCCGTCGGCGGGCCGGTGGGATTCCGCGCGTCGGCCGTGTCGTAATAGCGCGGGTCGTACCAGTCGTGCACCCACTCCCACACATTTCCTGACATGTCGTACAACCCGTAGCCGTTCGGCGGGTACGAGCGGCACGGCGTCGTGCCGTGGCTCGGCTTTGACGCGGGATCGACCAGGAAGTTTGCCATGTTGCGATCGAGGCGGTCTCCCCACGGATATCGTTTGGACTCGGCGCCCCCGCGCGCGGCCTTTTCCCACTCGGCCTCCGTCGGCAGTCGGCACGTCCTGTCGGTGACGGTGGTCAGCCACGCGCAGTACGCCGCGGCATCGTCGTAGCGCACGAGCGTGACGGGATGGTCGGCGCGATCGATCGACGGGTGGCCTTCCTCCCAGACGTACGGCGACCCGACATGCCGGAACGAACGTTCGCGCTCGAGGCCGCCGGCCTTCACGACGAGGGGAAGCTCGTAGATGGCGGGCGACCGATGCCCGCTCTCGCGGACGAATCTCGCGTACTCGGCGTTCGTAACGGGCTGGACGCTGATGAAGAAGTCGGCCACGTGCACGCGGTGTACGGGCCGTTCGTCATCCTCAGCATCGTCGGACCCCATCAAGAATTCGCCGGCCTGGATCAGGGCGAGCTCGGGCGCGAGATCGGACGGCATCGGTGCTCCAAAGGATAGCGCATCGGCCATTTCGACTACACTTTCTCCTATGAAACTCGAACCGTTCGCGCTCGAACGCTTCCAGTCGATCTGGGAAAACCGGGTGGCATGGAACGTCGCGGAAAGCGGCGTCCATCCCCTGCGCGTCTCCGAGTTGATCGATTCGGCAGAGCTGCACGATGCTTTGATGGAGCAGACGCTGGGATATCCCCAGACGAATGGCACGGCGGAATTGAGGGAGGCGATCGCGGCGATCTATCCAGGCGCGACGCCCGACCACGTGCAGGTGACCAACGGCGGCTCGGAAGCGAACTGCATCCTCTTGATGAAGCTCGTCGAGCCGGGCGACGAAATTGTCTTCATGACGCCGAACTACCTGCAGGCATCAGGCCTCGCGCGAGCGCTCGGCGCAATCGTGCGTCCATGGACGCTGCGCGAAGCGGCCGCAGATCGGACCGCAGATCGCGATCACCCCGAGCGATCGGGGCCTGCCGACCGGTGGACGCTGGATCTCGACGAGCTCGAGCGGCTGGTCACCCCGAAGACGCGCGCGATCCTGCTCTGCAATCCCAACAACCCGACCGGCGCACGGCTCGACGCGGCGGCGCTCGATCGGATCTGCAACATCGCGGCGACGGTCGGCGCGTGGGTGATAGACGATGAAATCTATCGCGGCGCCGAGCGCGAGGCGGATGACACACCGACGGTCTGGGGACGCTACGATCGCGCAATTGTGTCGAGCGGACTCTCGAAGGCGTTCGGCCTGCCCGGTCTGCGAATCGGCTGGGTCGCGGGACCGCCCGCGCTGATCGCCGACCTCTGGGCGGTCCACGACTACACCACGATCGCGCCCGGCGCCATCAACGACCGGCTCGCGCGGATCGCGCTGACACAGCGCGACAAGCTGCTCGCGCGGACGCGCATGATCGTTCGCACCAACTATCCGCTGGTCAAGCGGTGGATCGACAAGCAGGGAGGATTGAGCCACATCGCGCCCGAGGCCGGCGCGATCGTCTTCGTCCGACACACGCACCCGTTCCGTTCCTCGGAGCTGGCCGAACGACTTCGCGACGAGCGCGGCGTGCTCGTCGTCCCGGGCGACTATTTCGACATGGACGGCTATCTCCGAATCGGCTTCGGCGCGGATCCGGAGTACCTCGAATCCGCGTTGTTGCGGATCGGCGACTTCCTGAGCTCCCTCAGCGCCCATGCGCGCTGACCTCGCGCTGCTCGGATTCGGCAACGTCGGCCGGCGCTTCGCGCGGTTGATCGAGGAGCGGCGCGACTGGCTGTCGCTCGACTACGATCTCGAATGCCGCGTCGTCGGCGTTTCGACGCGACATCACGGCGCCGTGTTCAGGCAGGACGGTCTCGACGCCGTTGCGGCGGCAGTTTCGGCCGAAACGGGCCGGCCGCTCATGACCGATGCTTCCATGGAAGCGGCCGACAGCTTCGAGGTGATTCGTCGCCTGGCGGCAAGCGACGGGCCGCTGAAGATCGTGATCGAAACGACGACGCTCGACATCGCCGCCGGGCAGCCTGCCATCGATCACGTGCGGTCCGCGCTGCAGGCGGGCTGTCACGTCGTGACGGCCAACAAGGGGCCCGCGGCGTTCGCGTACGAGGAGCTGAGTGCCCTCGCCTCGGATCGGGACCGATCGTTTCTGTTCGAGGGTGCGGTGATGGACGGCGTGCCGGTCTTCAATCTCGTGCGGGAAACGCTGCCGGCGGTCGAGATCACCGGCTTTCGGGGCGTCATCAACGCCACCACGAACCACATCCTCAGCGCGCTCGAGGACGGCGAGAGTTTCGACGCAGCGCTCGGCCGCATGCAGGCGGAAGGCATCGCGGAAGCGGATCCGTCGCTCGACGTGGACGGCTGGGACGCCGCGGCAAAGACGTCCGCGCTGGCGAACGTCCTGATGCGCGCGCGAATGACGCCGCTCGGGGTCGAGCGGGAGGGACTCGGTCCGTCGATCGCGCGCGCGGCGATGGCCGCGAAGGCCAGAGGCGCACGGCTGCGGCTGGTGGCATCGGCGCGGACGACGCCAGGCGGCGTCGTCACCTCGGTCCGGCCGGTGGAGCTGCCCGAAACGGATCTGCTCGCAGGGCTGCGAGGGATGGCGAATGCGCTCGTCCTTCAAACCGATCTCCTCGGGGAGATCGCGATTTGCCAGTTGAGCGGCAGCCTCACGCAGACCGCATATGCGCTCGTCAGCGACCTGGTGACGATCCGCCGCCGCCAGTCGCCAGCGCCTCACGCAGCTGTGCCTGGTCGAAGCCAATGACGACGCGGTCGCCGATCACCGTGACCGGAATCGCCCTGGCGCCCAGCGCAATCAGCTCGTCGTACGCGCGGTCGTCCTCCTCAATGTTCTTCGCCTCGAAAGCGTGCCCGGCTCGTGAAAGAAACTCTTTCACCTGCTCACAGGCGCGTCAACGCGATCCGGAGTAGACAGTGATCTTCATTTGGGAATTTGGTAATTTGGTAATTTGGTGATTTGGCATCGCACGTGCTACGGCGCGTGCCGTCAAGAAGATCAAATCACCAAATCACCAGTTCACGAAATCACCAATTCGACATGTCTCCCTTGTCCGGCCTCACCGTCCTTGACTTCAGCCGCGTGCTGGCCGGGCCGTATTGCACGATGCAGCTCGGGGACCTCGGGGCGCGGATCATCAAGATAGAGGAGCCCAGCCGCGGCGACGACACGCGCGCGTGGGGGCCGCCCTTCGTGGGACGCGAAAGCGCGTATTTTCTCAGCATCAACCGCAACAAGGAGAGTCTCACGCTCGATCTGAAGCATTCGGGGGCACGGCCGATTCTGGACGCGCTGCTCGCGCGCGCCGACATCCTGGTCGAGAATTTCCGTCCGGGAACGATGGAGCGCCTGGGGCTCGGCTACGAGCAGGTGGCCGCGCGATATCCGCGCATCGTTTACTGCTCGATTTCCGGCTTCGGCCAGACGGGTCCGAGACGGGCCGAGGCGGGCTACGATGCGATGATGCAGGCCGAGGGCGGATTGATGAGCATCACCGGCGCCGGCAACGGTCCGCCGTATCGGCTTGGCGTGGCGATCGGCGATATCGCGACCGGCATGTTCGCGGTCCAGGGCATCCTCGCGGCGTTGTTCGCGCGCGAGCGTACCCACGACGCGCAGCGTGTCGACATCGCGATGCTCGACGCGGTGACCGCGCTGCTCACCTACCAGGCATCGATCGCGTTCGCCACCGGGGAAGCGCCCCTCCGCATGGGCAATCGTCATCCGTCGATTGCACCCTACGATACGTTCTCGACCGCGGACGGCGACTTCGTGCTGTCGGTCGGCAACGACGATCAGTTCGCGCGCCTGGCGCGCGTGCTTCGACGGCCGGAACTGTCCGCGGATCCGCAGTTTGCGACGAACGCGGATCGCGTCGCCAATTACGACGCGCTTCGGACCGAATTGACGCGCGCGCTGGCGGGCTGGACGCGAGACGATCTGCTTGCAACGTTGACACGCGCTGGCGTGCCGGCCGGCGCCGTTCGAAGCGTCGCCGAGGCGCTCAGGGACACGCAGTTGGCGGCGCGCGAGATGATCGTTCCACTCGAACATGCCACGGAAGGACCGATCCGCGTGCTCGGGTCACCACTGAAGCTCTCCGGCACCCCCGTCTCCGTCCGCACGCCGCCGCCCGCACTTGGTCAGCACACGGCGGAGATTCTGATGAAAGACGTCGGCTTGACAGAGACGGAGATCGAGTCCCTGCGGAGTTCAGGCGTGATCGGGTAATGCGAATCGACAACCGCCAATCGACTACCGCTCGATGAGCGGGATCAACTCTTCGAGCAGCGCGCCGACGGCATCCTCTTCGGTCAGCGCGGCGATCGCGCCCCCCTCGCGGACGATGCGCTCGGCGCTCACCGTGTGGCGGCCGCGGCCGCGCGTCGAGCGGATCATCACGGCGGGAACGTCGCGCGCGGTGTCGAGCGCCATTTCCACGAAATCGTGCGCGGACCGCTCGGGGGTCAGACGCGCGGTCTCGCCAGGCGTCGACACCGTGAAGCGGTGTCCTTCGCCCGTGAGCGCGGACTGCGTCACCTGAAACGCCGGCACGATCACATCCGGCAGCAGCTGACGCCAGGCGCGGGTCGCCTCGTCGGTGCGAGTCCGTCGATCGGCGGCGTGGCGGCGGGCTTCCTCGATCGCACCGCGAAGCCTGCGCCGGACGTCAGAAACTTCCATGCCGGAATCGTATCCCAAGCCAGTCGAATCATCCGTCGGCTGCAGTCGTCAACTACTCTGAGTACGTGGCGACCGACGTCGGCGTTTCCCACACGCGCACCGCGACGATGTCGACACCGAGCTCGCGTCCCTGTTCGTAGATCAGCCTGGCGATGCGTTCGACGGTCGGATTGCTCTCGAGCAGATACATCGGTTCGCCGAGCGCGCGCAACGGTTCCACCAGCGGATCGTCGCGGCGCAGGATCATCTTGTGATCCAGTTCCCGATCGATCCACCCTTTGACGATGCGCTTGATGTCGCTGAAGTCGACGACCATGCCCCGATTGTCGAGACGGTCCGTGCGAACGTCGATTTCCACCGACGCGTTGTGCCCGTGCGGATGCTTGCAGATGCCGTCGTACTCGAGCAGCCGATGACCGTAGCAGAACTCGATGCGTTTGGTGACAAGGTACATGGGAATTGGTGAATTGGTGA
>Ga0137379_10003882_pt1 | contig 14005 bp, 9 predicted proteins | sample SagtaG_18_FD_104812 | JGI IMG/M metagenome (GOLD analysis project Ga0137379, IMG submission 104812) | Vadose zone soil microbial communities from Sagehorn Ranch, Mendocino, California, USA - Sage2_L_80_16 metaG | ecosystem: Environmental > Terrestrial > Soil > Vadose zone | place: USA...
CTGGCGCAGGCCGCCACGCGGCTGCGGGTCGGTCTCGGCCTGGCCGGTTCGTGCCCGCTCGAGCTGGTCGAAGCCACCGCGGCGCTGCAGGACCTCGCACGCGCACTGGCGGCTCCCGGCGAGGCGGCCGCCCTGAGCCGCGAGCTGTGGGAGCTGCAGGCGGGCCTTCCGGCCACCGTTCAGGTCGCGTCCGACGGGCCTTACCTGGTCACGAACGTGCCCAGGCTGGTCGACCACCTCGGGACCGAGCAACGGCCGGCACCCCAGCTTGCGCTGTGCCGCTGCGGAGCCTCGGCGACCAAGCCGCTGTGCGACGGCAGCCACGCCGCCGCGGGCCTCAGCGGCGCCAAGGACCCCAACCGTGTCCAAGACCGGCTGGACGCCTATCAGGGCCAGCAGATCACGATCTTCGACAACCGCGGGATCTGCCAGCACTCCGGACTGTGCACCGACCGGCTGGCCACGGTCTTCCGCACGGACGCCGAGCCGTTCGTGGCGCCGGGCGGCGGCCGGATGGACGAGATCATCCGGGCCGTGCGCGACTGCCCGTCCGGGGCGCTCGGTTACGCCATCGACGGCGTGCCGGCCCGCGGGCAGGCAGACTGGGGCGACACCAGGGGGCCCGCGATCATGGTGACCAGGGACGGGCCGTACCGGATCACCGGCGGGGTCACGCTCGCCGAGGCCGACGGCGGTCCGGTTCCCCGCGCGCAGGGCGCCTCGCTCGAGCACTACGCGCTGTGCCGGTGCGGCCACTCGCAGAACAAGCCGTTCTGCAGCGGCATGCACTGGTATGTCTCGTTCCGTGACCCGGTGCCAGTGCCCGGGCACGAGCCCACGCTGTTCGAGTGGGCGGGCGGGCTGCCCGCCCTGACCCGGATGAGCAGGCTGCTGCACGAGAAGCAGATCCCGGCCGACCCCGTGCTCGCCCCTGCATTCGCGAACATCCCGCCCGATCAGTCGCAGCGCCTGGCCGCGTGGCTGGCCGAGGCCCTCGGCGGCCCGGCAGGCTCCGGTCCGGCCGACTCCCGTGCGGCCGGCCCGGACCCGGCCGGCTCCGGGCCCCGCGCCGTTCAGGCGGACGCGGACGCCCGCCCGGTCGGCGCGGCGCTGACGGCGCAGCAGCAGGCCCGCTGGGTTGCCCTGGCCCGCACCGCTGCCGACGAGGCCATGCTGCCCGCGGACGCCGGATTCCGGGCGGCGTTCGGCTCGTGCATCGAGTGGGTCGCGCGGTCCGGGCTCGCGCAGCCGGGCGCCGACGGAGCGGCGTCCGTCGTGCCGCGACCGCCGCGCTGGGACTGGGGTCCCGGCGGGCCGCCGCCCGCCGAGCAGGCCCAGGCGGCGGACCAGGAAGCCACCCAGGCCGCGCCGCTGCCCGGGCCGGACGAGCAGGTGGGCTTCGCCACTCATATCAAGCGGCAGTTCCGCGAGCACGACCGGCAGTCGATGAGCTTCACCTTCGACCTGTGGTCCTACGACGACGTCCGCGCCCGTGCCGCCGATATCCTGCGGCGGCTCCAGGACGGGTCGATGCCGTGCGACGGCTCGTGGCGGGCCGACCGGATCGCGCTCTTCCAGCGGTGGATCGACACCGGCCTGCAGCCGTGATCCGTGCCGCAGTCCGAGGCGGCACGGGCAGGAACCCGCGCGCAGGCACCCGCGGGGTCAGCCGGCGGCGGCCAGCCGCAGGCGCAGAGCGCCGAGCTTGGCCGGGTCGGTGATCACGCTGACGGTCTCGATCCGCTCGCAGCGTCGCGCCTGGCCCCCAGAAGTGCAGCAGTGCCAGCAGCCGGCCGTAGGCGTCTAGGTCGGCACCCGGCCCGGGCCGGCAAGGAGGCAGCCCCGGGCTTTGTTGATACCGACGACGCAGCCCGCCGGAGTGTGACATCGCCGTCCGGTCGAGCCCGGCCGGGCTACTTTCCTGCACTCGCGGGTCGCCATCGGTAACCGCGTGCCAGGCGGCATGAATGCGGAAACCAACCCTGGCCACGATTCGGGATCCGGCAGCGCGGCAATAGTTTTTTCCTACTTTGGGTTATTCTCGCCTGCGAACCCGCTGAATACTTCGTTCGAACGCTTGAAGAATGGCCGGTTTAAGACTCAACGGCCGATTCATCTTTACCGGAATTTACTCCCAAAGTTAGTCCGTCAGCGTACGGTTACGCATCAAAGGCACCTAAGGGGAGGGGATGCCAGATGCGGCAATCCGGCTCAGCACGCGGCCTCGGATACCGGGCACGGTCCGTCCGGTGGAAGGCGGGGCGACTCGTCGCCGCGGGCGCGGCGCTGCTCACCGCGTTCGCTGGCACATCGATGGCATTCGCCCCGGCGGCCTTCGCGGGCCCCAGCGAGAACGTCATCGTCACCTCGACCGGCCTCTTAAGCCCGGTCGATGCGGTGCTCGACGTGGGCGGCACCGTCTTGACGCAGTTCCACATCATCGACGGCGTGGAGGCCTCGATCCTCACGATCGAGGAACCGGTGCTCGCGGCGCTGCCCGGCATCACCGTGACGCACGATGTCTTGGTGAACGTCCAGTCCACCACGGAGTCGACCGGGCCGCACGCGCCGTCTGACGCGTTCTTGCAGGAGAGCGGCGCCGCCCAGCTGGCATCCGGCGGCGACACCGGCCAGGGAGTCGCCGTGGCCGTTCTGGACACGGGCATCGCCAACCTGCCCGACTTCGCGGGGCGGCTTGTCGGCGGGGTGGACCTGACCTCCGGGAACAATCCGTACCAGGACAGCTACGGGCACGGCACCTTCGTGGCCGGCCTGATCGCCGGCAACGGGGCCTCGTCGAGCGGGCAGTACTCGGGCGAAGCGCCCGGCGCCAAGCTGGTGTCGATCAAGGTGGCAGGGGCGGACGGATCGACCCACCTGGGGACCTTGATCTCAGGCCTGCAGTGGGCGGTCGACAACCGGAACACCTACGGCATCAAGATCGTCAATATCTCGCTGGGGTTCCAGACCAGCCAGTCCACCGTCAAGGACCCGCTCGACCAGGCGGTAGAGGCGACCTGGAACGCGGGTATCGCGGTAGCAGCCTCCGCAGGCAACGCGGGACCGTTCAACGGCACCATCCTTGCCCCGGCCGACGACCCGCTGGTGATTACGGCGGGCGCGCTGGACGACATGGCCACGCCGTCGGTTACCGACGACGAGATGAACGACTTCAGCAGCGCCGGGCCCACCTCGCCCGACGGATGGGTCAAGCCCGACCTGGTCACCTCGGGCCGGTCCGTGGTAAGTCTCGCCGTGCCTGGCTCGACGATCTACAACAGCTTCCCGGCGGCGCGGATCGGCGCAGCGAACTTCGTCGGCTCGGGCTCCTCGTTCAGCGCAGCGATCACCAGCGGGGCGGCGGCACTGGTCCTGGCCAGCAACCCGGGACTGTCCCCCGACCAGATCAAGGCGCGCCTGCTCGGCAACGCCGGTCCAGGCCCGGCCGGCAACCCCTTCGTCGATGGCCACGGGGCGCTCAACGCCTACGCCGCCGCCACGTCAGGGCCGATGAACTTCAGCCAGTCGGCCGGAGGCCTGACCCCGACCTCGGGCGGGACCACGGTCTCACTGGCCCCGACCCGCCCCGTCGACACCTGGAACACGAGCCTGTGGTCTGGCGGCACATGGAATCCGCCGCCGCCCGACGGCTGGACGTGGAACGGCTGGGCGTGGAACGGCGGGGACTGGAATGGCGGGGCGTGGAACAGCAAGGCATGGAACCAGGCCGAGTGGTCAGGCGCGGCCTGGAACGGCGCCGGCTGGACCGGCAAGGCATGGAACGGCGCCGGCTGGACCGGTTCGGTGTGGAGCGGCGCCGCGTGGACCAGTAAGGCCTGGAATAGCTCGGCGTGGAACTGAAGGCGCGGGACTGAAGGCGCGGGACTGACAGCGTGGAACTGAAGGCGCGGTCCGCCCGGCAGGTGGCGAACATGCCGCGCATGACCCGGGCCATTGTGGCCGCCGCCGTCGCCGGCGGCGCGTTTACCTTATTCGTCGCCGGCTGGCGGCAGCCGGACTCCGGGCAGATCAGCGCGAGCCAGTGGATCGTCGCGGCGGCGATGGGCGCTATGGCCATGGGCAGCTGGGTCTGGCCGGTCGTGGTGTTCCGCGGCGGCGAGTCGGAGACCATCCAGATGGACGAGGGGTTCTTCGTCATCCTCGCTCTCCTGGTGCCGCCGCTGCTCACGCTGGGCACCCTGGCCCTGGCGACCGTCCTGGCTCAGGCGGCCCGCCGCCGCACGGTGGTCAAGTCGGCCTTCAACGCCGGCCAGGTTCTGATCGCGGCGGGGCTCGGGCTGGCCGTGAGCCGCGGCATTGCCGCCCCCTCGCCCTCGCTCGCCGCCGGGCAGATTGCCGCGGTCACGCTCGGCGTGGGCGTGTACATCGGCGTCAACATGCTGCTCGTGGACAGCCTCGTGGTCTCCATGGGCACGACCTGGGGCGCGTTCATCGGCGACCTTCCGATCCAGGTCATGTTCGCCGGGGCGGGCGCGTTGATCGGCGTGGTCCTGGCGCTGGCGATCCAGGCGCACCTGTGGGCGGTGGCGCTGGCGGTTCCCGGCCTGGTCGTAGAGCGCAGGCTGATCAGTGCCAGGTACGCGGCGCTGTACGACCGCGCCAGGATGGAGGGGCTGTACCAGGTCACGCTGGAAGCGAACCAGGGGCTGCGCGAGCAGGCGGTGCTGGAGACCATCCTGCGGTCGGTACGGCGGCTGCTGCGCAGCCCGCAGGCGGCGCTCGCACCGGACGACCCCGGCCCCGGCCAGCTCGCGACGCCGATGACCGTGGCCGGCCGGAAGCAGTGGCTGGTGGCATCTGGCCGGCGCCGGGACGAGCCCTTCGACGACGCCGACCGGGGCCTGCTGCGGGCGCTGGCCGCCGTGGGGTGCGGCGCGCTCAGCAATGCCGAGCTGTACCAGCAGGTCCGCCTCGAGCGCGAGAAGCTCGCCTCGATCACGCTCAACATCGGGGAAGGCGTCTGCGCCATCGACGCACGCGGGCAGCTGACCTTCATCAACCAGGCCGCGGCCGACGTGATCGAACTGCCGCCGCTCAGCATCACGACCGGCGAGCCCGCGGGCGAAGATGCCATGACCGCGCCCGACTTCCTGCTCGTCCCGGCGCGCGAGGCCATGCGCACGGGCCGGACGATCCGAGAGGACGACGCCCGCTTCCGGCGCAAGACCGGCGGCACCATCCCGGTCGCGTATACCGCGTCCGCGGTCATGGGCGACGGCACCCCGCCGGGCGCGGTGATCGCGTTCCGCGACATCACCGAGCGCAAGGCGTTCGAAGACGAGCTGCACCATCACGCCTTCTACGACAGCCTCACCGACCTGGCGAACCGCCGGCTGCTGGTGGAGCGGCTCGACCAGGCGCTCGGGCGGTCGGCCCTTGACCGCAAGACCCACGCGCTGATCTTCGTCGACGTCGATCGCTTCAAGAGCATCAACGACAGCCTCGGGCACGTGACCGGCGACGAGTTCCTGGTCGCGATCGGGGTCCGGATGAAGGGCGTCGTGCGCGGTCACGACCTGCTTGCCCGGTTCGGCGGCGACGAGTTCGTGGTACTGCTCGAGGACGTGGCCGGCGTGGACGAGGCCATCGCCGCGGCACGGCGCATCTGCGCGGCCGTCGAGCAGCCCATGGTGCTGTCCGACGGATACGAGATGGTCGCCAGCGTGTCGGTCGGGATCGCCCTCACCGAGCCGGGCAAGACGGCGGACGACGTGCTGCGCAACGCCGACGTGGCGATGTACGAGGCCAAGGCCAAGGGCGGGGGCGGCATCTACAAGGTGTTCGACCGGGTCTCGATGGGAACCCGCTCGTCCGAGCGGCTGCAGATCGAGACCGACCTGCGCAAGGGGCTGGAGCGGGACGAACTCGAGGTGTACTACCAGCCGTTCTACTCGCTCGACGAGCAGCAGATCGTGGGCGCCGAGGCGCTGGTGCGCTGGCACCACCCGGCGAACGGCCTTATCGCCCCGATGAGGTTCATCCCGATGGCCGAGGAAACCGGGCTGATCCTTCCGCTCGGGCGGTTCGTGCTCGAGCAGGTGTGCCAGCAGGTGCGCTCGATCAGGGACAGGCTGGACGTGGACCTGCCGATCAGCGTCAACCTCTCGCCCCGCCAGTTCCAGGAGAGCGATCTGCTGTCGCGGGTGGCCGCGGCGCTCGACGCGGCCGGCCTGCCCTCGGAACTGCTCATGTTCGAGATCACCGAGACCATGGTCATGGAAGACCTCTCCAGCGCGCGCGAGGTCATGAAGAAGCTCAACCGGCTCGGCGTCCGCCTGGCCATCGACGACTTCGGCACCGGCCACTCCTCGCTCGCCTACCTCAAGCAGTTCCCGGTGCACGAGGTCAAGGTGGACCGCGCCTTCGTGCAGGGCGTCGCCGAGAGCCCGGTGGACTCGGCGATCGTCAGGGCCGTGATCGACCTCGCCAACGCCATCGGCATCTCGGCGATTGCCGAGGGCGTGGAGACCACCGAGCAGGTCGCCGAGCTCAAGATGCTCGGCTGCCAGGTGGGGCAGGGGTTCTATTTCTCGCAGCCGCTTCGCGCCATGGAGTTCGACGCGCTGCTCACCTACCACTTCGGCAGGAGCGCAGGACCGGTGGGCGCAGGACTCGCCGCCGGCGCTTGCACGCCAGGAGCGCAATCCGCGCGGGAAACTTGACGTCAGGCTGGCCTGACGTCAAGGCTTGCGCTCAGCGAGGTCATCGCCCGCAAGGCCACCTGCGGCCGCCAGATCGCCGTGCGGTCGGCCCACGCGGCCGGCGCGTCCTGGGCGCAGATCGGCGCTGCTCTCGGCACGACCAAGCAGTCCGCGTGGGAGGCGCACAGCCGGTGGATCGACGAGCAGGCAATCGACCATCCGGCGTGACGCACTCGCTGCCGGTAACTCAGCTTCCGGGTCGGCTGCCGCCCGTCATGGCCGTGCCCGCGTGACGGAGACGATCCCCGGCGTCTGCCCAAGCAGGCCGATGCGGCGTACAGTAACGTCTGCCCGCTTGGCTTGCTTGCGAAGCCGCGCGACGAAACGGTCCTCGTTTGTGGTCAGCAGGGCAGCTGAGCCTCCCTTGTCCAAGACCTGCGCCACAAGAGCGCTTGTCGCATCAAGCAGCTCCTGGTGGCGATCGATCCGGACCTGCTTCCCCCAGGGCATGTTGCCGACGAGTACCCGTGCACTGACCCTCGGTGGCAGGCCATTGGCGACGTCGTGCGGGAAGATCCGATGGTTCAGGCTGTAGATGTCTACGACGGCCGTGTGCCTGTCTCGGGCTAGCGCCGCGAGGCGCTGGCGCGTCATCTGCACGGCCTGCTCATCGACGTCGGAGCCAAAGACCGGGAGACCCGCTGCCGTTGCCTCAGCCACGATGGTTCCCGAGCCACAGAACGGGTCGTAGATCCCGAGCCGCGTCGTGGTCAGGGGAAGACCGTTCGTCGCCAGCCGAATCATGGCGGCGGCAACCGTCGGGCGCAGTGCGCCGGGACGCGGCCGGCCGTCACCCGGGCGCTTGACGGGCGCAGCAAGGTTGACCGCGACGTGCGCCCGGATCTCGTCGACCTGTAGGCGCAGATCCACCGGCTGCCGCCGCCGGCCGTCGATGTCGGCTCCATGAAGTTCCCGTGCAAGAACTTCGGCCGGGCTCCATTCGGGGTCTCGTCGCCACACGGGGTTTCTGGCCGAGACGGTGACCGACCAGTCTCCGCTGCCGGCCCGGCCATCCTGATCGATCAGCGCGACCGTCTTGTTCGCCGCCTCCTTGCAGAGCGTGGCGAACTGGGCAAGGCTGGTGATGTCTCCGGGACCGCCGACCAGAACTCTTACGTCGTCGATGGTCCGGCTGGCTTGGCGAAATGGCGGCAGGTCTGAGTCCGGAATCGCAATGATTGCGAAGCGGTCGGTCTTCTCGACCACGGTCGCTGCCCTGGCAAGCTCCTCGACCTCGGCGAGAGCCAAGTCGGTTAAACCTTTTGTATAGTAAGCAACTATATTCACCATTTGGCCTCCTTTCACTTCTAGCCACACAACCCGCCTACTGTCCGCTAGGGACGTGTTCGATAACGATTGCCTGTTCAAGATCATGCAGCCAGCGGCTAGTGACCGCCAGGCCCAGCTGGACCGAGCCGCCGGCCAGCAATCACTAGCCGTGGGCCGGTCAGCCGTCGTCTTGAGCCGCCTTACACGAGAGCGGCCAGCCTGACCGGACTCGCGCCGGACATGCCGCCTGCGGGAAACCAGCCTGGACCGCCAGCCCTCCGCCGGGCAGTGCGCTCACCAGGAGCCACCCGCCGTGCGCCTCGGCGATCGCGGCGACGATCGACAGACCGAGGCCCAGGCCGTCGCTGGTCCCCGTGCGGTCGGCACCGCTGCGCTGGAACGGCCGCACCAGCCGGGCGACGTCCTGCGGCGGGATCACCGGACCGGTGTTGAATACCGACAGCACGGCGCAGCCGGCGACGGTCCCGGTGCTGACCTGGGCGGAACCGTGCGCCACGTTGTGGCGCATGGCGTTGTCGACGAGATTGGCGACGAGCCGCTCGGCGAGCCTGGCGTCGCCGACTGCGGGTGCCGGGCCGAGGGTGGCGGCGACCGCCAGCCCGCGCTGCTCCGCCTCTGGCCGGCACGCCAGCAGAACGTCGCCGGTGAGGGCCGCCAGGTCGAGCGGCTCGCGGCGGTCCAGTCCGCGCTGGCTTCGGGCCAGCGTGAGCAGCGCCTCGATCATCCGTTCCTGCTGCTCGCCCGCGGCGAGCACCCGCGAGCAGGCGTCCCGCAGCGCGGCGACCGACGGCTCGGGATCGGCCAGCGCCACCTCGATCAGCGTCCGCTGCCTGGCCAGCGGGGTGCGCAGCTCATGCGAGGCGTTGGCGACGAACTGGCGCTGTGCGTCGAACGCCGCCTCCAGGCGGGCCAGCAGGCCGTCGAACGTGTCGCCGAGTTCGGTGAGCTCGTCGTCCGGGCCGGCCAGGGCGAGCCGGGCGTGCAGGTTGCTGGCGGAGATGGACCGGGCGGCGGCCGTGATCGTGCGCAGCTTGCGCAGCACCCGGCCGGCGACCAGCCAGCCGAGGCCGACCGAGACCACGGTCATGATCGCCAGCGCGATCCCTGACTCGGTCAGCAGCTGGTTCAGCTCGAGCGCGCGCTGCTGGCTCAGGCACCGCTGCGCCCGGGCGGCCAGCTGAGCCGGGCTTCGCAGCGGCCCGGCGAGCAGGCGGCAGGCGCCATCGGCGGCCCGGACGAAGACCGTACCGCCGGACATGACGCCAGGCGGGATCGCGCGCCGCGCCGATGTCCCGGCCGTCACGGGCCCCGCGGGCAGGCTCCTGGACACCAGGAGATAGGTGATGGCCAGCAGCGCGGCGCCCGAGAGCAGGAACGAGCTCCCGTACACCAGTGTGAGCCGCAGCCGCACCGTGCGCCGGGGCAGCCGAAGCCAGCGGCGCGGCACCAGGCGCGCCGGCGGCCGCGGCGCGCCGGTCATCCGCCGATCCGGTAGCCGCCCCGGGTGACGGTCTCGATCACCGGCGGATCGCCGAGCTTGCGGCGCAGCCGACTGATCGTGACCTTCACCGACGTGGTGAACGGGTCGGCCATCTCGTCCCACACCCTGTCCAGCAGCTCCTCGGCCGAGACGACCCGGCCCTGGGCGGCCAGCAGCAGCTCCAGCGCCCCGAACTCCTTCGGGCCGAGCACCAGCGCCCCGCCGGCGCGGCTCGCGGCGCGCCTGGCGGGATCCAGCTGCACGCCACGGCGCTCGAGCACCGGAGGCAGCGCGGGCTGCGCGCGCCGGAACAGCGCCCGGATGCGGGCCACGAGCTCGGTGAACGCGAATGGCTTCGGCAGGTAGTCGTCCGCGCCTAGGTGCAGTCCATCCACCCGGTCCTCGATCGTGGCGGCAGCGGTCAGCATGAGCACCCGGCTGCGGCACCCGCGGGCGACCAGGCCGGCGCATACGTCGTCGCCGCACGTCCGCGGCAGGTCCCGGTCAAGCACGACTACGTCGTAGCCGTTCACGAGCGCCCGCTCCAGACCGGCCTCGCCGTCGAAGGCAAGGTCGACCGCCATCTGTTCGCGGCGCAGGCCCACGCCGATGGCCTCCGCGAGCTCGCGGTCGTCTTCGACTACCAAGACCCGCATTCGAGCCGCCTCCCAGCTGCCAGGTTGTTGGCCTGAATGCAGCCGATGGTCCACCCGCTAGCTGCGGGCGGCCTGGAAGTCCGCCGAGTCCTGCCTGAATGGTTGCGATCACGGCACGGTTACCCCGACCGGGGACCGCGTCGGGTACTGGATCGCGGTCGCGGTGTAGGTGCTGCCGGTCTGCGAGATCTGAGCGGACACCCAGTCACCGACCTTGATCCCGCTGATGCTCGAGACCGTGCCGGTGACGCGCGTTGATGCGGTGACCGCGGCGGTGATCGAGCGTCCCGGTCCGCCGATCGTGATGGACGTCCTGCTCACCGCGGTCACCCGGCCGATCAAGAAGATCCCCGCGGTCCCGCCGGGACCAGTGCCGGGAAGGCCGGGCCGGACGTTGCCGGACTGACCCGGAGCCAAGTAGGACGGCTGGCTGCCCGGCGTCGCCGCGGTGCCGGAGGGGCCGGACAGGCCGCGCGCCCCGAGCGCGATCCCGGCCCCGGCCAGTGCGGCCCCAAGAGCGATCACGACCAGGATGACCGGGCGGAACGGGCGCCGCGGAGGTCCCGAGCCAGGCCAGCCGGAAGGTCCGGCCGCGACAGGCCAGCCGGACCGGCCGGGCGGGACAGACGAGCCAGCCGGGTCTTGCTGATCATCCTCGTCGGGCCAGAGATCGTCCGGCCACTCATCGTTGCCGGGCTCAAGCGAACCCGGAGATCGCTGCGACATGGAGCTCCTCACGACGGTGCCAGCACTCCCACGCTGCCCGCGCCACGGTTGCACCGCGGTTACACCGCCGCCTCGACGCTCGGGCTGGTGTAACCGCGCTGCAACCGCCGGCCGCATAGACCTGGCCGCAGATGCGCTGGCCGCTGGCCAGGCGCGACCACTACCAGGAGCGCAGACATGTTCTTCTTCACCTACCTACGCCGGGAGTTGCGTCGCAGGATGCGGCAGGCCACCTTCATCGCGCTGGGCCTCGCGCTGGGGATCGGCCTTGTCGTCACCGTCACGGCCGCTTCGGCGGGCGTCAAGAAGGCCCAGTCCCAGGTGCTGAAGTCGCTGTACGGCGTCGGCACCGACATCACCGTCACCGGCAAGGCGCCCAAGCCCCCTTCGCCGGGCAGCCTCCCGGCGAAGGGATCGCAGACCTTCGCGATCGGACCGGGCGGGGCGCAGGTGTGCACCAACGGCAAGTGCCACAACGCGGCAGGCCAGAAGATCGACCACCTCGAGAGCGACAGCTACAGCCCGATCAGCCAGTCGGCGGTCGCGGCGATAGCGCGACTGAAGCACGTGAAGGCCGCGGCCGGCGGGCTCGCCCTCAGCGACACGTCGATCACGATTCCGAAGAATTTCGGCAAGCCGAGCGGCTCGCTGCCCACGCCGAACTCGTTCAACGTGCAGGGAACCGACACCAGCAAGCTTTCGCTCGGCCCGCTCAGCGCAGGAACGATCACCGCGGGCAGCTCGCTGCGCGGTTCCGACGCCAGCTCGGACGTGGCCGTCGTCGACTCTGGCTACGCGAAGTCGCACAAGCTGAAGGTCGGCTCGACGGTGCGCATCGTCGGGCAAAGCTTCACGGTCATCGGCATCGTCGCGCAGCCGCAGAGCGGCAGCCCGCCGCAGGTGTACATCCCGCTGGCTCGCGCGCAGGCGCTCGGCAAGGCGATGGGCAAGAGCATGAAGAACGACGTGAACACGATCTACGTGAGCGCGACCAGCGCCGCCGACATCCCCGCCGTGCAGCACGAGATCAAGAGCATCGTTCCCGGCGACGCGGTCACCAGCGCGTCGAGCCTGGCCAGCCAGGTGACCGGGTCGCTGTCGAGCACCGCCAAGCTGGCCAACGACCTCGGCCGGTGGCTGTCCATCTTGGTGCTGATCGCCGCCTTCGCGGTGGCCAGCCTGCTGACGATGGCGGCGGTGGCGAGGCGGGTGCGCGAGTTCGGCACGCTCAAGGCACTGGGCTGGTCGTCCTGGCGGATCATCACTCAGGTGATGGCCGAGTCACTGACCGTCGGCATCATCGGCGGAGCCGCCGGGGTCGGACTCGGCTTCGCGGGCGCAGCAATCATCACCGCGGTCGCGCCGAAGCTGACGGCCACGATCGCCCCTGCGACCGGCCAGCATCTCGTGACGGCTGGCCCTGCCGGCTCACAGAGCTTCTCGCCGACCGCCACCCACACGGTAGCCGTTCCGATGTCCGCGTCCGTGACGGTGGCCGCGCTAGTGGCCGCAGTGGTACTCGCGGTCGCCGGCGGGCTGCTCGCCGGGTCGTTCGGAAGCTGGCGGATAGCCAGGCTCCGGCCCGCGGACGCGCTGGCACGGATCGCCTGAGCGAGCCGGAGGGGCGCGCGATCAGATCAGGCACGAGACGACAGGAGAAGTAACCATGTACCAGCTCACCGACGTGACCAAGCTCTATGCCAAGGGCCGCCGCGCCGTCCCCGCGGTCCGGGATCTCACCCTGGCGATCGAGGACGGCCAGTGGCTGGCGGTCCAGGGTCGCACCGGGCACGGCAAGTCCACCCTGCTCAACCTGCTCGGCGGGCTGGACCGGCCCACGTCAGGCACCATCGAGTTCGACGGGAAGGACCTGGCGCGGCTCGGCGAGGACCAGGTGACCAGGTTGCGGGCGCAGTCGATCGGGTTCATCTTCCAGACCTTCAACCTGGTGCCCACCCTCTCGGCGGCCGAGAACGTCGAGGCCGCCCTGATCCCGCTCCGGGTACGGACCGCCGAGCGCCGCAGCCGGGTGAACGCCGCGCTGGATTCGGTCGGGCTTGCTGACCGGGCCAGGCACCTGCCCGGCGAGATGTCCGGCGGACAGCAGCAGCGGGCCGCCATCGCCCGGGCCCTGGTCAAGGAGCCCACCGTGCTCCTGGCCGACGAGCCCACCGGCAACCTCGACGAGGACACCAGGGACGAGATCATCAACCTGCTGGAGAAACTCTGGCGACAACGCGGGCTAACCCTCGTCCTGGTGACCCACGACACCGCCATCGCCCAACGCGCCCAGCGGGTCGGCGTGATGAGCAAGGGTCTGCTCTCGGTCCGCCCGGCCGGAAGGCGGGGAACCCCGGTTCCTTAGCCAGGCAAGGAAGCGCCAGCACCGGACGGCCCGCCGGCCCGCCGCATCGGTCAGGGGTTCGGCGTGGCCAGAAGCCGCCAGCGGGAGCCGCGCCACCGCTCGGCCAGGGTGTGCTCGCCGACCTGACCGGCGGGTGCGCTGCCGGCGGCCATGCAGCGGGTCGGGCTAGCGCACGATACGTCGGCCAGTCCGCCGCCCGCGCCGACCGGGTCGAGCAGCCGCCAGGACGAGCCGTTCCAGAACTCGGCAACGTTGAAGCCCGCGATGAGAGGCGCCGGATGGCTCGATCTGCGCGCCGAGAGTTCTCGAGATATCAGTCCTGTGCCGAATGGATATTCTGCGCGCCAGGTCGTGGTCATGACCGACCTGGCCGCCCGCGCCGAGCTGAGCCTCGCCACAGCCTCCGAGCTGGTCAGCGCCCTGCAGGACCTCGGCTGCCTGGAACGCCGGGCCGACGGCACCGACAAGCGGGCCACGCTCAGTTGTCCTACGACCCGGATGAGCAGGCCGCGGCGCGGCGGGCGATGGATCAGTTCCGCTGGTTCACGGGTGGCTGGAGGGTGAACGCCGAGCTGCCGGTTCCGGCGTCGTTCGACGCGGCATCCAGGACGGTGCGCGAGGACGACGTGGCCGCGCGGATGCGGTGCGGTCCCGACGTCGGCCGCCACGTCGCTGGTATCCGCGAGTTCGAGGCGGCCGGGTTCACGCACGTGGCACTGGTACAGATCGGCGCCGGCACCCAGGAGCGGTTCATCACGTGGGCAGC
>Ga0137379_10003885_pt1 | contig 14004 bp, 11 predicted proteins | sample SagtaG_18_FD_104812 | JGI IMG/M metagenome (GOLD analysis project Ga0137379, IMG submission 104812) | Vadose zone soil microbial communities from Sagehorn Ranch, Mendocino, California, USA - Sage2_L_80_16 metaG | ecosystem: Environmental > Terrestrial > Soil > Vadose zone | place: USA...
AAACAGCAGGTCTTCATCCCGAAGTAACGGCCATATTCCTGCACCATGATGTCGGCGGCAACCTTGGATGCGCCGAATAAACTGTGCTTGCTTTGATCGATGGGAAAATCCTCACGGATGCCTGCGGCGAATGCCGGGTCGGCGTAGTCCCAGCGGGTGGGCAGTTCTTTCAAGGTAATCGAGTTGGGTTTGTCGCCATAGACTTTGTTGGTGCTCATGTGAACGAACACGGCGTCGGGAGCCTTTCGGCGTGTTCCCTCCAGGAGGTTAAGGGTCCCGACGGCATTGACATCGAAGTCATCGAAAGGCCGTGAGGCGGCGAGGTCATGGCTGGGTTGGGCGGCGGTATGGACGATGAGGGAGGGGCGTTGAGCGTGCAGCAGGGCTTCAAGGGCGGCGCGGTCGCGGATGTCCAGTTCGTGGTGGCGGAAATTCTCGTGGGCAGCCAGCAGCCGGCGCTGGTTCCAGCGGGTGTCGCCTCCCGGGCCGAAGAACTCAGCCCGCATGTTGTTGTCAACCCCATGGACTTCCCAGCCGAGCTTGGAGAAGTAATCCACCACTTCCGAGCCGATGAGTCCGGAGGAACCGGTTACGAGGAGGCGCACAGGACTACGGGACTGAAGGCGCAAAGCGCAAAGCGGGAAGCGCGAGGCGCAAGGCGCGGGACGCTTTCCGCTTACCGCTTGGCGCTTACCGGACTACGGGACCGACGGGAACTTATCTTCTGTCTGCCTTCTCGACTCTGGTCACTTTGACTTCGCCCACGGCGTGGTCGGCCCAAAATGTTAATGCGTACTGGCCGATTACCTTGATTTGAATGGGCCGTCCAACTTCGTCCCTTTCTTCGTAGTCACCCCTCTGAAACGGATTATGGGCGAGGCCTTCAAGAAAGGAAAAAATCCTCTGCCGATCACGAGGCGAAGGCCGAGGCAGGGACAGAGCCTCATGCGTAACAAGAACCCGATAGGGGTCCACCCACTATTCCTTCCAATGGTCCTTCAATTGGTCCACAGAAATCCAATGAGCAGGGTCCTTGTCGTCAATCCGCCGAGTCAGTTCCTGGCGCGTTATGGGGTCCCGCAAATGCCGAAGATGGACCAAGTACGCTGCAACATGGTTCTGCTGTTCCTCCGGCATGTTCGCCAGCTCTTCTTTGACCTTGTCGAGCGTCATGGTCGTTCAATTTACGCAATTTAGGCGCGCCCGTCAACATCCGCCATCCGTCCGTGAAATCCGTGGTTAAATCACGTCGGCAAACGTCCTCTCCGTGCGCCGGAAATACCACGTGCCCGTGACCACCAGCAGCACTATCAGACCACAGGACAAAAGCACGACGCCCAAATCCAGTGGCGTCTGGCCCCGGAGCAACGCCCACCGGAAACCGTCAATGACGCCCACCATCGGGTTGAGCGAATAAAGCAGGCGCCATTTGTCGGGCACGATGCTGCTGCTGAAGCCGACCGGCGAGACGTAAAGACCAAATTGCACCACAAAGGGCACTATATACCTGAAATCGCGGTATTCGACGTTGAGGGCGCACAGCCAGAGGCCCGCGCCAAAGGCAGCGCCGAATGCCAGCACCATGAACAGCGGCAAGGTCAGAATGCGCCAATCGGGCACAAACTGATACCAAATCATCATCGCTGCCAGTAGCGCCAGGGTTATGAGGAAGTCCACTAAACTGGTGATCACCGAGCCTGCCGGCACGATCAGGCGCGGGAAATAAATCTTGGAGATGAGGTTGGCGTTGCCGATCAGGCTGTTGCTGGACTCGCTCAGCGCAGTGGCGAAGAATTGCCAGGGCAACATCGCCGCGAAAACCATCAGCGCATAGGGCACGGCGCCGGGCGCAGGCAGTTTGGCTATTTTGCTGAACACGAATGTGAACACCACCATCGTCGCGAATGGCCGGATCAGCGCCCAGGCGATCCCGATGACGGTTTGTTTGTAGCGCACCAGGATGTCGCGCCAGGCCAGGAAATAGAACAACTCCCGATAGCGCCACAGATCGCGCCAGTAATTGCGCTCGGCGCGCCCCGGTTCAATGATCAATTCAGGCAGAGGTGACATGAGGATGAGGGACTCTGAAATGCTGAAACGCTGAGAAGCTGAAACGCTGAAAATGGGAACGCATAGCCTGCTCCATCTTCATCCGTGCCATCCGTGAAATCCGTGGTTGATTCAGAGGTCCTTAGTCCTGTAGTCCTGTGGTCCCGTAGTCTCGTGGTCTTGTACCTTGCCCTTCGGCCTGCGCCCCTATTGAATGGGCCTTCGTGGATTTAAGCCGATTCTCAAATGAAGACTTCGACCGCGGAGCGTCCAGGGTCAAGGAGGCGCTGTGGATTGCGGTCAAGGCGCTTTTCTTTCTGCCGGCCTGGCCGATGCCATCGTCCTTCCGGGTTAGGCTGCTGCGGCTCTTCGGCGCGCGCGTAGGCCAGGGCGTCGTCATACGGTCCCGGGTGAACATTACATTCCCCTGGCGCGTTGGCATCGGCGACCAGGTATGGCTGGGTGAGGAAGTGCTCATCGTCAGTCTGGCGCCGGTGATCATCGAGTCCAACGTGTGCATCTCCCAGCGCGCCTTCTTATGCACCGGCTCCCACAACCGGCATCGGGCCGATTTCGCTCTGATCACCAAACCCATCCATGTGCGCGCCGGCAGTTGGATTGCTGCGCAGGCCTTTATCGGGCCGGGCGTCGAGATCGGCTCTGGCGCCGTCGTCAGCGCCGGGAGCGTCGTGATGCAAGATGTCCCCGCCGAATCGCTCGCCCGCGGCAACCCCGCCCAGGTGAGCGCCAAGCGGGAAGCGGAAAGCGCGAAGCGGGAAGCGCAAAGCGGGAAGCGGTAGGCGGGAAGCGCAAAGCGGGAAGCGGCCGGCGCCTTGCGCCTCGCGCTTGGCGCTTGGCGCAAAGCTGCCGCCCTTGGTCGTTTGCTGAGGTTTTCAGCAAAACCTTCATGCGCTAAACAATCGGCCACAAACCAGGTGCTCGTGGCCGGCCCTTTTTGCCATCCACCATCAATGGGCGTTTTTGAACGATCGGAACGCTCTCAATCCCGCAATCTGCGTTCCACTTCCCAGATGCAAGTCCAAAAGCTGAGTGATTCAACTTTGAGCGTCCTGTTTCAAGACACCGGCTCACATATCTGACTCAAAACATAGCACCCCCATCTCCCATCTTCCATCTTCCATCTCCGCTCTTCCATCTACCCTCTTCCGCGTCCCGCCTTCCATCCTTGCGCAGACATGATGGGAGATGGAAGATGGAATATCGAAGATGGAAGCGACAAAACAGCAACCCCGCCGGTGTACGCCCCCCATCTTCCATCTTCCATCTCCCATCTGCGTTCCGAGTCCCGTAGTCCCGTGGTCCCGTAGTCCCGCCCGCCGCGCCCCGCGCCCTGCGCTTTGCGCCTTCCGCTTCGCGCTTCGCGCCTTCGTGGCCCTGCTGCTTGGGGCCGCGACGGCCGGGCGGGCGCAAGATGCCCTGCGCATGTCCATGGCCAGTGCCGAAGCCGCCGAGGGGCGCCGCAAAGCCGCTACCACCATCGGCTACTACAATCTCCATGTCGGACCGACCACCTGGCGGTTCGGCGCCGGCGTCGGCCTGCAATTCAACGACAACGTCAACCTCAGCCAAAATAACCCGCAGTCAGACCTCGCGTTGACGCCGCAGATCAACACCGAAATGCTCTGGCCGATCACTGACAAAAACGCGATTAACCTGACCGTGGGCGTGGGTTATTCCGCCTACGTTCAACACCCGGAGTTGGACAGAATTTTCGTCGCGCCGGGAACCGAATTGTCCTTCGATCTCTATGTGGGCGACTTTTGGTTTAATTTCCACGACCGCATTTCCATAACCCAGAACGCCTACCAGGACCCGACGGTGACCGGCACCGGCAGCTACTCCCAGTTGCAGAATGCTTTAGGCGCCAGCGCCCTGTGGGACCTTAACAAAGTCATCCTGCGGTCCGGCTACGACCATGTCAATTACCTCGCGCTGGCCGGAAGCGGCGGTCAACCCAATGGCCAATCGGAGTTGTTCTCGGCCTCGGCAGGTTACGCGCTCAGGCCGGGGGCGCAGCTCGGGATAGAGCTGGGCGGCGGGCTGCTGCATTATAGCGGCGCCAGCACGACCTTTACCGATGCTTCGCAATGGAGCGCGGGCTGCTTTTACGAAACCCAGCTCAGTCAATACATCCATTGCCGGGGCAGCGTCGGTTATACCGTTTATTCCCCCGAAGCGCCAGGGTCTTTACCGGTTGTTCCGGGGTCTTCACGGGTTTTGGGGGATTTTTCCGGTATTTATGCGCAATTGGACGTCGCCCACCGCCTCAACGCCAAATTGGATTATACGTTGAGCGGCGGGCGGAGCATCAATTTTAGGCTTTTTGGAGGGGCGGTGGACATGTATTTTGCGCGGTTGGCGGCAAACTGGAACCTGTTGCGCAAGTTCGCACTGGGCACGACATTCAGTTATGAACACGGATCGCAATTGAACACGGGGACAGAAACCTTCGATCGTTTTGGGCCGGGGTTGACGTTGGGGCATACGATTACGAGCAAGCTATCAGGCAGCCTCGGTTACCAGTATTATTGGCGCGGTTCAAGCTTGCCGGGCCGGGAATATACTGCGAACATAGTTAGCTTGAATTTTAGTTACCGGTTTTAGCCCGGAGGCGAAATGCGGCTGCGGAACCGCTAATCTGCGCTAATAAACGCTAATAAAGCAAATACTGTGGAGTGAGTGTGAGAGAATGGCCTCCTCTCCCCGTCCCATCCCTCTGCTCCCTGGGAGGAGAGGGGATAATTTCTGGCACTTGTCCTGCGGCATATTGCAACGGTATCCTGAGCAAATCGGACATAATTGGACATGAGTGACGACATTCGAACGGTTGCTGTCCGAAGTACGCGCTCGGCGCGTTGTGGATGGACAGGGTGGCGGTCAGCGCGGCAAGGCTCTTGGCCTCCGCTGGCCCTGACGGGCATTGCGGCGGCGCTCCGGCGGTCGCAGATCGCCGCTACAGCAGGCTTTTTGGCTCTGCTGGCCCTGTTGGGCACGGTGGCTGTGGGTCACACACAACCTGCCAGCAACGCACCGCCGGCCCTGGCGCTGCCACTGACCAATGTCACGCCGGCGCTGCCGACGAATCTCAGCGCTTATGTGCCGGACGACAAATACAAACTCCGCGCGGGCGACAAGATCAGCCTGCAGATTCTGGAGGACCGAGACTTGCCCAAGAGCCTGGTCGTGGCCGATTCGGGGGAGTTGGATATGCCCTACGCGGGGCGGATGGCGGCGGCGGACAAGACCTGCAAACAATTGGCTGATGAATTAAAGGGGCAGCTTGAGAAGGAATATTATTATCGGGCGACGGTCATCATCGCTTTGGATCTGGCGAACAAGTTTTGGGGCCGGATATATGTCTGGGGCCAGGTGCGCAATCAAGGGCCGATTGACATCGCGGTGAACGAGAACCTGACGGCGGGCAAGGCCATCTTGCGGGCCGGGGGCTTTGCCGATTTTGCCAATAAGAAGAAGGTCAAGGTGGTGCGGGGTGCGGGCCCGGACGGGGTGGGCAAACAGAACTTCGAGTTAAACATGGTGGACATCCTGGAAAACGGGAAGACCGAGAAGGACGTGCTGTTGCAGCCGGACGATTTCATCATTGTCCCCTCGCGATTGATCAATTTTTGAGCCCGTGAACCTAAATCCGGCAGTACAAACCGCGAAATACGCGGAATACGCGGAAGGACATGAACTTACGATTGGAAGCATGTTCCCCGCCCCGCTCCGCCGCAAAACCGCTCCCGCCAAAGTATTTCTGCCCCTCTCCCCGCGCTACGCTGGCGGGGAGAGGGAGAAGTCCATGGCGGCAGTATCAAGATGCGCCCCCATCATCCATGAACGAGCAAGCTGAGAACGTGCGGCAAGATCGAAAGAGCAGACAGGACGCATCTGGACGGTACTACCGCTGCGGGAAAAGACGGCCCCTCACCCCGACCCTCTCCCCATCGGATGGGGCGAGGGAGAACGGCCAACCCCCATGAACGAGCAAGCTGAGAACGTGCGGCGAGATCGAAAGAGCAGACAGGACGCATCTGGACGGTACCACCGCTACGGGAAAAGACGGCCCCTCACCCCAACCCTCTCCCCATCGGATGGGGCGAGGGAGAACGGCCAACCCCATGAACGAGCAAGCTGAGAGCCTGCCCCGAGATCGGTCTTCGGCCCGGGCACATTTTGTGTCGAAACTGAGTCGCTACCAGAATTTGTTGCGAAAGAAGTGGTGGATTCCGGTGGTGGGAATTGGGCTGGGGTTGGGGACCGAGGCAGTGCTTTCCCGGTTCCAGACGGCGTCCTACATGTCGGTGGGCCGGATGATCGTCAGCATCAAGCTGGCCATCCCGGAGGGCTCGGTCTATACGGAGGAGTTGAGCAATTTCCTGGGGACACAGGCGGCGCTGATGCAGAGCGGGGTAGTGATCAACCGCGCCCACGCCAGGGTCGGGGCCCAAAAACCGGAACTGACGGCGCAGCCGGTGGGGCTGAGAGTTTCGGTGCTGCCCAAGACGACGATTTTCATGCTGCAGGGCACGGGGAGCGAACCGCGGTACACGCAGGCTTTTGTGCAGGCGTGCATGGAGGAATACGTCAACCTGAAGAAGGAAATGCGGACGCAAACGTCGGATACAACTGTTGCCGGGTTGGCCGAGGAAGCGTTGCGGCTGGAAAAGGAACTCCGCAAGTCGGATGGTGAGCTGGCGGCCTTTCAGGCGACCAACGGCGTGGTGCAGGACCAGGGCAACAGCGCCGGCAATTACCTGGCGGCGCTCAACCAGCGGCTGGCCGCCCTCAAATCGGAGCACGAACTTTTGCAGACGCTGACGCTGGACCAAAACCTCCAACGCCAGCAGGACCAGACCGCGACGGTGCCGATCACGACACCCGACGCGACCGACAAGACGGCTGCGGGCCCCGGGGAGCGCCTGGACACCGATTATCTGCGGGCCAAACAGTTGATTCTGCTGCTCAAAGCCGACGAGCAGGATTTAGCGCGATACTTGCGGCCCAAACATCCGAAGATGATAGCGTTGAAGGAAGAGATCGGCCGGCGCGAACGGTTGCTGGATATTTTCCGCCAGCAAAGCGCCGAACAGTTGGAAAGCCGGAAGATCTCCCTTGGATTTCAGATTGATAACCTGGTGAAAGACGTGAAGGAGTGGGATTCAAAGGTGTTGGACATCAACCGGAAATCGGCCGAATACCAAAGGCTCAAGGCCAATTCGACGCGCATCCAGGCGCTGTACGACCGGTTGCTGGCGACGATGCAAACGCTGGACGTGAACAAGGAAATCAGTCCGGAGAGCGTCACGATAATGGAGCCGGCGTCGGCGGCGTCGGCTGACAAACCCAAGCTCTCGAAGAAACTACTGATGGGCGCGCTGGTTGGCGCGGGAGCGGCGTTGCTGCTGCTGCTGTTGCTGGACCGTCTGGATGACCGGATGAATTCATTTACCGAGCTGCAGGAGCTCTTCGATGAGACTGTGCTGGGCCAGATTCCAAAGGTGGAGTCGGCGACCGCCAAGGGCGAGATGGAGCTGATCCAATCCGAAGACGAGCGGCACGCTTTCGTGGAGGCGTATCGGAACCTTCGGTCATCGCTGCTCTATATGGCGGAGGCGGGCGCGCGGCCCAAAACGCTGCTGGTGACCAGCTCGGTGCCGAACGAGGGCAAATCGCTGACCTCAGCCAACCTGGCCATCACGCTAGCCAACAGCGGCTCGCGGGTGTTGTTGGCGGACGCTGACTTGCGCAAAGGCGTGTTGCACGATCGTTTTGGGTTGCCGGGTGGCCCCGGCCTTTCGGAGGCGCTTTCGGAGGGACTAAACTGGGCTGAGGCGGTGCAGGCGACCAAGTTCGCCAACCTGTTTCTTCTGGCGCGCGGCGCGGTGACGGACAAGTCAAGTGAATTTTTTATTGGGGAGGTGACGCAGAATTTTCTCAGAGCGGCGGCTGCGGAGTATGATTACGTGGTTGTGGACACTGCGCCGGTGATGGCAGCCGATGATGTGGCCAGCCTTGCGCCGCACGTGGATGGCGTGTTGTTCGTGATCCGGGCCGAGCATACCTCGGCGCGGGTGGCCCGGGCGGCCCTGGAATTATTGTATCACCGCCAGGTCCGGGTAATGGGATTGGTGTTCAATGCGGTTCGACCAACATCAAGCGATTACTATTACTACAAGTACAGGGATTACTACAAGATCTATCCGACGGCGGGCCAGGCGCAAGGCGGTAAGCGCGGGGCGGTAGGCGGTAAGCGCAAGGCGGAAAGCGCGGGGCGGGAAGCGGGATGAGCAGACTGTTTAACCGCAGAGAACGCAGAGAACACAAAGAAAGCGGAAAGCGCGGGGCGGGAAGAACGCTGAAAGCTGAAACCCTGAAACGCTGAAACGCTGAAATGGCGGAAAGTGCGGGGCGGTAGGCGGGATCACCAGACTACGGGACTACAGGACTGAAGGCGCAAGGCGGGAAGCGGAAAGCGCAAGGCGCGGGACTGCGGGATTACCAGACCTCTGAACTCTGAAATTAACCACGGATTTCACGGATGACACGGATGATGACGGGAGAGGGAAGAGAGTCTGAAAAATTGAAATGCTGAAATGCTGAAATGAATGGTTTGTCGGACAATCGTGACTGGCAGCGGGCTTGGTTTTGCGTTCGGACGCAACCCAAACACGAGCATATCGCCGCCGGGCACCTGAAAAAAGAGCCGGACATCGAGGTTTATTTGCCGCGCATTCGCTTCAAGCGCCCAAGCCGGCGGGGGCCGGTGTGGGTGACGGAGGCTTTGTTTCCGAACTATTTGTTTGCGCGATTCGATCTGGCAGTGTGCCTGCGCAAAGTACACCACGCCCAAGGCGTGCGCGGGGTGTTGCGTTTCGGCGACCGTTGGCCTGCGATTCCAGAAGGGGTGATTGAGGATTTACGGGCGATGGTGGGGGCCGACCAGGTACACGTCATCATCAATGAACTGCACCCTGGCGAGACGGTCGAGATTTCGGGCGGGGCGTTTGACGGGCTGCAAGGTGTGGTGACGCGGGTGATGCCGGGCCGTGAGCGAGTGGCGGTGTTATTGGAGTTTCTTGGGCGCCAGACCAGCGTTGAGCTGAGCAGCGAGGGGTTGATCAGGGAGAGGGGACAAAGAGTCAGGAGCAAGGAGCTACGGAGATAGGAGAGGGGAGAGAGAAGAGAGTAGGGGGTCTTCCGGAAAGTTGGGGTCTGAGTAGGCGTTTAGCCAAGCTTTTGGGTCCATGAACCAACGGAGCGATCTTCGATGGCGTTTTATCCCGAAGGGATTCAGGCCCAAAGCCCAGGGTTGCGAGGAACGAGCTACCCTGGGTCGGCGGTGTTGGTAGTGCCAACCCCAACGGGGTTATGGCGCACCCGGCTGGTCGTTGGCCACAACCCCGTTGGGGTTGAACCCATTTCTCCCCCGGCTTTCCCAGGGTAGCTCGTTGCTCGCAACCCTGGGCTGGAGGGCGCAATCCCTTCAGGATTGACCATCGGCGGGAACCCTCTTCCCTCTCCCGCCTGTGGTCCTGCGCGAGAGGACGGAGAGCAGGGCGCAGACGATCAGGAAGAGGAAGACGATGGAATAAATCTGGAAGGGGAAGTCAAAACGCGCGTGGACCAGACACCCCGCTACCGCCAGCCAGATGAGAAGCATGAAGCGCCGGCCACCGTGGATCCCCCCGGGGACGAACCAGCGGAAGGCCGCCGCGGCAAAGGCCAGCGCGACCAAGGCGCTGCCGGCCCAGCCGAAGGTGATGCGGGTCTCAAGCCAGTCGTTGTGGAGTTGGGCCGGCCAGTAGGTGTCAGTTGAGATACGGTAGAGTTGGAACACAGGCTCGAAAGTCCCTGGGCCGGTCCCAAAGAGCGGAAAATCTGCCGCCATCGGACGGGCGCGCTCATACATTTCTTCGCGGTCGGCGAAGCCTTCGACGATTTGGGCCATGCGCGGTTTCAACTGTTTCCAGCCGAGCCAATAGCCCAGGGAAATGGCCGCCGCAAAAAACAGCAGCAGCAGCGCCAGAGTCATTCTTCTGGCGGTCAGGTCTTCCTGGCGGCTGGCGGCGATAAACCAATGACTGATGACCAGGAAGAACGCAGCCGCGCCGGCGATGCCGACGGTGACCAGCGCGCCGCCTCTGCTGGTGGAGATGATCGGGCAAGCCGCCATGATGACACCGCAAACCAGCAGCAGATGATGGGTCTTGCGCTTGAAACCGCTGGCGCGCTGCAGCGTCCACCAAAAGCCGAGGCAAACCGGCCAAAGGAGGTTGAAGTATTGCGAAGCGTTGGCGCGGTAAGCGTAAGGGCCGAATTGAGTTTCGCCAGCCGGGTTGACCTGCGGTTTGACGATGAACAAAAGTTTGCCTGACCCTTCCAAACGCTGGGCGACGCTTTCCAAGCCCAGCAGCGCGCCGTTCACAGCCAATAGCCACAACAACCGGCGGAGCCGGGCCGGGATGATTTGGGCTGGGCCGGAGCCGGCGTGGCCGGACGGCTGGTGCTCAGCCCGTTGTTCGCCGGCTGTCTTGCCCAGCAGCCAATCGCGCAATGCCCAAAACGAACAGGCCAACGCCAGGTAACTCCAAAAAGCGACCCAGGTCCGGGTGCTGTCGAAGCTATGAGGCAGCCACTTGATGTATTGATGATAAGCGAAGCTCAGTTCGTTTGGATGCCAGGTGGAGCGCGCGTTGAGAGCGCTGACCAGGCAATAACTGAGGAGGGCAACGGTCAGAATAGCCAGGGCCGGGATGGGATATGGGATATGGGATATGGGATATGGGATGGGGCCTTCCATCTTCCATCTTCCGGGATGGTAGCCTTTGAGCCGGCGGATGGCCAGTTTGACGGCCAGCAGCATGCCCAAAATGTAACCTGCGCAGTTCATGGTCCAGATGGACCACGGCTGGGTGGTACCGAAGGCCCAGGGACTAAACAGCGCCATTAGATAAATGACCGGTTCAGTCAAGTCGTCGCAGACTCGATAAAGCTGCACGTCGTGGGCGCGCAAAGGGCGATTAGCGTTTATTGGCGCAAATTAGCGGTTTCGAGAAGAGGTTACAAACTGAATGGAACCGCTAATCTTCGCTAATCTCCGCTAATGCCGGAACCACGGATTTCACGGATTTCACGGATTTAACAGGCCCGAGGAGCGAGGGCCAAAGCGCTTACCGCCTACCGCTTGGCGCTTAGCCTTTTCTCTCTCCCATCTACCCCCAAGACTACAGGACAGTGGAGGAGCTTCTAGCGATGTCGTGATCCGCCCGCAGTCTCAGATTCTGAGGACGAAACTACCAGCCTCCTGAAGGAATAATCCGACGGTTCGTGCATGGAGGCGATTTGGCTGAGAACTCGTTGCACCGCGTTCTGAACTTCAGTTTGAATGTGCTTCTGCACCGCTTTTTGGAAAGCCGCATGGCCCCGATCAAAGTCTTCACGTGACATTGGCTGCGGCACTTCACGCTTCTCTTCTTTGGCAACCTCAATCCATTGCCTGGCAACCTCCCTCACATTTTTGAGTGCTTCCTCCGGGGTCTGTCCGTCTGCAATGCATCCAGGCAACTCAAACACATAGGCAAGGTATGCGCCGTCCTCTTGGCTCCAGACAATATGAACCGAATACTCGATGTTCATAGTTGATACTGTCGAATTAGATTTTTTACCTGTTTCACTTGGTAGGATTTTGCTTTTCCATCGTGTCTTGGCTGCAAATTGATAATCTCGCGGATCCCGTCCTTAGAGAATTATAGGCGGGCTTACGGGATCGATCAACGGTTGGCGGTGACCCCAAATCCTCGCCTAAGAAAAGAATTCAAACCGCGAAATACGCGGAATACGCGGAAAAATGGAACACTTCCGCGTATTTCGCGTATTCCGCGGTCCTCTCGTCTTTCTATTTTGGCGACGTGTTTGACTCCTCAGCAGTTTGCGCCGGATTGTCGGGGGCAGCCGCCGTTAGGCGAGGATTCGGGGTGACTCACGCCGGAGATAGGACACGGGAGACAGGAGAAAGGAGGCTGCCCGGCCAAGACTAGGGGACCGCCAGACTACCCGCCTTCGCTCGGAGCTACGGCGCGGCGAGCGGGACTACGGAAGCTCTGACCTCAGAATTAACCACGGATTTCACGGATTTCACGGGTAAGGACGGGAGAGGGGAGAGGGGAGAGAGTCTGAAAAACTGAAATGCTGAAATGCTGAAATGCTGAAAAAAACTGTTCAGCATTTCACAGGAATGAGCAGGCTATCGGAAGAATGGTCCTGTTGTTTGACAGTTGTGCCGCTCGGCTGGCGAACCTCGCGAAGCGTGTGGAGTGCGGCCAGCTTGCTGGCGCTTTCGGCCACCCACCGCGCCCCAAAGCGGGAGCAAGCTCCACGCACTCCAAGCGCTTCGCGAGGTTCGGCTGTGGCTGCCGCGCTGGTCACCGGTGGTTGAACCCGTGGACCACATTTGAGTTGGAATGTGATGTGCTAATGCAAACGCGCGAACGAAGGCGCGAAGCGGGAAGCGCAAAGCGCAGGGCGCAGGGCGCTTACCGCTTGGAGCTTAGCGCTTTGCGCTTAGACCCAGTTGTTCCCCTGGAGTCGGAACTGAAGATTCACCGGGAATGGAACCGGGTTTGGCCTGATTGTGGAAATCTGGGGCGCGGCATAGAGTCGTGGTCGGAATGTGGCTGAATTTTGCGCGATTAGACGGTTTGATGAAGAAACAAAAGAATCAGGCTCCGTCAGGAGCGGCATGTCCCGCGCGGGGAGGTGGGTGGGGAAGCGTGCCGCTCTTAACGGGGCCTGAGCCGGGTCGCAAAGCGCAAGGCGGTAAGCGCGAAGCGCTTTGCGCGCAAAAGGATTGACGAGAGGCAGAGGATCGGTTAGGAACAGAAGGCCGAGTTCAGTCTTGGCCGGAAGTCATGACGGACAATAGAAGGAATATGAAATTTATTGCGGCAATTGTTATCGCGGTGGTTGGTTTAGGCGCCCTGAATTCGTTCGCGGGTGACGCGCCCAATCCCTTTAAGGAAACTTTGAGCGGCGTGCCCCCTATCGAGTTGCCGGCCAAGGCGGCCCAGGTGGTCAAAGAGACCAAAGCCAGCCAGCGGCAAACGGCCACCATCAACGTGGTAAAAGCCGGCGTCGGCATCAACCCGGCAGCAGCGCCGGCCATCGTCGGCGCCATTGCCAGAACGACACCGGAAATGGCGTCGGTAGCCGCCGGCACTGCTGCTGCCCTGCAACCCAAGCAAGCCGGGGCCATCGCTAAAGCGGCGGCGGCCGGCGCTCCGGCCAAGGCCGGGAAAATTGTTACGGCGGTTTGCCGAGCGACACCCAGGGATTATCGCGGGATTGCCATCGCGGTCTCACAAGCTGCTCCCGGCGCAGCCAAAGAAATCCTGGAAGCAGTTGCGTCTGCGCTGCCGGATTTGAAGCCGTACATCGAAGAGGCGCTGGCGGGCTTTAGAGGGGGAGTTTTGACGGTTGCGGCCGTGCTGGATGACGTGGCGAAGCTGGCGCAGGCCAGTCCGGCGACTGGGTCCGGGCCGGTGGCCCTGGCGCCAATGGCCAGGGGGCCGTCCATTGCGCCGCCTTACTTGCCGATGTCAGGCACACCCGCCAACGTCACGCCGACTACTTCGGGAGAAGTGCCCGTCGGCGGGCGGAATTACGCCGCGCCGTAGGCGGTTGCGGGAAGCGCAAGGCGCGAGGCGGGAAGCGCAAGGCGCAAAGCGCAGGGCGCGGGGCGCGGCGGGCGGGACTACGGGACCGCGGGACTGCAAGACTACAGACCTCAGACCTCAGACCTCCGGTTAGAATCCTTTTCTTCGGGGAGGGATTTGCGGAACCGAATGCAGGCTTGACCGCGAGGGCGACGGAAGCCATATTGCTGCGCGGATAAAAAGGCCCATTCATTCGTCCTTGATCCAAGCACGCCGCAAG
>Ga0137379_10003896_pt1 | contig 13988 bp, 12 predicted proteins | sample SagtaG_18_FD_104812 | JGI IMG/M metagenome (GOLD analysis project Ga0137379, IMG submission 104812) | Vadose zone soil microbial communities from Sagehorn Ranch, Mendocino, California, USA - Sage2_L_80_16 metaG | ecosystem: Environmental > Terrestrial > Soil > Vadose zone | place: USA...
CAAGAACTGGAAGATATTCCACACCGACTACCGGCGCCCATACTCCACCTATCATGACGCGTTCGACGCAGGCCGCGGCCTTTTCTTCTTCTCAATCACATGGGGGTATTGAATAACGCTCATGGTAGACAAGCTCGCCGATTATGGATCGACCTTCGCGACCTGGCGAACCACCGTCGAAGCAAGTCGTAGCACTTTTGCTCGCCAGGCAATCGCGATGGTATGGGACTACATAGAAACAGATCCATTTTACAGCGACGACGGTGTATGGAAATCTCATGTCCGCTGGATAAGTCAGGCAATCCGCAGCTGCTCGAATACAAGCGCGGCTCCGGCGCGGGTGCTGCGCGGCGACGCGCAGCATCTGGGTTTCGCAGACGCAACTTTCGACGCACTAATAGTTGATCCGCCGTACTATGACGCGATCCAGTACGGCGACCTATCGGACTTTTTCTATGTTTGGTTGAAGCGCAGCATCGGCCACTTGTATCCAGCAGTTTTCGGAACGCCTTTGACCCCGAAACAGCAAGAGATTATCGAGAGCCGGGCCGACAAGAAGTCGCAAGAGTATATCTCCCATGACGAGTTTGAACAGCGACTTCAGCGTGCGCTATGTGAGATGGCCCGCGTGGTGAAACGCGACGGCATGGTTGCTATCGTCTTCGCCCACACCGACGTGGAGGCTTGGGAACGATTGCTCCGCGCGCTGAGATCTGCGAACCTGATCGTTACTACGTCCTGGCCGATGCGATCCGAACGAGAAGCACGGAGCACGGCTCTGATTAGTGCGGTCCTGGACTCCTCGGTCGTTCTAGTGTGCCGACCTCAGAAGGCCGAAGAAGAAGGCTTCTATGACGACGTGGTGCGAGTGCTCGAACGCCGTATCGCGGAACGGCTGAACGACTTTGAGGAAATGGGCCTTGTCGGCGCCGACTACTTCGTGTCCGCGATCGGCCCTGCGTTCGAGGTGTTCGCGCGATACTCGCGGGTCGTCAAACTTTCAGGCGAAGAGGTAGGAATCCCAGACCTTATGGTGCTGGCACGCCAGGCGGTCGCCCGTCATGCGATGCGACGACTGCTGGGGCCAGACTCGCTGGACGCGCTGGACGCAGAGTCTTTGTTCTATCTCACCTGGCGGTGGGCTTATCTGACTGCTGCGATCCCAGCGGACGAGGCGTACAAGCTGGAGAGAGCTTTCGACGTTGACCTGAGCCGCCTGTGCGGCCCGCGCGGCTTCGCGCGCCAGTCCGGGTCGAACTTTACCCTTCTGGGTCCACAAGACCGGAAGGGCCTCAAGTTGTCGGCTTCACCGCCTCTGATCGACGTTCTGCACATGGCGTGCCAACTGTGGGACGCGGGTCGGCGGCGTGAACTTGAGGCCGTCCTGGGCGCGACTGGCGCCGGGATGGAGCCAGGATTCTGGGCCATGGCCCGTGCGCTGGCTGAGATCCTTCCGGATAGCGACCGGGAGCGGACGATGCTGCTCGGCCTGACCGGAAACCGCGACGCACTGTCCGAGGCAGCCGCTAAGTCCGCGAGCACGTTTGAGGAACTGACGCTCTTCGATACAGGTACTTCATGACGGGCGGCCCTAAGCAGGGAGAGATCCAGATGAACGCCTTGAAGCCCTGGCTAGAAGTGGCCAAGCCGCGAGATGACATCGCAGACGGCTCGTTTGACGAGTCGCTGTTCGCCGCAGATCTGGGAATGGTGGACCGTGGGCGGGGACCGGCCGACTACCTCGACCCAGTTACCTTCTGCGAGAAGACCTATCTGACCGAGAACCTCCGGTCGTTTCTTGGTGAGCTGGCCGCGCGGCTGTCCGGAGACATGGCGGCACCCGGCGTGTACCGGTTGCAGACCGAGTTCGGCGGCGGAAAGACCCACACCCTGCTGGCCGCCTATCACCTGTTCCGGGACCCGCAGCGCGTGGCTGGCACGCCGTTTGTGAAGGAGCTGGCGGTCATGCTCGGGCGCTCTGGCTTTCCCCAGGCATCCGTTGTCGTGCTCGAAGGGGGCGCGCTCGCCGCCGGGGAACCCGACCCGCAGATCCACGATGCTCAGGTGCGGACGCTGCTCGGGCATCTGGCTTACCGGCTCGGCGGTGAGGCCGCCTTCGCCAAGGTGGCCGAGCAGGACCGAAATCTGCGGGGGTCATCAACGACCCAGCTCGCTGAGCTGCTGGAAGCTCACGCGCCCTGCGTGATCCTGCTGGATGAGACGCTCCAGTACCTGGCCAAGGCCCTGAACGTGCGGAGCCATGACGGCAACCTGGCCGTCACCACGCTCACCTTCATCAAGGAGCTGTGCACGGCGGCGAGCAATGTCCCGCAGACCGCCGTTGTCGCCACGTTGACCAGTTCCAACCTGGAGGATTACGCAAGTGCCGGCGGCGGCGAGGAGATGCAGGAACGGCTGTCCAAGGTCGTGGGGCGTACCGAGAACATCGTCACGCCTGTCGAGGGCGACGATATCTTCCCGATCCTCCACCGTCGGCTTTTCACGACTATCGGGTCGGCGGAGGACCGGCGCCGGGTCGCCGATGTGTACGCCGACTGGTATGAGTCCCTGGCCGACGCGGTACCTGCCAGCTACCGGGAGGCCGGTTACCGGGAGCGGCTTGCGCTGGCGTTCCCGTTCCACCCGGAGCTGGTGGATATCCTCACTAACCGGTGGGGATCGCTATCGGGGTTCCAGCGGACCCGGGGCGCGCTGCGGACCCTGGCCCACACGGTCAAAGCTCTCGCCCAGCGCCACTACAAGGCGCCGCTGATCCACCCGGGCGATGTGATCCTGGCTGATCCGGGCATCCGGGGTGAGGTCATCCGGTTCGCCGGGGAAAGCTACAAGGCCGCTCTGAACGCCGACATCATCCGTCCCGAGTCGATCGCCCCGGCGGAAGACAAGCGGCGCGGCGGTCAGGTGGAAGAATTTGCCCTGGCCACCGGCCTGGCGACAACGGCGTTCTTGAATTCGTTCGGCTCTGACCGGGTGCTGGGTGCCTCAGCGGCCCAGATGTTGCTCGGCGTGGGGCGCCCTGGGCTGTCGCGCGGGCTGATCGAGGACGTGCGTGACGCGCTCGAAGCGTCCTTGTGGTACATGCGGCTGGAGGGCGGGCGGTATCGGTTCACCACCGAGCCCAACCTCAACAAGGTCGTCCTGGAACGCGAGAGCGCGATCAACGATGACCGGATCGAAGCGCTGCTGCATGACGCGATCGCCGTGGTGGCGCCCGCCACGCCGGAGCTGCGGGTAGAACCGCGGGTCCGTGCATCGGCCGACGTGCCGGACAGGCAGCAGCTTATCCTCGGCATCTTGGATCTTGACCTGCGGGTCAACGGCGACGTCTCCGGTGAGACCCTGCGGGTCGCTCGTGAGGTGCTGGAGCACTGCGGGGGAAGCTGGCGCGCGAACAAGAACGCCGCGATGCTGATCGCCGCCGACATCGCCGGGATGAGCAAGGCTAGGGGCTCGGCCCGGACCTTGTCGGCGCTGCGGGACCTGGGCGCCGATAAGCACCGCCTTGGACGGTTCAACGCTGAGCAGCGCGAACAGCTCGCCAAGCGCCTGGCAGCCGCGGAGGAACGGCTCCCTCAGCAGGTGACCATGGCCTACCGGCACCTGTTGCTGCTCGGCGAAAGCGACACTGGCGGCGCGAAGCTCGACCACATCGACCTCGGCCCGGCCCGGGCCACCGCCACGATCACAGGGCGGGTCCTGGAGTACCTACGCTCAGCCGACCGGATCATCGAGACGACCCTGGCTCCAGCAGCCCTTCTCGCCGCCCGCTTCGGCCTGCTCCCCGAGGGCACCAACGCCGCCGAACTCGAAGCACTTCTGGGATTCTTCTACCGGCTCCCGCGCCTACCGAAGCTCGCCAACTCCAGCGTGCTTCGCCGCGCCCTGGCCGAAGGCGTGGGAAAGGGCCTGTTCGGCCTGGCCAGCGGGTCAGCTTGGGACGCAGAGGACGCGGTACTCCGGTTCGCGCAGTCCGTTGACCCCAGCGAGATTCAGTTCCAGCCGGGCACCTGGCTCGTACGCGCGGCAACGATCAAGGAGATGCTCGCCAGGCGCACGCCTCCGCCCCAGCCCCCGACAGCGTCCGGGCCGGAGCCCGGGGAACCCACGGGTGAGCTTCCGGGGACAACGCCTCAGAACCCTGATGACGAGAGCACGGGCACCACCGAACCCACGAAGTCTGCCAGCAGTCCTATCCCGGGCGTTACAATCCACATCAAGGATGTGCCTGCAAGCAAGATGCGGGATGTCCTGAAAGTCGCCGTCCTCCCCATGAGCGCGGCGAGCGCGGACGTGAGCGTGGAACTAACCATTCGCGCGGACGGCGGTCTGGTCGGCATCCCCCGCGAGACCCTTAATCTTGTAACTCTCGAAGGCCTCCGTCAGCTGGGCATACACGACGTCGACGTGACCATCGATGAAAAGGGCTAGGTCAGCCAAGTCTGTTTCCCGCGCACTGCCCGTGGCACGTTTCGGTTAAGAATGTCCAGGGCCGGTACTCCGGCCGTATACCGCAGGCGTCTTGACGGACGTGACGTATGGTCGCGATGACGCTACCTGGTCCCAGCTAGCCGAGGCTGGACGGGCTTTTCTGATCGAGCGCGCCCGCCTGAGAAGGATTACTTCCTACACCGAGCTCAACACAGCCCTGGAACGCCGGACTGGGCTGCCAGGATTCGATTTCGCACATGCGGACGAACGTGCGGCGATAGGGCATCTGCTTTACATGATCGTGATGCGTGACTGGCCGGAGACTCACCTGATGCTCTCAGCACTGGTGCTATACCTCAACGGCAACGACCCAGGCACCGGCTTTTACGCGCTCGCCCAGGACCTGGAGATGCTGCCCGCGCGGCCGTCCACGGATAAGAAGGAACAGTTCTGGGTCACCCAGCTCGGGGACCTGTATGAGCACTATTCCGGCGCCCGGGGATAGCATCACGGCATCCCGGTCCGCCGGGCGCCCGCGGGGTCCCGCCTGCGCGGCAGCTTGCCGGTCACGGTCAAACGCGCTGGCCCATCCAGCGGAGTCGAGGTTCCCTATATCCGGCGGTCGGCGTCGCCTCGGCCAGCCAACCGCGCAACGTCTTGCTCGTCAACAAGGCCGCGTCCATCAGGCGTCAATCGGCCGTCGTGGTGTGCACTTGAGCCAAGTCAATCGTTGAAGTAGTTAGCTGCGTTCCTCACCGGCAGCTGCCGCCGACGCAGGGCAGACCCCGGCGCGGCGACATCGGCGAGGTACCGCCGCGCGGCGTGGCGGCTGCGCAGCACGACTACCTGGGCGTCCCCGGCGTGTCCGGCGATGAGGTGGCGGACGCGCGGGGCCATCTTCTTGCGGTATCCGGCAATGTAGCCGATGAAGTTCCAGGTGATCCTGTCGTAGGCGCCGATCGCGTGGTGCTGCCCTCTGCCGTGCCGGAGCCGCCGCTGGATGATGCCCCACAGGCATGCCCAGGCGGGGAGGTCTAGGAAAATGACCGTGTCGGCGGCTGCAAGGCGGATCGGCAGGGTGGATGCGTAGTTGCCGTCGATAATCCACCGCGGCTCGGCCACCAGGTCTCGCTGCAGGGCCGCGAACTCCCCTTTGTCCAGCGGCTTCCAATCCCGGTCGTAGTACAGGCCGTCCAGGTGCACGGGCGTGATCCCGAGCGCGGTGCCGAGTATGCGGGCCAGGCGGGACTTACCGCTGCCGCCGCAGCCGACAATCGCTATCCGGTCCACGGGCCACGACCCTAGCGGGGTCATTCCTGAGCGGCGTGGACCAGCGAGTCGTACGTCTGGTCAGTTCGGGTGGCCGCGATGCCCAGCGAGCCGACGAAAGCAGCAAGGTCAGCCTGGATGGTCTGGGCATCGGCGTGATCGGGTGCCATTCGCTCGAGTTCGAGGAATTCGCCGACACCGTCGACCTCGTCGATGCACAGCGAGCAGTCTTCCAGGGTGGCCGTGCGGCGGGTTTTCGCGATCCGGACGGTGGGGCGGTAGCCCATGTGCAGGGCCGCGTAATGCATGGCCTGGCGGTCGGTGACCTGCGTCTCGTATTCCAGGCAGTCCTGGGCGTTGCCGGCGGGCTGCTTGAGGGTGAAGTAGTGACGGCCTTGCACCGTGCGTAGGCGGAGGAAGGAGACGCCGAGCTTGCTGTCGCCGAACTGCCACCCGGCAGGCGCGTACGCCTGGTCATCCTGGAAGACCGGTTCGCTGAGCTCGATGCCCCGGGACTTCAGCGCGACCAGCAGCGCTTCCAGGTCTTCGACCCGGTACTTGAGCTCGATCTCGCGCACCCGCTGCCTCCCTGCTCGCCGGTTCGCAACCCTTCCAGCTCCGGAGGCCCTCAGGCAACGCAACGCGCCGGCCGGCAGGACATTGTTACGGGCCATGCGCGCGCAGGCCAGGGTGCCTGCGGTGCAGTCGGTTAGAAGAGCGTTGCCGGTTCGGCTGCGGCGGCCGGGTCGGATACGGGCAGCGCTTGGGACGGGGTCAGGCTGAAACGGATCGTGAGCGCGGAGTGGTCTGACAGTTTGTCCTGGCGGGGCTGGTGCAGGTAGCGGCAGTCGGTGATCAGGTCGCGGAGGGTGCGGGAGCAGAAGGCATGGTCGTACCGGTAGCCGTCGCCGGTCCGGCCGACCCAGCTGTATTCGTTGTCGTGCGGGTGCAGGTGCCGGAATCCGTCGGTCAGGCCGTGCGTACCGGTCAGGGCCTGGTAGAAGTCGTACTCGAACGGGGCGAAGAACGGGTAGCGGGGCTGGTGGCCGGGTTCGAGGATGTTCAGGTCGCCGGCCACGATGGCCGGCATCCCGGCAGCAGCTGAGGCGAGCGCGGCGTCGCAGGCGGCCAGCCATTTCCGCTTGCGTTCGGTCTTCTCGGCGCTGGCATCGCGCGAGGGCACGTACAGGCCGATGACCCGCGGCCCGCTGGGGGCGGGCAGGGTTACGGCTGCGGCCCGGGCGGGCAGGTAGCCGATCTGGTCGCCGAACCCGTCCGGTGCCGCCGCGACCTTGCTGATGATCATGGTGCCGTATTCGCCGGGGCCGGGCTGGGGGTAGGTGACGTGGTATCCGGCGGCGGCGAATGCTCCGGCGAGCAGCTGGCATCCGGCGCTGGCTTTGGTCTCGGTGAGGACCAGGACGTGCTCGTCGCGGCTGGCGAGCCAGGCTATCTGCCGCTGGGCGCGCTCGGGTGAGGGGTTGCCGATGTTGAACGTCAGCAGGGACAGGCCCGGCGGGTTCATGGCGGCTCCGGGTTCGCGTCGGTATGCAGGGCGAGGATGCGGTCGGTCACTATCATGGCGGCCTGGTCCGCGCTGCGGGTGGTGATGTCGATGGGGCACACCGGCCAGCCGGCCTCGGCCAGCCGGACGGCGGTGTCGGTGTAGAGGTCCGACTCGGTCTGGGAGGAGCCGGGCTGGCGCTCGAACCGGCTGTGCGCGCCCCGGGCGGCCAGCCGGGCCGCGATCATCGCCGGGCTGCCGTTGAGGATGACGGCCAGGGCGGGCTGGTCGGCGCCCTGGTTGAGCTGGATGATGACGTCCCAGCTGATGCCGTCGATGCGCTGCAGGACCAGGCTGGCGGGAAGGTAGCGGTCGCAGATGACGATCTGCCCAGCGGCCAGGGCGGGCCGGATCTCCGCAGCCAGGTGATGGTGGCGATCGCCGGCGACCAGGCAGGCCAGGGTCATCCCGGCGTAGTCGTCTGTGCCGGCGCGGATGAGCTGGCCCAGCGGCGTCGGTGAGGGCTCGCGGGTCCAGTGGACCGCAAGCCCGCGGCGGGCAAGGCGGGCGGTGACGAGGGCGGCGAGGGTGGATTTGCCGGACCCGCCGGGGCCGTCGATGCTGATGAACAGCCCCTGCTGCCCGGTCATGCGGTCATGACCGGCAGCAGCCGCCGCTCCCCGGAGGTGACGGGGCAGACCTCGGCGTCCACGGCACCGATCAGCTGCCCGGCGGCGATGACCGCTGCGGGGCAGCCCTTGCCGCACTGCCCGGCGATGCCGCAGGACCGGCAGGTGGGGTTGGCGCCCATCTCGTACCGCCCGGCGAACCGGTAGGCGTCCAGCCGCGCCGCGATGTCCGGGTCGGTGAAGATGTTACCGACGATGAACTCGCCGGGGTCATGCCGGGACTGCGGGGTGCGGGCGGCGAACACCAGGTACGGGCATACGGTCACCTGGCCGGCGGTGAACACGTAGATGATCGTCCCGGCCTCGCAGCCCGCCAGCGGCTGGCCGTCTGTGCTGGGGAACCGGATGTGCACGATCTCCAGGTCCGGGCTGTCGAACGGGGCGGTCAGCGCCCGGATGCGGCGCATATGCTCGCCGCCGCTTGAGAGCTTGCCGCGGGACTTCACGCCGCGGCCCATCGAGGACAGCGGGTTCATCAGCACGTAGGACGCGCCGTTCCCGGCCGCGAACTCGCACAGCTCCCGGTACTCCTCATCTTCGGCCAGGGAGTTGGGTGTGCACAGCACTCCTTGCAGCAGCCCGGCAGCGGCCAGCTTCCGCACGGTGGCGACCGTAACGGCGAAGCTGCCGCGGTCACCGCGGAACCGGCCGTGCGACTCGGCCCGGAATCCGTCCAGTGAGACGTTCGCGTGTACCCCGCCGATGCCGGCCAGTTCGCTGATCTGCGCCTCGGTCAGTGTGGTCGCGTTGGTGCAGAACCCGACCTGCATCCCCGCGCTGCGCAAGGCCTGGACGATTGCGGTGAAGCGCGGGTGGATGGTGGGCTCGCCGCCGGTCAGCGTGACCCGCTCTACCCGGCAGGCCTTCAGTCTCGGGATCAGCAGGCTGGTGATGTCGTCATACGGCATCGAATGGCCGTCTCTGGTGGCCGACACGAAACAGTGGGCGCAGTGCAGGTTGCATCGTTCGTCGATCTGCACCAGTGCTTTCCTGGTGCCGCCGTCGGCCGTGGTCCGGAAGTAGCACGATGACGCCTGGCCTGTCCTTGTGATGTTGCGTGCGCTCATGCTTTGCTCTCCTCGCCGTTCCCTACCTTTAGCACGGATCGTGACGAGAACGCCACATAAAGCAAGTATCCGTGCGGTTCCCCGTGGCGACACCCCGCCGCGCAAGTCCGCGGCTATCCCGGCATGGGATCTAGCTGACCTGCTGCCCAGGGAGCAGAACGGTGGGCAGGTGCCGGCGTGGGCTGGTCTGCTGATGTCCTTCTGGCTTTCAGTTCGGCTGCGGTTTCCTCCCGGATCTGGCACAGGGCGGTGATCACGTCCGGGCTGACGTGCCGCTCGTGTTCGAGCAGTACCGCTACCGCGTCCTGCATCGCGGTGAGCTGGCCCGCATCGGCGTGCTTCAGGTTCCTGGTAGCGCGCGGCCACGTCATGCCGTCACGCTCCCATCTTCCGGGACACGGCCACGCGCACAGCCCATCCAGTTTCTAGAGCAGGTCACGCAGTTCCCACAGCACGATGATCCGCTCCCGGCCACGCCACTTATTGACGCGTGTTCCGTGCCGTCCACCCCCCTCTGAAGTAAAGGCCGCCTACCTGCGGCTCGCGTCACATGCGCTCGGCCGAGGACAGGCCTGGCTTGCGGCCAACAGCGCCAAGAATCCACACCTTGCTGGCATCAGCAGGCTCGGGCCCGTCGGGCCGCCAGTGAGGGACCTGCACCAGCCCGGGATCGATTAGCTCCAGCCCGGCGAAGAACCGGCTGATCTCTTCCCGGCCACGCAGCGTCGCCCCGGACGTCACCTTCTTGTAGTGCACGGCTGCGTTAGCAGCGGACTCGCGGCGGATATCGCCGGCCACGTGCGAGAGCACCAGGTAGCTGCCCGGCTGGAGAACGTCGCGGATGGCGCCGACGATCGCGGCCGGGTCATCCTCGTCGCTGATGAAATGCAAAACGGCCACCAGCATCACGGCCAGCGGCTGGCTAAAATCGATCAGCTTGCGCGTGCCCGGGTGATCCAAGATCACCCGCGGATCCCGCAGATCCGCCTCGATCACCACGGTGTTCCCGCCGGTCTTCAGCGCGCGGGAATGGGCCAGCACCATCGGGTCATTGTCGACATACACCACCCTGGCGGCCGGGTTAATGGCCTGGGCGACCTGGTGCACGTTGCCCTGGGTGGGCAGCCCGGTGCCGATGTCCAGGAACTGGGTGATCCCCGCCTCGGCGGCCAGGTAGCGGACTGCCCGGCGCAGGAACCTGCGGTTCTCGACCGCCATCAGCTGCGCCTCCGGCGCCGCCTCGCTCACCGCCAGGGCCGCCGCCCGGTCAGCGGCGAAGTTATCGTGACCGCCAAGCCACCAGTCGTACATTCGCGCCGTCGACGGGACCGTGGTGTCGATCCCGAACGGGGCCGTGGTGCCACCGGCCACAACGATCCTCCGTCCCGCGCCCCGACAATCAGGGGGCATCGTGAAACTGCTCCACTGCTTTCGTAGCGTCGCTGCTCTGGAGCGCTGCGGCAACCTCGCGGTCATGACAATCCGGGGCACCGCCCGCTCGTCGGTCGCAACACATCGTTGCGAACTAACCCTGGGACCAACAGATCACGGGAGCCGAGCCGGCCTTGAGCGGGGGCGAGAACGCGATCATCTGCTCGGACAGATTCGTGTATCTGGCCGAAGATGATCCAGACGGCGACGTCGACATCGGGATCGGTGAGAAGGAGCGCGAAGGCGCGGACCCCTGATAAGCCCACGTGCCTGGCGCGCCCGGAGTCAGCATCATCGCAGAAGACTGTCCGGGGCTCAACCGGTGAATCCCTTGTTGCCGACGGGAGCACGCACCGAGTGAGGGTCAGGTCCGCAGAGAAGCGGCTAGTTACCCGGTTCGAGCAGCTAGACGACCGCCGGGGCCTTCCAGCAGTCCACGCCCGGCTGGCATCATTACCGCATGCGGCTGCTGATCCTCGGAGGCACGTGGTTCCTCGGCCGGACACTGGCCGAGACGGCTGTGACTCTCGGATGGGAAGTCACGACGTTTTCCCGTGGCCTCCACGGTCACGACGTGCCCGGCACCGTACCGGTGCGCGGACGGAGGGAAGACTCTGACGACGTGGCACGGCTCGCCAGCAGTGGCCGCTGGGACGTGGTGGTGGACACGTCTGGGTATACACCGGAAGCGGTGGATCTCGCCGCCCGGATGTTGCGGGACCGAGCCGCCCGGTACGTGCTCATCTCCACCGTCAACGCCTACCGCGGCTGGCCGACCGAGCCGCTCACGGATGAATCCCTGGTGTACGAGGATATCGGCGATGGCGCCAAGCCTGTCCCTTCAGCGGCTAAAGTTCTCGCGCCCAGCGGAATCATGTACGGGCAGGGCAAGGCTGCCAGCGAGCGAGCCCTCATCCGGTCTTTCCTCGAACATGGCAGCCTGATCCTGCGGCCGGGCGTGATCCTCGGTCCTTACGAGTACATCGGGCGGCTCCCGTGGCTGCTGCGCAGGATGGAACTCGGTGGTCAGGTCCTAGCCGCGGGGAGCCCGTCACGGCCGATTCAGCCCGTCGACGTCAGGGACCTCAGCGCATTCGTGCTGCATGCCGCCAAGGCAGGCCTATCAGGCGCGATGAATGTCACCGCACCACTTGGCCATGCCACCTACGGCGAGTTGCTGGAAAGCTGCCGCGACGTGACCGGTGGCCACGCGGAACTCGTGTGGGTCGCCGACGACTGGCTGGCAGCTCAGGATGTGACGCCATGGTCCGAGATCCCGCTGTGGCGTACGACGGCTGGCGCGTGGCACGTGTCGTCGGAGCGCGCGTGGGTAACGGGACTGACCTGCCGTCCGCTCCTGGAGACTGTTGCCGGCACGTGGGATTGGCTGCGCCGGGAAGACCCCGTGCCGCACGAGCGGGCCGCCGAAATAGGTCTCGATGCGCTGAAGGAGGAGCGGCTACTGACCGCCTGGCAGGAGTATGCCGCGGGCCGCCAGGGCGGGAGCTGACTCCGCAGAGAACACGCGTATCCGCTCCACGAGATCCGCCGCAGGCCGTGAGCGCGCATACCGCGGTTCCCCCAGTGCGGCAGATGCACTTTCCAGCCGCCCTACCAGGGGGTATCTGCGGAAGCCCGGCGCAACCCCCCAGACCGGATTGAGCGCGTCTTCTGCCGCGTCCAGCGCGCCGCCGGACAGCTCCACGCAGGCAAGATCAGCCCGCGCCTTAGCGCTCACCAGGTCACTGAAGGCATGGCCCGCGGCGTGCAATCCGATCGCCTCGCGTGCCCGGACAGCAGCGCCGACTGGGTCTCCGGCGATGAGCAGCGCTGTCGCAGCGCACATCGCGTGGCGGGCCTTGTCCCAGCCGTATTCGCCTCCGATCTCGTCGTGCAGTTCCTCTGGGTATGCGTCCCCCGCCTCGTCCTGAGCCCGGTCAGCGGCAGCCAGTTCCGATCGAACCCGGTCCACCGCACCGAGGTAGGCCCACGCCCGCGCAGCGATGCAGTGCAAGCGTGCGCGGGCAGTACCACGCGGCGCGAGTTCTAGTGCGCTGGCGACGACGTCCGCCGCCTCGCGAGGCCGACCACGCCAAAAGACAATGAGCCCTTCGCAGCCTGCTGCCCATGCTTGCAGCCCGCGGTGGCCGACGATCTCCCCGAAGATGCCGGCTGCATGCGCCTGCTCGATTGCCGCTGACCACGCGCCGAGGTCCCACGACGCCATTGCAAGCAGCCCGCATGCCCCGCCTGTGACCAGGTGAAGGTCAGCGAGTTGCACGGGCTTACGCGTGCGCTCAGATAGTCGGCGCGACTCGTCTCGCAGCTTCCTGGCCTGACCAAGGAACTCAAGGGGAGGCATTGCGGAGTAGGACCGGGCAAGACGCTGGAGTTCCGCTGTCAGATGGACGACGCTCAGCGGGGCCACCGACCTGCCGTCCTCGGAGGAGGCGTAGTCAGCTGACTCACCTGCGACCGCCATGATGAGGTTCTCGATATCCACCGGGGCTGGCCGCTGTGAGGGAACCGAAAGCCCGGAGCTGTCGGCAGGCCCGGTATAGCCGGGTGGTCCCACCAACAGATCATCGAGAGACCGGAGTCCCAGGGACTTCACGTACAGGAGCTGGTAGTGCTCGCCGGGGACGTGCTTGTCGTTCTCATCTTCCCACTGGTAGATCATGCGCTTGAGGCTGTCGCGACCGCCGGGAGCGATGGGCACGTTCTCGTCCTGCGCGGCGCGTGCGAGCCGGCGTGCCGTCTCGGGCACGGTCCAGCCTCGTGACTGCCGCCATGCGCGCAGTACGTGCTTGCTGATAGCGGGCACCCTGACCACTCCCTGGGCGTGCTCCCCAGTGCTCACCGGGTTGCTCCCTATTGGTCACTATCGCATGACCACACGTGGTTGGCACCCTGTTGTTACCACGTCGGTACGCGATGCAGGAGGCTTCCTTCGTTATGCGATGGGAGAGGACTCAAGAACTGTCCTGCATCAAGCCGGACTTTCTGAGCTGGCATCTGTGGCCGTCTGGCGGCGGGCGCTGCTGGCACACGCTCAAGAGCAGCCAGCCCGCCGATCCGCCCGAGTGGGCGTTGGCGTGAACACGCTTAACGGCAAGGCGGCAACCGGTTATTTCCCGGCGTTCAGGATTTGCGGATATCAGGGAGCGGAGAGGGAGGTGAGAGGTGCCAACGGCCCTGGCTTGTCCGGCGTGCCGCACGGGCGTCCTGGCCCGACGGGGTGATCCGCTGTGCCCGACCTGCGTGAAGGCTGCGCGGGAGATGGCATCCCGGCCGCTGTGGGTGTTTGACTCGCTGCTGCTGCGCGAGGCCCTGGCGCAGGTGAACCTGCCTGCGGTCCCGGCGATCCTGCGGGCGGCGTCCGGCCTGTCGCAGCGAGACCTTGCCGCGATAGTGGGCTGGAGCCCGGCCGCTCTCAGCTATTACGAGCGCGGCGTGCGTGACGGCATGTTCGACATCCGTACCGTCTTCCAGTTCGCTGACGCGGTGGGCATGCCGCGTGCTGCGCTGCTGCCGCTGGTGTGCGCCGACCCGGATGCCAGCCTGGCGGCCGACGCCGAG
>Ga0137379_10003898_pt1 | contig 13982 bp, 10 predicted proteins | sample SagtaG_18_FD_104812 | JGI IMG/M metagenome (GOLD analysis project Ga0137379, IMG submission 104812) | Vadose zone soil microbial communities from Sagehorn Ranch, Mendocino, California, USA - Sage2_L_80_16 metaG | ecosystem: Environmental > Terrestrial > Soil > Vadose zone | place: USA...
CGAGATGGCGTCGGCGAAGGCGCGCGGAGAATCGGGCGGGGCATAGCGGACGGCATCACCGCCCACCTCCCGCAGCGCCGGGATGTCGCTCGCCACTGCCGGGGCGCCGGCGGCCATCGCCTCGGCCAGCGTGAGGCCGAAGCCTTCGTAGAGCGAGGGCAGGACGAAGCAGGCTGCGCCCCCGTAGAGCTCGGCCAGCTCGGGATCCGCCACGCTGCCGGTCAGGCGGACGTGCGCCCCCAGCTCGCGCAGCGGCAGCGCGTCGGCCCACCCCTGGCGCCCGACGATTATGAGCTGCAGGTCGCGCCCCTCGGCCCGGAGCAGCCGCAGCGCGTCGAGGAGGACCGGGATGTTCTTGCGCGGCTCGAGCGTGCCGACCGCGAGCAGGTACGGCGAGCGTGGCCCCTCGGTCGCACTCGCCTCGAAGAAGCGAGCGTCAACGCCGTTGTGGATGACGTGGACGCGCTCGCGGGCGACCCCAAGGGTGGCGACGAGGTCGTCGCGCGCCGCTTCGCTGACGGTGAGGAGCCCGGACGCCCGCCGCAGCGCCTGGCGGTAGAGCGGGCCGTAGTAGTAGCGCATGCCCGCGGAGACAGTGCCCGGGTGGAGCCAGGGCGTGGCGTCGTGGACCGTGAGGAGCGCCGGCCCGCGCCACAGCAGGGGGGTAGGAAATGCGAGGGTGTGGAGGAGCTCGACCCCCGCCCTCGCCGCCGCGATGGGCAGCCAGGCCTGCTCGGTCGGGACGCGCTGCCGGAACGGCGAGGCGTGCTGCTCGACGGGCAAGGCCCTGAGCGCCGCCGGCGCGTCCGGCCGGATGAACAGGACGATCTCCCCCGGCGCCTTTCGTGCCAGCGCGGTGGTGAGAGAGAGCGCGTAACGCTCGATTCCTGTCAGCCGGTCTGGCCGCACCAGGGTGGCGTCGATGCCGATGCGCATGAGAGCGGGCGGAGAGATAGCACGGGACCGTACGGCCGGACCACTTCGCTCGAGCCTGGAGCAGTTCCAGACGAGCTACCGTAGTTCCGGCGTCAGCCGCGCTTGCCGCCTCGCCTGTGGTTGTGGCTCGTCGGCCACAGGGTCAGGTATAAATGGTTTCATGACCCCCCCTGCTCGGAGTCAAGGCTGGAAATTCACGCGTCGATGGCTCGGCGCCGGTGCGCCAGGAGGATGGTGATACGCCTATGACCGGAGAGAAGAGAGCGGTCATCCTTGGTGCTGCCGGGTTCATCGGGAGTCACCTCGTCGACCATTTCCTTGCGAGAGGGTGGCGAGTTGTCGGCGTCGATAATCTGATCACTGGGAGCGTTCGCAACCTCGATCACCTCCGCCAAGAGCCGCGCTTCGAGTTCATCGAGGCCGACATCTGCGATCCCATCGATGTCGCGGGGTCCGTCGATGCCGTGCTCGATTTTGCATCTCCCGCGTCGCCGGTGGATTATCTCGAGCACCCCTTCCAGACCCTTCACGTCGGTTCCATAGGTGTGGAGAACGCGCTCAAGTTGGCGAAGCGCACCGGTGCTACGTTCCTGCTCTCGTCTACGTCCGAGGTGTACGGGGATCCGCTGGAGCATCCTCAGCGAGAGACCTACTGGGGCAATGTGAACCCCATCGGACCTCGAGCGGTCTATGACGAGGCGAAGCGGTTCGCCGAGGCGATAACGATGGCGTACCGGCGTTACGAAGGCGTTGACACGCGCATCGCGCGCATCTTCAACACTTATGGGCCGCGCATGCGCCTCCATGACGGGAGGGTGGTCCCGGCGTTCGTGGGGCAGGCTCTCCGGGGCGAACCGCTCACGGTATTCGGCGACGGGAGCCAGACACGCAGCTTCTGCTTCGTCAGCGACAATGTCGAGGCGGTGTGGCGACTCGTGCACTCCAGTTACCGTGACCCCATCAACATCGGCAATCCTCAGGAGATGTCGATCCTCGAATTCGCCACAGCGGTGCAGACTTCGATCGGCACGAGTTGCCGGGTCGTGACCAAGCCGCTGCCCGTCGATGATCCCAAGGTCCGCCGCCCGGACATCACCCGCGCGAGAGAGATCCTCGGCTGGGAACCGAAGGTGAGCTTTCCCGAAGGGCTCGGCAGGACCATCGAGTGGTTTCGATCACAAGTCCACGTGACGACGAGTCGATAGAAGCGAGCGGTCTCTCCCTCGCTGTGCCGACCCGGGGGCTTGCTTGTGACCGTGAAGAAGTCGGGGTAAAGGAGATCGACAATGACATCGCTCTCGGTTCTCGTACCGGTCTACAACGAGGAGCACCTCGTGTCGTGCTCCCTGGAGCGGCTCGAAATTCTGGAAAAGAGCCCACGGCTCTCGCGCGTCCAGGTCATCGTGGTCGATGACTGCTCCCGGGATCGAACGGCCGAGGTTCTGGAACGATTTCGAAGCGACCGGGGGCTCGCCCCGCTCGTGATCGGGGGGCAGGAAACGGCCGTCGAAGGGCAGCGCCTCGGGAAGGCCGGCTCCAAGATAGAGTGGATCTTTCTGCGCCACGAACAGAACCGCGGAAAAGGTAAGGCCATCCAGACCGCGCTCGCCCGAGCTGATTGCGAACTCTCGGTCATTCACGATGCAGATCTCGAGTACCACCCCAAGGATCTGCTACGAATCGTGGGTGTGTTCGAGGAGGAGGGCGCCGACGCCGTGTTCGGCTCGCGCTTCGCTGGCGGCGAGGTGCGGCGCGTCCTCTTCTTTCGGCATGAACTGGGGAACCGCCTCCTGACGTTCATTACCAACTTTGTGACCAATCTCAACCTCACGGACATGGAGACTTGCTACAAGGCCGTGAGGACCGACCTCCTCAAGTCCATCCCGATCGTCTCCAACGATTTCCGGCTCGAGCCCGAACTGACGATCAAGCTGGCGAAGCGGGAGGCGCGCATCTTCGAGGTCCCCATTAGCTATTCCGGGCGTAGCTACCAAGAGGGAAAGAAGATCAACTGGCGCGACGGTGTGCGGGCGCTGTGGGCCATCGGAAGGTTCACGCTCTCCGACGCTGTGTACCCGCGCGACGCGTACGGCAGCGAGATCCTGGGTCGACTGTCGCGCGCCCCCCGCTTCACGACTTGGATGGCCGATACGATTCGACCGTTCTGTGGCTCCCGGGTGCTCGAGATCGGCAGCGGTCCGGGCAATTTGACGCGCCATCTGATGCCGCGCGCACGCTACGTTGCGAGCGACGTCAATCCTCTCCACCTGCATACTCTACAGGCGCTGAAAGCCGATCGGCCCTATCTGGAGGCGCAATACTGCGATGTCACCGACGTGGAGAGCTTCCCAAGGGATCAGGGAGGTTTCGACACCGTCATCTGCCTCAATGTCATCGAGCACGTCGACGACGATCGCGCGGCACTGTCCAATATCCGTTCCGTACTCACCGAGGGTGGAAAGGCCATCGTCCTGGTCCCGAGCGGTTCCGGTCTCTTCGGAACCCTCGATCAGGTGCTCGGGCATCGGCGGCGCTACACCGAGGTTTCGTTGCGGGCGGTGGCGGCCAAAGCGGGCTTCGAGGTGAAGCAGGTACTACGCTTCAACCGCATCGGCACGCCTGCGTGGTGGCTCAACGGCAAGGTCTTCAAGCGGCGGACCTTCGGTCATTTCCAGATCATGATGCTGAACGCGCTCACGCCGCTCTTGCGCGCTGTGGATAGGGTCCTGCCGCTTCCGCCGCTGTCGCTCATCGCCGTCTTGGAGCCGAGGCCCGCGGAAAGTGCTAGTGCCCAGGCAGGCGCCGTGATCGGTACGAACGGTTCCGACGAAGGGCGTGCACGGGACGCTGGGTGAGGAGAAGCGCTGACCGGCGCGAAGACCTGATCCATGCGCAGCCTGCGGTCAGGTCGAGAACTTCATCCGGCTGCGCAGGGCCTGGAATCCTCTGCCCGGCCCTACGTCCTTGAGCCCCATGGCCGGTTTTTCCACCACGTGCCAGCTCACGTACGCGCAGACCCAGCTGACTACGATGGCGATGACGATGAAGGGTAGCAGCCCGAGCTTGTGGACTCCCGCGGCGGCGAAGAGCTGCTGGACCAAAAACCCGTACAGATAGATCCCGTACGAGTAGTCGTTTCTGGCTCCCACCAATCTCAACGCTTTGGGCAGCCGCACGGCGAGCCAGAGCAGCATGTAGACCATGGCCGGGTAGCCGATCGTGAAGTAGCCGCCGCCGAAGAGGGACCCGAAGTAGACGGCAACCGACAACATGCCGAGTCGATCATCCATGGGGATGTGGCGGGCGTAGACGGCTGCCAGGGCGCCCAGCATGAAGATGGTCGTGAAGCGGACGGTGTGAGGGTCCTTGAGCCAAGGCGTGAGCCGGGCTGGCCACGTTGGATCGATGACCTGCAGGTTGAGCACCAGCCACAGGCCGACCGTGGTGCACACAGCCAGCAAGCGCGCCTTCCGGAAAGCCCCGGCGACGGCGAGCGCTAGGACCAGCAAGTAGCAGTGCCACTCGTAGATCAGAGTCCACAGCGACCCGTTGAAGACACTGGCCTTGACGAGCTGTCCGTAAGGCGTCGTCGCGGTCAGAAGGTCGTGGATCCCGTACCTGCCGATCTCGAGGAAGGCGTTCTGGAAGACGTAGGAGTACGGGCCCACGCCGTTCCGGACGAAGTAGCCAGCAAAGCTGCGGTGGGCGTGCCACCAGACGGCCGGCCCAAGGATCGCCGCCGTCACGGCAAGTACGGTCCAGTACGCAGGCAGGATCCGGAGGGCCCGCCGCCAGAGGAACTGCAGCCAGTCAGTGGTGAAGCTGCTCTTCGCAATCAGGTAGCCGCTGATCGCGAAGAAGCCGGCAACGCAGATGCCACCCAGCGAGTCCTGGTCCTTCGACCAAGTCCACATCGGGTCGCGGCCGAAGCCTCCAAGGGGGAACGCATGGTCGACGATGACCACGGTCGCCAATAGCAACCTCAAGAAGCCGAACCCATTGTCGTGGCCGACCAGCGCGTCGGCGACGGTGGACGGGGTTGTCTGTCGTAGGGAGACAGGCGGGCCGGGCGCCCGCGGGGACAGCGCGACTTCCGGGGCGACATCCGCGCGGGGCATCAACGGCCCGTACCCGGCGCACGACGAGGGGATTCATTCACGAGGTTCAAACGAGCCTCCCGATAGGTCTGTGCGCGCCACGCTGGACGGCCGAACTCGAAGCTTCAAGCGTATCCGACTTCGATGTCAAGCGGGTGGCTCATCTGTGTCCGGGTGCGTCGGTCCCGGAGGCATAGACGCCGGGGATCGGTGTGGAGAACCATCGTCCGGCAGGGTCGGGCGGCGCGCCATGATCGCTCAGGATCAGGCACGGCCAGTCCGACGGGCCCATGACGTGTCGGACGGTCACCCCCTCACGCATCGCGCGCCAGGTGATCGGATAATCGTAGGACGATGTGTCGGTCACGAGGCCGAGGCGACTACACCTCATCTGTTTCAGCATGGCCAGGACACCGCTGTGCTGCGCATAGGCTTCGTGCTTGAGAAGATAGTAATGCTCGGTGCGGTCCATCGTGAGCAGCCCGGGAAGCGACAGGGGCTTCATCTGGTTGGTGCAGGCGATGACGACGCCGTAGCATAGGCATGCCAGGCTGGAGATGGCGAGCAGCGAACCGCGCGCGCTGCTTCCGGGAAGGCGGCGCGCGATGAAGCCTCCCCAGGCGAGCGGGATCAGGACCAGCACCGGAAGCTGCAGGCGCGTGATGAACTCCTGATTGCGTACGAAGGCGTGGAGCATGAGCCATGCCGCCGGAACGCTCAACGCAAACAGCCTTTCACGCCAACCCAGACGCCACCAAAACAAGAGGGCCCCGGTGAGCGAGATCATGAGGATCACGAACTGAAACGGGTTACCTGCACGGTCCTCGTTAGGAGCAAAGACCTGATCGCAATAGAGGGGAGCAGGTTGTTCGTCCAGCAGCCTCTCTATCGTGCGGATGGCTCCCCGCGCCGGCAAGTTCTGACAGGTAGCACGAGCGGCGTTCAGCGCCCGATCTTTCCAGTTCCCCAGCACCGGATATACCTCGTAACGTGCCCCCAGGACCGAACCCGTCATCTCGTGCTTGCGGTAGACGTCAGGCCCGGCCAACGCGACCACCAGGGCGGCGGCGGCGGCGACATACTTCCAGCGCGTGCGCAGGTGACGGCGAGTGCTTGGCGTGAACGCAAGGATCGCGGCGCCCAGCAAGAACGGGCTTGCGGCCAGCAGCGCCGTAGGCTTGGTCAGGTAGCCGACTCCTGTGAGGAGGCCGAGCGCAAGCAGGTCGTTTCCTCGCCAGCGCGGAGTGCGGTGAAGGAATCGAAGCGACACACCCACGAGCGCGAGCGTTACGACGCAAGCAACGAGGTCGTTCTGTGTAGTCGAGGCCTCCAGCACGGCGATGGGCAGCGCAGCCACGAAGACGCTGGCCCAGGGGCAGAGCCTCCGGGGCACTCCCGTCAGTCGGCACAGCGTGGGGATGCTCAGGACGACGATCAGGTACGCGGCCAGCTGTACGCAATTGGCCCAGAAATCAGAGCCCGAGATGATTTGCAGCACCAAGACCAGATACTCGGCGCCGGGCCCCATGACGTTCTGATGTGCATTTGCAGTGGCATAATAGGCGACCGACCTGTTCTGCATCCAATACGCCACCCTCGCCAGGTGGTATGCCATGCTGTCGGGTGTGCTTGGAGAAAACGCCACAGCGCAAACCAGCAGGAGGACGAAGAGCGGAACGAGCATCCAGCCCAGACGCATTCCAGCCAGCCCGTGTCTCGCGAGCGACAGGAGCTTGGCTGCTTGGCTGCCTCGATCGTAGAGCGCGACGGTGGCGATGAGCAGCAGGTGACCGGCCAGGACAGTCCAGGGGACGACGAGCCGGAAGACCGACAGGGTGTTCAGGAGGATGGCCTCCCACGCGAGGAGGAGACCGCCCGCCGCGAGGGCGATCAAGCCAATAGGTCGCCGAAGTGATCGTCGGCAGACGATCAAGAAAGCGACGTAAGCGAAGCCAAGGACGATTGGTGAAAGTACGAGTCGCATCTTCCCTCCCTCGATGGAGCGCGGGGCGGCGGACCAGCAAGGCAGGACCGGAGGTGGGTGTGAGTGGTGGCGGCTTGCTCGGTTACGCCCGCTTGAGTGATGACTTGAGCAGCCGGTGCACTCCCGGCAGTCGCTTGAGTGCGGCGTTGAGACGATCAACCAGACGGTAGCGAAGCGGCAGCGGCTGGCCCGGTGCTGGCGCTTGGGTGCCCGGTCGCAAACTACCCCGTGCGGTCTGATCGCCCTGCAGTTCCCGGATGAGCGCCTGCTGCTCCCTGATCAGCCGCACCGTGCCGGGCGGAAACACGTGCGGCTGAGAGTCCAGCTTGCTGACGATGAGCACCTCGTTCGCCCGCCACTCGTCCTTGGAGTGCAGGGTGTACGAGCTGTGGCCCTTCTTCCAGCGGCGGTAGATGGACGTGATCTCGGGAATCGTGGTGACGCCGCAGAGTAGTGCGGCCCGCATCTCGAAGTCCCAGTCCTCGCAGGTGTTGAGTCGATCGTCGAACCGGAAGCCCAACTCGTGGAAGAGGCTACCGGGAAACGCGAGGCACATGAGCGGCGTGTGATTCTGAGTCAGATGGGCGTAAAGATCGTAGTCGCTGGGGTACACCTTGCGGACCCCCCCCACGCTGTGAAACCCCGCCACGCCCCCGGTCCACCTCCGCGCTTCGATCTGCTGCTCGACGGCGACCCCTCTCAGCAAACGCCCGGAGGAGGTGGCGGCAGCATCCTTGAAGCTCTCCACCCAATGACCAAAGACCACGTCGTCATCATCGAGCACCGCGATGTACTGGCCTTTCGCTTCGGAGAACCCGACGTTGAGCGGAGTCGCTCGACCTCCGTGGTCCACTCGGACGAGGCGCGTCCGCACGCGGAAACTGGCCGGCAGGTCCCCGACCTGGCGCTCGATCGAGATCTGCTGCTGCGTGTCCACCTTATGCGCGACGACCAGGATCTCGAAGTCCTGGCACGTTTGCGCCGTGAGCGACAGCAGGGCGTCTCGCAGCGTTGCGGGGCGCCGTCCCTGCGTCCGCACGATGACGGACAGAAACGGCTGTTCCGGGACATCCCGTTCAGCGATCGAGGGCGTCGGGTGAGCGGGTCCCGGGAGGTACGCTCGCACGAACTGGACGGTTCCACCGTTGCCGTCGCAACCGTCGCGCACCTTGCGCAAGAAAGCGTTCAACGAAGACGTCGAGCTGAGCACGACGCTGTGCTTCGGGAAGTGCTGGTCGCTCTCCTCGAGGAGTATGTCTTTCTGGCCGACCTGCAACCAGCCACTCGTGCGAGCCAGCGCCTCGAGCAGTCGCTCGGTGTGGTGGACGACGTGGGTACGATCGAGGAGCCCGGTCTCCGTGTAGGACCAGCGTCCGATGAGGAGCTTGAAGGCGAGATCGCGGTGAGAGACGTTGGGCACGCTGATGACGAGCGGGACCGACCCTCCTGCTGCCAGTGTTCGAAGCGCGGAGAGGACGTCGAGGTCGGTGGTCACATGCTCCAGCGTGTCCAGGACGCTGATCGAGGCGAGAGGGCGCTCACCCATGATGGAGCGAAGACGAGAGGAGAGCTCATCTGCGCGCAGCAGGTCCAGGGGGTGCGTCTCGAAGCCACGCTTCCGCAGGTCTTCCAACCCGTCGCCGTCGATGTCCACACCGACGTAAGTGAGACCGAGGTCGCGCAACGGCTCCGCAATCGCGCCGAAACCGCATCCCACGTCCAAGTGTACGCCCGAGGCGGAGCCAAAGTCCCGCACGAGCTGGACAGTGTGTCCGTAGACGTTGTCGTCGGCGAAGCCGAACTTGTAGGTCAACGACATGTGGTGCTCACCAACGGTGCGTTGTGTACGCCCCGTCCACGAACGCGGCGACGCGGTGCTCGGGATCGAGGGGGGCGGGAAGCTGGCCCGCGTCGGCGCGACGGCGATACTCCTTCGCCGCGCGGATCAGCGGGTCGGTCCCAGAGTTTTCGAATTCGCGGAGCAGCTTCGCGGCCAGGTCGGGCCGAGAGTACTTGTGCGCGAGCAGCAGGGCCGCTTCGGCCGAGTAGTACTGTTCGGCCGCACCCGCCATCCACACGCCGTCCTGCGACAACCGCTTGTCGTGGAACACGGCGGCAGAGGGCTGGAAGACGACGCGGTGCCCGGTGAGGCGGATTCGCCAGGAGAGGTCGACGTCGTCGCAGTAGAGGAAGAACGTTCGGGCGTCGAAGCCCTCCAGCTCGGCGAGCAGGGCGCGGGGGATGAGGGAGCAGGCCGTCGACGCCCAGCCGGTCTCCCCAGTCGCCGGATCGTAGTACTTCGGGTGCTCCAACGGCACCTGGCGCGCCTCCACTTGGCCGATACCAGGACGCCGTAGTGGCGCGATCATCTCCACGATGAGGTTGGGAGCGATGACCACGTCGGGATTCTGGATCATCACGAGGTCAGTCCCCGCCGACCCGAGGAGGCGGTTGTGACCGGCGGCTGACCCGAGATTCGCGCCGAAGTACTGGTACTCGATGCGCCGGATACCCTGGTCGTGGTGACGGCGTTCCCGCTCCGCGATCATGTCGAGCGTGAAGACCGGGAGCGGCGAGCAGTCGCCCAGCGCGATCTCGGCGGCGTTCACGACTCCTTCTCGAAACGCCAGCTCGACGGCCCGCGCGGTGCTCTCCAGTGCCTGATCGACGTGCCGCGGATCGCTATTGTACAGGACGGACTGGATGCGGATGCTGCAAGGGCCGGTGACGTGCGCGGTCTTGGCTGACATGCTTGCTCAGGCCTCATGCGGATGCTGCTGGTCGATCCACCGCTGCAGCGCCTCGAGGCTCCGGTCGAGAGGCCAGCGAGCTGACCAGCCCAGTGCCGCGGTGGTTGGTGCGACGTCGCATGAGGCCCGGCGAACATCGCCGTCCCGGAACTTGCCGCAGATGTGGGGTGGGGGCGCTCGGTAGAGCGAAGCGATGCGTTCCGCGAGCTCGCGGATGCTCGTCGCGACCCCCGATCCCACGTCGCACGTGCGAGTGCTGCTTGGAGGCGAAGCGATGGACGCGACGATCGCTTCGGCCACGTCGTCGATGAAGACGAAGTCCCTGGTGATCTCTCCATCCTCGTAGACGGGAATGCTCTCGCCGGCGCTCGCCATCCGGCAGAACAGCGACACGATGCCAGTGTACGGGTTCGTCAGCGACTGCCCTGGGCCGAAGACGTTCTGGAAGCGCAGGACCGAGAGCGGAACCTTCAGCGCCGAAGTCCAAGCGAGGAGGATGTGCTCCTGGGCGAGCTTGGTTGCGCCGTAGATGCTCGTCGGCGAGGGGTGCGTCCGTGCCGCGGCGGAGGGCTCATGCGTGAGCGTCGGGAAATCCCACTGACCGCGCTCGAGTTGCTGGCGAGTGCGCTGGCCTGGATAGACCACCGTGCCATCCGAGCGACGCCAGGCTCCCTCCCCGTAGATCGCACGGCTGCTCGAGAGGATGACATGCGCAGGCACGATCCCATGGCGCCCGAACGCATCCGTGAGCTGTGTCGTACCGACGACGTTGACGCTGGCGTGTCGCGTGGCCTCGGTGAGCGACTGGCCGGTTCCGGTTTCGGCCGCAAGGTGAATCACCATCGTCGGCCGTACCCTGCCGAGGACGCTGTCCCACGCATCGCGCAACGTGACATCGGCGGTGATCAGTTCGGCGGCTTCGTGCAACGCCGCAGGCCGTGAACGAGAGTCGTGAACCTGCGGATGAAGGTTGTCGATGACGAGGTACGACGCGGCATACGGCGCAAGCTTCTGCGACACCGCACAGCCGATGAACCCAGCCCCGCCGGTGACCAAGATGTGCTGTTGCCCGAGGAGATCAGAATTGTTCATGCGGGTAGACGGAACTCAACGCGTAGGCTGAAGTGCCGTTCCCGCGCGAGCGGACGGGTTATCGCATTTCGACCCGATGATGCCAAGGAGCGCAAGCCGTCTTTCAGACAAGATCTCAGGTTGACACGGATCGCGACGACGGTCTAAATACCCCCTCTTTCTGGGCGATTGGAGCTCCGACGACGAGCGACATCGTTTCCGGCGGAACGGGGTCGCGCCTCCTCCCGCTGATCGACACGTACGACACTGGCGTCACCGACCTCATCCACCAGTAGCGCCGGTGGTCCCTGGCCAGCGGCTACGCTCAGGAAGAACGGATCCTGACATGAACCTCCTCATCACAGGCGGCTCGGGCTTCATCGGCTCCAACCTGGTGCGACTCCTCCTGGCCGAGCGGCCGGACTGGCGCATCGTCAACCTCGACAGGCTCACCTACGCCGGGAACGCCGAGAACCTGGCCGACCTCGAGGGGAACCCTCGCTACCGCTTCGTCCGCGGTGACATCGCCAACGGCGAGCTGGTCGCGGAGATCATTCGGACCGAGCGCATCGACGCGGTGATGCACCTCGCCGCCGAGAGCCACGTCGATCGCTCCATCCTCTCGCCGGCCATCTTCATCGAGACGAACGTCCGCGGCACCCAGGTGCTGCTCGAGGCGGCCCGGGAGTTGGGCGTGAAGCGCTTCCTGCACGTCTCGACCGACGAGGTGTACGGCTCCCTGGGGCCGACCGGCCTTTTCACCGAGCAGACGCCGCTCGATCCGTCCTCGCCGTACTCGGCTTCGAAGGCCGGGTCCGACCTGCTCGCGCTGGCCTACGCGCACACGTTCGGGATGAACGTGGTCGTGACGCGTTGCTCGAACAACTACGGTCCGTACCAGTTCCCCGAGAAGCTCATCCCGCTCATGATCGCGAACGCGCTGCGCGACAAGCCGCTCCCGGTCTACGGCGACGGCCTGAACGTCCGCGATTGGATCCACGTCGAGGACCACTGCCGCGGGCTCCTCGCCACGCTCGAGAAAGGGAAGGCGGGGGAGGTCTACAACTTCGGCGCCTCCAGCGAGCGGCGGAACATCGAGATCGTCAAGGCGGTGCTGGCGCTGCTCGGCAAACCCGAGTCGCTCATCGAGTACGTGAAGGACCGCCCCGGGCACGACCGCCGCTATGCGATCGACGCCGCGAAGGCGAGCCGCGAGCTCGGCTGGGTGCCGCGCCATAGCTTCGAGGACGCGCTCGACACAACCGTCACCTGGTACAAGGGGCACCGCGGTTGGTGGGAGCGCATCCTCACCGGCGAGTACCTCCGCTACTACGAGAAGCAGTACGGGGCCCGCGGATGAGGGTCGCCGTCACGGGCGCGAACGGGCTCCTGGGAGGCGCCGCCGTCGCCCGGCTGGCCGGGCGGCACGAGGTGCTCGCGGTGGGCCGCGGAGCCTGCCGCTTGCCGCCGGGGCCATTCCGCTGGGCGGACTCCGATCTCGGCGACGGCCGCTCGGTCGAGATGGCGCTCCTCGAGTTCCGGGCCGAGGCGGTCCTCCACGCCGGAGCGCTGACCGACGTGGACGGCTGCGAGCGCGACCCCGAGGCCGCCTGGCACGTCAACGTGGGCGGCACGGAGCAGGTGGCGCGGGCTTGCCGGGCGCTCGGCGCGCGCCTGGTGGCGGTCTCGACCGATTACGTGTTCGATGGGGAGGCCGGCCCGTACAGTGAGGACGACGTCCCGAACCCGCGCGGCGCCTACGCCCGCAGCAAGCGGTGCGGCGAGGAGGCGGCGCTGCTCCTCGCGCCCGACTGTGCCGTGGCGCGGGTGGCCGTCGTCTACAGCGGCCGGCCCGGTGCGAAGAGCACCTTCGCCACCCAGGTCGTCGAGAAGCTCTCCCGCGGCGAGGTGGTCAAGGCCTTCTCGGATCAGATCGTCTCCCCCACCCTGGCCGAGAACGCCGCCGGGATGACGCTGGAGCTCCTGGTCGAGCGCGACTACCGCGGGGTCTTTCACACCGCCGGCGCCACCGCGCTCGACCGGGTCGACTTCGCGCACCGGGTGGCCGCCCGCTTCGGGCTCACGGGGGAGATCGTCCCTGTCCGGACCGCGGACGTGAAGCTGCTCGCGCCACGGCCGCTCCGCGCGGGTCTGCGGGTGGAGCGCGCCAAGGCGTTGCTGAGCGAGCAGCCGCTCGCCATCGAGGCGGCGCTCGAGCTCTTTCATCGCCAGTGGGCGACGAGGAGCGCCGCGTGACCGCGCTCGCCGCCCCGCTGCAAGGGCTGTGGAAGTACCGCGAGCTCATCGGGCTGCTCGTCTCGCGCGACCTGAAGGTCCGCTACAAGCGGAGCGTGCTCGGGATGGGCTGGACGCTCCTCAATCCGCTGCTGCAGATGGGCGTCTACACGCTCGTCTTCAGCACGATCATGAGGGTGGATGTACCGCAGTTTCCCGTCTTCCTGCTCTCGGGGCTGCTGCCCTGGACCCTCATCTCCGTCTCCATCACCGGCGCTGCCCACTGCCTCCTCAACAACCAGGGCCTCATCCGCAAGGTAGCCGTGCCGCAGATGGTCTACCCGGTGGCGGTGGTCGCCTCCAAGGTCGTCGACCTGCTGCTGTCCCTGCTGCCGCTGGCGCTGCTCGCGTTCTTGCTCGGCAGGCCACCGGGTCCGAGCTGGCTCGCCCTCGTACCGGCTCTCGTGCTGGTGACGGTATTCTCGACCGGGCTCGCGCTCCTATTCAGCTCGCTGACCGTCTTCTACCGGGACATGCGGCACCTCATCGACATCCTGATCCAGGTCTGGTTCTACGTGACGCCGGTCATCTACCCCATCGCGTATCTCGAGAAGCTGCCCTACCGCGCCCTGCGGTCGATCCTGGCCGCGAACCCGGCCACGCCGCTCATCCGCTGCTTCCAGGTGCCGCTCTACGAGGGCCGTTTCCCCGACGCCGCCCTGCTGGGGGCGGCGACCTTGTCGACGGCTCTCGTCTTCGCGTTCGGCCTCCTCGTGTTCACCTCCCGCGAGTCCGAGCACATCCACCACTTCTGATCATGTCAGGCGCGCTCTCCTTCCAGGATGTGGGGATGTCCTTCCGGCTCTACCGGGAGCGGATCGACACGCTCAAGGCGGCGGTGCTGGGACG
>Ga0137379_10003907_pt1 | contig 13967 bp, 15 predicted proteins | sample SagtaG_18_FD_104812 | JGI IMG/M metagenome (GOLD analysis project Ga0137379, IMG submission 104812) | Vadose zone soil microbial communities from Sagehorn Ranch, Mendocino, California, USA - Sage2_L_80_16 metaG | ecosystem: Environmental > Terrestrial > Soil > Vadose zone | place: USA...
AGCTCGTCACGAATGGGTGCCAGCAGCTCCTCGTGGACGGGCTCGGTGACGATCAGGCCCACATCGGTGTGGTCGATGTCACGCAGCAGGTGCTCACCCCGGCGGGTGTGGTTGAGGCCCACGATGGTGGCCCCGGCCAGAGCCGCACCCCCGAAGGCGAACAGGTACCCGGGCGTGTTGTCGAGCAGCACGGCCACGTGGAAGGGCCCCTCGGGCCGCCGCGAGAGAAACAGGTTGGCCCACCGGCACGCCTGGGCCACGTACTCGCCGTGGGTCCACACCCGGTCCTCGAACCGCACAGCCGGGCGGGGGGCGATACCTGGATCGGATGCGTTCCGCCGCAGCAGGGCGGCGGCGTTCGGCGCCGGCATGGGCGCCTGGCCCGGAGCGGGGACCTCGGTGTGTTCGGTGGTCACGCTCGCCAGTGCATAGCACGCACCGACCGCTGCTAAGAGAGGGTCAGCGGCGGGCCCGCCGCACCCGCAGGCGCACGCCGCTCCGGGGCAGGCATCGCAGCCGACCTGGGGCGGACCGCCGCCACCCCCGCCGAGCTGGGCCGCGCCGCCGCCGCCTTCCATCCCGCCGCCGGTCCCGCCGCGGCGGGACCGGGCCGCGCTGGCGGTGGTGCTGTTCGTCTTCGGGGGTCTGTTCCTCGTTTTCTTCCTCTTCCTCCTCCTCGCCTACGGCGCGGTGCGGGGCGAGGGGCCGCGCCTGGTGGGCGGCCCACGCATCGGCGTGGTCGAGATCAAGGGTGAGATCGGCTCGGGCGTGCGCGGCTCGGTCGACTCCGACGAGACGCTGAAGGTCATCAAGCGCTACCTCGACGACTCCGACATGAAGGCCGTCGTCGTCCGCATCGACTCGCCGGGCGGCGCGGTCGCCCCGAGCCAGGAGATCTACGACGAGCTGCGCAAGCTCGCAGAGAAGAAGACGGTCGTCTGCTCGATGGGGAACCTGGCCGCCTCGGGCGGCTTCTACATCGCCATGGCCTGTCCGCACATCCTGGCCGAGCCGGGCACGCTCACCGGCTCCATCGGCGTCATCTCCCAGTTCCCCAACGTGAAGCGCCTGGCGGAGCGCTTCGACGTCAAGATGGAGACGATCAAGAGCGGCAAGCTGAAGGACGCCGGCAACCCGTTCCGCGACATGACGCCCGAGGATCGCGCCTACTGGCAGACCCTCATCGATCAGGTCTACCTCCAGTTCCTTGCGGCGGTGGTGGAGTCGCGCGAGCTGCCCGAGGAGGAGGTGCGCAAGATCGCCGACGGCCGCGCCCTCACCGGCCAGCAGGCCCAGGAGCTCGGCCTCATCGACGAGCTCGGGAACTTCCATGACGCCGTCGACACCGCCAAGGAGGAGGCGGGCCTCACCGGGGAGCCGCGGCTCGTCTATCCGCCGGAGGAGCGCTCCCGCTTCTTCGAGGAGCTGATGGGTGGCGCCGTCCACGGTATCGCCGACGCCGTCCGGGCCGAGGTCCACCAGGAGGCCCGCGCGGCCGGCGCCCCCGGTCTCTTCTTCCTGGCGAGGTGAGGGATGGCGCGGTCCGCGTCGCGGTCGGGTGCCTCGACTCCCTCTCCCCGCGAAGCGGGGAGAGGGTCGGGGAGAGGGGCTGGCGCTCAGACACCTCCCCCCCGCCTCTGGGCCCCGTGGCGCCTCGAGTTCATCCAGGCCCCGAAGCCGACCGGCTGCATCTTCTGCCAATTCCCCGCCGAGGAGGGCGAGGCGAACGACCGGAAGAACCTCATCGTCCACCGCTCCGCCTGCTCGTTCGCGGTCCTGAACCGCTACCCCTACAACCCCGGTCATCTGATGGTCATCCCGCGCGCCCACCTGGCGGACCTCGACGCTCTCTCGCCCGAGGAGTTCCACGACCTGCACGAGGAGCTGCGCCTCGCCGCCCGCGTGCTGCGCGCCGCCTACCGCCCCGAGGGGCTCAACCTCGGGATGAACCTGGGCCGGGCGGCCGGGGCCGGCATCGCGGACCACCTCCATTACCACCTCGTACCGCGTTGGGGGGGCGACACGAACTTCATGCCGGTGCTGGCGGACACGCGCGTCATGGTCGAGCACCTCGACGGCGCCTGGCAGAAGCTGCGCGAAGGCTTCGAGCGGGCGTGACCCCCCAGCGCTGGCTCCTGCTCGCGATCGCGCTCCTGGCGGTTGCCCTGGCGCTCCTCGTCGAGCGGCTGCTGCGCCGCCGTCAGGAGGCGCGGGCCTACCTGAAGGGCGTCCGCTACGTCCTCTCCGACGACCCCGACGCCGCCATCGCGGCGCTCTCGGACGCGGCGCGCCTGGGGAGCCCGCAGGCGTTCGAGACCTACCTCGCCCTCGGCGCGTTGTTCCGGCGCACCGGCGATCTCGCTCGCGCCATCCGGCTCCACAGGAACATGCTGCTCCGGCCCGGCCTGGATCCGGAGCGGCGCCTGGAGGTGGAGCGCGAGCTCGCCCACGACTACCGGCGCGGTGGGATGCCGGAGGAGGCGGTGGCCGCGTACCGGGTACTGGCCGAGCAGGGCGACCGCGCTTCGCAGGAAGGCCTGCGCGACGTGCTGGTCGACCTCGGCCGGCTGGCCGAGGCGGCCGCCGTCCAGCGCCGGCTGTCGGGCGCGACGGAGGACCCGCTGCTCGCCCACCTCCTCGCGGCGCAGGCGCGGGCCGAGCTGGCGGTGGACGTCGAGCGTGGTCGGGCGGCCGCGCTGGCGGCGGTGGCGGCGGCGCCCCGCAGCGCCGACGCGCTCCTCGCGCTGGCCGAAGCGCAGGGCGCGGCCGGCCGCTCGCTCGACGCCCGCGAGGCCATCGACGCGGCGCTGGACGAGGACCCGCACGCTGCCCTCCTGGCGTGGCCTGCGCTGGCGGCGGCCGCCCCCGGGGCGGCGCTGCCGCTCCTCGACGAGCGGTTGGGGCGGACGCCGCAGGACGCACCGCTGCACTACCTGCGTGGGCGCGCGCTCCACCAGGCAGGCCGCATCCCGGAGGCGCTGGCGGCGCTGCGCCGGGCGCTCGACCTCGACGATACCGGCGAGACCACCCTCGCCATGCGCGACCTGCTGCGCGCGGCGGAGGCGCCCGCGCCGGAGGAGCTCGCCGCACGCCACGATCTCCTGATGACGGCCCTGCTGCGCAAGGCGCGCCCGGTGCGCTGCCGCCGCTGCGGGAACGCGGCGGCGGTCCGTCAGTGGCGCTGCCGTCGCTGCGGGGCCTTCGACAGCTTCGTTCCGCCTGCGGCGCCGTGAGCGCCAGGCCGGAGGTGAGGTGGTCGGAGGCGTACGCCGCGCGCGGCTCGCTCGCGTATTCGCGCACGTGTCCCCTGCGCGCTTGCGCCCCCGACGGGCGGGGGGTATGAGCACCGACCCATGATCAGGGACCACGTCATCGCGCTGTTCGAGAAGGCGCTCGCGCGCGGCGCCGCGGAAGGGCGCTGGCCCGCGCCTCCGGCCGGCTTCAGCGTCGAGCCGGCGCGCGATCCTCGCCACGGCGACTTTGCGGTCAATGCGGCCATGGTCCTCAGCAAGGCGGCCGGGAAGCCACCGCGCGAGCTCGCGCAGGGCATCGTCGAGGCGGTGCGGGCGGTCGACACAACCGGAGACGTGACCTCGCTCGAGATCGCGGGCCCCGGCTTCATCAACCTCCGGCTCGCGCCCGACCTGTGGTACCGGGCGCTCGGCGAGGTGGAGCAGAAGGGTCCGGACTTCGGTCGCAGCGCGGTGGGGCATGGGAAGAAGGTAAACGTCGAGTATGTCTCGGCGAACCCCACCGGCCCCATGCACGTGGGCCACGGCCGGGGCGCCGTCACAGGGGATGCCCTGGCGCGGCTCCTCGCCTGGAGCGGGCACGCGGTCACCCGCGAGTACTACGTGAACGACTACGGTGCGCAGGTGCAGACGCTCGCGCGCTCGGTCCACCTGCGCTACCAGCAGCTCTTCGGGCGCGACGTCACCATGCCGCCGAAGAGCTATCCCGGCGAGTACGTCGCCGACATCGCGCGGGGGCTGAGGGACGAGCACGGCGGACGCTTCCTCGACGCGCCGGAGGCGGAGTGGCTCACGCTCTTCCGCGATCGCGCGGTGGCGTACGTGCTCGAGCTCATCCGCGGGGACCTGGCCGCCATCCAGATCTCCTTCGACGTGTGGTCGTCCGAGAAGGCGCTCTACGAGTCGGGCACGGTGGAGCAGTTCCTCCGCGCGCTGGAGGCGAAGGGCCTCGTCTACGTCGGCAAGCTTCCGCCGCCCAAGTCGAAGCAGGGGGCGCCGCCCCCGCCCCAAACAGATGAAGACGGGGTCTCGGTCTCTGACGACCTGACGCTCTTCCGCAGCTCCCAGTTCGGCGACGAGGTGGACCGGCCGGTGAAGAAGGCCGACGGCACCCCCACCTACTTCTGCGCCGACATCGCCTACCACTGGCAGAAGCGGCAGCGGGCCGAGGCGCTGGTCGACGTGCTGGGCGCCGATCACGGTGGGTACGTGCCGCGGCTGAAGGCGGCGCTGCAGGCGCTCGGGTACGACCCGAAGGACCTGCACGTCGTGCTCATCCAGATGGTGAACCTGATGCGCGGCGGCGAGTCCGTGAAGATGGGCAAGCGCGCAGGCAACGTCGTGTCGCTGCGCGAGGTGGTCGAGGAGGTCGGCCCCGACGCCACGCGCTTCATCTTCCTCACGCGCCGCGCCGACGCTCAGCTCGACTTCGACCTCGAGCTCGCCAAGCGGCAGACGCTCGACAATCCCGTCTTCTACGTGCAGTACGGCCACGCGCGGCTGGCCAGCATCCTGCGGAAGGCGGCCGAGGCCGGGCTGCCCGCGCCCCGCTTCGACCTGGAGGCGGCGCGGGCGCTGACGCTGCCGGAAGAGCTCGACCTCCTGAAGCGGGTGGTCGCCTTCCCGGACCTCGTCGCCGGCGCGGCGCTCGCCTACGAGCCGCATCGGGTGGCCTTCTGGCTGCAGGAGACCATCGCCGCCTTCCACTCGTACTATACGGGCGGCAAGAAGAGCGGCGAGCGCGTCATCGGTCCCGACGCCACCAAGACCGCGGCGCGGCTCTATTTGTGCAAGGCGCTGAAGCAGACGCTCGCGAACGGGCTCTCCGTGCTGGGCGTTGCGGCGCCCGAGCGGATGGACGCCCGCGAGGTCGAGGACGAGGCCTGAAAACTGGCGCCGCGCCCCCCTCGGCCTACCATGACCCCGCCGTCAGGTGCGGCACGGGAGGGCAGCGAGGATGCGCGAGAACAGCCGGGTGAGATCGGAGCGCTTCGCGCTGTCCCTCGACACGGGGCAGGTGACGGTCGTCGTCCTCGGTGCGCTGGTCCTGCTCGGCGGCGCCTTCGCCCTCGGAATGACCGCCGGCCACCAGGCCGCCGCGGCCCGCGCCGCGCCGTCAGCGACCCGGGCCGCCCTCGAGCGCCTCGACGAGCCGCTCACGACGCGCGAGGAGCCGCCGCCGGAGCTCAAGGCGACCCAGGCGCTCACCGACGCGAGGTCGATCGAGAAGCTGATCCCGGTGGCGGTGAAGGCCAAGCCGAGCCCGAGACCGATAGCGCCACGGACCGCGTCCGCGGCCCCGACCTCGACCTCGACCTCGACCCCGACCCCGACCCCGACCTCGACCTCGACCTCGACCTCGACCGGGTCCGCACAGCACCTGAAGGCCGCCTACACCATCCAGATCGCGTCATCGACGACGCGCGGGGACGCGGAGCGGATCGTCCGCCAGCTCTCCGGGCGACAGGCAAGCATCGTGGTGGCGGACGTGCCCGGGAAAGGGAGGCGTTACCGCGTCCAGGTCGGCAGCTATCCCTCGCAAGAGGCCGCGAAGCGCCAGCTCCCGCAGCTATCCCGGGAGGGGCTCCACGGCATCGTGACTGCGCTCCGCTGACGCGACTACATTCACCGTATGACCTTCCACCAGCCGAAGCGCGTCGAGAAGCCCTGGGGGTACGAGCTGTGGTGGGCGCAGACCGAGCGCTATGTCGGCAAGCTCCTGCACGTGAAGGCGGGGCATCAGCTCTCGCTGCAGTACCACCGCCAGAAGGACGAGATGATCCACCTCGTGAGCGGTGACCTCACGCTGGTCCTCGACGAGGATGGGTCCGGTCTGCGCGAGCACGCGATGAAGCCGGGCGAGAGCTATCACGTCCGCCCCGGGACCAAGCACCGCATGATCGCCATCAGCGACTGCGACATCCTCGAGGCGTCCACGCCCGAGGTGGAGGACGTGGTTCGCCTGGAGGACAGCTACGGCCGGAAGTAGGGCGGGGCTTGCCCCGTCTGCGGCGGGGGATGAACCCCCGCCCTACTCGGTGTGTAGGGCGGGGGTTTATCCCCCGCCGTCAGCGCAGCCCGCGTGCGAGGATGGCGATCGCCAGGACGAAGATCAGTGCCGCGGCGAGCACCAGCATCATCTTGCGCGGGTCGGCCCTCTTCTCGCGCACGCCGCGCAGCGCCGCCATGGAGCCCGCCGGAACCCAGCGCTGGGAGCTCTCCGGCCGGACCAGGTCCTCGTCGCCGAGGAAGCCCTGCACATAGAGCGCGTGCAGGTCGGCCAGGCTCGGGCACACGAGCTCCTGCCCGTCGCGGTTCCTGATCACGTACCGCATCGAGGCGCGCGCCGTCACGCCGGTCCCAGCTCTCCGCAGATCGCCTCCGCCACCCGCAGGCCGTCCACCGCGGATGATACGATCCCCCCCGCGTAGCCGGCGCCCTCTCCGGCCGGGTAGACCCCGCGCAGCGACGGCGACTGGTGGTCCGTGCCGCGCACGAGCCGGCAGGGCGAGCTCGTGCGGGACTCGATCCCGATGAGCACCGCCTCGTCGGTGAGGTAGCCCCGCATGCGGCGCTCGAACGCGCGCAGGCCCTCGCGCAGCGCCGTCCGGACCGCGGGTGGGAAGAGGGTGGAGAGATCGGCGTGGGTGAGGCCCGGCGGGTAGGACGATCGGCCGGGGGGCTGTCCGGGGCGCACGGCCAGGTAGTCGGTGATGCGCTGCGCCGGCGCCTGGTAACCGCCACCACCGAGCTCGTAGGCGCGGGCCTCCCACGCCCGCTGCCAGGCGAGGCCGGCGAGGGGCCCGCGGTAGCCTTCCGCCTCGAAGTCGGCCGGGCCGACCGCCACCACCACCCCTGCGTTGGCGACGCGCGAGCTGCGGTGCGAGTTCGACATGCCGTTCGTGCATTGCATTCCGGGCTCGGTGGGGGTCGGCACCACCACGCCGCCGGGGCACATGCAGAAGGAGAAGACGCCGCGCGGCTGGCCATCGACCTTCGGGTTGTCGGCGAGCTTGTAGTCGGCGGGAGGGAGCCCAGGGCGCCCCGCCGCCGGCCCGTACTGGATCTGGTCGATGAGCGCCTGCGGGTGCTCGGCCCGGAACCCGACCGCGAACGGCTTCGCCTCGATGGGCCAGCCGCGGGCGGCGAACAGCTCGAAGAGCTCGCGGGCGCTGTTGCCCGGGGCGAGGACCAGCCGGTCGCAGGGGAGGGTGCGCCCATCGGCGAGGACGAGGCCCCGGACACGGCCCTCGCGCAGCTCGAGGTCGACGGCGCGCGCATTCCAGTGGAACTCGCAGCCGCCGCGCTCGAGGTCGGCGCGCATGGCCGAGACCGCGCCCGGCAGGAGGTCCGAGCCCACGTGCGGCTTCCCTTCGGCCAGGATGCGAGTCACCCCGCCGTAGTGGGCGAAGAGCTCCACCACCCGCCGCACGGCCGGGTGGTGGATGCGCGTGCCGAGCTTGCCGTCGGTATAGGCCCCGGCCCCCCCTTCGCCGAAGCTCATGTTCGACTCGGGGTCGAGCTCGCCCGAGCGCATGAGCCGGGCCACGTCGCGCCGGCGCGGCTCGACGAGCTTGCCGCGGTCCACCACGACGGAGCGGACGCCGCGGGCGAGGAGCGCGTGGGCGCAGAACAGGCCGGCCGGCCCGGCGCCCAGGATGACCGGCGGGAGCTCCGGTGGCCGGACCAGCCCCGGCGAGGGCTCGGGCGGCGGCGCGGGGGAGACGTCGGGGAGGTCGAGCCGCGCTGGCCCGTCCAGCGTAACCTCCACGTTGACGAGCCAGCGCGGGTGGCCCTTCTTCCGCGCATCGAGCGAGCGGCGCAGCACCGTCAGCTCGCGGAGCGAGGGCGGCGTGACCTGGAGCCTCTCCGCGGCACGGCGTACGAGGAGGGCCTCGTCCTCGCCGAGCCAGAGGGGGATGTTGACGACGCGGTAGCGCATGCGGATCGAGGGCCTCGCGGAGGATAGGTGTTGCCGCCGGTGCGAAGGAGCTTACGCGCCTACACGGAAAGTCTGGGTGCACTGCGAAGCAGGCTGCGCGCTCCGCTGGGGCTGCGGCGGAGCCCGTCGCCCCCCAACTGCACGCAACCTCTCATAACTCCACGCGTCATGACAGGGTGGCCTATCTCTTGCTCACCGCATGGGTGAAACGAAACCCGATGAGCGACGCCGTCGCGAGCCCCCCTCTACTGGGCGGCGAGGAGAGAAGCCAATGCTGGTCCCGTCGATGCTGGACACCAAGGGCACGAAGATCCTGGCGAAGTCGCTCTTCAAGGAGCTGCGCGCCAACGGCTATGCGCCGAACCAGATCCTCGGGCTCACCACCGAGCTCATCGACCTCGTGACGCAGGACCTCCGCGAAGCCAACGCCGCCGCCCAGGCGACCGAGCCTCTGGCTGAGGCGCGAGCGTCGGCGTAGCGGGTTCCCACCGGAAGCCAGGCTGGAGCGGAGCGGCGCCGAAACCCGGCGCCGTTCTTCATTTTTTTGGGCTGGGTTTCCGTTGACGCGACGGCTACCTGTATGTAGTTTACGCGCCGGCTTCCTTCACCCCCACACGCCCACAGTCCTCGGGAGGGATTCGTCCATGGCCCGCATCGCCATCAATGGTTTCGGTCGCATCGGTCGCTGCATCGTGCGCGCCGCGCTGAAGCGGGGCGTGAAGGACCTGCAGTTCGTCTCGATCAACGACCTGACCGACACGAAGACCCTCGCCCACCTGCTCAAGTACGACTCGGTGCACGGCGTGCTGGATGCCGAGGTGAAGGCGACCGAGAAGTCGATCGTGGTGAACGGGCAGGAGATCCAGATCACGGCGGTGAAGAACCCTGCCGAGCTGCCGCACGCCGCGAACAAGATCGACCTCGTGCTCGAGTGCACCGGGCTCTTCACCGAGCGCGCCAAGGCCGAGGCGCACCTCGCGGCCGGCGCGCCGCGCGTCATCATCTCGGCGCCGGGCAAGAACGTCGACTTCACCTGTGCTTACGGCATCAACCACGAGCAGCTCGACCGCGCCAAGCACAAGATCATCTCGAACGCCTCCTGCACCACCAACTGCCTCACGCCGGTGGCGAAGGTCCTGCTCGAGAACTTCGGAATCAAGCGCGGCCTGATGACGACGATTCACAGCTACACGAACGACCAGAACCTGCTCGATCTGCCGCACAAGGACCTGCGCCGCGCCCGCGCCGCAGCCCTGTCGATGATCCCTTCCTCCACCGGCGCCGCCAAGGCGGTCGCCGAGGTCATCCCGGAGCTGAAGGGAAAGCTGAACGGCACGGCCGTCCGCGTCCCGACGCCGAACGTGTCGCTGGTCGACCTGACCGTCGAGACCGAGAAGTCGGTCACCGTCGAGACCATCAACGCCGCCTTCAAGGCCGCGGCGCAGGGGAAGCTCAAGGGAGTCCTGCAGTACTCGGACGAGCCGACCGTCTCCATCGACTACAACGGCAACCCGCACTCGGCGATCTTCGACGCCACCAACACCTTCGTCATCACCGACACGTTCGTGAAGGTGTTCGCCTGGTACGACAATGAGTGGGGCTTCTCGAACCGGATGGTCGACGTCGCCACGTACCTCACGAAGTAGAGGTCCGCCGCCATGGCGCTCAAGACCATCGAAGGCCTCCAGCTCGGGGGCAAGCGCGTCTTCATCCGCGTCGACTTCAACGTCCCGCTCGACGAGCAGGGGAAGGTGGCCGACGACCAGCGCATCCGCGCCGCGCTCCCGACCATCCGCCGCGCCGTGGATGAGAAGGCGAAGGTGATCCTCGCTTCGCACCTGGGACGGCCCAAGGGGAAGCCCGAGGACAAGCAGAAGCTCACCCTCCTCCCGGTGGCGGAGCGACTTCAGGAATTGCTCGATCAGGACGTCGTCTTCGCCGACGACTGTATCGGCGACGGCGTGAAGAAGCTCGTGAAGGACCTCCAGGACGGGCAGGTGCTGCTGCTCGAGAACCTCCGCTTCCACCCGGAGGAGGAGGCGAACGACGAGGGGTTCGCGAGGGAGCTGGCGAGCCTGGCCGACGTGTGGGTGAACGATGCCTTCGGCACGGCCCACCGCGCCCACGCCTCCACCGCCGGCATGGCGAAGTTCGTGAAGGAGAAGGCGGCCGGGTACCTCATCCAGAAGGAGGTCGAGTATCTGGGGAAGGCGCTCACCCGGCCCGAGAAGCCGTTCGTCGCCATCCTGGGTGGCGCCAAGGTCTCGGACAAGATCAAGGTGCTCGAGAACCTGCTCGCCAAGGCCGACGCGGTCTGCATCGGCGGCGCGATGGCCTACACCTTCCTCGTGGCGGAGGGCGTGCCGGTGGGAAGGAGCAAGGTCGAGGAGGACAAGCTCGACCTCGCCCGCTCGATCCTCGCCAAGGCGAAGGCGCGCGGAGTGGACTTCCTCCTGCCGGTCGACCACGTCTGCGCCACCGAGGCGAAGGCGACGGCGCAGCGCGTGGTGGTGAACGACCGCGCCATCCCCGATGACCTCATCGGCCTCGACATCGGGCCGAAGACGCTCGACCGGTACCGGCAGCGCGTCCTCTCGGCGAAGACCGTCTTCTGGAACGGCCCCATGGGCCTCTTCGAGCAGAAGCCATGGGCCGAGGGAACGTTTGGCGTGGCGCGGGCCATGGCCGAGTCGCCGGCCATGACGGTGGTGGGCGGCGGCGACAGCGCCGCAGCGGTCGAGGAGGCGGGGCTCGTCGCGAAGATGAAGCACGTCTCCACCGGCGGCGGCGCGAGCCTCGAGTTCATCGAGGGCCGCGTCCTCCCCGGCATCCAGGTGCTGGAGGGATAGCCCATGGCGCGCCAGAAGTTCGTCTGCGGCAACTGGAAGATGTTCAAGACCACCGGCGAGGCGCGCGACCTCGTGCGCGCGCTCCTCCCGCTCCTCGAGGGCGCGGCGGGCCGGGTGCAGGTGGCGGTGGCGCCGCCCTTCACCGCGCTGGCGGCGGTGGCAGAGGCCGTCCGCGGCACGGCCATCGAGCTCGCCGCGCAGAACTGCCACTTCGAGCCGCAGGGCGCCTTCACCGGCGAGGTGTCGGTGCCGATGCTGGCCGAGCTGGGCGTGAAACACGTCATCCTCGGCCATAGCGAGCGGCGGCAGCTCTTCGGCGAGACCGACGACGGGGTGCGCAAGAAGGTGGGCGCGGTGCTGAAGGGCGGGCTCCTCCCCATCGTCTGCGTCGGCGAGACCTTGCAGGAGCGCGAGGCCGGGAAGACGCTCGAGGTGGTGGCGCGCCAGGTGCGCGGCGCGCTCGCCGGGCTCGCTGCCGCCGAGGTGGCGCGGCTCACCGTAGCCTACGAGCCGGTGTGGGCCATCGGCACCGGCAGGACCGCCAGCACCGCGCAGGCGCAGGAGGTCCACGCTGCGGTGCGGAAGCTCCTCCGCGAGCTCGCCGGCGACGCCGCCGACCAGGTTCGCATCCAGTACGGCGGATCGGTGAAGCCGGACAACGCCGCCGAGCTCATGGCGCAGCCGGACGTCGACGGCGCGCTGGTAGGAGGCGCCAGCCTCAAGGCGCCGGATTTCTCGAACATCGTGAAAGGTGCACTCCGTTGATCACCCTCGTCACCATCGTCCACGTCGTCGTCTGCGTCGTCCTCATCCTCGTGATCCTCTTGCAGGCGGGGAAGGGGGGCGGCATGGGCGCCGCCTTCGGTGGCGGGTCGCAGACCGTCTTCGGCGGCCGCGGCGCTCAGACCTTCCTCGGCAAGGTCACGAGCGCCTGCGCCGCCATCTTCATGCTGACGTCGCTCACGCTCGCGTACCACGCCTCGCACACGAGCTCGGTCGTGCGGCCCGACTCCGGGTTGCCGCTGAAGGCCCCCCCGGCCTCACCTGGGCCGGTCGGTGAGACGGGCACGCCTGCCCCCCCGCCGCTTGGCCAGACGGGCGGCGCGCCGCAGCAGAGCGTTCCCAAGTAGGGCGGGGGCTCGTCCCCCGCCGTGGGCGTCCGCCGCGCGCCGTCCGCCGCACGGCGACGGAAATCGACCCGGAAAACGAAAGGGGACCCGTCGCGGGGTCCCCTTTTCCATGTTCGTAGTCAGCGAAGTGCCCAGGGCGAGATTCGAACTCGCACGCCTTACGGCGCCACCCCCTCAAGATGGTGTGTCTACCAGTTCCACCACCTGGGCGTTTCGGCCGGGCTTATCTAGCAAAGGGGCACCCGGGGCGCAAGAGTCGAAGTGCGCCGCTTGCCATGCTTCGCGCGTGCGTTACCCGTGAAGGATGAACTCGGAGCTTCAGCAGGAGGAGACGACGACCCGCGATGTGAGCCTGCCGGCGGCCTGCGCCGCTTGCAGTGGCGAGGTGCTGGTGCGCCTGACCCCGGGGAGAGTCCGCGGCGTGTGCCTGGCATGCCACCTCGTCAGCGACCTCGGCCTGACGCGCGGGCCCGATGGGCTGCACATCGTCCAGCTGGCTCGCGCTGCGGCCTGACGGCCCGCTCCGGGCCCTCTCCGCGGACTAGGCGCCTTCGAGCATGTTCCGCGTCTTGTCCTTGTCCTTCCAGGCGTCCGCTTCAGGGAGCGGGTCCTTCTTCTCGGTGATGTTCGGCCACTTCTTCGACAGCTCGAGGTTGAGCGCCACGTATTCGGTCCACTTCTCGGGCAGGCTCTCCTCCGGGAAGATGGCCTTGGTCGGACAGGCGGGCTCGCAGGCGCCGCAGTCGATGCACTCGTCGGGATGGATCACGAGGAAGTTGGGCCCCTCGTAGAAGCAGTCGACCGGGCACACCTCGACACAGTCCGTGTACTTGCACTTGATGCACGGCGCGGCGACGACGTAAGGCATGTGGGACTCCTCCCCGGTGCCCTTCGATAACGACCGGGCGGCGCCCTGCAAGCCGCCGCCCGCGTGCGACCCACCCGGCGCTCGCCGGGCGGCCTAGTCCTCGTAGTAGTCGAGGCCGAGGTGCGTGATGAGCTCCTCGCCGGCCAGGTGGCGGAGCGTGTTCTTGAGCTTCGCCTGCTGGATGAACAGGTCGTGCTCCGGGTAGAGCCCCTCGGCGTGCATGGGGCTCTTGAAGAAGAACGACATCCACTCCTGGATGCCCTTCATGCCCGAGCGCGCCGCCAGGTCGATGAAGAGCGCGATGTCCAGCGCCACCGGGGCGGCCAGGATCGAGTCCCGGCACTGGAAGTTCACCTTGATCTGCATGGGGTAGCCGAGCCACCCCACGATGTCGATGGCGTCCCAGCCTTCCTTGTTGTCGCGGCGCGGCGGGTAATAGTGGATGGTCACCTTGTGGTCGAAGTGGCCGTAGAGGTCGGGGTACAGCTTCGGCTGGAGGATGTGCTCCAGGACGGAGAGCTTCGAGACCTCCTTCGTCTTGAAGCTGCCCGGATCGTCGAGCACCTCGCCGTCTCGGTTGCCGAGGATGTTCGTCGAGAACCAGCCCTGCAGGCCGAGCATGCGCGCCTTCAGCATGGGCGCGATGGTGGTCTTCATGAGCGTCTGGCCGGTCTTGAAGTCCTTGCCCGCCAGTGGCACGCCGTTCGTCTTGGCGAGCTGGAGCAGGGCCGGGATGTCGACGGTCAGGTTGGGCGCGCCATTGGCGAACGGCACGCCCTCCTTCAGCGCCGCCCAGGCGTAGATCATCGAGGGGGCGATGGCCGGGTCGTTCTCGGCGAGGCCCTTCTCGAAGGACTCCAGGCTGCCGTGCACCGCCGACGGCTCGATGTAGACCTCCGTCGAGGCGCACCACAGCATGACGGCGCG
>Ga0137379_10003914_pt1 | contig 13961 bp, 10 predicted proteins | sample SagtaG_18_FD_104812 | JGI IMG/M metagenome (GOLD analysis project Ga0137379, IMG submission 104812) | Vadose zone soil microbial communities from Sagehorn Ranch, Mendocino, California, USA - Sage2_L_80_16 metaG | ecosystem: Environmental > Terrestrial > Soil > Vadose zone | place: USA...
CCTGGCCGTAGCGCTCCTTCTGGATCGCGCCCGCCCGGAGCGCGGCCTCGGTCGCCACCGCGCCCAGACGCCAGGTCAAGCCGCCCGTCCCCGCCGAAGCACGCTTCCCCTCCCGAAGCTGCGATTGTAGGATGCCCCACCGGATGGTCAAAGCCCTGTCTCCCCGTGGGACCGCCCTCCTGCTCGCCCTCGCGGCGGCCCTCCTCGCGTTCCGACTGGGCGCCGTGCCCCTCCTCGGTCCCGACGAGCCGCGCTACGTCCGGGTGGCGATCGAGATGCAGCGGGCGGGCGAGTGGGTCCGGCCCACCCTCCAGGGCGAGGCCTGGCTCGAGAAGCCGCCGCTCTACTACTGGCTCGCCGGGGCGGCCTTCCGCCTCCTGGGCGAGACCGAGACCGCGGCCCGCCTCCCCTCGGTCCTGGCCGGCCTCGGCCTCGTGGGGGTGACGGCCCTCGTGGGGGCGCGGCTCTTCGGCGGCGCCGCGGGCCTTCACGCCGGCTTCGTCCTGGCCGCCTCTTTGCTGCCCGTCGCCTATGCCCGCGCGGCCTCGATGGACGCGCTGCTGGCGGCCACCGTAACCACGGCCATCGCCCTGCTCGCCCTCTTCGCGCTCGGGATCGCGGGCCGGCTCGCCGTGCCCGTGGCCTACGGCTTCATGGGCCTGGCCACCCTGGCCAAGGGCCCGCTCGGTCTGCTGCTGCCCGGCCTCGTTGTTGGCGGCTACCTGCTCGTGAGCCGGGATGCGCGATTCTTGCGCGCGCTCCTCTCGCCGCTCGGATTCCTGCTCTTCCTGCTCGTGGCCGGCCCCTGGCACGCGGCGATCCTGCGCGACCAGGGCTGGCAATTCGTCGAGGTGTTCCTGCTGAACCACAATGTCGATCGGTTCATCTCGACGATCCACAGCCACCCCGGGCCGCCCTACTACTACGTCCCCGTCATCCTGCTCGGCTTGTTTCCCTGGTCGGGCTTGCTGGGGCCCGCGCTGGGCGGCCTCCGGCCGCGCCAATCGCGGGCCGACTTGTTCCTGCTCCTCTGGTTCCTGGTGCCGTTCCTCTTTTTCTCCGCAGCCGGCTCGAAGCTGCCCGGCTACATCCTGCCCTGCGTGCCCCCCCTGGTCCTGCTCATGGGCCGGGCGGCCGCACGCCTCATCGCGGCGGAGCCGGCGGCGGCGTGGTGGGCCGGCCCGCGCGCGGCGGGGCTCGTCGGCCTCGTCCTCGGCGCGCTGCTCGCCGCCACTCCGGCCTTCCTGCGCTTCCGCTTCGGAGAGCCGGACTGGCCGCTGGCCGTCCCCTTCGGCCTCTGGTGCGTGATCGTGGCCCTGGGCTTCTCGCGGCGGGTTGGGGCCGACCCCGTGGGCGCGCTGCGCCTGCTGAGGATCGGCGGGGCGGGTGCCATCCTGCTCCTGACCCTGGCGGCTCCACCGGTGCTGGCCCGCCACCAGTCGGGCCGCCGGCTCTTCGTTCCCGCGATGGGCCGCGAGGTGCTGGCCTGGGGGGCCTGGCGGACCGCTTGGATGGCGGGCTACTTCTACAACGACGGCCACGTGCGGGAGGTGGACGGCCTGCCGGAGATCCAGGAGGCCCTGGACCACGGGCCCACCCTGGTGCTGGTGGGACCGGACGAGCGGCAGCAGCTCGAGGGCACGCCCACCCTGGCCGTGCACCCCCTGGCCGTGGGACCCGAGGAAAACGCCCTGCTGAGGCTCGAGCGCCGGTAGGTATTCCTAACCGATTCTCGAGACCCGCCGTCTCATGCAACGGATGGAGGAGAGCGACGCGGACGCCCTGGCGCTGGCCCGCGCCGGCGACAGCGAAGGCTTCCGGGTGCTCGTGGAGCGCCACAGCCGCGCCGTGTTCCGCCTCGCCTACCGCATGACCGGAAACGAGCACGACGCCGAGGACGTGGTGCAGGAGGCCTTCCTGCGCGCGTACCGCCGGCTGCACCAGTACGATCAGCGAGCCCGCTTCTCGAGCTGGCTCCATAGGATCGCCGCCAACTGCGCCTACGACCAGCTGCGGGCGCGGGGGCGGCGGGACGAGGACCCCTGGCCCGAGGGACCGGACGCGACCGCGGCCGACTTCCCCGCCGCCGATCCCGCGCCCGACCGGCTGGTCATGAGCGCCGAGGTGAAGCAACGCGTGACGGTGGCGATGAGCCGGATGAGCGCGCAGGAGAAGGCCGCCTTCGTCCTGCGTCATTTCGAGGGGATGTCCATCGCCGAGATCGGCGAGGCCCTGGACCTCGAGGCGAGCGCGGCCAAGCAGAGCGTGCTGCGGGCGGTGCGCAAGGTCCGCCAGGTCCTGGCCGCGGCGATGGGGGTGGCGCCGTGACGGGTGAACCCATGCCGCACCCGAGCCCGGACGACCTCGTCCTGTACCTCTACGGCGAGGCCGACCACCCGGCGGTCCTGGAGGCACACCTCGCCGGCTGCGCCGCGTGCCGGGCCGCGTTCGAAAGCATGCGGGCCGCGCTGGGGGCGGTTCGCGCCGAGGAGCCGCCCGACCGGGGGGGCGATTACGGGGCGCGGGTCTGGGAGCGGCTGGAGCCGCGGCTCGCCCTTTCGGGAACGGGGGGCGCACGCTGGCCGCGCCGCCTGCTCTTCACAGGCGCCCTCGCGGCCTCGCTCCTCCTCGCGTTCCTGCTCGGCCGCCACTCCCCCCGGCCGGGGGTCGAAGGGACGAGTGGACCGGTGCGCGAGCGCATCCTGCTCGTGGCCGTGGGCGATCACCTCGAGCGGTCGCAGGTGGTGCTCCTCGAGCTGCTCAACGCCGATCCCAAGGACCCGGTCGACGTGAGCGCCGAGCGGCGCTCGGCCGAGGACCTGCTGCCGGCGAACCGGCTGTACCGCCAAGCGGCGGTGCGGACCGGCGAGCCCGAAGTGGCCCGCGTGCTCGAGGAGCTGGAGCGGGTGCTGGTGGAGGTCGCGAACGGCCCGTCCGAGCTGGGGCCGGAGGAAACCCTGGCCCTGCGCCGGCGCATCGAGTCGCAGGGCGTCCTGTTCAAGGTCCGCGTCATCGGCTCGCAGATCCGCGAGCGGCAGAAGCAAGCGGCCCCGGGGCCGCGGAAGGTCGAGCTCTGAGAGGTCATAGATGAATCGATGGATTCGTTGCGTGTCGCTGACGATCGCCGTGGGCTTCCCCCCCTGGGCCCAGGCCCAGCAGGCCGACCGCCAGGAGCGCGAGCAGGAGCGTCAGGCCCGCGAGCAAGAGCGGGAGACGCGGCGCCCGGAGGCGAAGCAGCGCCAGCAGGAGCAGTACGAGCGGGGCACGGAAGCCGTCGAGCGCGAGGACTGGGACACCGCGATCCGCGTCTTCCAGGAGGTCGCGGAGGCGGGGACGCGACGGACCGACGCCGCCCTCTACTGGAAGGCCTACGCGCAGAGCAAGTCGGGCCACCGGCCGGAGGCCTTGGCCACCCTCCAGGACCTGCGCAAGCGGTTCGCGGAGAGCCGCTGGCTCCGCCAGGCCCAGGCCCTCGAGCTGGAGATCCAGCAGGCCAGCGGCCAGGCCCCGAACCCCGAGAGCGTGGGGGACGAGGACCTCAAGCTCATGGCCCTGAACGGCCTCATGAACATGGACGCGGAGCGCGCGTTGCCCCTCCTGGAGAAGCTCCTGGCGGGCAGCACGTCGCGGAAGATCCGCGAGCGGGCTCTCTTCGTCCTGTGCCAGAGCCGGTCCCCGCGCGGCCGGGAGATCGTGGTGAGAATCGCCCGCGGCCAGGAAAGCCCCGACATGCAGCGGAAGGCCATCGAGTACCTCGGCCTCTTCGGCGGCCCCGACAGCCGGCAGGCCCTCGCCGAGATCTACGCCTCCGCCTCCGACATCGAGGCGAAGAAGGCCGTCCTGCGCAGCTTCATGGTGGCCGGGGAGAAGGCCCGGGTCCTGGCGGCGGCTAAGGGCGAAGCCGACGCCGACCTGAGGCGGGAGGCGATCCAGCAGCTCGGGGTGATGAACGCGCAGGAGGAGCTCTGGGCCCTCTACCAGTCTGAAACCGCGGCCCCCGTGAAACGGGCCCTCATCAACGCGCTCTTCATCGGGGGCAAGGCGGACCGGCTGACCGAGCTGGCCAAGAGCGAGAAGGACCCGCAGCTCCGGCGCGAGGCCATCAACCACCTGGGGCTCTTCGGAAAGGAGCGCACGGGCCCGCTCCTCGTCTCCCTCTACAACGGAGACAAGGACCCGCAGGTGAAGAAGGCGGCCCTGCAGGGGCTCTTCGTCCAGGGCAACGCCGAGGCCTTGGTCGAGATCGCGCGGCGCGAGAAGGACCCGGAGCTCCGCAAGGACGTGGTCGGCCAGCTCTCGCACATGAACTCCAAGGCGTCCACCGAGTTCCTGCTCGAGATCCTGAACAAATAATGGCTCGTAAGCTCGCCGTCCTCCTCGCCTTCATCGCTCTCCCCCTGCTGGCGGAGCAGGGCCTGCGCAACGCCCGCGTCGAGGAGCGGACCGCGGGCGGGCTCGAGGCGGCCCTGCGGGACGCTCTGCGGACGAAGGACGGACCGACCTGGGTCGCCTGGTCGGTCCCGCAGGCCGGTAGCCGTTCGCTCTGCTGCTACGACTGGCCGCACCATGCGAAGGGCGGCTGCGCGCTCGAGGAAGACCACGGCTTCGGCTCCTCGGACGAGGCCCAGGCAGAGGGCGCGCCCGCCCCGCTCCTCTACGTCTTCCTGAAGGTGGCAGGGGGGCGCGCCGAACGGGTCAGGGTGTTCTCGGACGATTGCGCGGTGGACGGCGGGGGCCGGACCGTCACCTTCGTGAAGGGCGTGCCGCCGAAGGAGAGCCTGGAAGTCCTCTCGTCGCTGGTGGCCGGCCGGGATGAACTCCGGGACCCGCTCGCCGAGACCGCGCTCATGGCCATCGCCCACCACGCCGATCCCTCCGCCGACACGGTGCTCGCCGGCTTCACCGCTCCCGAGCGTCCCGAGGAGATCCGCAAGAAGGCCTCCTTCTGGATGGGCGCGGCGCGCGGCCGGCCCGGCTACGAGGCCCTCGCGCGTCTGGTCCACGAGGACGCGCGCGACCGTTTCCGCGAGCACGTCGTGTTCGCGCTCTCCATCAGCCACGAGCCGGCCGCGCTGGACACGATGCTGGAGGTGGCGCGCCGCGACAAGAGCGCGGGAGTGCGCGGCCAGGCCTTGTTCTGGCTGGGTCAGAAGGCCGGCAAGAAGGCCGCGGACGGGATCACCCGCGCCATCGAGGATGATCCCGAGACCGACGTCAAGAAGAAGGCGGTCTTCGCCCTCTCCCAGCTCCCCCGCGAGGAAGGCGTGCCCCTGCTGCTCCAGACCGCACGCACCAACCGCAACCCGGTGGTGCGGCGGGAGGCGATCTTCTGGCTCGGCCAGTCCAAGGACCCGCGGGCCCTGGCCTTCTTCGAGGAAGTGCTGACGCGCTAGAGTCTACCCTTCGGACCTGACCAGTCCGACTCTCACCGCGAAGCGCACGAGACCCGTCACGTCGTGCACGCCGAGGCGTTCCATGAGCTGCGCCCGGTGCGCCTCCACCGTCCGGTGGCTGAGGCCCAGCCGCTGCGCGATCTCCTTGCTCGAGTGTCCCTCGGCGGCGAGCTGAAGGATCTCCCGCTGTCGCGGCGTCAGGGCATCGAGGGGATCCGTGGCCCCCCCCGTGCGGCTGACGTAGTCGTCGACCACGCGCTTCGAGACCGCGGGGCTCAAGTAGGTCTCACCGCGCGCCACCGCCCGCACCGCGACCTCCAGCTCCGCCACCGCGGAGGCCTTGAGGAGGTACCCGGCGCACCCGGCGCGCAGCGCCCGGAGGACGTACTCCTCCGAGGTGTGCATCGAGAGGATGATGACGCGGATCGAAGCGTCGAGGGTGGCGAGGCGGCCCGCGACCTCGAGCCCGTTCAACCCCGGCATGCCTACGTCCAGGAGGACGATGTCCGGCCGCAGGGCCTCGGCGAGGCGCAGCGCCTCCTGGCCGTCGCCGGCCTCGCCCACGACCTGCACCCCCGGGAGGCCCTGGAGGAGGCCTCGGATCCCCGCGCGGACGAGCGTGTGGTCGTCGGCCAGGAGGACGCGGATGGCGGTCATGCGATTCCTTGCGCCTTCTCGCCCACGTGGAAGCGAACGCGCACCTCCGTGCCGCCCCCCGGCACGCTCAGCAGCTCGTGCTCTCCCCCCAGGAGCGCGACTCGCTCCTGCATGCCGAGCAGGCCCATGGAGGCTCCGCCGACCGCGTGCTCCCGGGCGACGCCGGCGTCGAACCCGATCCCGTCGTCGCGAATCCTCAGGTCGAGCGCTCCCGCGACGAGGTGCAGATCGACCCAGACGTTTCGGGCGTGCGCGTGGCGCGCGACGTTGGTCAGCGCCTCCTGGGCCACCCGGAAGCAGGCGGTTTCCAGCTCCGGCGCGAGGTGGGGGATCGCGTCGATCGAGAGGTGCGCCTCGATGTGCGTGGCGCGCGCGAATCGGTCCACGTACCATCGGACGGCCGCGGGCAGCCCCAGGTCGTCGAGCACCGAGGGCCTCAGATCCAGGGCGAGGTCCCGCACCGTCTCCATGGCCCGGTCGACCGAGGCGATGGCGTCCCGAAGATGGGCGGGTGCCGCCGCCGCGCCGGACAGGCGCTCCAGGGACGCCAGGTTGATCTTCACGGCCGTCAAGACCTGCCCGAGCTCGTCGTGCAGCTCGACCGCCAGGCGGCGCCTCTCCTCCTCCTGCGCGGTGAGGAGGCGCCGCGACAACGCCTTGAGCTGCTCGCGGCCCGCGCGCACCGTCTCCGCCAGCCGGCCTCGCTCGATGGCAGGGGCGACCCGGTCGGCAACGACCTGCAGGAGATGGAGGTCGTCCTCCGTGAAGGGCACGTGGGTCGACGTGACGCCCACGATGCCGATCGGCTTCCCCTCCACGAGGAGCGGCGTGCTCATGCCCGCGCGGAGAGGCATGTCCAGAGCCTGCCAGGACTTCGCGTACCAGTCGTCGCGCCCGGGAGCGGGCGGCTGTATGTCGTTCACCAGGAAGGGTGCGTCCAGGCGGACGGCATCGACCGGGATGGCGATCCCGGCCACGCGTTCCAGGGGGACCCCGTCGATCGCGCGGGCGTAGAGCTCCTTGCGCGCGTGGTCGATGAGCCGCACCGATGCGATCTCCGCCCGCAGGGCGCCGCGCAGCCGGGCGAGGAGCTCGCGAAGCAGGTCGTCGAGGCCGAGATAGGACAAGGCGGCGTCGGTGATGCTCTGGATGGCCCGAAGGCGCTCCAGGGCCGCCTCCGCAGCGGCCCGGGTCCGGCTCTCGCTCTCCAGGAGGCGTAAACGCTCCTCCTCGGCTCGCCGCCGATCGGTGATGTCCTCGGCGATGCCGGCGAACCGATAGGCCTGCCCGCGGGCGTCCCGGATGGGGAAGCCCTGGTCCCGGATCCAGCGGATCGACCCGTCGGCCCGGACGACACGGTACATCTCGTCCATCCCGCCCCGGGCGCCCTTCTCGTCGGCCGCGCGCTGAACACGCTCCCGATCCTCCGGATGGACCGCCTCCAGCCACGACCTCGGATCACGGTAGAGGCTCTCGCGACTGCGGCCGAAGACGCGCTCATACGCGGGGCTGACGTACAGCACCTCGGTGCCGTCGAGGTCGGCGAGCCAGAACACTTCGTTGATGCTCTCCGCAAGCTGCCGAAACCTTCCTTCGCTCTCGCGCAACGCCTCCTCGGCCTGCTTGCGCTCGGTGATGTCCAGCCCCAAGCTGATTCGGGAGCCGTCCGAGATATCGAAGCACGCCCAGGAGGCTTCGATGACCCTGTGGTCCCGGGTCCGGATACGGAAATCCGCCCACCGACTTTGCTCCCGTCGGTAGAACTCGAGAACCTCCCGGCGGCGCTCTGGGTCGGGGTAAAGCTCGTGCAAGAGGTCGACTCGCTGTGCCTGTGCCAGGGTCCAGCCCAGCCTCCGCTCCCACTCCCGATTCACGCGCAAGAGGCCCTCCGATGCGTCGGTGATCGAGATCATCACGGGGATGTTGTCGAAGATGGCCTGAAGCGTCTCTTTTTCGCGCTGCTGCGCCCGCTCCACCTCGTCGCGCTCGACCGCCAGGGCCAGCACGTTCGCCACCGACTGCAGGAAGCCGACGTCGTCCGGGCTGAACGACCTCGGCCGCGTGGTGTGGACGCCGAGCGTGCCCCACGGACGAGCCCGGCCACGGATGATCACGTTCATCGCGCTAATGACGCCGTGCTCGAGCAGGGCCGGCGGGCAGACGAAGCGGTTCTCCTGTCCCGGGTCGGGAACCACCACCCGCGCGTCTGAGCGGAGGGAGAACCCGGCCGCCGTTCCCACGGCGCTCGGGACCACCTGGCGACCGACGAGCCCTTCCTTCCAGCCAACGCCCGAGCGCAGGAGCAGCTCTTCTCCACCGGGGAGCAGCTGCCACACGGCGCAGAGCTGGGTGCCGAGGGTCCTCGCGGCAACGACGGCCGCCTCGTCCATCAGCGCGGTCAGGTCTTGGGCCCGGATCGCGGTCTGGCCCAGGTCGGCCACGGCGGACTGCTGGCGGTTGCGCGAGCGCAGATCCTGGTTGACCGCCGCGAGCTGCGCGGTCCGCTCCACGACTCGCTGCTGGAGCTCCTCGTTGAGCCGCCGGATCTCCGTCTTCGCCTGGCGGAGCTCGGGCGTTTCGACCACCTGCCAGCTCCCGTTCCGCTTCGCCAGGGCGAAGTTGTGCGTTCGGGCCACGTCGAGAATCTGCGCGGCTCGACCGGTGGCAAGGGGATAGGAGCAAAAGGCGATCATCCGCTTGCCCGCCATCCACTCATTGATCTTCTCTTCGTAGGCGGAAAAGTCGCGCCAGTCCTTCTCTTGCAGCCAGGTCACGCTGCCGTTGACCCTCAGGCCGGCCCTGCCGTCATGCAGGGCCTGCGCGAGCTTCTTTTCCCAGGCGCCGACCAGGGTCTCGAGATCGATGGCGCCGGCGCCGAGATACCAGTCGCAGGCCGGATGGATCTCGATGCTGCCGTCCGACAGGAAGCGGTCCAGGTCAGGAACGACTCGCCTCAGGGCGCTCCTGGCCTTCTCTTCCGTCAGCGGCTCCCCGACCACCCACAGGCAGAGCTCCCTCGCCTCGAGGCCGGCCTTGAAGAAAGGCAGCAGGGTGTCGAGCAGATCCTCCCTGGTCTCGAAGAAGTGACAGAAATGCGAACCCCAGGGGACCTGGCCCACGAAGCCGATCCCGGTGTTCCGCAGCCCCGCCGACATGGTGCTTCGATTATCCCCTCTGGGGAGCGGGATGCGCCAAGGATAGGTGTTCGTCCCCGCGGGAGTAGGGGTTCCTACGGATGGAGGGCCTCCGCCCTTGCCGATACCCTGAGTCCGTGGGAAGGCCCCTCCGGGTGCTCCTCATCGAGGACAGCGAGAACGACGCGTTGCTCGTCGTGGGCGAGCTCGAAAGAGGCGGCTGGGACGTGGCCTGGGAGCGCGTGGACACCAGGGAGGCGATGGCCGAGTCCCTCGACCGATCGAGCTTCGACCTCGCCATCTCGGATTACCGCATGCCCCGTTTCCGGGCCCCCGACGCCCTGGCTCTCTGGAAGGAGCGCGGCCTCGACAGCCCGTTCATCGTGGTCTCCGGCACGATCGGCGAGGAGCAGGCCGTCGAGGTGCTGAAGGCGGGCGCGGGCGACTTCTTCCTCAAAGACCGACTCTCGCGCCTGGGCTCCGCGGTCGAACGCGAGCTGCGGGAGGCGGAGGGGCGGCGCACCCTGCGGCGCGCCGAGCGGGAGCGCGAAGAAGCCCTTCAGGGTCTGCGCCGGAGCGAGCGCCTGTTCCAGGACCTCTTCGAGTCTGCGCCCGATGCCACCGTGATCATCGAGGCCCAGGGCATGATCCGCGCGGCGAGCCGCCAGGCGGAAAGGCTCTTCGGCTACGAGCGGGAGAAGCTGAACGGGCAGCCGGTCGAGGTCCTCGTCTCTCCCCCCGCACGCGCGGCGCTGCGGCAGCTCCGGGAGCAGTTCATCAAGTCCCCGGTTCCCCGCCTCATGGGCGTCGACGAGCAGAGTCTCCTGGCCTCGCGCAAGGACGGCTCGACGTTCCCGGTCGAGATCAGCCTCAGCCCCATGACGACCGAGCCGGGGGTGGTCATCGCCGCCATCCGGGACATCACGGATCGCCGCCGTCTCGAGGAACACCTCCGGCAGGTCCAGAAGATCGAGGCCGTCGGGCGCCTGGCGGGCGGCATCGCCCACGACTTCAACAACATCCTGGGCGTGATCCTCGGCCAGTCCCAGATCATGCTTCGCGGCATGCCCCCGGACCACCCTCTGCGCGCACGAGTCGAGCAAGTCCTGTCTGCGAGCGAGCGAGCCGCGGGCTTGACCCGCCAGCTCCTGGCCTTCAGTCGCAAGCAGGTCTTCGAGATGCGCGTGCTCGACCTGAACCAGATCGTGGAAGGCCTGAAGAGCATGCTGGAGCGCCTGCTCGGGGAGGACGTCGAGCTGACCTTCCGGCGGGGACAGGACCTGGGCCGGATCCGGGCCGACCCCACGCAGATCGAGCAGATCCTCATGAACCTGGCCGTCAACGCACGGGACGCCATGCCGGGCGGCGGGCGGCTCGCCCTCGAGACATCCGACGCGGAGATGGACGAGGAATACGCGCGGATCCATGCAGGAGCAGTGGCGGGCCGCTACGTGTGCCTGGCGGTGAGCGACACCGGACTGGGGATGACCAGAGAGGTGCAGGCGCGCGCCTTCGAGCCCTTCTTCACCACGAAGGAGCCGGGCAAGGGCACCGGCCTGGGCCTCTCCACCGTGTACGGGATCGTGAAGCAGAGCGAGGGCTTCATCTACGTGTACAGCGAGCCCGGGCAAGGCACGACCTTCAAGATCTACCTCCCCCGGGTCGAGGCGGAGGCCGACCGCCCGGTGGCGCTGGCGCCCGCCTCCGGCGGCACGGAGACCGTGCTCCTGGTCGAGGACGAGGAGAGCCTTCGGGAACTGATCGGCGAGATCCTGGAAGCGAACGGTTACGACGTCCTCGTGGCCGAGGATCCCGCGAAGGCGATCGATGCCGCCGAGCGACACCAGGGCGTGATCCACCTGCTGCTGACCGACGTCGTCATGCCGGGCATGAACGGGCGGGAGCTGGCGCTGCGGGTGAAGGAGCGAAGGCCGGCGATCCGCGTCCTCTACATGTCCGGCTACACCGAGGACACGATCGCTCACCGGGGCGTGCTCGAGACCGGAGCCCTGCTGATCTCGAAACCCTTCACCCAGGACGCTCTCACCCGCAAGCTGAGGGAGGCCCTGGGTCCGAGACCTCCCGAGCAGGCCTGACGCGCTTCGCTAGCTTTCCGCGCGCGTCTCCGCCACCGTCTCCGGCACCGAGGCTCCCACGGACAGGATCAGGCTGACTCCGTCCTCCACCGAGAGGTCGGTGTCGATGACGTCCGCCTCCGGGACCACGACCACGTCGCCCACGTAGAGGTGGTTCGTGGGCACGTAGACGGTGCAGAGCACCTCGGTCGAGCCGTCCGCGCGCTTCAGGGTGAAGCTGCCGGTGAGGAAGCCCGGGGTGGTGCGCCCGGGCAGCCGGGCCAGGACGAACCGCTTGAACGCCGCCTCCGAGTCGCTCTTGCCGAAGCCCTCGAGCACCTTCTTGGTGGTGCCGTAGACCGCGCCCACCACGGGGACGAGGCCCAGGACGTCGTCGATGCCGTCGAGCAGGCGGCGCATGGGGCCCGAGGAGAAGAGCACGCCGGTCAGGAAGACGACCCCCACCATGAGGACGAAGCCCACCCCCGGTATGGTCCGGCCCAGGAAAGCCACGGCGAGGGGCTGAGCCAGCTCGTCGAGGTAGCTGAAAAGCCAGATCAGCGCCTTCGCGGTGACGATGATGGGGATCAGGATGACGAGGCCGGCGATGAGCTTGCTGCGCAGGATGGGGGGCAGGCGGGGCGGGGCGTTCCTGGGCCCAGCCGCGGGCGGATTCACTCCGACCCGGCGCGCGGGGGTAGCGGCGACATCGTACCCGCCAGCCTCTTCAGCGACGCGCGGGCGACCGTCAGCTCGGGCAGATCCGGATCCGCCTTCTGCCAGTAGCCGAGCGCGGCGTCGAACTCGCGGCGGGCGGCCTCGCGGTCGCCCCCGTGCTCGGCCACCAGCCCGAGCGCGTAGCGCGTTCCCCCGTAGGCCGGGTCGTGGTCGCTCATCTGGCGCGCCGTGTGGTCGAGCAGCTCCCAGTCCCCCACGTCCCGGGCCAAGCGCGCGATGGCCTCCAGCCGGAAGAGGGCTTCGGTCCAGGCGTCCGGCCCCGGCACCGCCCGGATCCGCTTCTGGACGTCCTTCAGGACCTCGCGGGCCTCGTCCCTCCGGCCCTTCCGCAGGAGCAGCTCGCCTCGGAGGCCGTCCACGTAGGGCGAGACCGCGGAGCGCCTCACCCGTGCCGGCGCCGGGTCCTCGCCGATCGCGTCGAGCTCCCCTTGCGCGGACCGCAGCTCGGCCTCGGCGTCGGCCGACCGGCCCATCGCGAGCAGGGCGTGCCCGGCCAGCGCGTGGCCGACGGCCCGGGTCGACGTCCCCTTTCCCTGCTGCAGCTCCCGGGCCGCCGCGAGGGCCTCCTCGTGGCGCCGGCTCGCGAGGAGGAGCCCGACCCATCCCTTGCGGTTGAACTCCAGGTACTCCGTGACGGCCGGGGCGGCCGCCGCCTCGCGCAGGTAGCTCGCGGCCGTCTTCATCCGGCCCTGGTGCTGGTAGCAGCCGGCCAGCAGGTCCAGGTTGTGCGGGTGGTGCCAGTCCACGCCGGCCGGAATGTTCTCGGCCAGGTAGTACGCCTTCTCGAGCTCGTCGGCCCGGGTGAAGGCCGAGATCGCGTCCTCCACCCGGCCCACCCGCCGCAGATCGTGGCCCCACATGTGCTGGGCGTGCGGCACCCGGGGGGCGAGCCGCGCGTACACCTCCCCGTGCTCGAGGGCCAGCCCGACCTGGTTGATGTTCTCGTAGGAGTGGATGAGGTAGTGGTGGGCCGCGAAGTGGTCGGGGAACACGGCGAGGGCCTGGCGGTAGAACGCCACCGAGGCCGCCCCGCCCCGCTGGCCGCGACCCGCGGCCGAGGCTTCCTCCGCGTTGCCGCGCAGGCACCACAGCTCGGCGTCGTCGAAGTCGGCGGCCAAGGCCTCGTCGAGCGCCTTCTTGTAGGCGAGGTGCTTCGAGGCGCTCTGCAGCTCTTCCATGGCCTCGAGCTGCTTCGCGCGCAGCCCGATCCGGCGTTGCTCGCGGGCGCTCGCCTTGCCCGCCCGCTCCTGAGCCTGGACGACGGCGTCCCGGGCGGCCCGCGGATCCTCCAGGCCCGAGTAGGCCCGCGACAGGCCGACCCAGGCGAGGGCGGTGTCCGGGTCGCGGCGGAGGGCCTCGTGGAAGGAGCGGGCGGCCTCCACCCAGACGTATGAATGAAGATAGGCGAGGCCCTGGTCGTAGAAGGCCTGGGCTTCCTTCGACGCGGTGGTCACCGGATCGTGAGAGTTTCCGATGCCGATGCGGAGCGCGACCGGACGCTCCAGGATCTCCCGCGGCACCCAGCCGACCGCGGTGCAGGCCGCGTGGGGGTCGTCCTGGGCCAGCGCGCCCACGGAGGCGGCGGCGAAGACGAGCCCGGCGAGGGCGCCCTTCCGTGAACGCATGGACCTCTCCTTCAAGGGTGACGAAGGCGCTTCACCATCGTCACGACCGTCCCCCCCTTCGTCGGGAACGAGTAGGACACGTCGTCCATGAACTGCCGCATGAAGAAGATCCCCCGGCCGTAGGCCTTGAGCAGGTTCTCGGGGGCCAGGGGGTCGGGGACGGTGTCGGGGTCGAAGCCGGCCCCGTCGTCGTGGATCATGACCTCGAGCTCCCCGGCCCGCATCGTGAACGAGACCTCGACGCGCTTGGCCTCGTCCAGCTTGTTGCCGTGCTTCATGGCGTTGACCACGGACTCCCGCACGGCCACGCTCAAGTAGTGGGCGGCGTCCTCGTCGAAG
>Ga0137379_10003916_pt1 | contig 13960 bp, 6 predicted proteins | sample SagtaG_18_FD_104812 | JGI IMG/M metagenome (GOLD analysis project Ga0137379, IMG submission 104812) | Vadose zone soil microbial communities from Sagehorn Ranch, Mendocino, California, USA - Sage2_L_80_16 metaG | ecosystem: Environmental > Terrestrial > Soil > Vadose zone | place: USA...
CTGGTGGCGTTGGTGCGCTCTCCAGACACGAGACGGGGTCCGCGCGTCGAGCGCCTGGGGCGTGTGCCGGGCGTTCACAACGTGCTCGTCGCGCCGCTGCCCTCGGGTGATGTGCTGACGGTAGGTGTCGGTCCGCGCACGCTGCTCATCGCGGCGGACCGCGTGGCGCGGTTTCTCCACGGCGAGGTCGGCGTGGCGCCCCCGTACGTTCCCTTGTTGTCGCTCCCGAGCCCAGGCCCGCCAGCCGAAAGCGCTCGGGTCATCTGGACCCGGGCGGGGTGGTCGGTGCGAGGCGAGCGGAGGGTGGAGCTGCCGGGCGGCGTGCGCCACGTCCACATGCGGGTTGCCCTCCAGGGGCCCTGGGCGCTGCTCGTGCGCGGGGCCCTGGTCGTCGCGCTGGACGCCGTGCTGCTCGGTGCCGCATGGCTTGCCAGCCTATTGCTCGTCGCAGCGTGGCGGCCCCGGCTGCCCCCGATGCTCAGTGCGCTGCGCACGAGCTACCGGGTTCGACTCACCGCCGCGCTCGCTGGGTTTTTCGTGGTCCCGGTGCTGCTGTTCGCACTGTGGAGCTTCGCGCAGCTCCGTGACGATGCCCGCCAGGACGGCGACTTGCTCATCCGGCAGACGCTGCGCGACGCCGCCACCACCGCGGGCGCGTCCGTATCGGACCGGGCGAGCAACGTCGGTCGAGCGATCAGCGAGCTCGCCAACCGGCTCGACGCCGACCTGTGGCTGTATCAAGACGGTGTGCTGACGGCGACGAGCGCGCCCGTGCTCGACGAGCTGGGGCTCGCCGATCCGTTCCTCCCACCGGACGTGTTCGTGCGCCTGGCCCTGCAGGACGAGCTGGAGGGCAGCGCCGATGGCCGCACCGCCGGCCGGCCGGTCCGCGTGGGCTATCGCGTGGTGGCCGCCGGGGTGCCGCGCGCGGAGGCGATTCTCGCCGCGCCACAGCTGGTCGACGACGAGCACGTGCGCCAACCGCTAGAGGACCTGACGCTCGCCCTGGTACTCGCGACCCTGTTGGGCCTCGTCGCCGCGGTGACCCTTGCCGGTCTGGTCGCGCGCGGCTTGGCCCGCCCGGTGGCCGTGCTGCGGGATGCGGCGGTCGCGGTGGGGCGCGGTACGCCGCCGCCGGCGTTCCCGCCCGGGGCCCTCCGGGAGTTCGCACCCGTGCTGTCCGCGTTCGAGCGCATGGCGGCGGACGTGCACACGAGCCAGGCGGCGCTGGAGGAGGCGCGCCGGCGGACCGCCCAAGTGCTCGCCAACGTGGCGACCGGCGTCATCGCTCTGGATGAGGAGCTGCGCGTGACGATGGCCAACCCGCGCGCCGGGGAGCTCATCGGGACGGCGCTCGAGCCGGGAAACGTGCTGCCGCACGTGGCGTCGGCCGAGTGGCTCCCCGTGTGGAACGCGGTCAGGGAGTTCCTCGCCGCGGGCGAAGAGCGCATCGCCGCGCGCGAGTTTGAGCTGGGAGGCCGGCAGATCCGCGTGCAGATCGCGCCGCTCGGACCCACGCGCGACGGCTGCGTCGTCGCGCTCGACGACGCCACCACGTTCACGCGCGCGGCGCGCGTCTTGGCTTGGGGGGAGATGGCGCGCCAGGTGGCGCACGAGATCAAGAACCCACTGACGCCGATTCGGCTCGGCATCCAGCACCTGCAGCGCGCCCGCACCGCCGGGCGCGCCCGCGACTTCGACGCCATGCTGGCGGAGACGGCCGCGCGGATCCTCGCCGAGATCGACCGGCTCGACGCGATCGCGCGGGCGTTCGCGCGGTTCGCCTCGCCGCCGGCGGAACAGCTCGCGCTCGAGCCGGTGGACTTGCACGCCGCGGCGCGCGAGGTCGTGCAGCTGTACGCGCTGGGCGGCGCCGAGGCGCCGACCCGCTTCGAGGTCGCGGGTGACGCAGGCGCGCCGGCCCTGGCGCGCAAAGACGAAGTGAAGGAGGTGCTCGTCAACCTGCTCGAGAACGCGCGCAATGCCGGCGCGCGCCGCGTCACCGTGCGCCTGTCCCAGGGCGGCCAACGGCTGGCCGTCGAGGACGACGGCCGCGGTATTCCAGCCGAGGCGCTCGCCCGCGTTTTCGAGCCCGCGTTTTCGACCACGTCGAGCGGAGCGGGGCTCGGCCTGGCGATCGCGAAGCGCCTCGCCGAGAGCTGGGGAGGGACCATCACCCTCGACAGCGCCGCGGGGCGCGGCACCACCGTCACGATCACCTTCCAGGCCGCCTAGCTTGGTGACCGGGCTCACGCCCGCGCATGGCGGATTTGACGAACATTGTTACCCTTGTCAGCGGCACCCATTCGCGGGGAGCATGGTGCGGACATTCTTCGTGGGCGCGGGACTGGTGGCACTCTGCGTCGGCTGCGCCACTGCGGCCGGCGCGCAGGGACCGCTCACCGACGCCCGCCGCATCGGGATGGGCGGTCTGAGCCTCGGCCGGTCGGGGAGTCTCGTCCGCTACAACGCCGCCTACCGCGCTGTGTCCAAGCGCACGACCGTGCGGGGGCAGCCCAAACTGACGATCCCGATACCGCTCGGGCTCATCCAGTTCCTCCACGACCACCCGCACATCTCGAACGACCCGGCCTTCGACCCGCACTCTACCGGGTTCAACCCGATCCTCGTGGTGAACACGATCCTCAACCTGCCGCTGTATTACGAAGTGAAAAAGGCGCCGACGCCGACCAACGACGTGGCCTTCACCATCGGGAGGGACTCCCTGCTGGTGAACCTTGGCGAGGCTGCGAAGCTGGTCCCGGAAGACCAGTTCGGCATCAGCGGCTCGAGCCGCCCGCTCGACTTGGGGTTCGGCGTGAAGGGCGTCAACGTGGGCGTGACGGGGTGGCTGCACGACGACGTGGAATTCCAACTCGGTGACACGCTGCTCGGCTTCCTGCGCGACTCGCAGCCCGCGCGCCACAACACCCGCTACAACGCTCTCGTCCACGGTTTGGTGGAAGGAGGCTTCGCCCCGTCCATCAACTACGCCGGGCGCCTCGCGGGCGACACGTCGACCGGGCTCTATGTCGGCGCCGCCCTCCACTACTACGTCGGCGTCGGATACGCGCGGACCGACGGCGACGCCGGCTTCATCACCGGAGCGACGATCTTCGCCGGCGCGAACCCGGTTACGCCCGACGGGCGGACGCTCACCCAGTACTCCAAGGCGGGGAACGCGCTGGGCCACGGCTTCGGTGCCGACATCGGCGTCGCCTGGATCGCCGGACCGATCGAGCTGGGCCTCGGCGTCAACGACATCGGCGCGACCATCACGTGGCCCGACACGCGGCAGGACAGCGCGTTCTACCGCCGACCGCCGGGTTCGACCCAGAGCACGAGCTATTCCACGCTCATAGCCAACCACGTGGAGACGAAGACCAAGCTGCCTGTATCCTACATCGCCAACCTGGCGTACGCGGTCGGCAACACGACGCTCGGGGCCGATGTCCTGAACACCGGACGCGGCAGCGTCGTGCACGTGGGGGGTGAGCAGCGAGTCGGTGTCGTCGCGCTGCGCGGTGGCGTGGCACGCGACCAGCGGAAGCGGATCGAGTTCGGGTGGGGTGGCGGCCTGCGACTTGGCGCGCTCGGCCTAGACCTGGGATTCTGGACGCACACCAACTCGCTCTCGAACGAGCGCGGCATCACGATGGCGACGTCGCTCTCGATCTATTAGGAGGCAGGATGCGCGCGAAGTGGCTCTGGGTGCTGGCGCTCACCGCGCTGCTGGGGGGATGCGGGCAGGGGCGTGCGATTTTCGACATCGATGTCTTCAGCTTCCTCCACGCCACGGCTGCGGATACGTTGCCGTATATCGGGCCGCTACCCCCCGGCGTGCCGGACACCATCCCGGTGCAGACAGTCAACTCTCTCGGCATCGGCACGTCGTCGATCGTGGACACGGTCCGCCTCACCGGTACGGTCGATTTCGTAAACGCCACGGGCACGGGCAACGTGGCCTTCCAGGTGTATTTCGACTCGGTCAAGAGCTCGGTATATAGCGGGACGCCCGCCTTCAGCGTCACTGGAGCGGTGACTCCCAGCGCGACGACCACCAGCCCGTTCACCATCCCGAACCTCCCGGATGCTCTGAAGCCGTTGTTCCTCGCATCCACGGTGTACGTGGGCATCAGGGCGTCGGCGACGGGCACGATACGGGGAACGGCGAAGCTCACGGCGCTGCGGGCGCGGATCGTGATTCAAGACAAGATCTTCTGACGGGAGCATTTTCGCGGCCATGCGTCGGCTTCTGCCCCGGCTCGCGCTGTTCGGGGCTGCTCTCCCCCTGCTGGTCGCCACCTGCCGGGACGACCCGGTGGGCCCAGGACAGGGGGGAGCGGCGTACCTCGCCATCCAGCCCGTGGTCAGCGCCACGGTCGATCTCGCCGCCTTCGGGTTGACAGCCGACACCATCCGTCTGGTCGTGATCCGGCGCCCGGCGGACACGCTGCGCGCGCTCACCGTCTTCTTCGATCCAGACTCGTCCCAGATCCGTCTGGCGACCGACGTGGTGCTCCGGGCGGCGGTGGAAACCCTCACCGTGCATCTGGAGCTGCGGGGCGGCGGTTTCGCCCTGTTCTCGGGCACGCGAGCTCTGGAGGTGCGGGCCGGGCGACCGGGCGCGCCGCAGCAGATCCCGGTGACGTACACGGGGCCCGGCAGTACCGTCGCCGCCCTGACCCTCACCCCGCGCGATACCGTGCTCACCTTTGGGGACTCGTTCCGCTTTCGCGTGAGCGCACGCGACGCGAGCGGCGCGCCGGTGGCGCTCTTCTACGTGGCGTGGAGCAGCAGCGACACGACCGGCCTGCGTGTGAACGCCACCGGGCTCGCCCGCGCGCCGAGCGCTCGGGCGGCGCTCACGCTGCGGGCTCGCGCGCCGAGCGGCGCCGCGGACTCGACCCCGGTGACGGTCATCCCCGTCCCCACCCTGCTGAGCGTCGTGAGCGGGGCCGGGCAGAGCGGTGTCGTCGGAGTCGCGTTGCCGCTGCCGTTCCGGGTGCGCGTGACGGCCGCCGACGGGCTGGGCGTGAAGGGCATCCCGGTGCGGTTCCGCGCCCTTGGCAGCGGCGGGGCCGCCGTCGCCGACTCGCTGGTCGTGTCGGACACGGGTGGCTACGCCGCCACGGTCGGGACGCTCGGTACGATCGCGGGGTCCCAGAGCTTCGAGGCGAGTGCGTTCGCGCTGCCCGCCACGAGCGTCAGCGCCACCGCGCTGGCGGGAGCCGTCTCCACCGTCACATCCATCGTGACGGCGTCCGCCGCGAGCGTCTTGTCGGGGGCCATCGCTACGCTCACCCTGCGAGCCAAGGATGCCTTCGGGAACAGCCTCACGGCTGGCGGTCGCGCCGTCGCGTTCACCGTGACGGGCGGCACGAGCACCGGCGTGGTCGGCCCGACGACCGATCACGGCGACGGCACGTACACGGCGCCGTTCACAGGTGTGCTCGCTGGAACTGCCCTGATGATCGGCGCGACGATCGACGGCAGCCCCGTGACGTCGCCTCTGCCGACGCTCGCGGTGTTGGCCGGCGCCGTCGCGCAGGTGGTGGTCACTCCGGCCTCGGCGGCGCTCGACGCGCTGGGGCTCACGCAGCGCTTTTCCGCCACGGCACGGGACGCGAACGGCAATGTCATCTCAGGGCAAGCGTTCACGTGGACGTCCGACAACCCGATCGTCGCCCTCGTGGACCCGAGCGGCGTCGTCACGGCGGTCGCGAACGGCACCGCCACGATCACGGCCGCAGCCGCCGGGGTCTCCGGCACCGCGACTCTCGCGGTCGCGCAGATAGTTCGGTCGGTGGTGGTGAGCCCGGCGTCGGCGGCGCTCGCGATCGTTAATCTGCTGCAGCAGTACAGCGCGGTCGCGCTCGATGGCAACGGGCGCCCGGTCGCGGGCCAGACTTTCACGTGGAGCTCGTCAGACCCCGCGATCGCCACGGTGGATGCGACCGGGCTCGCCACCGGCCTCACGCCCGGCTCTGTCACGATCACGGCGACCACGGCCGGCGTGGCGGGGACCGCCACGCTCTCGGTGGCACAGGTCGTCACGTCGGTGGCGGTGACACCGGCGTCCGCCACGCTCGACGCCCTGGGGCTGGCGCAACAGTTCAACGCGATCGCGCAGGACGCTAGCGGCAACGTGATCCTCGGCCGGAGCTTCACGTGGTCGGCCTCGCCGGCGGGCGTGGCCACGATCGATCCGGTGACGGGGCTCGCCACCGCGCTTGCGAACGGCGTCACGACGATCACAGCGACGACCGGTGGGGTGTCAGGCACCGCCACCCTGTCGGTGGCGCAGATCGTCAAATCCGTCGTAGTGACCCCGGCGAGCGCGACGCTCGACGCCCTCGGGCTCACACAGCAGTTCAGTGCAGTGGCGCAGGACGCCAACGGGAACGTGGTTCCGGGACAGACGTTCACCTGGTCGGCGTCTCCCGCGGGGGTAGTGGCCATCGACCCGGTGACTGGGCTCGCCACGGCGCTTGCGAACGGTGTGGCGACGATCACTGCGACGACGGCCGGTGTGTCGGGGACGGCCGTGCTGTCGGTCGCGCAGGCGGTGGGTTCGGTGGTCGTGAGCCCGGCGGCCGCGACGCTCGCCGGCCTCGGGCTCACGCAGCAGTTCACAGCCGTCGCACAGGACGCTAACGGGAATCCGGTGCCGGGACAGACCTTCACGTGGACCTCTTCGCAGCCCCTCATCGCCAGCGTGGATCCGAAGGGGCTGGCCACGGCGCTCGCGATTGGGACCGCCGTTATCACGGCAACGACCGGCGGCGTGTCGGGCACGGCCATGTTGTCGATCTTGTAGGCGGCGACCGCCAGAGCCCGGTCCGGCGTTCTGTGGCGTCGGCGCAACGGGGTCTCCAGTGCGCCCGTTGCCCTACTTGGCCACTCCGAAGAGCTAATTCGTTGTCCCATCGGGGCGAACCTACCCCACCCCAAGCAAACTCGATGGATGTGGCCTCGAACTTGAGGCAAGTCTTCGACGCATGTCGGAGCCCAGTTTCCGTCCCGCTCTGTCGAACCCCGCACCCCGGTCGCGCGCGGCGCGAGCCGACGACGCGTGGCAGGCGGCGTTCGAGACGCACTACGTCGACCTGTGCGAGTATGTCCTCCGCCTCGTCGGGTCAGCGGAAGCCGCGCGGGACATCGTGCACGACCTCTTTCTGCACCTGTGGGATGCGCGGGGCCCGCGCGACTCGGTCCGCCTGAACCGGCCCTACCTGTACGTTGCGGCACGGAACTGGGCGCTCAAGTACTTGCGCCACCGGCGCGTGGCCCAGGCCTGGATCGATCGCGCCAGCCACGAGGAGGCGCCGGTCTCGGACACCCCCGAGGATCTCTGCCTGCGCCGCGAGCTGGACGCTGCCGTCCGGCGCGCGATCGCAGACCTGCCGCAGCGCTGTCGCGAGATCTTCGTGCTCCGCCGCCGCGACCAGCTCGGCTACCGGGAGATCGCGCTGCGGCTGGGCGTGTCGCTCGGGACCGTCAAGTCCCAGATGTGGCGGGCGACGGTGCGGCTGAAAGAACAGTTGGCGCCGCACCTCGCCCCTCCCGTCGCTCCCGCGAGCCGCAACACCTACCGCCTGCTCTAGCGGCCCGCCCCCACAGGGGCTTCATACTCGTCGCCCATTCAGGGGTTCTCTGAGTGGGGCCAAGTGTCATGATCGAAGCATCCGACTTGCTGCGATTCGTTGAGGGCGAGTGCTCGCCCGCGGAGGCCGCGGCGATCCAGGCGTGGATCGTGGCCGACTCCGCACGGGGGGAGTTGCTGGACGAGCTCCGCGCTGTCTGGCGGCTCACGGGTGACCTCACCCGGCCGTGGGACGTCGGAGCCGCCCGCGGCCGGCTGCTGAGGGCACGCCGCGGTGCCCCGCCGCCGGGGACGCCTACGCTCCAGCTGCACTCACGGGCGACCGCTCCGCCCCGGCCACGTCGCTGGGGGACGGTGACGGTGTGGCCCGCGCGGATCGCGGCGGCGGTCCTGCTCGTGATCGCCGGCGCCGCCTTCTGGTCGCACCGTTCGCCGCCTGCAGCGCCGCGCGAGTATGCGACGGCGCCCGGGCAGCGGGCGGCGCTCACGTTTCCCGACGGCTCCCGCGTGTTGCTCAGCGTCGGCACGCGACTCCTGGTACCGCGCGACTACGGCGTGGTGGTGCGCGCCGTGGAGCTCGAAGGCGAAGCGTACTTCGCCGTGCGGCACGATCCGGCGCGCCCTTTTCTCGTTCGCACTGAACATGGTACGACCGAGGATCTTGGCACCGAGTTCGACGTTCGCGCCTACCGTGATGAGCAGTCCCTGCAGGTCGTCGTGGCCACCGGCCGGGTGGCGCTGCGGGGCACCGAGGCGGCCGATTCGGTGCTGATGCTGCGGCCGCGTGAGCGCGGCGTGATCGCTTCCAGCGGCAGCGCGACCGTCACTACCCGCGTTTCGCTGGAGCACTACCTCGCCTGGACGCGCGGGACGCTGCGGTTCGACGATGCGCCGCTCTCGAGCGTCCTCGCACAGCTGGAACGCTGGTACGACCTCGACATCCAGATTGCGGATCCGTCGTTGCGGCAGGAGCGGCTGACGATCTCGTTCACGACGGAATCGGCCGATGAGGCGGTTACGGCCTTGGCGAGAGTGCTGGGCGTGCGATTCACCCGGGCCGACCGCGTGGTCCGGCTCGTTCCCGTTCATTCGCGCCAGTAGAGGAGGGAGGCTGGTTATGCGGTTTCTGATCACGGTTGCGGGTCTGCTCGTCGTGACTGGCACACCCGCGCGGGTGTGCGTCGCCCGAGCCAGCGTGCGGCCGGTCGTCTTGCAGGATGCCGATCCATTCTCGCCGTTGGACCGCACAGTGAGTCTGGCGCTCGATCGCGTGCCCCTGAAAGCCGCGCTCGACGCCGTCGCGCGACAGACCGGCGTGCGCATCGCCTATTCGCGGCGGGTCGTGCCACTCAACCGGCGGGTCTCCCTCCAGCTCGGAGCGGTGAGCGTGGGAACAGCGCTGGACACGCTGCTGCAGGGCACCGGCGTGGCGCCGACGCTGGACCGCACCGGTCAGATCTTGCTCGTCACAGACTCGGACGCGGCGAGCCGGAGTGCACGCCAGACCGGCTCCGTGATCGGAACGGTCAGAGACGCGGGTAGTGGTGCCCCGCTCGCGTCGGTCGCCGTCACGGTGGTCGGCACGCGCTTCAGCGGCGGGACGCAAGCCGACGGCCGCTATGCCATTAACGGCGTGCCGCCGGGGACCTACCGGTTGCGTGCCCGGCTGCTGGGCTACGCTCCGGGGGACACGAGCGTCGTCGTGCAGGATGGCCAGGAAACCGTCGCGGACTTCGGACTCCGCGGCAGCGCCATCGAGCTCAACCCAGTGGTGGCGGTCGGCTACGCCAACGTTCGAAAAAGTGATCTGACGGGCGCCGTGTCGTCGGTGTCGGCGGAGGAGTTCGCGACCAAGGCCGCACCGACGGTGACGCTCTCGAGCGGCCTGCAGGGGAAGGCGGCGGGCGTGCACGTGATCGACAATTCGGGCATGCCGGGCGTCGGCGCGCGCGTGCGGATCCGCGGCAACGGCTCGATCAACGCGAACAGCGAGCCGCTCTACGTCATCGACGGCCTCCCAGCCGAGCAGGGCTCAAACTCGACCGATCCGAAGAGCAACCCGCTGATGTCCGTCGACCCCAGCGAGATCCAGTCGATCGACGTGCTGAAAGACGCGTCCGCGACGGCGATCTACGGCGCGCGCGGCGCCAACGGCGTCGTGCTGATCACGACCCGGCGAGGCCAGGCCGGCAAGAGCCGGGTGACGCTGGAATCGAGCGCCGGCACTCAGACGATCGCGAAGAGGATCCCGGTGCTCGACGCGCAGCAGTTCATGCTGTTGTCGAACGACGCGAGAGCCAACGCCAACCTTTCCAAGCTGTACAGCGATGCGCAGATCGCCGCGGCGCAAACCTACGACTACCCGGCGATGATGCTGCGCTCGGGGTTGCAGGCCAACCAGACCATCAGTCTTTCGGGCGGAGAGCAACGCCTGCGGTACCTGCTGAGCGGCAACTTCACGCGGCAGGAGGGGATCGAGCTCGGCTCCGACTTCAACCGCTACGGCCTCCGGCTCAACCTCGACGGGGACGTGAGCCCGCGGTTCCGCTGGGGCACGAGCCTGAGCATGACGCGCGTCGCCCGCAACGCCCCCGGCGTGGAGAACGCCGCGGTCGGCAACAGCGCGAACGGCATCCAGGCCGCCATGCAGTTCGCCCCCTACGCGGCCCCCCGGGACACGGCGGGCAACTGGATCAAGACCTCGCCGTCCACTGAGCCGGTCCCGAACCCGATTGCGCGAGCTACCGAGGAGACTGACCTCAACACGACGTCACGGATGCTCGGCAGCATCTTCGGGGAATTCGACATCACACCGGCGCTGCGGGTGAAGAGCACGTTCGGCGGGAGCTTCCAGTTCAACGGCATCCACTTCTTCGCTCCCCGCACCATCCTCGACGGCGGGGCGGGCGGGAGCGGGTGGATCTATTCGAGCCAAGGTCGGGTGCTGACCAACGAGAACAACGTGACCTTCCACGGGACCGTCGGTCCGGGCAGCCTGGACGCGCTCGCCGGTTTTTCCGTACAGACCACGGACAGTGAGGCCGTGCAGGGCAACGCGGCGAACTTCCCGACGGACGTGACGACCGTCTACAGTCTCGGCTCCGGCTCGCAGCTTTCGCCCGCGGGCAGCGGCGTCATCGAGGCCGCGATCCTCTCCTACCTCGGCCGCGCCAATTACGTCATCGCCGACAAGTACATCTTCACGCTCACGGGGCGGCGCGATGGCTCGAGCGTCTTCGGCGCGAACCACAAGTGGGCGTTCTTTCCCTCGGGCGCCTTCGCGTGGCGCATCGGAAACGAGGGCTTCATGCAGAGCCAGTCGCTGTTCAACGACCTGAAGCTGCGCTTGAGCTATGGCAAGGTGGGCAACCAGGCTGTCGCCCCGTACCAGTCGCTGTCGCGGCTGGGGGTTGCCTGGTACTCGTCTGGTGCAACCGAGATCCCGGCGCTGGCTCCGGGTGGCGGCATGCCCAATCCCGACCTGAAGTGGGAGGAGAAGAGCGAGCTCAATGTCGGGGTCGACGCGAGCCTCCTGAACAACCGCGTCACGCTGTCGCTCGACGCCTACCATGCCAAGACGACGGACCTGCTGCTCTCGGTCCCTGTCCCGTCCACCACCGGCTTCTCGAGCCAGCTTCGCAACATCGGCTCGCTCCAGAACCGCGGGGTGGAGTTGTCGCTCAGCACCGTCAACGTGCAACGTGGCGACATGACCTGGCGCAGCACGCTGAACATCGCCGCCAACCGCAACAAGGTGCTCGACCTGGGCGGCCAGACCGAGATTCTGCTGGCGCCGCGCACCGGCAACTTCTTCAGCCCCGCCGAGACCTACATCATCCGGGTGGGCGAGCCGCTCGGCTCGATCTACGGCTACCAGGTCAACGGCCTGTGGCAGCAGGGCGACCAGTGCTACCTGAAGAACCCGAAGGACTGCACTCCGGGCGAGTACAAGATCGCCGACATGAACGGCGACAGCACGATCACCGCGGCGGACCGCGTCATCCTCGGACACGGCGATCCTAAGTTCTACGGCGGCTTGAGCAACACGCTGACGTACGGGCGGTTTTCGCTGGACCTGTTCCTGAGCTTCAACTATGGCAACAACATCATCAACGCCGGCAACGCCTACGGCGGGCTCGCCATCGGGCAGGCGAACGAGCGGGCCATCGTGCTCGACCGCTGGACACCGACGCACACCGACACCGACGTCCCGCGGGCCAATGCCGCGCGCCCGCGGCGCCTCTACAGCCCGCTGGTGGAGGACGGGTCGTACCTGCGGCTGCAGACGCTCACACTCGGCTACGAGCTCCCTCCGCGGCTGATCCCGGGCGCCGAAACGACACGGCTGTTTCTCACCGGCCAGAACCTGGTGACGTTCACCCACTACAGCGGGTTCGACCCGGACGTCAACAGCATGGGCGGCGACCCGCGCTTCGGCGGGATCGACATCGGCGCCTACCCGCATTCGCGGGTATGGAACTTCGGCGTCAGCGTCACCTTCTGAGCGAGGAGGAGACTACCATGAGACGCACCCTATCGATCGCCTCCTCCGCTTTCGCGCTGGCCGCAGCGCTGGTCGTGTGCGCCTGCACCGATCTGCTCACGGAGGATCCCAAGGGGTTCACGACTACGGACACCTTCTACAAAACCGGGGCGGACCTGAACAGCGCGACGATCGCGATCTACAACTCGTTGCGAGGGATGCAAGGGCAGGCCCAGTGGACCACGCCCGAGCTCGCCTCCGATCAGACGCGGGCGGACAACCGCGAGCCGAACCTCGGCACCAGTGGGCCTGATTTCCTGGACTGGGACGCCAGCACGGGTAACACGGGCGGCTATTGGGGGACGGCGTACGCCATGGTCACGCGGGCGAATCTGGTGCTCGCGAACGGGCCCGGCATCGACGCGCCCAACGCGCAGATGAAGGCGTACAATCTGGCCGAGGCCAAGTTCCTGCGCGGCTACGCGTACCTCTGGCTGGTCAAGGTGTACGACGACGTGCCGCTCCTCCTGTCGCCGGCGGAGCAGGCCAACCCGCGGCCCACGCGAAGCCCGGTCGAGCAGGTCGACCAGGCGATCATCAAGGATTTGACAGAGGCCGAAGCTGCTCTCCCCGCCACCTGGCCGTCCAGCGACGGGTACGGCGATCCGACCCAAGGACGCGTCACGCAGGGGGCGGCGCAGATGGCGCTGGCCGACTTATACCAGTGGCGGTCCAGCTTCATGTTGAAGAACGAATGGCAGCAAGCTTCCGACTGGGCGGACAGCGTGATCCAGTCGGGCGTGTGGGCGTTGAACAACGACTACCTCAGCACGTTCCTGCCCAAGAACAAGGGCAACAAGGAGATGATTCTTGTCATTGCCAACTCGGGCGTGACGACCAACACCAGGAGCCTGTTCCAGCTGTTCTACTACCCGCGCGACTGGGGGCTCGACCAGGGCCAAGGCGGTGGCTGGGGCCTCATCCATCCGACGACCTGGTTCTACAACAGCTACCTGCCGGGTGACTACCGGCGGGATACCGGTCGCGGCTTTGTGTCCCAGGGGGCCTACGTCTGGGGGGGGTGCAGCGTCAGCAACGTGTGTCCTGCCACGAGCCCGGCTCCCAACGATACGTTCGCGGATGGGCCCATGCCCTACAAGTATCGTAAGAGCGACAATGGCGTGAATTGGATGTTGAACGACGTGGATACCCCGCTGTACCGCTTTGCCGACGCGCTTCTGATGTATGCGGAGGCTCAGAATGAGCTGGGCAACTCGGCGGTCGCCGTGCAGTACTTGAACCTGATCCGCGCCCGCGCGCGCAAAGGGACGGGCGCCGAGAGTCGGGCAGAGCCGCACGACTACGGCACCGCTGGTGAGCTCATGGACAAGCTGTCGGTGCGCGAGGCGATCTACATGGAGCGCGCCTGGGAACTCGCGTTCGAGGGGAAACGCTGGTTCGACCTGGTGCGTCGCGACTCCGAGGAGCCGGGCTACTGGGCCAACAGCCTCCGCGCCCACGACCCGAACGTGGAGAAGCTGCACCCGCTCGCGGACTTCAAGAAGCGGTTCCCGATTCCGCAGACTCAGATCAACGCCAACCCGGCGCTGACCCAGAATCCCGGCTACTGATCGGGGACGCCGGCCCGCACCGCCACCGTCCAAGCCGCCCCTCGCCGCCGCACGCGGGCGAGGGGCGGCGTTTGCTGCTGCAACGGTCCCCGAAGGAACCCCGGGGGCGCGTGCAGTGTCCAAGTAGTCCTACCGTCGCGTCGGCAACGGTTTAGTCCTCTCGGGACAAGCTCGATCTACATCTAACGAGCGATGGCGTCGGCGCAACAGGCAGCCACCTTGTGCATGGCGTGCGCCCCC